>Ga0163217_1108802_pt1 | contig 10956 bp, 15 predicted proteins | sample SynspAceP_FD_185933 | JGI IMG/M metagenome (GOLD analysis project Ga0163217, IMG submission 185933) | Saline lake microbial communities from Ace Lake in Antarctica - Synechococcus sp. Ace-P (PacBio error correction) | ecosystem: Environmental > Aquatic > Non-marine Saline and Alkaline > Saline ...
GGCTATGCATCCACCGAAAGGTCGAATTCTCCACACATCTGCGCTGCTGGAGCGCACCCGGAGGTCTTCCTAGAGGGGCTGATGTGCTCGTGACCATATATTTTGTCGGATGTCAGTTGACATGCTCACTGCGTAAAGGGGCAGGGTTCACAACCAGGCTCAGGCGAGCGCCTGGGCTCCGCAGGGGCCAGTTGGTTGAAGCACTCCTGCTGACCAGACCAAGCACGCTCCACTGAACAGGCCTGATTCAGGCCCACCAGGATCAACCGTGGGTCCCACGTTCGACGCCACGATCGTTCTGGCTCACAATGCGCACGGGTGACGGCGGCTTGGTTGGGATCCGTATCTCAAGAGCGCATAGGGGCCCGTTCCAGGTTATCTGGGATACCGAGGATTATGACACGACTTCGAAACAGGAACATGCGGGTCGAGACCGCCAGCACGCCAGCACCAGGTTCAGGACTGAGTAAAAGACGTTGCAAAAGAACGCGGGGGCTGGTTCCGAGTCAACGAAGCCAAGAAGATGGGGACGAAGAGAGCTAGAATTAGTAGGAAGACGGATCAACCCTGGGCCTAGGATCTGTCCCGAGGTGTTCCCACGAACCATGACCTCCCTCTCAGGTCTGACGGCCATTATCTACTGCAGCAAGCAATTGGTTGGGGAGGCCGCTGATCGTGGCTGGCGCCTTCGTCACCACTGGCCCTGGTGCTGGGGATCAGGCCAGGACCGACCAAGGTTCCGAGCCGCAAGCTCTGAACGCCCGTTTTGGCCAGTTCGTTGACGGCTGGTTGGGCGTGCGGCAATGGTCTACTGAATGCTATGACCTCACGTGTTCTGTTTGTGTTCGTATGTTGTATGTTGAGAGGATCATCGGGTTCCTGATGCGTAGGAATTTCCAGACGTGGTTAATGCTCAAAGCCTGAATTGGGGCACCACGCAATCGTCGGCATCGTGTTGGCCGTCGTGGGGCTTTTCTCTAATTTTCATGAAGGAGCTCAGGCCAGCCTTCGCCCGCGACACGACGTCCTTCTTCACGCCGGGACAGGTTGGGTCCTGCTCGGTGCGCCAGCGGCAATCACTTAGTTTCTTTTCAGGAGTGGCAGGCCCTGATCAATCCGTGCAGTTCGGGCAATGTTCTGCTGGTGGTGCAACACGGAGTCTTATTCTATTGCCTACGCAGAGCGTGCGTCTCACGCGGTGTACACCGGCCCATCCTGGCGAGCGGGAAGCCGGTCGCCGCTTCCTCCCTATTTCGACGATCTGATGGAGCCGGTGCGAGCGCGACGATGGGTGGCACGGCGAGTGGTGGCCGGCCGGTCCGTCGCTCGTCGATGAGCCCCAACCCGTGCCGGAGAGACGGGCATCCGCTCGCGCGACCCACCGGTTTCTGCCCGACGACCGAAGTGTTTAAATAGGCCCAGCCCGTTCTCCGAAATATGAGATAGATGGCCGTGGCGACGGCTTATTCCCGAGAGGCCGCCATAACTCCGCGCGCTTCCGGCAACGACGAAGATTGGAACGCCGAGCCTGCCCCGCTGCCTCGCGGTGGCAGACCGATCCCTACCCCCATGCCAGAGCGTCCCGCTTTCGAAGGGTACTCCGCTCGCTGCCGCCACAAGCTCACCCCAGAGCCTCAGCCTGGCGTAGAGCCGCGGACGGACAAACTGTGAGTTGCGCCCAGCGAGAATATCGGGCGGGGAGCCGTCCGTGGCAGCAGCGACATACGCTATGCCTAGCTGCCAGCACCGCAGCAGGTCGCCCGGTGCTGCTCTTCGGGCTTCTGCCATGCCCGCACTCGCCAGAGTGTTCCCCAGGCACTCCGTCGTGGTGAGCCAGCAGAAGCGGGCCAGCGTCTACGGACGCCTGACTACAACGCGATGAGCCCGTCGTCCGCAGGAGACGATCCTCAGCTCTGCCGTTCAGCACCGCCGGTCCAGACCCAGAAGCAGCGGCGTTCCTGCACCGCGACAACAGCTCCCGCTTTGAACCGACTGTTGCGGAGATCCGATGAAGAGTTCCTAGGGCACCAGATCGGCCCAGTGCAGGAAAGTGTCGTGACTCAAGGGTCCTCCGATCAGCAGCCACTGAGGCGAGCGAGCATGGCGAAAAGCGCCATTGACCCGCTCGACCTGTAGGCACGGTCCAGCCGAAGGCCCGGCACCGTCGTGGGTCGTGCACTCGAGGCGTTGGTCTGGCTGCGCTGTGGGCTGGTCCTTGCTGCTGTGACTGGGGCATCAATGGTTGTAGGCGTTGGTGGAAGTTCTAGTCGGCAGCAGGGTATCTGCCGGCTCCTCCGTTTGCCATCGAGCTGGGGGAATCTCGGTGTCGTGGAGAGGGGCAAGCGAAGTGTGGGCGGTAGGACGATGACCAGCACTGAGCTGTGCGGTCAAAGGCGATTCTCGTCGTTCCGCTCGGTGAGCAGGAAGTGAGGTGCTTCTTCGGTGGTGGACATCCAGTGCGCTGGTGGCCTCGTCTCCGAGCACTCACGAACGGCGGTGAATTTGAGCAACAGGACGAGGCCGAAATGCCCAACCGCTGCTGCTCACCCAGCGAGAGGATGCGCTGCAATCCGCTGGTATGATTGGTCGAGATCGGGATAGCGCAGCGACCAGGTCGGGGCAGGCAGACCTCCTCTGAGCACCTTGGCGGGTGTGAATCACTTGAGATGTTACGTGCACAACGGATCTGTGGGATGAGAGCAGAGCGTTTCGCGGCAGGCTGCCCGAGGATGACGATACGTGGGCTGCTTAAGTGGGAGATCGTATCCAAACAGGTGATCGTGCGATACGAGGCGTGTCGACGAAAGTCTCGCCGGCTCTGCGGGCCAGAGTCCACTGAGTGCAAGGCCGCAGGGGTGAGAAAACTGGGATTTTTCCGCGTCCGCTGGGGCTAGTTCCACCGCACGCAACAGGCGCTGATTGGAGCCGCCCCTCCTCTAAGCTGGAATGTCGTGGATCAAGCAGCCGATGCTGCGCGGGCGATTCGGCACCATGATCAGCAATGGAGTCATCTTTACGACATGAGTCAGGATTGTCTCAGACGGCCACGCGCGAGCGGCTCGCCTGTTTTCGGTTCTGGGCTCACCCTGTGCATTGATTATGTAATTCATGTTACTAGGTGACTTGGAAACGTGTGTTCTCGTCAGGCAGAGGGCGGCTGGGATGACTGGCTGTAGGGAGAAGTGGACGGCTCAGAAGTGCGATCGATGTGTTTGACATCGATATAGCTGACCGGAAGAGCACCTGGCTGAAGGCAAGTGACTGGCTTCGGACTGTATAACACGCCGAAACATATTCATCTTTTTCCGAAGCGAATATGGAATCGGAGTGTATCACTCACTTTTAGGTTCAAAATGCGAGAGAGAAGTAGTCGATATGTTATACTGCACACGTATTCAGAGCTGGATCATGGCGTTCCACAGTATGATGCAGGACTTGCGGTCGTAAGTTGAACGATATCGCGCTCATTGAGTCCGGCGGCCAGCCTCGCTGCCTTCCCTGTACGTATTACGCCCGGTAACAGGCGATCGACTCTGGGCGTTGTTACGGAGTTATGTAAACAGTCCGTAGCGGAAAATCAGCTCCCCGCCGCTGAGTTGCTGGTATGTTCAAACGAGACACCAGTCGTTGCGACTGGCTGTAAAAAGCAATCGAAGAGTGAGTTGCTCGGACCACAGAGTAAGATTTCGAGCGAGCAGGAGGCCGCCCAGGCATTTAGGGCTTAGACTGCTTCACAGAGCCAGATCATCAAAGGCTCCATATTGGTGAGCATAGCGCGGCAATGATCCCACCGTCGCAGCGCTCAAGCTGGTGCCGAGTGAAGCTGGCGACCGTTCCTGGGAAATTCAGCTGGTCTGGGGTTGTCGGAATTTCCTCGTGGGATTCGTGGTTGGATTGAAGGATGTAATAGGCAGCGGTTGCGTGGAGATAGCGGCCCAACAACCGCTACTCAGCCGATTCCCTCAGAGCGGCCCAGTTGTGGGATTCAGTAATAAAACCTGAATGCACGCCCGAGGATCCGGGAGGCAAAGCCAGCCAGCAGCAGTTATAGGCATGAGGATCGCTCAACGATATTCCAGAAATCCCACTTCGCTCGGCTGAGTCAGGTAAGCCGACCGCAAGGCGTTATCCGGACGGCGGGCATTGATGCGATCCCACGGATTTGATGCATTGATACACAGATCAGCAGGCGATCACGTGCGAGCACCATCACACAGCCAGGAGCAGCCCATGCGCCCTGGCGGCAGCTTCGCTCCCGTTGCTGCCAAAGACGCACCAGCAGATCGCGACCACAACAGCACCAATGAGATCAAACAAGCTGCCCGAGAATATAATCGGAACCACAGACAGATGTAAGGGCGATCCGTTCAGCAGGAACAGACCCGGCAAAGAAAAGCAGATCGCGCGCAGAACCCGGAATCAGGCTGCGCTGGCCGCCACCAACACGTGAGGCAGCAGCACGGGTGACGCCCACCAACAAAAACGGCAGCAGCTGCCAGCACCAGCAGGAAAAACTGCCAAGAAACTAGCTCTCCTAAGGCGGAGGAAGTAAGGCTGGGCCAGGCGCTGCGAAGCTTGGCTCAGCGGAGCTGGTCGGCAGCCCAGTCAGAACCATGAACCGATCCGTCTGACGCCATTGTCGCCGGCTTGGCGAGCCAGGGCGGGAGCGAACCGGACCAAGCCGGGCGGCCAGCTCAGGGGGCGGCACCGTACGTGCATCATGCAGGTGGGGAAACACGGTCCTGGGCCGGCCTCGGCCGCGGATTGTCACGGTGCGCAGGCCGATCGAGATCCTCCTGCGGGATCCACCGTGGCGGCGACCAGCACAGGTGGCCGAGCAGGCTCGTTCGGCCTCCGCCGCGTCGGCCAGATTCACCAGCGCTTGGCGTGGGATCACCAGTACATAACGGGCCTGGGGCTTACATCCGGAGGCCAGGCAAGCGGATCGTCCGGCATAGACTGATCGCACGGAAATCTTCCCCGCGCAGGAATGCGTCCAAAAATCGTGCTGTTTAAGGCCTGATCAGAGAGGCCGGGGTCAGGAAAGCCATGGCGCCCGGTCTGGCGGGAGGATGTGGGACAGGGGGAGGACCGGTGAAGGCCCCCTGGCTGTTGGCTCGATGTTGGCGACGTACTGCAGCAGCGCCTCCTGGCGCGGATTGGGAAAGCCGCCGAGGTGACAGTGGAGTGGACAATGTCGCCGCCGCTCGCCGGGGCTTCAGGGTGGTGGGGCTGGCCACGATCCTCGCCCGGCCGGGAATGCCGCGAGACGGGTCCAGGGCGCCTTGCCCAACAGCGGCTCCGGAGTGCCCTGACCCGGGTGATCGTCAGCCCTGCGCCAGCGGACTGCGCAAGGAAAGGGCCGGCCTCGACCTGCCGATACGCGCTCGGCCTGCTGCTGGCCAGTGGCCAGTTGGCCGGGACGCCTCGAATGGGTCTGGAGTGCCGGCGGACTGCGCGGATAGACGCGGCGCACGCCGTGCGGAGACCGCGCGGTGCGAGGGAGCCGTGATCGCCTGGCCCTGGCGGACGGAGCAGCGCCGCGCCGGGCCCTTGTGGGTGCCCGCCTGCCATGCGCGATCCGAAGCGACTGCTGGTCGAGGGTCCTTGACGGTCTGGCCCGGGCCCCGAGCGGCTTGTCCAGAGGTGGAGGCGTTGGATTGCTAGTGTAGGGATGCGACGCTCGCTGCAGAGTTAGCGATAAGTTGCGCCACCACGTTCTTTTGCCACGTCGCCGCAGCCATCACCGAGGCTCGTGCCGCCCGCGCTGAAGGCTCGCCGATGTCAGCGGGACACGGAGCACGGACTGCTGGTGCCTGTGGTTACGGCGGGCAGGCAAGTCGGACGACCAGCAACCTGCTGCGTGTGGGGAGAAGGCGTGCCCTGACGTGGGAGCTGCGGTTAGCACGGGCGGCGTAGAAAGGGATAGTCGACCTGTGGGGGGTGCAGAAGCGAGGTCGATGGCGTCTATGCCTGGGCTGCTGCACCGGTATACCTTCCGCGCGCGGAAGCCCTGGTAGTCTCTGAGCACATCAGGGGTTGTGATATGTTCCGAGTGTGAGGTTGGGTGAGCGCTGTGCATTTGGTCGTGCAAATCATAGGGGCCCCGAGACGGTGCGCGTGGGACAGAATCGGAGCCGTTTTCGGTGCTCGTCTGGAGATCGCATGCCACTCCACAGCTGGCACGCGAGCAGCCCTGATCGCGCGGGTCGACTCCCGGTCCCGCCGTGAACTTCACTGCGGCGCACGCACGGGCGTGCCATGTTCTCGATGAACTCTCACGGAATTTCCGCCTGTGGGAGGTGCTTTTGACCAGGTCTGGTCGGCCAGCCCCTGAGGAGGGGGGCGAGGTGTTGATCAGCCCGCAGCCGCGAGCGCAGTGTGCCGTTTCCCCTGCGTGTGGCCCTTGTGGCGCGTCACCAATCCCTGCCCCTCGCTGGCTGTTCGCCCCGCGACCGCAGCGGTGGGCGTTGCGGCGAGCCCTCAGTCCCAGCGTTACTGGTCAAGGCTGTCTGGGCCCCGCTGCGATCCATGGACTCGACCTGGCAGGTAGAGTGATACGCACGCCTGGAAGCAGACGCCTGCTGGCCCGCCAGCTCTAAGTCCAACCGCCGCCCGACAACCGGCCCCGAGTCAAGGCAGGCCAGGAACCGCACGGTGGCAGACCTGGGTGGCGAGGCCGGCGGCAGCGGTGGTGGCAGCGCACCGCACCGGCCGGCTGCGCCAACAGCGCCCATAACGCAAGTGCCCGCCCCGCCTGGCACACAGCACGCCCGGATCTCCACCGAGCCCGGATGGAGCTCTAGCGGTGGCGCCAAAGCCGAATCAGGCAGACGGCGGCGTCACGCGCCCGGCGCCGGCGCTGGACCTGCGAGGTCGCGCGCGCACGATTGCTTGATCTGGAACATCGCTGAGGCCGTGGGATCCTAGCCATTTGGCCGAAGCCTCACCTACCCGCTCGTTTGACAGTGGCAGACGAGCGACGCCATGACAGACGGATTTTGAGCCAATTCTGATCCAAGCCAAACAGCACCTGTCCCCTGGGACGAGAGCGCAGCGAGCGTGGGTACAGCCTCGCCAATCCAGCGCCTGAAGGATTAAAAACAGCTCAAAGGCGAGCCTCAAGAGGTTTCTCCCAGTCTTCGGTAGAACGTCTGAGGAGAGAGCGCGGAGGTTTGTACCTTGAAATCTGTTTTTCTTGATTCAGTGCCACCGAGCCAACCGGCAAAGGCTCGCGACGACGACGGCGCTGCTGGGACTTGCGCTGTACTTCTCAACGGGGGTCTCGTGATGGCACCGCACAGGCCTTGACGGCTCGCAAAGATGCCGCCTTTGGACACCTGACGCTTGAAGCGGCGCAAGGCCGATTCAATTCCTTCGTTTTCGCCGAGGTGACCTGGGTCCCATCGAACAGACAGAGGGGCTTGGAGATTGGTCAATGTAGCAACACCCGCGCCTGACCCTGGATTCCAGGAGCTGCCGGGGCCCACGGAGCTCCTACTGGGAGTGTCGACTGGCACAGCTGGGGAGGCAGATCGGGTTGAGGTGGACTGCCGGGGAGTCGTCCCAGAGCTTTGCTTCTCTGGCCTGCAGCGGCCCGGGAGCTAACTCCTGTGGTGGCCGAACTTCGGTCTCGTCGGACATCTCTCATCGCCTGGCAGGTCTCGCGGTTAGAGGTAAAAGGTGGCCGCGAGGGCGCGAATTGCCGAAGTTGGCGCCGCATCAGCTTCCAGCGCCGGCTCAGGGTTGAACAGCAGAAAACTGGAGCCTGGCCATTGGTGCGGGCCGAGATCATGATTGGGCCCTGGATTGTTCCGGGTCGGGGACGCCAGCAACACGTTGAGTCTCACCCTGTCGGCACACGTGCCTGATCCCCGGTACACCGTGGCGAGATCAGTCTCGCCGTGCGCAGTGAATAGCCGTTGGCATCGAGATAGCGGTGGCAGAGCCGTGAAAATCGAAGCTTCCCAGCAGCGCTCCACTCTGGCGACTGTCCAGAACTGGGAGCAGGGGCGCCGGTCGGTTGATCTGTCATAGATGTTGAGCTGGAAGCAGGCTGCCATTCGCCATCGGTGCCCGCCACCAGGACGAAGCGCTCGCTGCAGCAACAGGGCTGGGCGCGCTCGGCATCGGGTGGGCCATGGGGAAAGCCGAGCCCCACAAGGCCAGGCTAGCGAGGAACGGAGCCGTGATGTGGGCCATCGCATCGAGAGCGCAGAGCGAGCAAGGAGGGCTCCGATCGTAGAAGTGCGCTCAGGAGCCGCAGGGGGCTGGACGATTAATTAAGACGAATTGCGACAGCAGGTGAATTTCGTGCCAGGCAAGAGCCGCACAAGGATGCAGCCGGTTTGTGGTGACGCCCAGGTCAGATCGCCGTAAGAGAAAGCTGCGAACAGACCCGGTGGCCGCGATCGCCGAGCAGGAGGCAGGGCCAGAAAACTCGCAAGGGTTGTCATGCGTACATCGCAGCAGTCTCACGGAAGGAATAAGCGTCGCGAAGGAAGCCATGTCCTGAGTTCCTCGTTCAGCTGAGCTCATGACGGTGACCGGTCCACGAGAGAACACCGGTGAGTGGTGCCATCTCGTGCTGAATCGCAAACGTGCCAAGCAAGCCATCGCCTTGATTCCGGCGCGGACCGCGCCCTGTTTTCGTCACGGAAACTGGGACCTCAACGGCGCTGGGCGCAGACACGGAGAGATACACCCCGGGAATGCTCCAAACAACTTCTCATAGGCTTTCCAAGCGAGGCCTCGACGAGCCGATCTTCCGGATTGGATCAACACCAAACGCGCGGCGTGGCTTGGTTTCTCCGGATCGAATCGGATCACCCAGCAATGCTTATGAACTCCCACTGGGGAGCGGCCCAGGGCCGATGCATGGCGCTGTACATGCTGCGGCACATGTTGCGAGCCAGTTTCCCCGCCCGGAGCGTCGACTTTGCTGATCTCTGGCGGCTGCCGCAAGGGTTGGTCACCGAGGTGCGATGGTCAGAGGGGGAGAGTCGAGCACCTGCTTGGGTACCTGGACGCACACGGCTGGTTTGCTCCGCCTGGCGGCACATTTTGGCGAGCTTGGCCAAGGCATCACCTGAAACGATGGGTGATTCTAGGTAGCCCATGGCAGCGGTAGAACAATGGGCAGACCGCTGATCGATGGGCCGCTGGCGGCAACAGCGGTGGTGGGGTGCGAGCCCCGCGGTGATCGAGCCCAGCTGCACCAGGGCGAGCTTGTTTCGGCTGGAAGCATAAGGGCCCAGGAGCGGGGCGGTGCACTTGCTGTGGCGGCGCAGTCCATGCGGAGCCGGCCATCGAGCTACCCCCGGGGACTGGAACCTGCGCAAGCCGGTCATGGCTTCGGCGGTGGTGCTTACGCGGTGGGATCCAGCTGGTGGTGTTTCAGTCCAGACTGGGAGCGGCTGCCTCTGGTGCCTGGGCGGCCCGGGGGAAAGCGTTCTGAGGCGCGCACAGCCCGAAGGCTTACTGCCGCGGCGGAGCGGAGCTTCGGCGATGGCCGATCGGGACGAGCGCCGCGGCCGCGGATCGGCGGTGGAGGAAGACGCCGGGTCGCGACCGGCTTGTGGGAGGTGCGCTGGCTGGCGGGACCCCGCTGGTGTTGCAGTCAGCGCCGACTTCTGCTCTTCCCCGGTGCTCACCCATCGGGCAGCCATCTGGCCTGGCTGGAGTGGCAGAGCCGTTCGAATTACGCCCTGGGAAATCCAACCAGCCTCTGGTGGGCAACCCTTGGCAAGCGAAGGAAGCCTGGAAGGGCAGGTTCCATCCGATCGCCGGTACCGCTTCAGATCCGGGTTCCTGCTCGCTGTTCCAGCCGCTGTGGCTGCCAAATGGCGCGCTTGGTGGTGGCCAACGACCGCACGGCGGTGGAACCTCGACGGGCTCGCCGGGCCGAGACAAACTGAAGCGGCCCGGGACCCAGCCGCCCCCCCCCCCCTTTTTGCCCCCCCCTCCTAGCGAGCCCGATGGAGGCGGAATTCGCCATGCCCCAGTGGGTGGCCGGGGATGCGCACCACCGAGCCTTGGGATGGCCACAAGCTCGTCGCGGCAGGCCTGCTCGCCGGACAGTGGCGGCTGGGGGAGATCAGCTTTGCCTGACGCTGGATAATCGCGCCGGCGGGCGGAACCTGGCAGCCGATGAGCTGCCCTTCGATGACCTGGCGGACTCTGGCCGAGAACGGCCGCTGGTGGCCGTCGCCAGTGGCCCCAGCAGCGGTCGCGGGCCTGCCTGGGCTGACCTGGCCAGGCCGGCGCTGGAGCACCGGCCGGCCGCCATCACAGCGGCGACCGCGGCCCCCCAGTTCTGACGCCAGCGCATTTCAGCCAGCCGCCGCTCTGGTTCGCCGCCACGGAGGCCAGCCCCCCCACGCTGGGTACTACCCCCCGATTGCTGGCCCCAATCCCAATTCACGCCCTGTTGGTGAAGGGCCACAGTGGACCGACAGCATGGCCCGCACCGGGTTATCTGCTGACAAGTTCTGGACAGCCGTGGCTGGGGTTGTGTTGGAACGTCACTACTACGGCGGCTCCACGGCCTTCGGCGGGCTACCGCCGGGTCGACGGTCAGTGGGGCGTGGTCGATGTGGGCCGACTGCGCGGCCGACCGCCGCCGCAGCGTGGTGCCGCCGGCAAGGCCAGCGCCTGCGGGGTGGCTGATTGAGGGGGGGCAGTGCCGGCGGCTTCGAGCCGTGCGCGCGGCGCTTTTGTTTCACCGAAACTTCAGCGGCGGGCCTGCCGCTATGGCGTGCCGCATCTGGCGCCCTGGGCTCAAGACACCCCCACCGCTTCGAGCCATACCTTCGTGGGACTTGGTCGTCCGTGGCCAAGAGGCGAAGAGCTCTTATGACGCAGCGCTCACCCGCTAGCATGCCGATGCGATTCACCTGCCCCCGTGATCTTTTTCAGGGTCTTCAGGCCACCCCGTGGTGCCAACCCGCTCAGACG
>Ga0163217_1110529_pt1 | contig 10956 bp, 5 predicted proteins | sample SynspAceP_FD_185933 | JGI IMG/M metagenome (GOLD analysis project Ga0163217, IMG submission 185933) | Saline lake microbial communities from Ace Lake in Antarctica - Synechococcus sp. Ace-P (PacBio error correction) | ecosystem: Environmental > Aquatic > Non-marine Saline and Alkaline > Saline ...
GGGCGGGGGGGGGGGGGGGGGGGGGGGATACAGTGTCGGGGCGGGGGGACGGGGGCTGGCCCGGACCGGGGGGGGGGGCGGCGGGGGGTGGGACGGAGAAAGGGAGCCAGAAAAAGGGAGGGAGAGAGAAGAGAGAGAAAGAGAGAGAGAACCTCTCAACCTTTTTTTTGTTTTTAGAATAAAATTCCGCAAAAATCAATTTTTACCTTAAAAATATGGATTTTAATCTAAATTGCCAAGTACATTACCGTCATGCAATCGGCCCCTAGTATTATTCCGTCTCCAAGATTCCCCCCCCCGATTTCATATAGCACTATTAGTCGTTCCTCCCTTCTCCAAAACCAGGATAAGGAATAACGTTAATAGGGCCCCCTTGTCTTGTTCGAACCCAAAATTGTAAAAAATTCAGAAATAATAGTTTTTAAGCATTCCTTGTTTGTTTTGCATAGGGTATCGTACCCTACCTAGGTAGGGCATCGTTTTAAAAAATGCGCATTCCCTCAGGGTAACGGCCCTGTTTTGTGTTGGGTTCCCACACATCCTGCTGGAGATATGTGGGACCATAATCCCAATCACCGAATCATTGTTTTTCTGTAATTCTGGTGCCAATTACTTGCTCTAGTGAGGATAGCGAAGTTTTTTGTTGCAAAAGATGAAAACTACCTTTTTTCATTTGTAGGAAATTTCTTAAGAATTTGGTACTGAGTAATTGAAACGTGTACTTTTCGTTATGTAATTGATTAAATTCCGTTTTGTATGAAACTTATTTTTAACTTTTTCGATAAAAGGTCTTTTATTACGTTGATATAAACTAGGAAATAGCTAATTTTAGACGCTCTTTTTTTGCATAAACTGTGAAAAAGATAGAATCTACCATCTACATAAAAATTTAGGTGTTCTAACAATATGGTGGGTATATTCTGTTTAAAATCAGTATTTTTTGGGATAAAATTTAAAACTTAAAGAACCTTAAATTGAAAAGTTACCGTTGTTGGGGCCCGGGTGCTGTTCGGGCAAGTTGTGCAGAGTAACATTGCTATAGGAAGAATTTTGCATCAGAGTAGTTAGTTGTGTTTATGGATATTTAAGGAAGGTTTGGCTGAAGGGCAAGGCCAGGGATTTAATGCAAACAGCGGTCATTAAATCGTTTTTGAATACAAAATAACTGGAGTTACTTAATATTAATCAGCAAAACAGCTGGAAGCCATGTGCTAGTTGATACAGTGGGTACTTCCCGTAAGCCGGAGATGACCGGGAAGGAAATTAGATTGGAATGAAATGCAGGTATTTGTGAAAACGGTAGTCCTTTCAGATTTAATTAACATTCTCCTAATGTAATTTTGTTGGTAGGTTAGCATGTCCAATGGATATCCTGACCTATTTGTTCACAAAAGACAACTAACTTCTAGCCAAGGGGCAGGACATAGTAATGGTTGTTCTTAGATGCGCTAGCGGTTTAAATACAGATTGCGCCCGAAGCACTTGCAAAGCTCCTATTTTCGATGTGGATGGAATGGTAATGGCGGGTCATCAAGGTATCAGGATTGGGTGCTATTACGGCCATGCCACACGAAATATAATTTAAAGGTTATCCGAATGTTTGTGACGGAGAAGCGATTGGCGGCAATTTCCGAGATAAAAAAACAAAAGTAGTGGGCTACCCTTACCAAATTTGGTTGTAGTGCTTGGGTGACGCAACCTGTGCTGGCAGTCCTTCCATGGTAACACATGGCTATTTGCTGCGATCAGGTAGAAAGATGTTTCCATGTTCTGCCTTTTTGGAAGGTGAGTACGATTTAAATGATTTCATGTTGTGTTCCTGGTCTATTAGGTAAAACAATGGCATCCGGAAAAAATCGTAAAAATAGATTTGAGCCGAAGCAAGCAAACGAAAAATAGAAAGACTAGTGCAGAGGGGTGGTAAGAAGACAAATAGTTATTGACTAATATCACAGGGTTGACCAGTAATTAGGGCATCCGTCCAAAGTTTTCCGAGACCATCGAACGGCGATGCCTTATTTAAAATCTGATAAATATACTTGTTAGTTCCAAGGGAAATATATATTTGCACGCTATTAAGATACCAGTTAAAATATAATAAACTCAATGCAAAATAAAGGACTTATAAGCTTTTTTGCTTTTGATTTTGCAGTTAGTATTTAGTCAGCTATCGAATACTTTTATACAAATAAAGGAGAAAAGGATCACTTGTCTCTTGCTAAGAAAAATGGGGGAATCTAGCCAAGATGCGCCGTTGAGAAAAGGAAGCTGCTAGAAGCAAAGGATTTAGACTCTTAAGTAGAGGAAATTTAATTTGGATTTAACCACTTATTGATGAAGCGGTAAGAAAAAGGAGCTAATAAAGTCTTGGATTTAAAGTGAGGTATTGAATGTTACGCTTCAAGATACGTAAAGGAATTTTAATAGAGAAGGGTTCTGGCCAACATAGCGAAAGAGATCCGTTTCATAAGCATTGGCCGATGCCGATGCCTGTGCTTCAGAATAGTGATGCTACCCTACATAGAATGTGTTGAATCTTTGAAAAGATAAAAGGAATGCAAAAATGGCTGCTCCAGATATTTGCGAACAAAGGTTTGAAGCGATGATTAATTTCAAATGTCGGGATGAGTCGAGTTGAAACCGATCATTAGGACTTAAGATCGATTAGTACATTTTTTTGCTTTTGTACGTGCTTCGTGAGCGAGATTGAATGGTTCGGTGTAGAGCGTAGCCCAATATTCAGCGTGAAGGTAATGGCTGTCGAATCTTGGTGGGAATTGCCAGGAGCAGAGGATAATGGAGCGCCGCACAGGGATTGGTGTGGTTATTGCAGTACGGTCAGTTAGTGTTGTTGGGAAACCTTACAAGCAAGCAGACGCCTAGTTTAGAAGCAATTCTGCAAACACTAACTGAAAGGTTAAAGACTCTGGTCGGGAAGTAGACAAGGAAGCGGTAGAAATGTTTGAAGGAAAAGCCAGAAGCCGAAGATTTCTTAGTTGCGAGATGTGGCGTGGGGCAAGGATTCATTGGATTTCCCAGCACGTTAACGCCATTGTGTTAGTTTATTGATGCCCAGCTAATCTAACGGAATGCTTGGTAGCCGCGGCCGTATCAGATACGGCCTAAATAGGCGAATACCTTAGATAAGGAAATACGTCGATTGATTCCGGAGATATAAGTTTCGTTAAATTTTGTATGGAAGTCCAACAGAATTCGCAAAGTTGTTGAATTAATATGCTTAAAAAATCCAACAGGGATAATACACCGAGAATACAGCGGAGTTGTCTGATGCTTCGGATACTTTTTGATCATATAACAAACTGCGTTTTTTCAATGACCATGAATACCAAGGGGCAAAGGAATGGATAAAACAACAGGTGATGCTTTAATAATCAGGACACAATGAGTATCGTGCTATCGTTTGATAATAAGGTTTATACGCTCGAGTGTTTTCATCAGGACCATTTTCAAGGTGGTTCGCTCAGGAATGATAACAGGAACTTTACATCCAATGAGACCAAAAGATAATGCCAACTGTTTTAAGGACAGGTAACTGCCTCTTCTTCAGGAGAGATCATCAAGTGGACAATTGTAGGTCCTTCTTGAGGAAACAGGAGAAGTATTAGTAGTGGATCTTTTCTTATGATAGCTGATGGCATTGTATTGGTATGCGAGGTTTTACTATGGAATAGTGCGATAGAGTACTAGATTATTGTCATGAGGAATCCGTCCTTATCACGCTCGAATAAGTCAAATTTGGATGCTATAGGCGTTAAGTAATTGGTTAGGATGGATACTACGTTATTTAAACCTAACCTCGGGATGCCGTAAATTGTTTGATCTATAGGTAAATGTCGTAGAGCAACGTACTTATTTTTGGAACGTAATAAAAGAGAATAAGCGAAAGGAAGGGCAAGAGCCAGGCAATAGCAAGGCATTTGGAAAATGCACTTTTCCTTCTATATTGATGCCAACATTACAACTGTTTTAACGGCGCTTATCTATTTATATTTGGTTCGGACCAATTAAGGGTTTTGCTACCACCTTATAAAGTATTGTTACTTCCTGTTTACGGCCATATTCATCACCGAGCACTTTTTGTTGATTGTATCTGGAGTGGAAAGAAAAAAATGGATTTCTCCACGCTATGACCAAGAATCTTTCAAGAAATATCAATATCGATTTTCTTGGCCAAAAAGAAGCTGCTTTATATATGCTTCTTCAATTTGTGGCATGAGTCTATTTCATATTTACCCAAGCATACCGCAAAGGGGTAGATTTTTTGGAGGAGTTCTTAACTGTGGAGATTTGAAAAAATGACGTAACCCGTCTGAAAGCGTTCGGAAAGTCTAAATAAGCAGTATTTCGGTAGAAGAGGCACCAATGTTAGAAACATATGGCGTAGGCACAAATCAAATAAAAATACCACTGCTTATAAAGAGATTGGATAGGAATCAGAGAAAGTTGATAAATGAAATAACGAAACACTTTAATAACTTCCTAACAGAAATATATGCCCGATGGTACATTTTGATGATTTACAATCGGTATGGTTGAAAAGGGATTGGAATCCTTCAATCGGTTGAAAGTGGGTCCAAACTATAGCGGATGATATTAAAAAGAACGCCTTGGACATTATTTGTCTTTTGGCTTAAGTGTCCTTTTATTTTTGTAAGGTTCCGTAGATGGCAATTTCTCTTAGGCGGTTGCAGCGTAATCCATGATAATTCTTAAATCGTATTGGTTATTGATCTATCTTTGTAACTATGCCTTTTAAGTAATGGAGATTGAACCAAGCCTTATCGGCAAATGACAGTATGGTTATTCATGAATGATACGTGGTAGTGTTCGACGTAATTAGGAAATTATTTGCGAAAGCTGAAAGGCTGGTGAAAACACAACTTGGCACTAAACAGGTACTGAGTAGAACTTGAATACCTCCAATACTTAAGTGGTATTGTGGGATATTTAAATCACCTTCGAGGGAATCTTAAGAGGGTATGTTCGCATGAATCTACAGGTATTATTGTAGGACTTATTCATCTTTTGTTCATTGCAACTCGGGTAAATGTTCGATTTACTATTGAAAAGAAAAACACAAATTGTGCACGAAGAGAAATATAGTCTCTTTATCTGTATAGATATGCGAAAAGGCGCTGGCTACGCGGCCTTTTTTATATGATTTTTCCAATGGATCCTTCGGACGATAATTTTTTAATTCGTAGAGATATTGGTGGTTCCAAATCCAGTTCTTTCCTATTAATAAAAAAATATAAAATTAAATAAAATATATAAATTAAATAATAGACTAATCATATTTAATATATATAAATAAAAAAATAAATATTAAATAAAATTTAATAATAATATAATTAATAAAGAATTACCTTAATATAGTTCAATTAATAATAAAAGAATATATACAATAAAAAGAAATATTATTAAGAGAAAAATTAAATAAAGTAAATAAGAAGAAATAATTTTAATAAAAATTAACAAATAATATTAATAAAATTGATCTATAAATATAAAAATAAAGATTATAATAAAAAAAATTATGATATATAAAAATGAGAAAAAATTAAAAATAATACCTAAAAATATTAACAGTAATATATAAAAAATATAATATATAATAAAGAGTTTAATTTAATATAAATGCGACACAAAGAACAATGGCATTGTACTCTTCCTCTAGCTACTTTTTTTTACTAAGGGCTATAAAAAGGCGCAGTGCGCTTTCATCATCCAAACTGCTGTAGGGTTCATTCCAAAATTAGTAGGGCGGGATGGTTTTAATCATGGCCCTGGCGGTCATAATCTATCCCGTGTTGTCCCGTTGAATAGGTCGCCGAAATGAACATCCTTAGGTGCGACATTCCAAAGAAATCAGACCATCTGTTAGCAAGTGCTCTCTGATTTCGGTGGCGATTAAATACAGTTTATTTGCCCCCCCCCCCACCCCAAACGGGCAAGTGTCGTGTCATGATCAGAGATACCATGTTTAGGGCGAAGCAGACCTGAAAACTATCGGTCATGGAAGGGTGTAGGTATCCATTCTTTTCTTTATAATCGCAAACCTTTCTCCGGTTCTTTTGTTGACCTAAAAGGTTAGTTTCTGTCGCGTATTCCTTATGGTTTCCCCGGTAATCATGGGATAATAGCGTTGATTTCCACTTCCATTTTTGACCTATATAGTTGCCAGAACTCCCCTTCTTTATGGTCCAATTAAACTATTCCTTCAGTATTTTTTTATCACCATAAGTGCTACGTCTAAAATTCCTTACAGTCTATTAAGAGATTTCATTAAGTCTGTAGGTGTAATTGGCCTGGGAATTCCTTCCGTGAAGGAGGAATTATAGATGAAAAAGCCTTTTTTTTTATCTGTCTTGAGGTCGCCGGAAAGCCATCTTATGAAGCGTTTTCCAATATCATCAATGAGTTATATAAGGGTAGGATATCTACTTTCTGCTTATTAACTGGATTATATAAGTGTTTTTGTGCTCTAGGCCAAGGAGACTGCCTTTTAAGTCGTTTGGGAGTCTTTAATCCAAATTTCGAAGGGGGATTGTCCATAACAATAAAATCGGCGCTACATTAAATATACTATTTCTAATAGGCGCCTTTTTTTGTTCTCCACTGGACATCGTCTTTAGGCTTTGTTTGGGGTATTTTGATTAATTTATCTTAATCCCGTGCTTCTCTTCATCTAAATATAACTCATTCATGTTTTATTGGAAAATAGGCGCCCTTTAAAATCCTGAAGATCTTCAAATCCTTTTTGGGAGTATCACCTTCCAGAAACATTTTTTATAAAAGATCTTTTTGGGAATTGTTTATTTTATAAATACGCTGCCCAATGTATTTTGTGAGTCATGAATATTTGTCTTTTATGCTTTGTATAAGAAAATAATTTATGCGAGGGAGTTTGCGATTGCTGACGTTAATTTGTTGAAGCCAAAAGTGAAATTTTAAAGTCAATTGCCCAAGTTTCTCCTTTCAAAAGGTTCTATAAGGTAGGTTGTTGCTGAGACTAAAAATAGGTCAGAACTGCTTATAGCGCCATTGAAAACGGGAGTTGAGTTAAAAGTTCTTCGATTGTTATTGTAATTGGAAAAAGTGGCAAGAACAATTTTTGTGGTAAAGGGTATACATCAAACCTCTGAACCAATAAGTCCAAAAATCTGTATTGTTTCATAGGTGAAGGTAAGGTGAGTTGTTGTTGTACTTAAATTAGTGCTTAAGCTAACAAAGGGTTGATAAACGGTACCCTATTCCATATGAGCTTGTTCTGTTGCCTCCTAGAAAGTAAACCTCTCGAAAACGCCCCCCATGGGAAAAAGTGAAACATACTTGGGTTTCGAAATAATAACTATAGTATAAGGCTTCCCAATGATGTTGGGTTCCAATATCCAGGGATTCCTTTCCTGATTCTTGTAGGTAAAAAGGGATAGTAAATTCACGTATTCGTCGGTTACACCAACGTTAATTGGAACGGTCCTAAAAAGTCCAGCAGGTTACCTCAAAAAGATTTGATATTGTCCTGTGCGCTCCACTTTTCTCCATTGAAAAGGAAAATAGCTAGTCTTATTTTAAGGCCCATGGCTTAAAAATGGTTTTTTTGAAAATATGCCCTATCGAATAAGAAGTATGTTCATTATAGCCCATTTCTAGAAAAACCCCACTCTGAGCGGTATAATTGTCTTCCTACGCGATTCTTCCTGTATGCGCCAATTCCATTTACGACTTTTGTATTCCAAAATGGCTGCTTGGTAATGCATTAACCGTTTTTATTGGGTTTGCAAACGATTTCAAGATAACCTTTCCTGTTCCATTGTTATTGGCGGAGGCCAAATGTATTCAAGCCTAAGTTTCGGTGAACCTTAGGGAAAGTGTCTTCGGGAAAAATCGGTATCCTGTGGGTAATTTGATGGATTCTTTATTTAACAAACATAAACCAATACTAGATCCGGCAAAAACTTTCTTTGTAGGAGAGTACGCAAAGTTAATGACTAGATATCCTGTTCATCTACACGGGCTGTTCCCATGTCATTAGCCCATGCGCCATTTATATTAGGTTTCCGCTTAGCTCCTAGCTCCACTCTTATGGTACCCCTAAACCTATTTCTTCTGGAAAGAAAGGAGTATGGTAGCATACCAAAAATTGGCAAAGATCTCGTTTTCTGAAAAAGATTGTGCCTTTTTCGGAAAAAAAAAGTTCAAACGGTCCTAGATTGGTGACCTGCGATCTACTTCAACCTGCGAGAAATCTGATCACTGTGAGTCAAAAATTCAAGGGAAGTGCTGAGGCTGAATTAACATGCCTGCCAATTTTTTTAAATCGACTGTTCTTGCGTATTTTCCTGTCTTCACTGATTCCACCAAGACATAAGGGATAATCCGAGAATTTTTTCTCGGGGAGGTGGGGGCGAATCCCACCAAGGTTCCGGTTAGGCAAGTGAAGCGGTTGGAATTGTCCCTAGGAATGGGGGTCCAGCTCCGATTTTTTCGCAGATCCGATTTTAATTACCGGCTTAAAATTGATGCCCCATTCCGTAACCCTTCTTCATAACGAATGGATTTGAAGGGAAATGCCATCTCTCAAATATCCATTTTTCATCATCGCTAGTTACTACGCGGAGATCATTGACTGTCCCAATTTAGGTCAACACTTCCTCCACCATACAGTTTCCGTCCCAATTGGCTCCTGCAGCATAAGCCAAAAGGATAGCCAGTTGTCTGATTGTTAAAGGGTCCATCAAACAACAGAAAGTTGTCATTTTTTCTACAAAAACTAAAATCCTGCTAACACTCTACATAGTAAAGAGCCCTTTGGTAGCGTTGTAAAAAAGTGGCTAAAGATAAAGGTTATTTTCGTCATAGGTCATGCGCGGATTTCCGATGGTCATTGGCTTTCCGGTAATCCATATGCCATATCCCATGATAGAATTGGTGGCCACAATCGGTATCTTGCCAGCCTATCGTTACCCGTACCGCCTATTTAATGGTGAGCCTGGTCTTCTTCCCATTTAAATTGAAAGTCTTCAATTTTCTTCCTGGGCACGGAGGGCAGGCTAAGGCAAAATTATTAAGGTGAGGTAATGCTTTTCTGGTAGCGGACAATGGTAATGGTCATTTTTTGGTTAGCTCACTCAATTTAAGTGTTTTAAGAGATCAAAACCGTAAGTCAGAACTACTTTTTAAGTAAACTTCTGGCCGCACTAGGGATTAATGGTAATTTCTCGTAGATATTGAATCCCCAATCTCCAATGGGGGACCTTATTTCCGCATTTCCGGCGTTTACTTCCAAAAACAAACTTTATCGCACTGGGACGATAGGCTGTTCTCGTTTAGAGGTTGTGCATTTTTTGAAAACTGGCAATGTGCATTAATCGTGTCCACAAAAATGAGATCTAAAGGAAACTCGGTGTTTTTTCATGTAAAAATAGGCAAATGGACACATCTAAACACAAAATAACATCCCTTCTTAGATTGGCATTGAACTACCGGTCATTAAGACCTGGTTACCTTTCGTAGTCAGCTACCGCTATCTCCAATGTCCAAATGAATGATAAGGGAATCCGATTTCCTTTTTCAGGATGCGGAGGTCGCCTTCTTTTTTGTAAAGGTAATAGGGGTTGTTTTAAATTAACTTTTTTTAGTTTCTTCCTTGCAGACAATTGGCATAATTAAAAACAACAACTAAAATAGATAGATTTTTAAATTATTTCTCATTGTGCAAAGATCTGAGTTTTGGATCTGTAATTAGGGTGTTTGTCCTATTCCTTGATGTTCCGGGTTTTGGTCTAAGAATATAATAGAATCCTAACAGAATAAATGGTATGGCTCAACTCACTGGCCGTAGAGTAATAACCCAAGGGAGTCCTCAAAAAGCCGCCTTGACTCTTCTTGTACGTTTCCACAAAGAACGCACCGTCCATAATAGTACTAAAATACACCAAAAAGGTACCAACTTTTCTTTCTCATCAGTTTTCCAATATAAATACAAAATGGCAAAGACGAAAATGTAACATAAACTTCAATAGTGTGGCCTGATGCCCTTATAGGGTAGATTGCCGTCCAAATATTCTGAAAATCCTAGGATCTTTTTCAATAAGATTGTAAGGCGGCATTCACTGTTTTTCTTTGGTAATGGACAAGGCCTTGTAGGTGGCATGTCATCAGAGTCACTGTACGAACCTTGTAGCAAGTGCATAAGAATTTTTCTACAGTTTTGCGTTGATTTGGAATTGAAGAAATTTCCCAATCGTACACAAAAAGCCACCAAATAGACACTGGTATAAGATTCTAGTCCAGAATCCAGTAAGAATTTTAATTCGGAAATTTTCTGGTATAGGAGTACATGCTATTATGATCCAATGCCGACGCATGACCTGGCCAAGCCGGTAAGTCGCGGTAAATTCATTAACAAATTCTATAAATCCGAAAAGGGTCTGTCTGCACTCTCTCTATAGGGTAGCAAAATCTCCACAATGGTTCTGATTAATAAGGCAATCTAAAGAATTACATGACTCCAGTCTAGCGCCCAACTGGGTACCAAAACAGTGGTTATATGAAAGGAGTCTAACTGTTTCAAGCGGGATTTTTTTCTTAAAAAAGATTCTCTTCATTAGGGTACCATCCTAAAGGCGAAACGCAATTATACCAGAGAAGAATTGTAATATTTTAATTTGTAATAACCAATTTTGAAAGTGTATCGCGGGTCCAAGTAAACTGCCTAAAAAGTAATCTACAATTTTTTAAGGGACTAAGATAGTAAAGATACTGGGAAAGAAAAGTGGAACGGAAATGTTAAATGTTATAAATAGATAATTATCTGGTAATTGGTGTTTTATGCCGTATTAATGCTACATTAAGGCTTTGGGGTCATTTTAAAAACCAGAAATTAAAGAGTTAGCGTGATTAATCCAATTATGGAACAGGGTCGTACTCACT
>Ga0163217_1073225_pt1 | contig 10955 bp, 4 predicted proteins | sample SynspAceP_FD_185933 | JGI IMG/M metagenome (GOLD analysis project Ga0163217, IMG submission 185933) | Saline lake microbial communities from Ace Lake in Antarctica - Synechococcus sp. Ace-P (PacBio error correction) | ecosystem: Environmental > Aquatic > Non-marine Saline and Alkaline > Saline ...
TCGAAATAATGGACGTCTTAATATCCTCATTGACCAGAACCAACAAACACTTTTTTTTCTTTCCCCGCTTATAACGAAGATATTCACGCGGCAAAGTTTGAACGACAAACCGTACCTCAATGCAAAAATTTTTAATCCAAATATCAACCTTCCTGGAGTGGTTGAAAATAAGCAAGCCGGTTTTTCCAAATGAGATTGCTTAATCTTTTCAGGATGGGAATGTATTCCGTTTTATCTCAACAGAGAACGCGAGCCGGCCTTTTGTTTATTAACGCGGGTTTGAAAGTATGCCCCGCTTAGAAACACCCCTCGGCAAGAGCGCGCACAAGAGCAAGATTTAGCGGCTCAAATAGACACAATGAATCGGGTTGCAAGCGAGTACCGAGGCGCCGTGACAGCGAGAAGAACACGACGCATTTACTTAACGGTTTTGCGGCTAAGCCGTACTTGCACTAAAGCAACCTAAAGTGTTGGTTATCATTAGTGAACTGAATTTTTGCGCACGAATGGAAAATAGAATGCTTATTTAGATTAGCGCTAAAACAAACTGATGACTACTAGGTGACGCTATGGGCAACAATTTACAAAACATGCCAGCCCTATGAAGAATTAAACAACCAACAATGATGCATATACCGATCATGGCCGTGGCAACGACGCCCGTTGACTGGCGCCAATCATGCATCAGAAAAAAGCAAAGTACAAACTATATTAACCGCGTTCATCTGATTCAAACGATGGCATTTGTTGGTCAGAGCATATTGGTTTGCCGCAATGGTCTAATAATCAAGACCCAGGGTTTGTTAAAACCACGAATGAATTAAAGCGCGAAACTATGTCATTGCCGCCAGCCGGGCGTTAGCGTTAGTTGTAATCGAAGTTAGCCAATAACGATTCTAACTGCCGGCAACTTCGTTAAAAAGAGTTATTCATGAATATCTTAGCCAACTAAGCAGCAAAAAACGGTATATGGATAAGGTTACCGCTTTGTAAGAAATCGATCCTTACAAACACACTATGTGAGAACCACATTTGCCAATAGATATACTCTTGGACGCTGAACTAGGCAAGCTCAAGCAATATAGCATCAAAGTGTGGCGAACCTGGGCATCCTGAAATGTAAATCCTCACTTCATTTATTCTTGTAACTTTATTACGTTTTAATCACGTTTTTTTTTGAACGCGCATACAGGTAACAGCCTTAGGCAAGTATCGACAAACAATAGAAAATACAACGGTCAAGTCGAGACGAAATAAGAGCATCACGCAAGCCAATTTTTTGATTACTATGGCCTTGCCCTGTGAATAAATTGAATAACAGGTAAAACGTTGTATATAGCCAACATACTCTTGGTAGCATTTAATCTATTACACTTTGAATGACGTGTATTGCGGATTAGTGCTTCTTTAAGTCTATGGTTTCACCAGAAGATCGTTTTTTGATATTAAAATCAGTCCACTGGTTATATCACCTAATTGGTCCACGATTAAAAACAAATTTATAATCGTCATTGAACAACGCTTTATTAACCGAGCCACTTCATAACCAACATACTTCATTTTGTTGGATAAATTTCTCACTTTTGATTAAATTAACGTAATAAGCTTTTACGCAAATAATTGGCTCAACCGGTCGCCCAGCAATACTTTTTTATGTGGCCGGTTGGGTTGCCGGTTTAGCTGCAAGAATGAGTCCGGGTAAATATCGTTACATAACTAAAGGCACTATTAAACCCAGATTTGGTGCGGTATATTTGTTACCCGAATTATCAAAAGGAACTCTAAAAGTCCACCTTTCACCACATAAAAACTTGAAAACGCTAACGGAGAATTGCAACAGCACTTGCAAAGTTTTGAGCCATATTGAAAGTTAAAACTCCCCTTTTTCCCTCCAAGGGTGTCAAAATCTGGTATATATCCCTGAACTTTTTTAATCATGAAGGTCCCAACTCGGCGCTTCCGGCCCGTATCCCGAGTAATAATAAAATGGTGTTTTCAAAACTTTTCCGTTAGCTTTTAATAGTCAATTAATACGACCGATATGAATGATCCCATTTGCCAGTTAATCATAGCCCGCGTATACCGCCATGCGTTTAGCGTTGTAACGTTTTTCATCTTGGCTAAAAAGGGTATTTCCATCCCTGAGTAAACTGATCTAGGCTGCTAGTGTGCTGATTGGGAATTAAACCAATATCCCTGCGCGCTGCTATACGACTTTGCCGTAAAATTCCCCACCTTCTTATTGCCGATAGCGTATTCTAAGATAGTCTGTAACTCTTTTGGAGCTTGCACGGTATAATTGCCACCTGCCAAAGAAGGTAAATAGGCAAAAAACGTTGCCCATTATTTTATTCGTGAGAATTGACCAGCAATTCTGATGAGTAAACAGTCTTTCTCTATGTTTTTGCTACGGTCTTGGCTTTTTCATAAAATTGGTCAGATAGGTCCTTTGTTCCCATTATCATACCTGTAATCCATCATGAGCTAAGGTAACGTTCAAAACCTCGTCCGATAGGCAATAATCCAGGCGTTTTTACCGAAGAAGCCATGTTACCAGAGAGATAAGTAATGGTAACCGCGCTGTTTGCTAGCAAGAGAACGTGGGCAACCGTTACTGCATTGTGTCCTAGCCACACCTTGATAGTTAGCGTTTTTTTTTGCCTCTGGGGTAAGGCTTCGGGAATATTCGCTACCCCAATTTCGATGAATATCAACAACCCGTTAACAGAACCATGGCCCGAGATGGCGCGCAGCTCGGCACCGTATGATAATTAGAGAAGGCGGTATATACCGCCTAAGAGCTATGTGATTTCTATGTTGGGTGTTTTTGATTCGCTACGTAGGCACCTAAATCCATGAATGCCAAGTCGTTCAAGCCAAAATAAGTTACTAATATTGGGTTGGTTGGCTGCCCTTATAGTGTCCCGTTACCTGAGCAGCATCCTAGGCATTAGCAGCTACTAAAAATAACGTTGGCTAAGCAAAGTTAGATACACTAGGTTTTAAGCCCTTTCATCAGCGAAAACCTTTTTAATTAATTTTCTCAGCAGGCAAATAAAGCCATGCAAGCCAACCACTAGTTCAAACACGATCATTTGCGTACTAGTCCGCAGCTGAAACGAAAAAGGCCACTAAACGGAGATAAAAACGCGATACAGTCAGTAAGAAAAGCCAATCGGGTGTTAACCATTCACCATTACGAACAGCTCGTCATATAGCAAAAAAATACATTTAAGCCGCATGGCCAGAAATAAACGCCAATCACCAATTTGCGAACTTAATCCCAAGCCATCCACTAACAAACGGGGCATCAATCACAACTTGAAGGCGCTAAACCAGGAGCAACGAGCCACGCAAGCGCAGTAACCAGAAACATGATCCCTGGCAATAAAATTAAATAGTGAAACAATTTATTTTATGCGTCAAACATTACATTGCTTCCTTTGTAAACAGCAGCTAAATTTTCCGTGAATCTTATGGCCGCCGCTAAACCGGACGTTTTGGTTTTGTCCGTAACAAAAAGCGCCTGTCGTATCAACTGCTGATATGAGTAGCAAAAATTCGCGAAAAGCCAGTTTTGGCTTTCAAACAAACACCCGCTTTTCGTAATTCCGTTTCTGGATGTAGGGGCGGATTTCAATCCCCAATTCTGTTAATTTTGTTTGTGGCCGTCACACCCGTCATCTGCGTCCCTGCAATTTAACAACGCTCCGTTTTCATCTTTTTGCATCACAAACGCCAAGCAGACCTGGCAAACTGCACCTAAAGAACAGGTTGTTTTTCACTAATATACAGCTGAGTACTTTCTCTGCTAAACACCGGTGACTGCGCTAATCGAGCTGCGCCCAACCACCAGCAATAAAAAATAGTGTCGTACTGCTGTATAATCAACATCCGCATCTGAGTCGAATTTTTTTAACCTGGCTTGAATATTTCATCTTTGCAAAAAGCGTTTATCTTCAGGCGAAATGATGGCAAATGCGAAATGACATCGGGTCCAATTGGAATTTCGCCACCCTGAATACTGCATGTCCACTTCCATTTCCGGCATCTAAACGTGTAAAGTAAATGGATGTGTCATTTTAGAGCCGAAACACGCCCAGTCTCAAATCACCGGTTTCGATTCCATTGGGTGAGGACAAAATGCCATGAAACTGAGTGGTAATAACTAAGGCCCTTTTGCCTTTCAACTTTCAGAATGAACCTCCAGAGTACTCAGGATGCATTCCAAATGCATGCAAAACACTGGGTAAAGGACAACCTTATAAAGATAATCAATTACCACAACACCTAGTGTGATTTGTGCTAAAAAATATTCACACAACCTCCTAATTAAATCGATCTAATGATTACATATGCGACAAAAAAACGACGCTATTATTTTTTAAACGGTAATTTTATCCAGTGTCAAAAATATAATTACACTGACTATGTCAAATATTAATTTATTGTCAAATAGATTAATAAATAAATAAAACACGCGAACCAATCAAGAGATGCTTCCTGAGCCTGAGTATTGGAAGCAAAACAATACCCTATTTGAATCGGCAAATCACAACATCCTGAAGAGCTTGATTAAAACTTAATCCAATTTTGGGCGAACCGGGGTACTCAATGGCCAAACAAGTAATGACATTTTTTGCTTGCTAATGCAGGAGTCCCTAATTCACTATCGAAACAGACGGCTCTGCCCTTTTGCTGCGGCCATGCTCGACCTCAGATTGGTCATCACTCGAATAGCGTGAAACTGTTGCGCTAATGCGTTGTGCCATCCAAACAGTATATGGCATTGCGCAGCGAGCTATAGTGTGTTGTCACCCTTGGACAGCTAACATTGCCTAACTTACGCGCAAGTACTTGCTCCTTAACATTTACCTTTGTCGAGTCAATTATTCTTGCAACATTAAACCGCACTGCTTGAATAAGCGGGTAGAACTCATTAAATATCGCAAATCAAATATTGGGGATAATGACTCTGGAAATGTTGGCCACGTTAGTCCCCTGTTAGGACAGGCATCTCCTCGATGCAATCTTTCCAACCCAAAGCCTGTAAAATTAGGCTAGTAATCTACAACATTTTCTTCGGTACGGGTCACGAATTTAGAATGACCATACATGGCCCTAACAAAGCGAAATCGGCAACGTTAGGGCTGTTCCAAAATAAATACTTATGCGTACGAAAAATGATTATCATAGTGCATCTAAATCTCTTTGTGTCCAACTTTCATCATTGAATTGCTCGGGAATAACTGCCAACAAGTAGGTAAAAAGCCTCTCAACATTTGGCAACCTTATCACTATACGAGTGTCTTAAAAATGGAGGTCCATATGGTAATAAGGCGCGGCAAACCCCATCAATGCTTTAAAAAGTGCCAGAAATTGTCTGTAAGAAGACCAACGGAAAATATGCATGCTATCGGACCCCACCACTCATCGGGCCCTACATTTCAATGAGTAGCGCCCGCAATATATGATTTTGGATTTTTATTGGTACAACACTGGAGAAGGATGCTTTTTTCTTCTAAGTACTCAAACAATTATTTTTTTCGTGTCTTGCAACCATTTCGCTCCCGAGCTTTGTTTTTAATAACCGGCATTACCTTAAAGCACCCGTATTGCGTGACATACGCAGAAATAAAATCTAGTAGAACCAAGTTTTTTTATATAAATAATTTAAACCTTTGTAATTCAGGTAACCTCTTGTTTACCAGAAAATAAGAGAGTTCCGCAAATGAGTAAAGAATATAGTCAGGCTGCCATTTTTAATTTCGCATTAGATTGTATGGGATTAATAACAAATTCATTCATTTTTAAGCGAGAAATACAAATTTCTCATATAATATAGGGTGAAAGCGTTTTTATTGCATAACCCAGATTTTGTCTTTTGTTGCCAACGACAAGGAAACCCTTGATTTTTTGTCCTATGGCAATGCATGGGTTGCTAAGGCGACTTTTTCCAGGAGTGAGGTTATCAGACGCCAAACATGTCTTGAACTGCGCTGCTCGTTTAGGATTATTCAAATGCGCCAAATATTTGCACTTTACTAGCAATAGGGTTTTGCACAAAAACCTAAGGGCAAAATACCGTCGTGACCCCAATAGGGGTGCGAACTTAATTCAGCCCGTCAACATTCTGAATAGTGGAGAATAACTGCGCCTTCGTTCCCGCACTGTAAGCTGACAATGCAGAGAACCACATCAGTCCGGCCGCCGAAGCGAAATGGTTAACGATATGTCCTTTTGCTGTTTTATCAAATTTCACATTGGAATGCGCATGGACCTGGTAACAACCCGTAAAATTTCCCACGAAGTCCTTCTAACATTGAGGGAATGTAAGCCTTTTCACCATTCTGCGAAGTGTTCGTGTAACTGTCCCACAACTGACTGCGGCCTGCAACTATTACATAGAAATGTCTGCAAGCGGGCGCTACGATTCACAGCCTTGCCTTCAACCTTAATTCAATATCTGGTGAGTGCGAAATTATCTACGGCTAACTATATTTACTGGCAGCAGGCTTACCTTTGCTCATTTAATCAGCAAGCTTTTTTGCAGGTTATTGAACATCACGAGCGGCTAACAAGATTTGACTAACCGTGACAAAGCCTCCAACTGCTTGGCAATTGAATATGCCGATACCACTAAAACCGGCCCACGATGACGCTAATTTATCTCGTCTAATTCTTTACTTTCAATTTTAAACATCCTAAAGCATAACACAGTCAAATACCAACTAATAGTCTGATATCTTCTTCATTATAATCCCTCGAGGTTAATTTAAAAAAGTTAATATTTGGGGCCCCTGCAAAATTTTAATATTCAGGCATGAGAGTGGCATGCGTAGTACTCGCTGATAATAAATATACCCACCTATATTCAAGTATCAACCGTACAAATGGAGACGAAACGGAAACCATGTCAATTGAGTATTTATTATGGCACTAAAATGTCAATTGGTATTTTTTCCCATAGCATTTGCTCAGTAAGCCTAGAATATGAAAAGTTCCGTGGTATATAAGTATGGGAGTAAACAATTGGACTTGCTCTTAAAATTGGTTTCAGCTATTAGTGCAATAAGACCTGACCGCAGAAAATATTGGCATCCAATACTTATAAATTAGTGAAATAATTTGTGGGAGAAAGATGGCGTTGAATAGTAGTTATAAAATCTCCAAGATTATATCGTTCGTTTTATTAGTATTTTGAAAAATATTCATACAGGGGTTTACTTTTTGAAATCAGCTCTTAGCTCAGGGAAACCTCCAGCCAAATCAGAATGGATCGGTAAATTGCGCTCAGTACTAGCCGACAAAAAAATAGTGAGTGCTTTTTTATCAATTAGTTCGTCAGGGTAACTAACTCCCGATGCGCTGAGGAGTTGCTAAATGCAGCTAATGTGGGTCTTAGGACCGTTTTTAAGGCGCTTTAAATGAAATTGGAATTATTTGTATCGCGAAAATGGGATAGAAACTTCAATAAATATAAATTTGCTAACCGGAAGTAGTCAAACCATGGAAAAACGACCGTATGGAAAACCAAAATTACAAGAATGTACTTGAACGTAAGTCAATTAATGTTATGAAATCTAAATGCCTTGTTTTTGATAGCATCGAGTTATCACAGAGCACCACTCAGCCTTTATAAAAGAATTCAATATGCCATTGGAAGTTGCCCAAAAAAATTTTTTTGAAGGGAAAAAAAAGAAAAAAAAGGTTTTTGGGGGGGGTTGGGCTTTTTTTTTTTTTTGAAAAAAAAAAATAATTTTACCTTTTGAATAAGAAAAGTAAGCCCGATATTGTTCAGGTGCTATTGAAGACCGCATGAGTTTTTTGATACTTGGCTGCAACTTAGGGTAAGAAAAAAAATATTGATCCCAAACAAAGCTATGAAATAATGAAACTAGAACCACTGTCAAGCTTTATTAAAACGATCGTTGCTAAGATAGGTAAGAACTGTGTCGTTACGCCTTTTTTTCACTAAAATATCGATATGGGCGCCTGGTCAAACTTCCCACTAAGCCCAGGTGTGTGTGCATAAAGCGACAAAACTCGTCATTCGCGGGTTGGTTTGAATGGTCCATCAGCAACAAATAGAACAGCGTGTCGCCAATCCTGCATGTTGCGAATTTGCAGACGTGATCATCAATCACAGGCTTCCGGGCACCGCAAGCCTATGGCGTTGGAGTTGATGGTCCAGCTTGTTCAAAATATCTGTCATAATGCCTGTATCAACGCATAGCAGGCTAAATGCCGTTGTCTCACGATATTGTTATGCTAGCAACTTGCAAATCAGTCGTTAGCCTCTTTAGCCGACAAAATAGGTCACCAACATCCCGCCAAAGTTCAACAATAGAAATAACCTCGTAATTAAAATCACGTTCTTACCTCTTGAAGTTGCAGACATTTCCGCCTTGCGCGCGCTCTTGACGATCAATGGGCAAATTAACACACGGCTAAACTTAGCTTCATGTTGGCGATTAATTGCATCGATCTCTACGGATCGCAGTGCCGCAGTGATATACGTCTCATGCCACCACATGATGCCTGCCTGTCCAAGTGTGACTGCCCGACTAATACTGCCAACTTCACCATGTGTTTTTTGCTTCTTTGCTGGTTAAAGCAATAAGGCACGTCCAGGTTATATCATTCGTCTAACTGCGACTGCTGTCGTTGTCGCAATCCCGGAATACCTTTATAGGCAGGACCAAAACAAGAACATCCAGAAATCCACATTCGCTGCTGCAATGCCGCGCATAATACCGACCACGCAGCTGGCTAAGTCGCCCGCAGTATTGAACAAACCAGCATTGAAGAAAGTCGGACTTATTGCGCCCTGACTTCACGTAAACTCACAAAACGCCAATACCGTGCGCTGGATTGCAAAATTCAATAAAGTGTGTTTTTGTTAGTCTTTGAAATTTGAAAATTTGTTTGCATTCTTATGCCTTTGGTCATAACCGCAGAAGAAATTGAGTCGCAATAAGTGGTGTTTTCAAACTGTTTTTTGAACATAAAATGAAAGGCCTCGTATGAGACCCTTTCGTTTTTTGTTCACTTGCCTGTATTAACTGCAAGGAATAAGCTTAGGCTAATCGCCTTTTTTTGAGCATCAAATAATTCCATGATGCCGTCCTTTTGCTTAAAGCTCAACATTCGTTTCATTTCATCAAAACTGAAGGTTCGCCTCAGCAGTGCCTGCACTTCATCAGCTTACCGGTATCGTATAACCGATACGTTCATGTCTGTTTCAGCAGCAGAGTTCTTCAAGATACTCAAGGTCGAGCATTGGGCTGCTTGTAAAAATCCAACGGAAACTGTGCCGCAATCAGTGCTTATGGGTTGTTTCAAAATACCTTTTGCGCGCATCCACGTAAAGGGCGCGTTCACAAGCAACACATGCCAGCGGTTAATTGATGCAGTACGAATGTACCTGACCTGTCGGCTTGAATAACATCGCAATCAAGTGTAATTGTGTTTTCGCCCGAGTAACTTCAAATCAACCGCTGCACGCAAATGGAACGCGGCAATTAAGCGTTGAAATTTCAAGTGTACGGACCACCTTGTTGCCGGCGCGCTGCTTCACGTCAAGAAAGCGTGTGTGCGTAGCCCGAGTAACAGCTGTCATAACTCACAAAGTAATCCAGCCCCTTTAAACCGTTGGGCCTTTCATGAAACGAGGGAACACTCTCAACAACTGAGGCATTAACAAAAAGCAACTTTCGTGTTCCAAACTCAACCAATACAGACCTTCTGCGATGACAGTAATAAGTTTACGGGTAATAATGTGACGGGACGGATTTGACTAGCAGTTTCCTTGCCGCTTGGGAACGCATGTTTAACTCCTTAAATTCAGCCCGTCAATTATAGCGTAGTTAGTCGTCTGATCGGGATGGTTCATAAGTAAAAAGTTATCGGAAAAAAGTTAAACGCCCAAGATTCGCCATTTAAGTAAAGCCTGTTACACTAACCAAGCTTGTAGCATGTTATCACAACATTGAAAATTGACCTATTCCAACCAGTCGAGCATACCACTTCAATTTATGCCACTTTGTTATTGGCAATTTTATCATCGAAAGAACGCCGATGCGGCAAGTGCTTTTAAGGAACACCGTATGATTTACAGTAATGAACTGGATTTGCTCGCTCACGAAATTAAAAGCCGAATTGGGGCAGGCGTTTTGGGAATTCGCTCTGGTAACCAACGTTTCTCGAAAACCTTTTTATGAAAACTACCTGAGCATATTTCGCAGCCTTGAACCGATCTTACGTGAAGTTTTCGCACAAGGCCTGCAACGCGGCAAAAGGTAGAATGCGCACTGCGCTTCAGTATAAAATGACAGCAAATGTAAGCGCCATTAAACGTCAATGAAGAGACTTAGCTAAACAAGTTGTTGCAGCCGCGCATGGGTTCAGCAAACCCAGGGTGATGTTGCCATTAACTACCCCATCGAAATTTTGCGCTGGCCTGGCGTATTATGCCTGCTCAAAGAAGCCGACATCGATACCCATTCCAGAGCTGACATGTTAAAAGCCTTTGATGCAACATTTACGAGTTTGTGGCCTCGCGCGCAAGAGTGGAAGGCGAGCAATAGAAAGTAACTCATTCACAGCGTTTAGAAGCCATCCAGAGCGAATCCAATAAAGTGTCGGCGCAATGCCCTACTGTTATGATGCAATAAAGAAATCCCGCAATTCGCAACACAGCAAGTCAACGAACGCACAAATCTGAAAATTCAGACGCCACGCGGTGTTGAGCAAGAAATGGTGCTATTGGCGGCAAAAAGAAATGGAAGTGTTGCTGAAGAGCTTGATCGTTTGAATTCGCACGTCAGTGAAAAACATGTGCATTTATGAAGAAAGTGGTGGCAGGTTGGGTCTCGTTTGGACTTTATTGTGTATGCAAGAGTTTTAATCGTAAGGCGAATACCGTTGGGACGAAATCATACGACACAAACAGG
>Ga0163217_1093593_pt1 | contig 10955 bp, 15 predicted proteins | sample SynspAceP_FD_185933 | JGI IMG/M metagenome (GOLD analysis project Ga0163217, IMG submission 185933) | Saline lake microbial communities from Ace Lake in Antarctica - Synechococcus sp. Ace-P (PacBio error correction) | ecosystem: Environmental > Aquatic > Non-marine Saline and Alkaline > Saline ...
AAGAGAGAGATGCAAGCGCATGTGCTACACACCTTATGTCGTTATATATCTTGGGGGCGGATATTTACGCTCGGCCGCCAGCTTTGGCGCTGGCCCGGCCTTGGCGCGGGGTCGTTCCGCGAATGCTGGCCGTAAGCGGCCTACGCCCCAGCTTTTGCAACTGGCTGCCTGTCTGACTAATTGTGGCAGCAAACTAATGGGCCTGGCGTCCGCACCGTCAAAGAGGATGGCAAAAAACCGAACCCGTGGGGAAAGCCGCAAGCAGCAGCTTTTGGAATGCGCCCGCATGGTAACAATTCCCTCGGCAAATGATGGTTTGGAAACGCGCCGTCGCCATTCGACCAGCCGCGCCATAAAATGCGGCCTTTGCGCGTTTTTTCGCGGCCACTCCGACCTGATACCGGGCAAAACCATGCCTATGCTTCCGCGATCCCTGCCGGTGATTTGGCCGTTCTGCCCTTGTAACCAACCGCTTTGGGCGTCGGGTGATGGACCGCCGCGTGGCCCGCTGGCAGCCCCTAAGCGATCAAGGACTAGAATAACGCGCAAGGGTTTTTTCTGGCACGGCGCCGCAATGAAGCAATTTTGCACTGAATACTTGCCCTATGCATCCGCCACCCCTCTGGCCGCGCACATCGACGATATCAGCGGATGAGTTTGATACCTAATAACCCGCGGCAAAAAACTCTGTTTTATGCGCAGAACGGAGGAGACTACGGCGCGGAGCGGTATCTACGCAACCGCCGCGTCGAATGGTCATTTCTGGATGGAGAAATGCAATCCGGTAGCTGTACAAAGATTGAACGCAGAGATTTTGGGCTTTACCTATGAACGAACGTCGCCACGACCACAGTGCTGGCGTTTCGCGAAGGGTCCCAAGCTGGCCTGATCGCGCAGTTTGAAAAGAAGATCCCGCACACCGAATTATACGAGGCGCAAAAATAGCGTGGGGCAGGATTTTACCTGTTTCGGGCCAAAAGGTGGGAGGGTTTTGATCCTTAAAAACAGGCTTGCCCTTGCTCTGGCGGTTTCTGGTTGCCTTTTTGGGTGCGGCACCACGCCCCGATTTTCATGGTGGCCATCGAACAAATTCCGATCTCAAGCGCTGACGCCATCCTGTGGCCGTCTTGTTTGGTGGTCACATACCGCCGTCGCCCCCGTACCACGGCATAACCACGTGCAAGGGTGGACTTATAACTTAACGTTTCGTGCACACACGTCAAGGCCAGGCCAGCTTGCTTGTGCCACCCTTGGGTTCTGGCGCTGCCCCGCATCCTGAAATTGCTGAGGCAGGGATTGAAAGGCTTCCTCTTTCCTCTTTCGGTCCTGTACCAGCGCATCGGGGCGAAAGCGGCGAACTAATCCCTCAAGACGGCGGCCTTTTGCTCACGCCCCAAGGCCTCGGGGCGGAAGCGTTCGGTCAGGCGCCAGCCTGCGTTGCTCTGCCTGAAGGGTAAGCGCCTCAGGGTCGCTGGACGCAGCGCGCCGGAGATATCAGATAAATGCACTTTGCGTTTTTGGAACGCCGGCGGTCAGCGCGGGGCCCCAAACGTGCGCCGCGCATATCCAGCGCTGACGCGGGGCCATCAAAGCCAGGCTGCAGGGCGCGGCCAACGCGCGCGCCAAACGTCAGCGCAGAACGCTGATCGCGACGAGAAAGGCCCTGCTCAAGCGCTTGGGTCATCCGCGCCTCATTGCCCATACCCAGCAAGGAGACAAGCTCGGTGCCGCACGGCACGGCCAGTTCGGCCGGCAGCCGTGGGCCGTCCGGCGTCCCGCATGTCAGAGACAAAGTCGGATCAGCGTTGTTATCAGTTTCATGCCCCGACCGCAGAGATCAGCGGGATATCCGACGCAGCAGGCCGCCCCCGCGCGACGATCTCTTCGTTGAAACCCATAGATCCTCGACCGAGCCGCCCCCCACGCGCCACGATCAAGACGGTCCGGACGCGCAAACGCCCCGCCTGGGTAGCTGCGTTGAAACCCTCAAATGGCGCGGGCGACCTCGGGGGCGCATTTTCGCCCCTTGGGTACGGCCACGGGCCAAGATCAACCCTGGCGAACGGTCGCGCAGACGGTGTAAAATTGTCGCGGATCACCGCACTCGCGAGGGCGACGTTACGCCCACCCCGATGCACCTCTGGAAAGATAGGGTAGCGGGCAGTTTCGTTCAGGGGCAAAACAGCCCCTCTGCCGCCAGCGGCTGCCTTGCGTTTTTCCAGCAATGCCATCAGCGCGCCATGCCCGGCCCGGTTTAATATCCTCGATCACAATCTGGTCTTTCGACTGCCCGCCGAACGTGGGTGATGCGGCCTGTGGCGATCACCGTCCCATGCCCTCTTCGGCTGGGTCTCAAAGGCGGGCCGAAACCCTTTCCAGAATCACGCCGGAAATAACCGAACTGTCATCTTTGAGGTCCAGATAGATATGCCCGCGACCCGCGGGCGGCTTACGCGGACCCCCACCTCACCGCTGAATCCCGCACAATGGCCAAATTCGCCCTCGATCACGCGTTTAATCGCACCGCGAAAGCTCGGTTACGGTGAATTCGGGCTGTTCTCCCCCTCGCGCCGGGTCGTCGATCAAATCCATCAGCGGTGGTCTTTCCGTCTTTTATCTTTGTGTCGGGCTCAGTCCCAGCTTAGAAACGCGCAAGCCAACCAAAGGCCAAGGGGAGTGCACCATGAACATCCTCATTCTGGGGCAGCGGCGGGCGCGAACAGCAGTCTAGCCCTGGGCCGTATTTTGCAAAACCCTAAATGCGACAAGCTATCGTAGCAAAACCGGGAAATGCCGAATCGCGCCATCGCAGACTCGGCGCCACTTTCGACATCAAACGACGGCGTGCGCGGGGCAGTGGTCGGTTTTGTAGAATGAAAAACAACATGGATTTCGTCATTATCGGCCAGAAAGCCGCCTCTTGCCGCAGGTGTGGGCGATGATCTGCGTGCTGCAGGCGTTGCTGGTCTTTGACCGTCGAAAGCACCGCGACGCTGGAAGCCTCCAAGCCTTCACAAAAGAGATCTGCGACGGCGGCAAACGCCCCCACCGCAGCCTATGGCCACTTTACCGACGCGGCTTTCGGCGGCGGGCCTATTTGGTCCGACCACCCTGCCCAATTGTGATAAAAGGCCGATGGGCTTGCAGCGGGCAAAGGCGTCATCATCGCCGAATCCGATGACGAAGCCCTTGGCCGCAGTCGATACAATGTTTTGACGGCAACCATTCGGCGACGCAAGGGAGCCGAGGGTTGTTATCGAAGAGTTCATGGGACGGCGAGAAGCTGTCGTTTTTCGTGCTGTGCGACCGGCGACACCGTCTGCCCAGTCGGCAACTGCGCAAGATCACAACGTGTGGGCCGACGGCGATACTGGGCCCGAAAACACGGGGCGGTAATTGGGTGCCTACTCCCCAGCACCCGTTCTTGACCGCGACGAGATCGCCGAACGCGCTCTAGCGGAAATTATCCCCCCAGCAATGGCCGAAATGGCCAAGCGTTGGGACACCCTAACCAGGGTGTGTGTATCGCGGGTTGATGATCAAGGATGGTGACCCGAGATTGGTAGAATATAACGCCGCTTCGGCGACGCCAGAAGTGTCAAGGTACTGGATGATGCCGCCAGGTGCGCAAGGCCTTTGATTTGATGCACGCCGCCGCCGAAGGCCGCTTGAACGAGCCACGCGTGAACCTGGGGCAGAAGATCACGCCGTCACACAATTGGGTCAATGGCCGCCCGAGGTTATCCCGGAATTTATGATAAAGGCAAGCGTTATCAAAGGGCTGGGACGCCTACCCGAAGAACAGCCGCAACAGGTGTTTCACGCCGCACACGCCACGCAAGCGGTGTCATTCACGGCTGGTCGGCGGCGGGTTCTGATGTCACGGCACGGGGCGACCTTGGCCCGAGGCTCAGCGCCGTGCCTATGAAATGGTCGAGGCGATCGACCTGCCGGGCGGGTTCTATCGCCGTGATATTGGCTGGCGCCGCGTTGTCCTGAAAGAGCGGGGCTTGTTACGCATTCGCTGGCCTTAAACCGGGGGGCCTAAGCCCCGGACCGCTCGAGGATTTTCAACCATTTTGAAATTGGTCGTTTCCTAACGTGGGGTTAAGCGCGAAGGCTTGGGCGGCTGCAAACATTTAGCCGTAAAGGGGTGCAACTAAAGCTATGCGGGCTGAGTGCTTTGCCATTTAGGTGCAGGCCACCATCTGTGCGGGCGATGCCGCGGTGCCATGGCATCTGCGCAAGGGAATCAAAACTCCGGGCTGCGGACCACAGGTGCGGATTCCGCCAGCGATTTCCGCGTCGCCAATGCGGTGGTTGGTAAATAGCCCTCAGCCGTCGCCAACGGACGCTAAGTCCCTGCTGTTCCTTCGTAGGAAAGCAGTTGCACGGAGCCTGACAGATGCGGGGTAACGACGATTCGCAATTTCCAGCCCGTCCGGTCGCCCGTAAAATCCGCCGCGCCGATTGGGGCCAACCACCGGTTCTTGCGCCGCGATATGGGGGGTGTGTGCAACCCGTCCCGATGCGCATAGACCGCCAGCCCGCACGCACCTTGGTTTTGGCGTTTCGAACCACGATAACTTCGGGGACTGCGTCGCCGTCCAGATCAGCAGACGCGGCGAGTGGTCTTCGAATACAAGAGAATTGTGGCAGGATGACACGACCGTGTGGTGCCGTCAGTCAGTAACGAACGTGAGGCTGCCCCATTCGACTGAATCGCCCAAGAACACCGTATCATACCGTGTCGTCGGTCGCCGAAAACTGGCGCGGGCTATCACGTCCGGCAAACACAGGAACCGCGCTGATGGAACCAGCCCAGAATGGGCACGAGGGCGCGGACAGGGTTATCGGCGCAACATCTGCATCATATCTGCCTTTTCGGCATTTTGACGCGCAAGCCGTCCAAGGCGTCGTCACCGTCTTGATCTGGCAGGTCAGACGCGACGTGGCGGGGTCAGGGCTCGATCGCAAAGTCCGAGCATGTCTTCTTCCAATGTCAATCCTCGCAGGGACTTTTTCGAACCCAAAATCGGGTCCAATATGACATGGGCAAACGTGGAACAGGCGCATGCACCGCCGCAGTCGCCTCGATCCCGGGATATTGTTGTCGCGAGCGCCCTTCCATGACGGTCAAGGCCATTGGCCACATCGACGACTAATGTTCGGTGCCATTGTGTTCTACATAACGTGATCTTGGCCATCTGACTGCCCCTTCGATTTTAGAATTTCGACATGTGTACCCAGCAGCTCGCGGCTCGCCCCAGCCCCTTTTTTCCCAAACTTACCGGGGGGGCAAAAATAAAAAAATTGCCGCATTAATTCGATCGCGTCGGCTATCAGCAGGGCATTGCTTGCGAAAACCGCTAGCCCCTGCGGGGACCCTATGACCCCGCAAGGCCCCGGCTGTGCAGTATTTTCGACGATCGACATTAGTTTCAAATTTGCCTGCATATTTCAATGGTTCTTGCATCGCTAAGCGCCTGTGGGGCCCCCCCTCGAGGAAATCAGACTGCCCGAACCCGCGTCCCCGCGAAGGCGACGAGCGAACGGCCCTGCAGGGGCGTGCACGGCAGCTTGTTGGGGTCGGACCGGTTTTCACCGGTCTAGCCGTTGATCGAACGCGTTGACGGAACAGGTACAAGTACGCCGGGCCCGCAAATCAGTTTCCCACCGGTGAAAATCCGTCACTTTTCCGATCTACCGCACGGAAACGCGGCCAAAAGATTGTCAGCCCGCGGGTGGAACAACTGGTTTCGAAACCGCCTGCACCAGCGCACTACGCCTGACGTGAATACGGCCACGCCTGCAACGCGCGGCTAGAGGCGCGGGGGTCTTATGGCGGGGCCATTTCAATCCGCAACTAGATGAACGCCCGACCCGCAGCGGTCGATGCGGGCGTAATCAAGTGAGACACCGCAGGCCCCGAAGCCCCGTGCTGGCGCTGGCGACAGCGTTCGGTCCTTGGGGCGTGATTGCCGTTATATCCCCGGCGTCGAACACGAAAGACCCCGAAGGGCCTAAGAAGCCCAGATCAAGCGCCTAAAAAACAAACACCTTTGTCGTGTGATCTCGCTATAGGCTTTAATGCGAAGACGTGTTTTTTACGGTGCTCGGGGTCAGCGGTGTCTTGGGGCAGCCCATCCGCGGCGATTTTTTTCCCGTTTGCAGACACGACCAACCTTTGTGCAATGCCGTGCGGCAGCCCTAGATCGTGAAGCGAAACCTAACACACCACGCCCTGTGCTGCTGCTTTGGGTAAAGCTGCGCAATGTGCGGCAATTTGATGGGCGCGGGTCAAGTCCCCGCGGTCGGTTCATCCGCGATCAGCAAAGCGGGGCCTCTTTGGGCCACAGGCTACGGGCCGATCAAGCACCCGCGCTTGTTCACCGCCAGATAGCTGCGTCGCGGGGCGATCACGAAACCGGTCCAGCCCATCTGGCTCTATCGCGCGGTCAACGCTATACCTGGATCTTCTTGGGCCGTGCTTTTGCCCCGCGCACGTAAATTGGGGTGTGCGACCCAAACGGATGACGGTTTCGACTGTCACCCGGCCATGCAATTTCGCGCGATTGAGGCATCCACGCCGACCGCTGCCCCCGCTTCCCGGGCGGAACGCCCCGCGAGCGAGCTTTGCCCCGTCGGCGGCGGATAAGTCCCAATGCAGCGCGCCATCAATGTCGTTTTGCCTGCGCCGTTAGGGCCAACCAAAACCCGCACCACCTCGCCTTCGCCGAGGCGTCAGGGTCAAACTCCGGAATAAACCGTCTTATGCCCCTCCTGAACCGATAGGTTTTGCAATGAAAGCAATGCCATATCCCCATCCTTCCGCGTGCGGTAATAATAAGATGGAGGAACACGGCGCGCCGACCAATGCAGTCACAACGCCGAGCTTGAAGGTCGCGTCCGGCACCACAAGTCGGGACCAGAATATCGGAAGGCGAGGATCCAATCGACGCGCCCCCAACAGCGTCGCAGCCCACAGCAAAGCCCGCGGGGTCGGCACCGACAAAAATCCGCGCAAGCAGATGCGGCATCAACAGCCCGACAAATCCAATCGCTTCCGCACCGGCGGGTAGAAGGCGCCACGACCGCCGCCGTGCCAGGATACAGTCCAGCCGTAAGGCCTTAAAAAGGTTTGATCCCATCGCTTCTGCCGCATCTTCAACCCAAGTTAGCGCATCCAGCCCGCGCCCAAGAGACCCCCAAAGCAGAAGGCCCGCCCCCCAGCAGGAAGGGCAGCGCCAATCCAGACGTGGTCATCGACCGGGTCGCGCCAACGACCCCAATCATGCCAAACACCACACGATCTCATTCGCCGATAAGGGTTTGGGCGCAGGTTCAGCCACCAACGACGTCAAGGCTGCGGCAAAGCGGATACGCGATACCAGCTAGGATCAGCGCAGTGACGTGCCCGCGGGGCCCCCAGTAGTAATACCAGCAGCAACACCCAAGTAAAGCAACCGCCAAAGCGCCATCGCGGGGCAGCGCAAAGCGGGCAAATTGCGCCAGCCCCGTCTGAATAATCGCCCAACACAAGCGCCCGAAAGCCGCCGACCCGACACGGCCGATCAATCCGGGTCGGCCACGGATTACGCAGGTAGCCCCTGCATCGCTGCACCGGAAAGCCCCAGGCAACCGCCGATCAACACCCCTAAAGCGTACGAGGAAAGCCTGATGTTCCGCGCAAATGAACGATGGCCCAAGGGCCGCCCTGCCCCGATATCAGTGCGTTCATGCTATCGCCCACCGATGCCGTCGACGGGCCTATCAGCAGAGATACGACAAACAGCCGAGCACCAGCCCGAATTAGAACCAAGCGCCCCAAGAATAGCTGACCGCCCCATCAGCAGCGCCCCAAAAGGGGCCAGCAACGCAAATATAACCCCCTGTGCATAACCATTAAGAATTAACGTCCCGGGTGGGAATAGACCGCTCATAATTTCTTGGTCTCATGCTCTTGCTTGTTTCAAACCCCGTTCGATTCACCAAATTTTCAGGCGCGCCGCGAGGGGCCCGTTCGGCCGGTGGGTAATAAACTTAACACTTTGGCAGCACGTGAACTTTTCCGCCGCCTTGTGCGTTAGCCCTTTAAATATATTAGCGTCTGGAGCTTTAACTTGGAACATTTGCCTTTCATTCGGCGCTCGCTTCCAGCTGATAGTTTTGATTTCCTCTTTTTCGTTACAGCTATTTGCTAAGGATCTGAATACTTCCTATTGTTTTGGGATTTTCCTACCTTGCCCTGACCCTAATTCCGCCCGTCGGGCGTGCCCTAAAAATCGCGTCGGTGTGCCAACATCCCGGTTGTCAGCAATTTCACTGGTGGACCGCGAACAACGCTGGTGGATTGCGGCCGTGGTCCTCTTTATCGGCCGGTACCGTCGCAATCTGGAGCGATAAATCCGCAAATGGGTCGCGAAATTCAGAATAAAAGCCTTCAGCGGAGTCAGCAATGCTGTTGAAACGTGCGCTCCTGCCATCCGAGAGTTCAAACGAAACTGGAAACGCCGACTCCAACACCCGCTACCGCGCCGCAAAGAGGTGGTCGTGCGCCAAAACCTGGTCCTGCTTGATACTGCAGATGGATACCGTAAGCAAGACCGGCGCTTCGCTGGCTGTGAACCTATTCTGGCGCTGTTCCTTTGGGGTCCGGAGAGCTCTTTTTACCTAAAACTTTGTACAGTCCATGCCCGACGTTAACGGAAAAGAAAACCGCGTTGCAATCAGTTTTATGCAGTGGAAAAACGGGTGTCTCGCTATTTGCTTACCATTTGCTAACAATCAACGCGGTCTTGGGGGTCCTCGTGGGCAACTACCCTGACGATCTTAGGGCTGCCGTCCGCTTATATCTGGGCATTGCGGCGTTCATGTTGAACTTCCTGCCCACTAATATTGGCGGTTCGCGGGTGTCTTGCTGGGGTTGCTGCCTTCTCGCTTTGTGACGTTTGATACGTCGTTTATGCGATGCTCGCCCCGAATCGGCCCTAATTTGACCCTGACCCTGCTTGAAGGTTCAATCATCAACCAAGCCCCAATGGCTGGTGGCCGCCGGCTTGAGATGAACAAACGTGGCCGTGTTCCTTACTGTGGTTTTCTGGGGGGTTGGGTTATGGGGCCATCCCGGCGCGTTGGTCTGCGGTGCCTTTCTGTGTGTTCAAAGTGGTTCTGCGAGAACTTTGAACCGCCTTCCACCATCGGGAGCTTCCTGTCCGCAGAGCAGGTCAAACCGATGATATGAGGGATCAAAAGACGTGATGTCAGCCAGCGAGTGATGGCAGCCAAAGCCACGATAGACGGGAAACGCCACGAGCAACGCGAACGTACAGCAATCTTGCGATGAAGAACGGCGTTACAACCTTGAACACGTCCTGGACGCTTAGATCAGGGCCACACCGAGCAACGACAAAACAGTTCAAAGCAATGGGCGGCGTGATCAGACAGGAACTCTGCATCTTTCACCACCAAATCCTGCGAACCAGATCCACACATCGACCCGACATGCCAAAGGCACTATCCGCAGCCAAGAGAGCGAAACTCTCCGCCATGAGCGCAATCACCGCGGAATAGGACAACCGGAAGCGTGAGCAACAGCATGCCGATAGCATCCATGAACATAACCCAAGACTGCATAGGCCAACAGGATGCAACACGAGGATCAGGAAACTCGGGCGACGCCTCAAGCCCTGAAAAATCCAGTCGCAAACCGGGCCGGGCAAGATCGCAATAAGCCCCAAGAAACGTAAAATAGAGTCAAGGCACGCCCGCAGATTGATGGTAAAGAAAAAAATTCATCCCCAACGGGTTTTTTTTTCCCCCAAAAAAAGCCCCCCCTTGGCCAGTCTCAAGCAAAGCGTCTTTCAACTCTGGCCCCCGGCATGCCACGGGGATACAGAAGCCATCAGGAACACGATGAACGCACCACAGCCCCACCTTCAGTCCGGTAACCCAAAAGCGTCGCCGAACGGGTTAGACGAAAGAAGATGATGAATGACACTCCGCAAAGATCCGGCATGGCTGCAGGAAGCGAGGCCGAAACGCTGTTTCCACGTAAAACCGTAACAGGAGGACCGAGACGTTTTTCCAGATGGAGGCGATGCCAAACAATCAAGATCGCATAGACGAATGGGCCGAAAAATGCACCGGGGAATAAAACCCGCCAAAAGCAGTTTGCCACGTCTTGTTCAATCGATGAATCGCATAGATAACGAGGATCCGCAGACGGCGGGATCAGCGACGCAATGGTGCCCCTGCCGCGACAACAGCCCGCGGCGAATTTCTGTTATAGCCGATCGCCAGCATTTCGGATCGCAATGCGCGCGAAACACAGCGCGCCGGTTGCGACGGACGCAAACCAGAGACGGCGCAAAAAACCGGCCCGGTCGCAAGGGACGAGTAGAAACAGCAAGCCACCTGGCAGGCCCACGCGATCCAGCGCTTTTGCCGCTTCGCCAAAGGGGCGGGCAAACCGCATAATAGGCCAGAAACCCGATCAATATGGAAGGGTCGGGATCAGGCTCCAAGCGTCTGGCTAGACACTTTGGAGTGAGGCAACCTGCCCCGCGGTTTGAATCGCAACGGTCACGCCCAGTCAGTTCAGACCAATGCATCCCTTTTTTTAGGCCCGATCAGATCAGGCCAATCAAGCCTGCCATCGCTGCGGCAACGCCACACGCCATACCGAGCACCACCAAAGCAGCAGCCCGGCCCGGAGACCCAAAAGGCCATTTCCAAATAGGGTCCATATCAGTCCCGCCCGGTCTAGATGTTTCAGCTTTCCGCCATGGGCCTGTTCGGCTGCCGGATTGTACCAAGGTACGGCAACGGGGCTTTCCAACCCGCAGTACGAATGCGCGTCCATATCCCCAGATAATTGCAGCAAACCCGCAAAAGCCAGAACCGAGAACGCCATCGTACGATCAGTTTCGCAGGCCAGATCGGCACCCGATGTC
>Ga0163217_1118256_pt1 | contig 10955 bp, 18 predicted proteins | sample SynspAceP_FD_185933 | JGI IMG/M metagenome (GOLD analysis project Ga0163217, IMG submission 185933) | Saline lake microbial communities from Ace Lake in Antarctica - Synechococcus sp. Ace-P (PacBio error correction) | ecosystem: Environmental > Aquatic > Non-marine Saline and Alkaline > Saline ...
AAAAAAAAAAAAAAAGGGGGAGAAAAAAAAAAAAAGGAGGGGGAAAAATTTTGCCCCCAGGCCCTTTCCCCTCCCCCTGGTGTGTGGGCCAAAAGGTTTTTGAAAAATCGGCCCGCGCCATTCGCGGGTGGGGAAATTCGATTGCGGACCCTCCCCCCCCCCTGCCCCCAGCTTCCCCAAGGCAGCTTATTTGGGCTGTCTCCCTTTCAAAGTAAGTGGGCCCCCCCAAGGGACCGAACCGGCGCTTCAAGAACCCGTGCTGAAACGAACCGGCCATTTAAGGGGCGAAAAACGACCTCTGCCATCGCCCCCTGGCCTCGGGCATGGGTGAGGGTGGCTGGACCTCGTTGGTCTTATGGATGGAAGGCCGGCTTCAGCCGGCTCTTTGGCCAATTGCCCTCAACCCCTGCGCCCCATGGCTGACCCAAACAGCAGAAAGACCTATCCAGCACAGACCACCCCAGACACAGCCCCAACCAGCCCTATTTTCAGTGCAGCGGCGGCCTATGCCGCTGGCTTGAATTGCCAGCGCCAGACCCGCAGGCTCGACACCTGGCAGGCTGAGGTGCTGGCCGATCGGGAACCCGAAGCCTGCACCAGCTTGCGGGTGACGCTGAGGCGGCTGCGAACGCCCCTGGGCCTGTTCGAGCGGCGCTGGTTGTGGCCGGCGGCGGTGAGTCGACCGCCGCATTGGCAAGTTTGGCGCGCCGCACCGGGCTCAGCCGTGACTCCTCGATGTGATGCGGGGCAGTTTGTGCTTTCCCACCTTGGCTGCCCCAGTTGCCCCGGCAAGGAACAGAAGACCCTCAAGCCCGCTGCTCAGGCAACTGAGCCGGGACCGCAAGCGGGCTTTGAGGGCCTGGCCCCACACCCTGCGCGGAGCCCCCTAATCTCGCGTCTCTGCCAAGCTGCAGAAGTGGCAGCGCTCTCCCAGGTTCACGCGATCGGGCCAGCTTTCCCCCTGCGCTCACTGGGTTGGTTTTGAGTGGCAGAAACCCGGGCCTGCGGCCGAATCTGGTTTCCTGCAGGGCGGGTTGGTTTGCTATCGATCCCAGCGACGACGCCCTGCATGACCTGCGCAAGGGCCCTCAAGGGGGGTTGCGCTATTCCCTCGAATACCTCGAACCGTTCGCCCATGCCCGTCCTCAGCGACTGGATCCGGGAACTACGCAAAGCTTCAGGATTGTCTCGGTGATCTCCATGACCTGCAGGTGTCGAGGCGGCACTGGACGACTATCTGGGGCGTGAACCGCCGCAAGGTTCCCTGCCACCCTGCAAAGCAGCTGATCGAACTGCAGAAAGCGCAGCGCTTGGGGGCAGTGGGCTGAGCCAGGCGAATAACCAAACTCGGCCGATGACAGCCCGCCGGGCCTGCCAGGCCAGCCCTGCTTGCTTCCAGAGTCCCCTGCCAGTGCCTCCAAATGGCCGCAGACTTGTCCCAGGCGCCCTCGGGCCATGCCGTCCGGAGGCGACTCTCACCGATGACTGCCTGAAGCCGCGCTGCCTGGAGCATGCGGCCACTGGTGGCGGTGGCCATGGCACTGGCGCTGGCGATCAGTCCCTGCCCCTGGGGCTCTGGATCAGCCGCGGCCGCGCTGGCAGGCCCGGTGCTTGCCGTGGTCAGCGCGATCCAGACGATCCCGAGCCCTGGCGATCTTCGGGGTGCGATCCACGCGTGCCGTTGGTGGGTCGGCCTGGGGGGCAAGGCGGCGAATCGTCGCCCTCCCCTCTATGCCCTGCTGCCGCCTGGTGGCGGGGGGTCGTCACCGGTCCACCCTGGTGCCGCAGGGGCTGAAGGAGGCGGCGATGCCCTGGGCTCCAACCGCCGCCAGCGCCTCTGGCGTGTGGAGGTGCCGCTCCCCTGCCGGTGCTGATGGCCGGGTGCGGGTGGCCATGGTGCTCACGATCGCGGTGGGCGACGATCGCCGCGGCGATCGGTGCTGGCCGGGCTTGGCGTTTTTTTCTGTTCCGTGGCATTGCAAACGGTCCAACAACGCCTGGATCCTGCAGGCGCGTCCGGCGGCGGCTGATGGCCTTCTGGCCGACTGGGCCTCTCCAGCCGTCGCCGCCTGCTCGCCGGCCTGGGCTCGCTGTGGCCGGCCTGGGCAAGCCGGCCTCCTGCTGGCCAGGCCTGTGCCGCCGCACCCAGCTTGGCGATCGCTCGAAGGCCTTCACCCGAGCAGTCTACTCTGGGGAAACTGCTGGCCCAAGCAGATCGAAAAGCGCAGACCAACTTGCGCGTGCGCGTGATTCGCCCTTGGTGGCACCCAGAATTTTTGCCAATGAGGCCGGTGCCTCCGGCCAGATCGCCGGCCTTAACGTGGAGTACACCGGCACCGCCTGGGCTTCGGTGTCTGAAATCAGGCCCCCTGCCGGCCGCAGGCCGGGCTGGACCGGGCCGAGGCGGTGTATGAGCCGGGCCCAGGACGCTTCACCGGCAACCGCCTTCGATCTCTGAGATGTTTCCCGTGGGCTTCAGAACAGCTTTGGCGATCCTGATCCGTGACCGACCAAGCCAAGGCCCCTGGGCCTCAACCTAAGCTCTCCCAGTTGGCTCCGCACACGCCGCAGTGGGCGCGCGGGTTTTCGGTTTTTGAGTTTTCTCAGCCGCCCTGATGGCTACCCCCGGCCTGGGCCCGGCTCTATGGCCTGCGCTTCAAAGGAAGCGCCCCTGGAGATGGACCTGGGCCTCACCTACGGGCCTGGCCGTGGGCCGGTGTGGAATCCTTGATTGCCGGCGATTCGCACCAACGGCCTGATCGAAACCCTGGCTTTGCCGCAGCCTCATCGACGATCGCCAGTAACTTCCCCCCGTATCAAGCCACTCCGGTGTTCATGCGGGCCGCCCTGCGGCGCTGCCCCCAGCTGCTGCCCGCGCTCACGGTCCTCGCATCGCCGCCAGTCAGCGAAGCGGAGAATGCGCCGCATGAATGCCGCCGTTGATGGCGAGGGGGAACCGGAGGTGGCTGCTGGTGGTGCGGCGCTTCCGCCAGGGCAAGGGGTGGACAACCGCCGCCGCACAAAAAAACCCCGCCAGGGCGGGGCCTGAGGGGTTGAAAGAAAGCATAGATCACCAAAAAGTGAACCCTGTGGAATCGGAGCGGCGGGATTTGGAAACCCGACCCCACTACCCCCAAAGGGGTGCGCTACCAAGCTGCGCTACGCCCCGTTGAAGCGAAAGCTATCACAGCTCCTGGGGCAGCCATTTCTCCCAGTGGCGACGCGTTTCAGCTGCTTGCAGGATCTGGTGGTGAGGCCGCTCCCGCCATCAGGCCGGCAATAGCCCCAGAGCCGTAGGCGCGTGCCCAGCAGCCGCATCTGGGACAGCTCAGACCGGCGAGGCCGCAGCTCGGGCTGACCGCCGCCAGGCAACTGGCGGCCACGGGCATGGCTTTCGCCCTGCGTTGGCCCTGGCCAACTTCTCCAGGCACCCGCCTGCCATCCATTTCCGGCACCAGCAACGAACAGCACGGCCAGCAGGGCCATAGAGCTCGACGAGACCCTTTGGCAAAGGGTGAAGGTGGCGCTTGGCGTCTGACCTGGGGGGGTAGATCAAGACGTTTCAGAGCAGGGTGCCCTTGCGGCTTGGGAGTCCGTTTGGGGCGGGGCCTCCAGGGCGGCGCCTCCTTCCACAACAGGGTGTGGTTCCAGCGGCCCCGTTCAAGCGGGCAATACCAGAAGACCATGGCGAACACCAGGCCCAGGGTGGCCGCGAGCAGAAAGAATCACCGTCGATCAGGAAGGGTGCCCCATAGCGCTCAGACCTGGTCGGTGCGCAGGCCACTGAATCCGCAATCGGGCGACGCTCCCACAGTGAGTTCATCGCCCTGAGGATCAGGCGCAGGGAATCGTTGCCCATAGCGCACCCGGGCAGGGTGGGAGGTTTTTCCCGGAACAGGGTGGTGACAGATCTCCCGGAGATCAGGGCCGCCTGGGCGTCGTTTGCGCTCAGACAATCACCTTGCTCTGGTTGCGGCAGAAAAACTGTCGCGGCTGTCGTAGTTTCTCCCACCAAGGAGAGCCCACGGCCAGGTTGGGCGCCTGGGCGGCAGCCGAGAAGGCAAGGGCGAGTGCTGCGATCAGCGCGTGAAACCGGGTTGACATCTACTCCAGAGGCCGGATTGCGGGGTGTTAGAAGCTGCGCAGCAACGCAGTGCTGCAGCGCGACCAGTCGGTACTGCTTCCCCAGACCTCCTGGCGCCAGCGGAAGGCACTGCCTGGAAAGGCGTGAGCCGCAGCTCCGCTGGGCCGGGCGGAAGCAATAGGGGCGGCTGCCAGGCCCTCGCCAGGTATGCTGGTGATGGGTTTCGGCAAAGAAGAAGGGGCGATCCCACGATCTCCGTGGTGATTTCTCCAAAACCTGCGGCCGTGAGCTGGCCCTGGTAGTGGGCGGGCGCTGGCTTGGGCGAGGTTGAGCTGGTTCGGCGTTGCGGGTCACGATCGCCGAGCGGTACTGCTGCCGGTGGTCAATGGGCCCTGGGCCATGCCCGGGTGGGGGTCGTGGCTTCCCAGAACAGCTTTTGAGCAGATTCGCTTTGAAGCCCACCTGCTCGGTGTTCCCAGACCCACCCGCACCGCTTCGGTATGCCGGTTCGCCGGAGCAGACCTCGTCGTAGTGGGATTCGGCGTATGGCCGGCGGCATAACCACCGCCGTGGGCTCACGACAAAAAAAAAAAAAAAAAACCCCCCGGCAGGCCGCCAGAATCCCTTCTCTGCCCCCAGAATACAGCCGCAGCCGAACAAGAACCTCCTGTTGATTTGGGTTTCCAGTTCAGCCTTCAGGGCCGACCCAGCACCTGCTGGGTGGTTTCCCGTGGCGATCGGGCTGGTCCGCCCAGGCAGGGCTTCTTCGGCCGTGACGATCCTTCCCTTTGGGGCTGCTGGCCGTTGATGTGAACAGTCCGAACACCGACAAAATGCTGCCTGCGGCAAACCCTAGGCAGGGGTTTCGACTGTGGCCGCCGACTCGCAGGGCAGACGTGTTTCAGCAGGGTGGTGGTGAAGCGAACAGCAGAACGGCAGCGAGAGCACCCAGGATCATGCCAAACGCCCACCAGGGCCAAGATGGGTTTGCTCGAGTTCCCATCAGGGCCAGGCCCGCGCCCAGGCTCACGAAGATCACACCACCTCCAGATCAGCACTGGCCGTAGATGCCGCCGAAGGTGAAGGGTGCACCGCAATTTGTAGGCCTTGGTGGTCTCCATGGCGTGAACAACGGGGTCGATCCAGCTAAGCGCCGGTTGGAGCCTCTTGATCGCTCACGTCAACAACTCGTTTGGTTCGGCCCTATCGGTTTTGATTGCCGATCGGCTGGTCTTGGTGTGGAATCAGGCCACCTGCAGCTGCTCTTACGGCCGTTTTCTGCGCTCCAGAGGCGGCCCGGTAGGTGCCGGGTTCCAGCGAGCAGCCTTCCTGGTGGCGGCCCGCTGTTTGGCCACCAGGCGGCCGTCGTCCCGAGCACCAAGCACCTCGTCACAGCCGCCGCTGCCGAGAGCTGGTGGCTGACCATCAAGGAAATCGTGCGGTCGCGTTGTTCACCGGAATCGAGCTCAAGAATCGCGGCGGGCGGGTGTTGGTTGTCCACGCTCCGCCAGGGCATCGTCGAGCACCAGGCAGCGGGGCGTCCACCATCAGGGGCGGCCGAGGGCGGCCGCGTTGCCGCTGCCGCCCGCTGAGGGTGATCCCCGTTCGCCTACCCAGAGTCTGATAGCGTCCGGGAAGCCGCGGATGTCGCCTTCCGGCGCCTTCCCCGCGCGCCATACTGATTCCAACCCGCTCCAGGTCGGCCGTCTGGATCGCCGTAACGCAGGTTGTCGGCCAGGGAGGCGGGTGAACAGATAGCCGCTCCTGGGCCACCAGGGCCACCAGGCGGCGGAAGGTCATGGAGCGCCAGGTCCGGTGACGTCGACACCAATGCGATCGAAGCAGCGCCCGTGCGGGTCCTCCACACCCATGCGGGCCCAGGGCCGGGCGAGTTGGTCTTGCCGATCCCACGGGCCCCACCAAACGGCCACCAGCTCGCCGGATGCAGGCCCTGAAGCTCAAATCACTGAGCGCACTCGCGCCTGGGCGCCGTTCGTAGCGAACGGTGAGGCCACGGGCTTCGATGCCACCGGCGCCCTGCACCGCACCGGCAACGGCTGATCCGGGGAGACGGCAGCGCGGGGCGTCCTTGAGAGCATGCTCCTCCACCCGATCCAGGCTCAACCTGCCGGTCTGGAAGGTTGTTTCAAGGTGGAGCCCAGCAGGGCGGTGGGAAGAACAAACCGCTCCACAAACAGAATCAGGGCCAACCAGATTGGCCGATGCTCAGCCGGCCGCTCTCGAGCTGGCGCTTGCCGACAGGCGAGCAAGCAGCAGCAGGCTTGATGATGGAAATTCCCCTTCCAGCAGCGGAAAGGGTGCTGCGGGTGCGGGCCAGGGAGAGGGCCCCGAATCGCGGTAGTCGCGATTGCGCTCGGCGAAGGCTTCCTGCTCGTTGTTTCCTGGCCCGTAGATCTTGATGGGCGCTGATTCCAGAAGGAGATCCCTCCTGAATCAAGATCGGAGAGATGGGCCACGGATTCCCTGCTGCCGCCGTTTGCTGCCGCATCATCCGGCCCGCGAACAGGCGCACGCCCATCAACATGCCCGGATAGAGCCCCCACGGCTGCCAGGGTCAGCAGCGGGTCGTCCGCCAGATCGCCGGCAGGGTGAGCGCATAGGCCCCAGGCCGGTGTTGGTGAGGCTGAGAATGGCAAAACGCCAGCAGCCGCCGCACGTTCTTCGACATCGCTGGGTGGAGCGGCTGATGACATCGCGCTGCCGGCGTCCTGTACCCAGCCCGGCTCCTGGCGCAGCAATGTGCTCGAACACTGCTGGCGCAGGCCTTCGCCTCCACCTGGGCGTCCAACGCCGAAACACCAGCCATGCGGGAAGACCAGCCGGGCTACCCCCATCAAGGCTGGCCAGCAGGACGATCCAGCCGGCCTGGCGCAACACGGCTGAGATGCGAACCCGTCCTGCAGGTCCGTCGATACACGCCGGACCATCAGGGGGATCATCACGCCTCAGGAGGTTGACCAACCAGCAAGCGCCACGGGCGCCTTGGCCAGCCACGCGGCGGGTGCGGGGCGGCGTATTTCGCCAGACGCAGGCCGGGTCCCGGATGGGCGGCCCCATGGAGCCAGGCAGGCCCTCCAACCTACGAATCCTCTGACGCCGCGCGGCCGGCCGTCGATGCCAGAGTTGGCAATCAGTCCGCAATGGCAGGGCGCATGGCAGGGACTGCCGATGACGATTCTCAAGCCAGGGCGCCGCCAGGGTGATCCCCTACATGCACCGCCGGACGTCATTGATGGGCTGCTTCGCGGTGGAGCAAACCCGAAGGAAAGACCCAGCTGGTGGATCTGGCCCGGCTGTTGATCGCTACGAAACGGCTTTCCCGGCGCCGAGACCTCCAGTTGGAACCTGGCCAAGACCTGCGCCACTGGGGTCCTCAGCCGTGCCAGTTTGCACCAGGCGCACCCGGGCTTCTCTGGTCTTCCGGGTTACCGCCCAGGCCATGGCGGTGGGCGGGCGATGCGGTGGCAGTGTTTTGATACGGCGGCCCAGGACACCCCTGAAGCGCACCGATCGCTCGATTTTCAGCGTTCAGGATTTCAGCGGTTCAGGGGGATAATCAAACGCTTCCCCATCGCCCGGCCCGGCGTGCTTGCCCCGTTTTTTTCTGTACCTTGCGGCCTCTGCGGCTGTCCACTCAGCGCTACTCAGCTACCCACTCCCCCCCAGCCCCTTGCCCACCGCCATGGCCTGGGCGGTAACCCCGAAGACCAGAGAGCCCGGGTGCGCTGGTGCAACTGGTCACGGCTGAGACCCCAGTGGCGCAGGGTCTGGGCCAGGTCCAACTGGAGGTCTTCGGCGCCCGGGAAAGCCGTCGTAGCGAATCAACAAGCCGGGACCAGATCCACCAAGCTGGGTCTCTTCGGTTGCTCCACCAGCGAGCAGCCATCATGACGTCCCGGGTCGGTGCATGGAGGGGATGCAACCTGGGCCGGCGCCTGGCTGGAATTCGTCATGCGGCAGTCCCTGCCCATTGCGCCCTGCCCATTGCGACTGATGCTCACTCTTGGCAATCGACGGCCGGTCCGCGCGGCGTCAAAAGAGGATTTCGTAGGTTTTGGAGGCCCTGCCTGGCTACCATGGCCGGCCATCCGACCCGGCCTGCCTCTGGAAAATACCTCCGCCCACCGGCCGCGTGCCTGGCCAAAGGCGCCCGTGGCCTGCTGGTGGTCACCTCCTGAGCGTGGGGGGATGAACCCCTGATGGTCGGGGTGTGATCGACGACCTGCAGGACGGGGTTCGCATTCAAGCCGTCGTTCGCCAGGCCGGCCTGGGATCGGATCCCTGCTGGCCAGCTTGGATGGGGGTAGCCACGGGCTGGTCTCCCGCATTTGCCTGGTGTTCGGCGCTTGGACGCACAGTTGGATGGCGAACGCGCTGCGGCCAGTGGCAGGTGTTTCGAAGCACATGCTGCGCCCAGGAGCCGGGCTGGTACAAGACCCGCCGGCAGCAAGGCGATGTCACTCAGCCGCTCCACCAGCGGATGTCGAGAACGCTGCGGCGGCTGCTGGGCTCCTTCTGCCATTCTCAGCCTCACCAACACCCGGGCCTGGGCCCTATGCGCCTCACCCTGCGGCGCCTGCTGGCGATCGACCCGCTGCTGACCCTGGCAGCCGTGGGGGCTCTATCCGGGCATGTTGTGGTGGTGCGCCTGGTTGGCGGCGCGGATGATGCGGCAAGCAACGGCGGCAGCAGAAATCGCTGCGCCAATCTCTCCGATCTGATTCACGGAAGGATCTCTCTGGAATCAGCGCCATCAAGATACTACGGCCAGGAAGACAACGGAGCAGGAAAGCCCTCGCGCCGAGCGCAAAATCGCCGACTACCGCGATTCGGCCTCTCCCTGGCCCGCCCGCAGCACCCTGTTCCCGCTGCTGGAAGGAATTTTTCCTCGATCAGCTGCGCTGCCTGCTGCGCTTCTTCGGCAGCGGCAAGTCGAGAGCGGCCGGCTGAGCATCGGCCAAACTCTGGTGCCGCTGATCCGTTTGTGGAGCGGTTGTCTTCCCCCACCGCCCTTGCTGGGGCTTCACCCTTGAACCACCTTCCAGACCGGGCAGGTGAGGGCCTGGATAGGGTGGAGAGCTGCTCGTCAAAGGACGCCCCGCGTGGGTTCCTCCCCGGATCAAGCCCCGTTGCCGCTGCGGTGGCAGGCGCGGGTGGCATCGGGGAAGCTAGCCGGTGGGCCTCACCAGTTCGCTACGAAACCGCGCCCAGCGCGAGGCGCTCAGGTGATGTGAGCTTCAGCCTAGCATCCCGGCGAGCTGGTGCCGTGGTTGGGGCCCGTGGGATCCGGCAAGACCACCCTCTGCCCGGCCTGGGCCGCATGGTGGAGGTGCCCCGCAACGGGGCGCTGTTCCATCGATGGTGTCGACGTCCACGGACCTGCGCTCATGACCTCCGCCGCCTGGTGGCCCCTGGTGCCCCAGGAGGGCTACCTGTTCACCGCCTCCCTGCCGACAAACCCCTGCGTTACGGCGATCCAGACGCCGACCTGGAGGCGGGGTGGAATCGGTGGCGCGGGAAAGCGCGCACTGGAAAGGCGGACATCCGCGGCTTTTCCCGGGACGCTTATCAGACTCTGGTAAGGCGAACGGGGGGATCACCCTCATGCGGCGGCCAGCGGCAACGGGCCCGCCCTCGGCCGCGCCCTGATGGTGGGACGCCCCGCGCTGTGCTCGACGATGCCCTGGCCGAGCGTGGACAACAACACCGCGCCGCGATTCTGAGCTGATCCGTGGAACACGCGATACACCGCACCGAATCGCTGAGGTCAGCCACCAGTCTCGCAGCGGCGGCCTGTGATCGGGTGCTGGTGCTCGACGACGGCCGCCTGGTGCAACAGGGCCGCCACCAGGAGCTGCTGCTGAAACCCGGCCACCTACCGCCGCCTCTGGGAGCGGCAGAAGGCCGAGAGCAGCTGCAGGTGCCTGATCGCACACAAGACTTAACATCAGTGCCCCGATCCGGCAATCAGATAGGGCCGCAACCTTAAAACGAGTTGTTGACGGGTGAGCGGAATCAGAGGCTTCCAACCGGCCGGCTTAGCTGGATCGATCCCGTGTTCACGCCATGGAGACCAACAAGGCCTACAAATGCGGTCAACCCTCACCTTCGGCGACATCTACGGCCAGGTGCTATGATCTGGATGGTGGTGATCCTTCGTGAGCGCTGTGCGGTCGAGCCTGGGGCGAATAACTGCTGGATTGGGCCCTCCGAGCAAAACCCAATCTTTGCCCTGGTGGGGCGGTTGCCATGATCCCCGGTGCTCTCGCTGCCGTTTCCTGCTGTTCGCCTTTCACCACCACCCTGCTGACCACGTCTCTCCTGGAGTCGGCGCCACATGGGGTCGAAACCACGAGATTTTGCCTGCCTAGGGATGCGGCCAGCGAGCATTTTGCGCGGACTGCACATCAACCGGCCAGCACCGCAAAGGGGAGGATCGTCCCACGGCCCGAAGAAGCCCTGGCCCTGGGCGGCCCAGGCCCGCTTCGCCACGGACCACCCATCAGGTGCTGGGGTCGGCCCTGAAGGCTGACTGGAAACCCAATCAACACAGGAGTTCTGTTCGGCTGCGGCTGTTTCCCTGGGGGCAGAGAAGGGAATTCTGGCGCCTGCCCGGTGTCCGTGGGAAACGGGGTTGGGTTAGCCGCGGCCATCGCCGAATCCCACCTACGACGAGGTCTGCTCCGGCCGAACCGGCCATACCGAAGCGTGACGGGTGGTCTGGAACACCGAGCAGGTGGCTTCAGCGGATCTGCTCAAGCTGTTCCTGGGATGCCACGACGCCCACCCAGGGGCAATGGCCCCAGGGCCATGACACCGGCAGCCAGTAAACCGCTCGGCGATCGTGACG
>Ga0163217_1004296_pt1 | contig 10954 bp, 16 predicted proteins | sample SynspAceP_FD_185933 | JGI IMG/M metagenome (GOLD analysis project Ga0163217, IMG submission 185933) | Saline lake microbial communities from Ace Lake in Antarctica - Synechococcus sp. Ace-P (PacBio error correction) | ecosystem: Environmental > Aquatic > Non-marine Saline and Alkaline > Saline ...
GGAAAAGGGAAAGAGTTCCCATGGACATCGTCGGCCTGGGTTCCCCCCTTGGGGTTTTGTTCCCCGAAAAAAATCTTCTCCGGCCCAATCAATTCCGGCTTGGGCCCCGGGGTTTTGTGGATCAACAACTTCCGCGTCCGTGGAAATGCTCGATTTGTATAACTGAGTTCTTCTGGGGCCAAAGGGCCTACGAAGGTCCCGCCCCCGCGCCCGTGAATTGGAAAGGGGCACGAAAGGGACCCGTTTTCCGCCGATCCTTTGCCTGAACCTCGCCCTGACACCGACCTTTCCCTTTGGGGTGTTCCCCCGCCTGATTCAAATGGAAAACCCTCCGCTTTCAACAAGCGCAAGTTTCCTTGATTCCGGCTGGGCCGTGGTCGATTGGTTTTGGGGTCTTGGTTGGCACCCGTTATCATTTCTTCACGTGCCTTGCCGGTATTCATTGGCGGCAGTGGCGCGCAAGCGAACGCTAATGCGGGCGGATCTTCGGGGCGGAGTCCTTTGGGCTGGGTCGATACCAAGTGAAACACGTCCCGCCGGTCGTGGTAGCCTCTCGTGCCGGATCGCAGGGTTTAAGTGCCCGATGTGCCATTGCGCCCGCCTGCGGAATAAATTTGGGCAATTGGGCGAAGGCTGTGGATGAATCCGAAAGTGGGTGTAAACTGGCTGTAATATGCTTAACGACCCGCAACCGGAGCTTGGCCCTTAATGACCCGTTTTTCCTTGCCGCCCTTTTCGATGCTGTGCTTGGCTTGCAACTGCGGCCGCGTGCTGAGCTCAGACCTCGTGAACCGACCAGCGTAGTTTTCCTGAGATTCGTGAATGGCCGCACCTTGGTGTTGACCCGTCCGTTCCAATTCGCCGCGGCCATCGCGCTTCAAGTCAGCGCAATGGCCTAAACCTGACGGCGAGGCGCGCGGAAAATACGAGCTGACCGGGCTTTTCTGGCGCTGGGAAGGCAACCGGCTTTTTGCCGCCAGAAATGGATTGGGGTGGGTTCACCGTGGCCCTAATAGCTGCCAAGTTGTGACGCAAAACGGGGCAATTACATTGAAGTTCGTGTCCGACACGGGCCCTGTTCCGCACCGCGTATTTTGAGCTGCGTTAGAATCACCGCTCAGAAATCAATCGCAATGCCCCTTCTTCCTCCCAATCGCCCGTAGCCGCAACGGCTCGGGCCTTTTCTGCCGCCAAGCTCTGTCGCAAGTCCACGGGCTTTGCGTTGGCTTGGCGGATCTCGGCTTCTCCAGCGCCCGGCCGCGCAAATGTTCGGATAATGTTTGCGCCCGGCGCCGCAGCTTCCTCGGGAACAATGGGGGTCTCGTTTTGACATCGGCACCGGCCTCCTGATCTTGAACGTCGCGTGAACCTGATATAGCGCCGGGCCCCTTCGACCAACACCCCGCCGCGAACGAATTTTGCGCGCAGGAAGGGCCCCGCGATGACCGAATCCCCGAAGCTTTCGATAAACTGGGCCTTGCGGCGCGCCGTGCCGGCCTTGGCGCTGTCAACGGTGTGCGCGAGCATGGACAGACCTTGGGCGAGCAATTGGCCGAAGCCGACGTCCGCTTAGCGGGCTTGGAACCGGAAGATCGCGCCCCGGTGCGCACGCTCGCAGGCGAACTGCTTCGCCACCGCGCGCGCGCCGACAAGTTGAATGGACGGGCATTGACAAGCCGCCTGCCGTGCCGTGCGCGATATCCTGCGGCTCGCTGTGATTGAGTTGTGCGTCGACAAAGGCCCGGCCGCGCACGTGGTTGTTCGATGCCGCGTCACGCTACGCGATGCGCCAACGCCACGCCGGAAATGGCGGGCTGTCAACGCCTGTGCTGCGCAAGATCGTGTGGATGAGGATATGGACAAAGTGGGAAAAGTCTGCCGCGTGCCGCGCCTGCCCCGCACCACTTCGTTCAAGAAACGTGACCCCGCGTTTATGGCCCGAAGGCCGTCGCCGGGATGGAGGCCGCAAAAATTCTGGCAGGTCGCCGCTTGATCTGACCTCAAGACCAAAATGACGCCCGCAAAAGGCATTTGCTGAGGAAAACTGGGCCGAAGTTCTGCCGACAGGCTCAAGTGCGGCTTGCAAAGCCCCGGCCAGATCACGGCATTGGGCCCGGATATGAGGCTGGCGACTGGTGGTGCAGACGCGGGGCCAGCACTCGCGGGCGTTTGCTTGGTGCGCAGAAGGCGAGACGTCGCCGATCTTTGCGCCGCACCGGGTGGCAAGACGCTGCAACGGCCGCAACTGGCAAGGTCGCGGCGATTGACGTGGTTCGCACCAGCGCCTTGGCCGGGTGCATGAAAACCTGACGCGCCTGCGGGGCTAACGGCTGAGGTCATCGCCCGCAGACGCGACCAAGTTGGATACCCGATGCGCCGCTCGACGCGATCCTGCTGGACGCGCCATGCTCAGCCACGGGAACCATCGCCGTCACCCTGAAGTTGCCGTCCTGCGTCACAGGCGATCGCCATCGGACAGCCTCTGAACCCTGCAAGCGCGAATTGATTGAATCAAATGCGCTCAAAGCATCCTCAGCCCGGCGGACGGCTGGTGTTTTGCAACCTCTCGCTTTCTGGGCCGCCGAGGGCGAGGCCCAGCTCGACGGTGCGCTCAATGCGGCAATCCTGGTCTTGAAGTTCGCCCGCTGATCCGGCGATCCTTGGCGTTGATCCCGAATGGTTGACCCCGAAAGGCGCGCTGCGTCTGCGTCCTGATTTCCTGCCTGAAGCGTGGCGGGATTGATGGCTTCTTCATCGCGCCCTGCACAAAACGCAATAGCCAAATATTCTTCCAATTGGCGGGTGACACGGGATCGGCCCCCCGCCTAATGTGCGCCGATACGGCAGTCGTCTGAGGCATATGGTGGAGCAGCGTAAAGCGGATATCTGGAAGCCGTCGCCTCGCGCGGCGGCTGCGCTATCGTCCATGGACCGATTTCCAAGCGCTCGTGTCGGGCTGGGCCGTCCAGCCCACCGGCTTCCTTCCGCGCCTGAAACCGCGCACGATTGGTCGCTTTGCTCGAGGTCGGCAGAATGCCTGGCGGGAAACTTCCTGTTTGCAGGCCACCTGTAGAAGCCCCCCGCGAATTTGAAAAGCGTCTGGATTTGCAGATGCCGACGCTGAGGCTACGAGATGGAATTGCACGGGTTTGGCGTGGCTCGATGTCTGGCCCGCGGTTGATCGTCCGCATGCCACGAGTGCAGGCGCAAGCGCTGCTTGGCGACTGGATCGAAGCGTTGACGGCAAGGGCCAAGGGCGTGGGCTGGGTGCCCTGATCTGACCGGGCGCCGGTTGATCCCTGGATCAAATCATGCCCGTTTTTTGTTGGCGGCAGACGGCTCGAAGATGTCGAAGCCCTACTTTGCGTCGCTCGCGCACACCAAACAAAATTCCTCGCCGCGGCGCTGGCCGTCTACGGCCCCCGGAAATTGGCCTGCCGGTTTGAAGGCAAACTGACCGGGATATCTATGCGGCCCGTTCGCTGCAAGGAATGGAACAGCACGTCAAGCCCGCCTGAAAGCGCTTGCAGGCCGATATGCACCCGCCAAGACGATGTCCCAAGGCGGGGATCCGCGTCGCGTAATCCGAAGACTGCTAGAGATTTTTCCACGCTGCTGAACTTTGGCCTCGGCGGCCGTAAGTGAAAGCGATCAGGTCGCCCCCGAAGCGATCAGCCAAGCCATCGAGAAAGTCGCATCGGTCCTGGCGCGCTTGCGTCACACCGATGGGGGGCTTGCGGCGGATTTCCATGCGGCGTCGCGGCCCGTGAATTGGTCGCCCTCCGATCAAGCACTGGCGATGCTGGGTGTGCGGCCTGCGCCTGCGGAAAAGTCCCGTGAATGGGTTATGCGCGATTAATCCGGTGGTCGCCAACCTCGATCATCGTCGATGTAAGGCGCGCCGCCGATAGGCAACGAATCACGCCGGATGCCCATGCCCAGCACGCTTGCGCTGGAGGTCACGTCCGCGCGCCGTCCTTTGATCGTCAAAATGCGGTCCGGGCGGGACGTTTGCGAGGATTGGCGCAAATGGGCGGGCCGGGCGCGCGACACCGTCCCATTCTTATCGCTGTGCAATCGAAGGTATTCTCGTCCCGCCTTGGCACCACGCAAAAGCGGTCCCGTTCCTGGCAAGAGGTGTGGTGGAGGTGCCGCAAGCTTGTCACCCAGCGCTTGCAGCACGAAAGAAAACCGCTGTGACGATTCTTGCGTCGCATGAAAATGGAATACCGGGCGCAACCCCACGGGCTGACTCCACTCGCGGTATCTTTGAGCTGGCTTTGATGGGCGCGGCTTATCGGATGGATACGCTGAAGCGTCCAACAAAACGACACTGCGCCGCGCGTTCGATCTGGCGAATGGATGTGAAAAACCAACTCAACGTAATTCCATTCTCGGTTCCCGCTTCATCTGCACCCGGAGTCGACGCGCATGTTGATATGGCGGGCGCGCGATCTCTCTGATACGCGCTCAGGCGAGGTTTGGGTGTTTCGCGCGGCGAGGCCGGATCTGAAACCGCTAATCCCTCGTCTATCTGAAAAAAGGCCCGCCTGAAGCCACGCGCGACAAAACAAGATCGTTCTCTCCGGCGTGGCGGTGACTATGTGACGCGAGGTCGGCTGGTCATTGCCAAGCGGCAGGACGCACCCGCGGCACGCGCGATCTTGGGGCCGATGATTTGATGGCCGTTGAAATGACCGCTTGCGCCGCCGCGCCGAGAGAGCCCCTTTCCAATGACCGATCTCGTGACGCCGCAGCGCGCGCTCATTTCCGTATCTGATAAATCCCGGGCTTCTGGCAGTTCGCACAAGAGCTTGGCCGCGCGCGTGTTGCTTTGCTCAGCACCGGAGGCACCGCTGAATGCTGCGCGAGGCCGGGCTGAGGTCAACGGATGTGGCCGACATCAAACCACGGGTATCCCGAGATGATGGACGGGCGCGTGAGACGCTGCATCCGGCGGTTCCATGGTGGCCTGCTGGCGCTGGCGCGATAATCCCTGCGCATGTTGGCTGCTATGGAGGCACACGGCATCGTCCCCATCGATCTGCTGATTGTGCACCTCTAATCCGTTCGAAAAGCGACCTGTCGCGCGCGGTGCGGACTACGACGAAGACGATTGAGAATATCGATATCGGCGGGGCCCTGCGAATGAATCCGTGCCGGGCGCGAAAAACCATGCATTTGTGGGCGTTGTTCGTGGACCCTGAGGATTACGCGGGCGTTCTGGCTGAAGATGGATCGAACACGAGGGCGACGACACTGGCGTTTCCGCCAAAACGCCCACGCCCAAGCCGCGTATGCCGCCGCACCGGGGGCCTATGATGCAGCGGTTGGTCGTCGTGATGGCCAGGGGCGAATTGGGGCGAAGAACCCCGCGTCGTCGTGCCGTTTTGGCTGGGCACACGGCTCAGACGCTTAGGTATGGCGAAGAACCCGCACCATCGGCGGCCGTTCTAATACCAGACGGCACCGGCGCGGCCCGGCGTGGCGACCGCGACCGCAGCTGCAAGGCAAAGAGCTGAAAGCTATAACAACATCAACGACACCGATGCGCGTTTGAGTTAGTGGCGAATTTGCCCCCGCCCGACGGGCCGGCCTGCGCAATTATCAAACACGCGAAACCCGTCGGGCGTGGCGCGCGGGCGCGCGTGCCTGTGAGGCCCTAACAGGGGGCGTTTGATTGCGATCGCACTCGGCCCTTTGGCGGAATCGTTGGCGTGAACAGACGCTCGATGGGAAACGGAATGGGGATGCTGCCGAGATTTTACCGAAAGTCGTAATCGCGCCTGACGCGGAACGCAGAGGCAGTGAGTATTTTTGCCAAGAAAAAGAACCTGCGGTGCCTGAACCACGGCGACGCTGCCCGGGATCCGGCAATGCCGAAGAAAAAGGGGCTGGCCGTGCGGCAGGTCGCGGTGGGTTTCTTGGTGCAGGATAAAGACACCGGACATGTGGCGCGGGCGACCTGAAAGTTGTGACCAAGCGGGTGCCCGACGCAAGACGAGATGAACCGATCTGCTCTTTGCATGGACCGTTGCCTAAGCATGTTAAAATCCAACGCTCAAATCGTCCTAGCCAAGAACGGCGCCCGACGTGGGTGTCGGCGCTGGCCAAATGAGCCGCACTCCGATAGGCCTTGATCGCCGCCAAAAAGGCCGAGCGTAATGGCCGAGGCGATGGGGCTTCCACCCTCGCTGGCCAAAGGGCTCAGCCGTCGCATCTGACGCGTTTTTTCCCGTTTGGCCGATGGGCTGAATGGAGGAGGCTGCAAGCCGGGCCACCTGCGTGATCCAGCCCGGCGGGTCGATGCGCGACGACGAAGTGATTGCAGCGGCAGACGCGGCGGGTCTTGCATGGTCCTCACCGGCATGCGTCATTTTCGGCATTAGGATGGCGGGGCTTCCTGGGCGTCTTAGGCGATCATCGCATTGCGGTGGATCAGATCAGCAAATGGGTGATCCGTCCACGCCTTGATCTGTTGGAAACGGGCGCAATTGATGTGCTCTGCCGCCCGTTTCTGAACTTTCGCAATGGGCTGGAAACCGGGGCGTTAACTTTTGCTTGTTTTTTGCCAATGACGCGATACAATGCGCGGTGCTCGTGGCGCTCGCGTGATTATCTGTGTGTTCGTGGGGTGCTGGCGCTAACGCGAGGGGCGGCAAAGTGCTGATCTCGGCAGGCCTGTTGATCGGCGGCGCGCTTGCAAAACGTCGTTGAAATCGGGTGATCTACGGGGCTGTGCGGATTTTCTCAACATGTCCGTGCTGTGTGCCTGAATAACCCCGTTTAACGTTCAATATTGCGGACCGTGTTCATTTTCCGCAGGGGGCAATTGGCTTGATCCTGTGGACCGGCAAAGAGCAACCGATAATAAGGACTTGCCACAATCCCCACGTGACGCGCGCGCGCCAGTATGACGCTAAAGGATGAGGATAAATATGAGCGGAGACGGAAATGGTGCGCCAGCGCAAGGCAAAAAATTGCAAGGTATCGCGATGCTTTGTGTAGGACTTGCCGCAAGCGGTGGGCCCGCAAGCAGCCGTCATTGTGAATGTTGCATCTAACACCCAGCTCGCCTGAAAATGAAATTTGCGAATTCTGCCCGGCAAACCGCCTGACCATGAGCCGCGAGATTGGCCAGCTTGCTGCCGCCCACACCCGGTGCCGAAACCTGACCGATCCCAAAACCCACGGGGGAATGCGATTGCAGCGCTTGCGGACGTGCCTCGCGCGCAGATGGACCGAAAATCCCCCCCGCCGAAAGGCGATTTGGTGAGCTAATGCGTCGCGCTATCGGTGTCGACCCAAGTATTCGCCAGAACGCTGGCCGCCGAAGATTTGCCAGTTCCGGCCGCGATTAACGACGGTCGGATCTGAACGGCTAATGAATGTGAACGTGTATTTCCGCGCCTATGGGCGACCAAATCGCTCGACCAGCATTTGGAGCTGAGCGCTTTCGCCGGCCAGGTATTCGCACGGTCCAGCGCACCGCCCTGATCCGCTTTTGCTCGACAGCCTTTCACGTCCCGCGTCAAGGCGCTTGAAGCCCGCGCAAATCGGCTCCACCTCTTGGTCACAAGTTTCGGAGGATGGCGATGCGCGTTCATATACACTCGACCCTTCCTGGCGGCAGTGGCTCGCCTTACCGCTGCCGCCCTCGCCTCAGCAGCCGAGAAACGTCAGCTAGCTCAAGCTCGACAACGGGTTTGCAGCTTGTGGTGATCGAAGACCACCGCGACTGCCTGCTGTCAACCCATAGTGGCATGGTATACGAAGTGGTGGTCGGCTTGATGAGCCGCCCCGGTCAAATCCGGCATTGCCCATTACCTCGAGCATTTAATGTTCAATGGCACTGACGATCTGGCCCCCGGCGAGTTTCCCGAGACCCGTGCGCGGCCCAATGGCGGGGTCCGACAAACGCCTTCACCTCGTGGACTAATACCGGATATTCCAAGCGCATTGCCGCCGACCGTCCTGGCCTAAATGATGCAAGATGGAAGCCGACCGGATGCGTGGATTTGCGCCTGAACCGAGGAAGTGTCGCCCCGAATTGCCAGGTTATTCTGGAAGAAGCGCAGCCAACCGCACAGACAGCAATCCCGGGTGGTCTGTTCGGCCGAGCAACGCCGTGCGGCCATGTATCGAAACCATCCTATGGACGCCCCTCTATGGCTGGGCGCCATGAGAATGGAAGGGCTTGACCGCGCGACGACGCCAAAGCCTTCTATTCGAGCAATTACGCGCCCAATAACGCCATCATCATCGTGGCGGGCCGACGTCCTATCCGAGGATTGCGTGGCGCTTGCCCAGCTGCATTACGGACCCCCTCACGTGGCCGACCCTGACTTGCCGAACGTGGTGCGCCGAACAGAGCCCCCCTCATATCGCGGGAAACGTAGCGTGAATCTATAAGGATCGCGCGTTCACCCCCTAATGTCATAACGCTCCATCCTCAGCGCCTGAACGCGAGCCCCGGGGCCCAAGAAACTGCTGCGGCACTGACTTCCTCGCCGAAAATCATTGGTGGCAGTTCGCAGACGTCCGTTCTGGGACAAGCGCGCAATTCGCGAGTCGACTAGCGCTGTTTACCTCTGCCTTCTATCCGGTCCTCGCGCTCGATATGCGGCGAGTTTTGGGCGTTTTTGGTCGTCCCCATTGCGGGCCCGTTCGCTGCAGGATGCGGAGGCAGACATGGAATCCGCGTGATCGCCGAGTTTTATGGAAACGGGCGTGAAACCTCGATCATTTCGAGCGCATCAAAGATGCAGATCCGGCGTTCCCCGAGTTTACGACCGCGATTCGTCCAAGGCACTGGCACGCCGATATGGGGGGGCACTGGGACCTCGGGTCTGAACAAGTTCGCCGACGTGCAGGCTTGGCCCGACGTGTTGGCAGGCAGTGACGCCCGAGGAAAATGTGATGGGCGCGCCCGCCGAGAAGGTGTTTGACCGCCGCAGGCAGTCCACGGGCTACCTGCGAGCGCTGAAAGCCCCCGTAACGGAGGTGACCCAATGATCCGCTTTCTGACGATACTCTCGCTTTGTGATCTCACAGCGCTTCCGCCCGCGCCGACGGTCCGAATATCAAATCCCAGTGACGTCGCCCCGGTGCAATCAAGGCGTGGTTGGTTCGAGGATCATTCGATCCCCCTTCAAATGGCGCTTGAAATCCGCTTCCAAGGTGGCACGTCCACTTGAGAGCCCAGGCAAACGCGGTGCGAACCTATCTAAGACGGGTTTGCTGGAAGATGGCAGCGGCGAGAGGACGCGAATTGCGTTTGCACAGCGCGCTGAAAAGGCTTGGCCCGAATTTCGATTTCGATGCATTTGACGATGGCGTCTCAATCTCGGCCCCCGCGTTCTGACGGAAAACGGGCCCGAGGCGATGGCGCATGCTTACGCGCTGAATCGTCGCGCCGTCCTTCCGGAGAACGCGGTCGAGCGTGTGCGGCGCCGCAGATCAGTCGATCATTGCCAGCGACGCCAATGACCCCGAAAGACATCCGCAGCGCCAAATTGAACCGCGCATTGCCTTCGGCCGATTCCATCCCTATGACCAAGCAAGCAAGAGGGCACCGCCGAATCCGTGACCGTCCTGACCCGCTGACCGATCTGATCGCAGCACATCAGGGCCGCGCTGGCCTTGCCGGGTGTTTGTCGGCGCAACAGGCCGATAATCACCCGCCGAAGAGCTTGGCCTAACGTGCTCGACGCGTTTTCTCGTGAATTCTGCCTGCGACGGTGCGCTGCCCGATGCGGACTGCGACATATGCGCCTGGAAACGGCGGCGTGACCGTTGGTGCCGTTCCGAGCACACCTCAGTCAGTTTCGCCGTTTTCGGCCACAAGGGCAATGGTGCGCGACGAATCCTGGACTTTATCCCGGCGTTTCGTGCTGATACTCTTGTCGTCGGCGGCCCAGCGGTTTCGCGTCCGCGGCTCATGAGCGAGGTGGCGCGAGGAGCGTGGCCTGACCTTATCGGCATCGGCGCTTCCTTCTACCAGCTTGGACCGGGCTGAGCTGTATTTGGGCAGTTTCTCATCCGACAAACTCCCCCATTCTGAGGCCATCGAGGTGATCCGCGAACCCAGTGGAGCGACAATCGCCAACCAACGGCATCACGCCAAGCCGAATTGGACGTCCGCCAAGACCTACCTGACCGGGCGTATCCGCTGCGGTTTGATGAAATGGGCGGATCGCAAATATCCTGTCGGGATGCAGATGGATGATCTGGGCTCGACTAACTCCCGACGCGCTAATGACAAAGGTTAACGCGGTGACGCTGGAGGGGATCAACGAGGTCGCCGCACGTCTGCTCCAGCCTCAAGAACTTGGTTGCAACTTCGTGGTGGGTCGGGCAGCCCGAGGGCGTCGAAAACACTAACTACCCCAACTCTTTCCACTCGGGGGCGTCATGCTAGGTTTAAGCGCTATGATCGCCCATGAACCCTATATCTCTGCTCTGGATTGCCGGTCATCCCGTCAGCTCGATGAGGCTGCGATCAATCGGATTTGCGGCGGGCGAAGTGGTGGAACGGCAGCTCTGCGATCAAAGAAACTTGTTGAAAACCGCGCTTGATGCGGGGCCCCCGGATCGACACGCCTATGCCGATGGCGGCAAAGAACCCTGTTTGCGCGTCACCGATGATGGGCACGGGATATGGCCGAGGCTTGCCCGCTTCTGCGGCTCGCACCGCCCACGCCACGTCCAAGATCGATACGCAGTTGACTTCTGAAACATCCATTCCTTTCGGTTTTCGCGCGAGGCGGTGCCAGCCTTGGGGCGGTTGGCAAGCCTGGACCCTGACCTCACGCGCAAGCGCCGCGATGCCGCCCGCCGAGATCAACCGTTGCAGGCGGAAAAATGGCCCCGTGCGTCGAGGGGAAGACCGTTGCTTGCCGCGATTGTTTCTCCCGCCAGCCCTCCGGCTGAAATTCTAAACATTTAGAAGAGA
>Ga0163217_1036627_pt1 | contig 10954 bp, 3 predicted proteins | sample SynspAceP_FD_185933 | JGI IMG/M metagenome (GOLD analysis project Ga0163217, IMG submission 185933) | Saline lake microbial communities from Ace Lake in Antarctica - Synechococcus sp. Ace-P (PacBio error correction) | ecosystem: Environmental > Aquatic > Non-marine Saline and Alkaline > Saline ...
CCAAAGAAGGGGGAAGGAGGAAAATTTTAAAAAAAATTTTTGGGGCCAAAAATGAAAAATTTGAAAAAACGGCAAACCCGCAAAAAATTAACCTGGTCCCGGGTTTAGATCCTTTAAAATAAACACCCATGGCCCCGCCCCAAACCCCCATTGGTAAAAACATACATTCTGTTTTGTGTGGCAAATCTATGGTGGGAACTGAAATTCAGCACGTTCGATAACCTTTTTTTAATAAGGTTTGCGGATAAGTTTTCCCGTGGAAAAACAGCGTAAAGCGCCCGCCCCCACAGCTGCGTCAAATGAAAAGTTACAATCCTAAACTCTTGCAAAGCCACATCCCGCTAATTTCAAATCCCAAGGGATCAACATGTCCAGTTTCAGGTGGTACCCTCGCCAATAAACCTACAATAGACAAATAATTTTTATTGCTTCTGCTTGGTACCTTTGTTTGCCCCCACTGCTAGGGCTTTTCCTCGGCCGATAAAACGTTTGTGTTAAGGGCCAATCGATGGTGAAGTATTGTTCGCGACTAAATCTCCGAGTAAATCTACCGATTTTAGATAATGAATAATGAAACCTTTCGTCGAGATGAAAACAGTATACCATTTTTTTTTATGCCATAATGCTGTACACCGGCAAAGCCAAGCCTCGTAAAGGCAACACCCCGAAACTGCGGTGGTGGCGGGGTAAAGCTTTATTTCTAGCGACCCAAAAGTGCAGTGACATTTGCAAATAGTGCCCGCTGAGCAAAAAGCCCCCAAGGCGTGATTAGGCACTGTGTAAATAAAGGTGCGATAAAAATCAAAACTTTGATTGGCCATAAACACCTCATGCATCATGCCCAAAACTTGGCCGCAGAGGAGTAAAAGGCCTTTTGGAGGTTTCAATTTTTACTAAGTTTTGATTCAGGCCCACTTAATAACTTGCCAATGGCAAATGGAAATAGGGGAGGGCAGAGGTTCATGTGGTCCAATAAATGTCGGCGATAAGTGGTTAACCGAGTTCGCACCAGTTTGTTCTCCACAAATTAGCCGCGTGCTCAGAAACAAATTCTGGTTTTCAGGCCAGCATAGTCCCAAGAAAAAATTCTTTTCAATTTTGCTCTAAGGACTTAACCGTGGTGAACAACAATGCTTGCGACAAAAAGCCGCTAAGTGTCCTGACAGATGTTTGTTCAATTTGGGCCTAACCTTTGAACTTTTACTTCTGGCATGGTAAAGACTTTATAAGGTGTTCTAAACTGAACTTCGGCTTCCACCCACACTTGTAACCCTAAAACTGAAAATTTTCAAGGCGCGAAACTTTACCTTAAAATCGGGTCCAGACTCAATAGTTTGCGTTTTGAAATAGCTTTTGCTTGGTTATTTATGTCAGTCCTGCTTATTGTGTAAAAACAATAAGAAAGAGTCCACATGCAAGTACGCCCATGTAAGCACCAGATTTTAGCTTGGACAAGAGTCGTACCCTTTTTTCAACCCATCATGCGATATCCACAATAAAGTTGGTATGGCGTTTATGATGCTTGGCAAGGTTTATCCCATGTGGACAAACAATCCTTTGTTCAACCGAACTTTGTATCTAGTTGAAGGCGTTCGTCATTCCCAAAGCACACTTAACTCACACTAATATTTAACGGCAGGCGCCAATTATTTTATCGCCATATCAATATGGCATGGAGTAATTAATCTCAGTCTACAAGACATGTTAGACTCAAGAAATGAACTGACCTTTATGCGCACACAAATTGCCGGATTATCCTAACCCTACTCGCAAATTTCAATTGAAATTGCCGCTACAACGCCTTAGAAAATCGCGCGGCTTTTTTAAATGAATTTGCCCTCTTAATCTAAAGTTTGAATCTGAGTATAAGCTCTCGACCAAACTTGATCCTCAGCAGGAAGACTTATTGCAAATTATTAATCTGCCAGTCGAAGCAATCAAGTATCGGTCAAGACATCAGAAAATCCACAGAACAGTGCAGTTGCTGAGGCTTTAAAGGTGGTTTTTTTTTAGTAACAGCCAAAGAAAAGGGTAATTGATCTCATTGCAGAACATATTGAAATAAATGCTGAGCTAGAAATGATTACCGCCCTAGCATTCAATACGCCCAGGGTTTTCATTCAGCCTGCACCAAAGCTTTTTATAGAGTAAGGCAATAAGTTTGGCCAAGCTTGACTGGCCACTATGCCAGTATTTGCGCTCAAAGGGGTCATCGGCTTGGTCAGCTGCATAAGGCTTGAATGTGTTGAAACTGACCTTTGGCAAATTTTTAAAGCGTGAGCAAACTCTTCAATATAGAGAGACCAATTGCTTCTAAACCTCCAATAAAACCGCCAGTTTTAAAAATATTTGGAAATGCCGGACGAGGCATACCCATCTGGTTTTGTAAGTTGGTGGCAGAACTTAGGATAGGGGTTTGGGTATAAAATAAAGTGTTTTGTAAAGTAAACCATTTTTTCAAGAACAGCTAATCTCCAAAAGTCCAATTAGGTCAGCTCTAACCAGTAAATAGTTATCTGTATCAATAGCATAAGGAGTGGTGGTTTGTCGATTCTCAACGCTGAACTTATCAATCCCCATGACTTTTGCATTGGGAATGAGCTTGGGCAATGAGACTGGTACTTTCACCTACAACCGCAGCAAGAATCAAAAAAATCAGTTCGCCTTGCCAAGCCATTAAGCCATCTTTGCTTGCCATAAAGGCAGCTTCAGAATGAGCCGACATGGGCTTTTGGGCGTTTGCGTGTTTAAATTACTTCTCCACTACTTTCTGGCAAGTTTTTTGATGCAGACCTGGTTTTTTTGATTAGTAAATCTAATGTCTGCGAGCAAGCTTTTTGCTAAGGTTTATCTTTTTGTTTAAAATGCCTAAGGTCTATTAGCTTCGAAATACCTACACCGCGCATTGATGAGTGAATAAGCTACCGATAGAAGTATTACGTTAAAAACAACTAACAAACGAGTGGACCAGTAGGATTAACGTCGGAAAACACCAAGAAAACCATATCTAAAACCATTAACCGATATAGAATAGGATTAATTTTACCTCACCCACTGCCAACAACTCCGGCAAACAATTGATAAGGAGTAAAATACCCCACCCAAATATGTTAAGTGGGGTTAAAATAAAGGTGGACCATAAATGGCTTGATATCGTCAAAGCTATTAGCAAAAAATAGGCATTTAATTAACCCGCAGTGGCAAACAGAATAGCGGTTAATATTAAGGTAAATAACTATGAAACCAAGATGGTGAATTTGGGATATCAACAAAAAATAGCGATAACCCGTGGTCACAAATGGATTACCGATTAATAAAGCCCTAGCGACAAGACCGCCGCCGACAAATCCGGCAATGGAATAACCCAGTTAGGAAAACTGGCGCAACGAGCATTTTCCTTCAATGTTATGCTGAATTAAGCGCTATCCAAAAGGACGAAAACAAACTTGGAGTAGGGGAGTTAGTGATCTAACCTCGCATATAATGCAGACCTGGAACAATAATAATTCCATATAAGCTTAGAATCCGCCCATTTGACCGATACGGCTGCCTAATCAAATACCAATATGACAAAAAGTACAGGCTCATTGGGTAATGGCTGGAGGTAATAGAGTTTTGCACCAAATACGCAAAAAGCGCGTGCACTCTTTAATCCAAATAGTGGCGTAAGGCTACAAAATTAACGAATTAACCATTAGTGACTTCTCCCTGTGACGGGGTGACGACCGGATTCAACAAGTCTGACAAACAGTTCCTTCAAGCGGTTGGATTTAATTGCGCATGCTTTAGTTACTTGAATGTCTTGCTGACTTAATGTTCAAAAACGCTGTTAAGGCTTGCTTCCTTGTGCACGTCGATTCTAAGGGTATGGTCGTCTAATAGTCCGAGTTCAAAGCCTGTTTAAAAAGTTAAGAATCAATGTTCTTAGATAAATCGCAATACGAATGTTTCGACATTTAAGGTAGGCCCAACAAAGACTTCATACTGGTATTTTTAACATGATACCTTTTATCGATAATTGCAATATTGCGGCAATAAACAAATTTCAGCTCTTCAAGGTAAGTGAGTTGTAGGATGATAGTGACGCTTGTTCATATAAATGGCCTTTAAAAAAGTCCACATTGAAACGACGAATTTCATATCAACCCCGGCAGTAGTTCATCAAGAATAAGCATTCTAGGCTCAATGCATCAAGGGCCGTGCGCAATCATAAGGCGTCTTTTCATAATACGCGCCCGGAATAAAGTTCTCGCAGCGGCAATTGCGCTTTTCCCATATAATCTAATTGTTTTAATATTTTTCTCCGCTCTGGGTTTGGCAATGTTGCGGGGTACTACCGTAGTAACCAGCTGAATTTAAAACATGATTTGCATCAAAGGTTTTCAAAAACTGATTGAAATTGAATTCTTGTGGAACTAACAATACATGATTTGGTAATTCCAGCTTGTTTAGAGAGGAATACTCAAATATAGTCACATGCGCCCGCTGTCTTGTTACTAAGGAGCTAATAATTCCAATTGTGGTCCAGATTTACCCGCACCATTGGGTCCAAGTAGAGCCAAAAAAATCGCCCCGCTTCACACTGAAGGTCAATGCCATGGCAGTGCCCTTTGTTTTCACTTTTTATAGGTTTTAGTTAAACCTTTTTATATCGAGTGTCATACATTTTTTATTGCCTAGCCTAACGTGATGAGGTGGGTGGCAGAAGATAAGCGTCTAAGCCAATAAGAGACATTTATTCTCGACATGCAATATGCCGTCTCACTTTATAATTCAAGTTTTGTTACGAAAATTTATCTATTTTCAAATGTACTATTCATTTTTTGATTGAATTTGGCAGACGCTAAGTTAATCGCTTGCCACCCTTAAGTAAGCAAGGAACAAGTAGTTTACTGTTCTAAATAAATAAGGCGAGCCACAAAAGTGAATCGCCTTATTCAGCTGAAGGAAGCTTGTCATTCAATGACAATTAACCTTTTTATTATTTAGCACGCCATAATTTTTAGGTGAAAATAATCGAACACTGTATTGGAACTGAAAGTCGGTTGCAAAACTATCAATCGTCTTGGATCAGCATAAAAACTAAGCAAGAACACTACTATAATTTTGATATGGCCTTGGCCAGTTTTGGTACCGTCTTCGTTTCGAAATTAACACGGTATCACCAACGGTGAACTGTCCTCCGACCTCTGCTATTGCTTCACTGGTGAGGGGAGTCGCTTTGATGTCCATGCCCAAATTCAAAGTCAATTTTCTACCACTACTTCACCCTGGGCGTCAGAGGTAATATAGTCATCCAGTGCACTAATTCTTTCATGGGCCCTTTGCCACGGGGAAAAAATGTGTGCCCTGGAATTTTGACGCAGCTAATAATTTGTTAAAAGCCGGTTTCTGAAAATCCATTAATGATAAAGGTTATCAATATCCATGAGAGGTGGCCTTTTTCTGCCGCCTCTACCTTAGTACGGTCATGCACCTGTTTCCTAATAATCCCGCTTCGCTGCCCGCCATGGGCATAAGTGCGCTTTATTAATTTTCCTTTTATTACAGGAACTAAATTACGGCAAAAATCGCTATGGGTAAGGGGTTTTTTTTGTCATACAAACCGTTAATGTCAGAAACAAATAATTAACTACATGCGGCGTCAGATGCCGCCGGCAACCATGGCCGAGAGGTTGTCATTATCGCCAAATCTCAGTTTTATCTGTGGTAACCGTAATCGTTTTTCATTTAATGATGGGTAAAATCCCATTTATCTAACAGAGTATGAATTGTATTTTTAAACACTGACATAGCGCTCCCTGTCACGCAGGATCAACCGTGAGTCATGAGTAATTTGCGAATGCAAAAATCAAAACAAATTTATTCCAAATGCCAATCATTTCAAGTTGCCGGCCGCGCCATTGCCTTTTTAAATCGATACGCTAGGTTTTCTCGATATCAGGAAATAAGTGGGCACCGGCAGCAACAGAGCCAGATGAAACCAATACAACTTGAATTCCATTTCACGACATCGCACAATAAATTGTGCAATACGAGTTAAACCGACTACTTACGCTTTTCTATCTGGTGCTATTAATGCAGCTATCCCACTTTAAATGAACCACTCTCTGCCATTTGAAAATTAGTTGCTTATTACCATGAACCTTACTTCTGCTCGCTAAAATTTGATTCGTTTTTTATTAAATAAGTTGATTGTGTTTTGGTTCGTGCAGCGCCAAGAGCGGCTGACCACCCAAATAACTGAGCTACTTAATATGAAGCCAGGAATGAATTTATACACAACACTACTGAGGGCGCGCCCCATCGCTTTAGTACAGGCGCATAATATCCAAAACAACACTGTTAAACTGCCCGCGGTAACGATGCCCCAAACGGCAGCAGTGTGGTTAGAATTTCTTTTTATAGCAAACTAAATAATACAAGTGGTCCCAAAGGCTGCGCAAACCAGCCCACGCGTTACTGACCAATGACAAAAATGCTATTTGAACTATCAAGTGCTAATAGCAATCGCTATAATGGCAACCCTGCAACACCAAAGCGCAATAGCGTACCGACTCTTTTTCACTGCTTCTTTACCGGCTTTCATTCTGTAAATACTTCAGTTAGCGAGGCTGGCAGACACCATAGCTGAGAAGAATATGGTACTCATGATAGCGGCAAGAATAGCCGCCATTAAAAAGCCACTAATGAAAGGGGGGGTGAAAAAGTAAATTAGAAAAGATGATAAAAATGGTTTTCAGGATCAATCAAAACCAACTAAGTTAAATTTATGGGCATAAAGCCACGCCCACTAGGCCAGTTGCTAATGCACCAATTATAGTGACGCTCATCCACTCATACCAATCTTAAACGTGCGATTTTGATATCAGCAACTGAACGAATGCCATAAATTCGAAACAATAATTGCGGTTGAACCAAATAACCGCAAACCCCACGCCAAACTAGAGGACCAATGCCCAAAAAACTTAAATCTCCCAATTGAGGCTGAAAAACAGGGATAGATAATTGCGGCAAAATGATTTAAATCAGCGAGGTTGTCGAATCCATATAGGCCACTACAGGCACTAAAATCAGAGCAATAACATAATAACAGGCCCCTGTACAAAGTCCCGTCATAACTGACGGCTAAAAAAACCACCTAAAAGAGTATAAGAACAGCCACTACACCGAGGGTGAATTGACCAAAAACCAGGTGATAATTTAGTTAAAACGGATTCAAATAACTTTACGCGCCCAGCCACTAGAACTGCAGAGGTATGAGGGTGAAAAATAATACAAATGATAAACAGCCGATATCCCCTAATGCTGCCCGTTTGGGTCGATCAAATCGCTTAGCAAAAAAACTCAGGTATGGTGGTGGACATATGAGCCACTTCGGTGTAAACCGCAAAATTTTAGGCGCGGACCAATTATGTAGTTGATTAAAGCCACCTAGGTTTAAAACCAATAGCGATATATATGGATATCCGTTATCCCTGTGGCGCAACATTGCGCCAGGCAAACGCATTTAACATCAGCCACTCATGTCAGAGGCGCCCGCCAGATAAAGCGGTTGACTTGCGACTGACTTTGCGACCACCAAGTAAATAACCAGACATATCGCTAAGTTAGAGTTTTTTGTAAGCAAACAATCCCAATACCTAACATTCGCTAAAAAATACAAGTGCTAAGGTGATGTAACTCCATAATTGTCCATAATTGGTTCCTTATTATTTTTTATTTGCTACGACCACAAGATAGAGTCAGTTTTTATTGAGTCTTTCGTATTTAGAGTGGAATAAATTTACTCTCATAACATGTACAAAATATGCGCACTCGTTGGTGCATCGAAGGCCAGCATTATAAACCTAAAAACCATTAAAAATGTTTAGGTGTTCTAAACGTTATATATAATACGTAATTCTCATATGAAAGGTAACATTTTGCCCATTTTATTGCACCTTTTGTCAGTTTTTTGTGGGCGTTGTTATGCTAATTATAGATCCTTGAAACTGCTTTAGTTGCATATATTAAAATGGTGCAATTAGTAGAGTTCAAACTAAAATTTCATTTTAAGTTGAAAAATAAGTTTATATCGAAACTGATGATCGTTACAGCCACAAGACCTTTAAAATGAAAAAGTATGAAGAGTTGCTCGTATCTCTGCGTAAAAGTGATACGTTTGCTATTGATATGTATTCAAGAAAAACTAAAAATAAAAGCCATACGGGTTTTAACCAGTTCCCCAACTTTTAAGTTTTGCAACAAATTGCCTACAAGAACGATGTGATGGTAAAGATAATAGCAAAAAGTATAAATCTGAAGCTCTGCTAAACGTAACGACTATATTCGACTTCGTCCTAGAGCCTCGGGTCTGGTGGTTAAGACAACGCTGCAGGACAATGACAAAGCGTAAGGTCGGCTTACATGTGAACACCTGCAGGAATTTGCCGCATAAACGGCGCCCGCAAAACATTCCAAGATCATTTTTTAATTCGAGTTTTGAAAACATTAGATCAAAGTGGAACAAACCGCAGCTAGTTGGCCACGATGAGCGTATCGCCTCGTGATGGATGCGCAGGGCATTGATGCGGCGACTCTTGAAATTGCTTCTTTACACAATTTATCTAACAAATAGGACTGAAGGGTATATAAAAACGAAACAAGAATTTTAGGAAATACCATGATGGGCCAAACTATTATTAGTTTCAGATGGATTAATACGTTGTCGTTGTTGTGCACAAACTGATATTTTATACCACTAGCTAACCAATGATAAGATGGGGAATTAACCTAGTAAAAAGACGATGCAACAATTTTTGAAAAACTGTTGCTCGAGAGTTTTTCAGTCGGGTTTGAGTTGGCGCACCAAATATGGCTAAACGTGGAAACAATTTTCGTCAAGCTTTTGCCACCAATTTGATTTTAATCAGTCGCGCTGTTTGGTGGTAAGGATATTGTCCGATTAATGGCGGAATGAGGGGATTGGTGCGTCAATCGTGAAAAATTGAAGCGGTGATTAACATGCCCCAGCGGGCGATAGATTTAATCGCAAGAGTGGGGCTCATTAGCCCACACCTTTTTTTTTGGCGTTATGAAGAAGCCAGTGAAACACGTATTTGCCGCAAAGCGAAAAGTCAAATGAGTCAATAATATTGGCCAATAGATTAAAAAAACGAGGTTGGACGTTTTTGGGGCCCACCACATATTTTTGCCCTTTCATAACAGGCAATGGGCTTAATTAAATGATCATGCTGAAGCATTGCCAACAGTCGAGCTACTGTTGAACAAGCCGCAAAACTTTATTCGACCTTAATGATCATAGATGGCTTTTAAGGCGATAATTAAATATTATAACTAATTTGGCTTGTTGATTGTATGCCAATGAGCAATATAGTCACGCCTCCTCTATGCATATCCGATGAAATGTTTGGTTTCACGAGGTTACCTTACCGATGAATATAGAAAGAAATTTATTTTCTTTGCGATTGGTCATGCGGTTTAGAGAGTCCTTACAAGACGCCTCCCTAACAAAGCCAATGCATTCCTCCAAAGATTTATTAGCTGGGTTAAACTGGTGGGCATTAATCGCCATTCCATTAGCTATGGGCAACTCTGCGATTGCCCATTGGCGTGGCGCCTCAAAATACGGATTATAATACCGCTATTTATTGCCGGCTTTATTTATCCCGGCTTTTACCGGTGGTTCACGTTATGTGTATCGGGTCCTACCGCCGACATTTGTAGTTATTTTTATATCCTATTCGTGCATCAATATGGTCTATCAGGTTTACTGCTGGCCAGTATTTGTCTGGGCTTATTTTGCATTATTATGGCGCTGTTACGGGCTAGGCGATATATTCAATAATCTCGGCAGCCGTCACATTGGGTTTTACCGGCGGTAATTGCAGTGGTAATAGCGGTGCTGGCAAATCAAAGGTTTTTTTCGGTTTTAAATATTGCTGAATATGCCAGAAAGGCTTTGTGGGTAACAAGTTTGCTGCATTAAGCAAGCCTTACTACATTCTGTTACCGACGCTAACTGGTGGGTTAACTGGCGTTAGTCGTATTTATTCTATGGCCTAAGTTCAAAGCTAGCTTGTTCCGGCACATCTTCCTGCATTGTTGTCGCCAGTCTTATGGCCTTGAATAACTAGAACCAACAAGGTTTTTCAGGTAGCAACAATTGCTCCACCTTTAGTTAACCTTGGCTGATGGCTCTATAGGAAGCAAGGTATCCCGTCAATGTTGCCCGAACTTTGAAATGGCCTTGCTTGCGTAGTCAAACAGGGGGCCGAAATGCCATTGGTATTGAGTTGGCAATTAAGCTAGTGATTGCTATCTGCGCGCATTTGGCATTGCCATAGTTAGGTGCCAATAGAGTCATTACTATGCGCTGTGGTGCTTGAATGGTAAAATGTCAGGGTAAAAACACGTGCTAACAGCGATTACTCGGCCAAGGTTTGGTAAACATATTAAAAAAAAAAAAAAAAATCAAAAATACCATTTTTTGGTGGTATTACTGCTACAGCGGCTATTGCTCGTTCGGCGGCAAACTATAAAGCGGAGCAGTAAGTCCCTAGATAGCGGCAATAGATCCCATGCGTTGGTTGGCGTATTAGGTCGTCATGATTGTTAATCTGCTTACTTCTGTTTTGGGCTATATAACCGATGCGGGCAATGTTCGGCATTGCTAAGATAAACTTGGTTGGCTGGAACATGAGCGCAGCCCCCAAAATTGTGACACTTAGTCAAAAAAGCCCATAGCGACGTCGTCAGTGTTGCCTGACGCTCGTTGTTTGTTACTTTGACCATGTTTTTCTTCCCTTTTCTCCTTCTCCTTTCCCCCGTTCCCTCCCTTCACTCCTCACTCATTCTTTTCTTCTCTTCCCCCCCCATCCCGCCTCTTTTCCCCCCCCTTTCCTTTTTTTTTTCTTTTTTCCCCTTCGACATTGGGTCCAATGACGTATCG
>Ga0163217_1079436_pt1 | contig 10953 bp, 9 predicted proteins | sample SynspAceP_FD_185933 | JGI IMG/M metagenome (GOLD analysis project Ga0163217, IMG submission 185933) | Saline lake microbial communities from Ace Lake in Antarctica - Synechococcus sp. Ace-P (PacBio error correction) | ecosystem: Environmental > Aquatic > Non-marine Saline and Alkaline > Saline ...
TCCTGTTTTGCTACGTATATAGACTGAACCCCCTATAAAGTAGATTTGGGATCCTGGAATGGAGCAGAAACACCCAATTTCCATTTGCCAATATTTTCCACCCAAAGCGCGAAACATTGATTGCCAAAAGCGGATGGCAAAATAACACGTTAATGACTACATAATACAACCACTGAGGATTCCTGGGAAGACCACCCCAATCTATTTGATACGGTCCCCACAGCGTATCGCGCCCAAGAAACAGTCGTTAGGCCTCAAACTGATGCAATAACACCAACTTTCTTAAAAACACCGTAAATCCGGCCTCTAAAGACCCCTGACCTTTCGGTTATACTTTTCCCCCCAAACATCCCCAGATCAGCGTCCTGACTTCTCATGGATTATCACATCTTATTAAGAGACACTTATAACTCCCGCCATTCTTTCCTTCAATAAACACCTTGAAAGGCCTGCTCACAACCATCTTCATCTGGCAGGCTTCCTTAACTCATCCAAACAAGAATCCACTTCCCACAGCCAGAAATCGCTCTGAATTCCCTTCCACTTTTATTTCAGAAAAAACACCAAAGTACGCGCATACAATACAACTCGGGACGACCTAGGACTTAAAAATTTATGCACCTACACACAGCAATGCATTCCCCGCCTGCACGCGGGAATTGGCACTTATAATACAAAAACCAAGCCGTTCTACAGGGGACTCATCCCACCAATACTCACTAAAAATTTGCTCTATTGAGGCCTGCCTATCGATAAACCATGGTCTCTAACTTGAATCCCATAATATGCAAGGCCCAAAGCGCACAAACATTAAAATCCACACTATTAATTTACACTCCAATTTGTCGCAAAACATTAATCGCAAAACTCCACATGCCTGTCCATTTTTTTCATCCTGCGTGCCTTAAAACTTATCTGACAAAGTAACGAAGTTCGCGTAAAAAAATCTGTCATCATCCACGGGCACATCCATCGGTCCAAAGTCTATATTCAACATTCTCTCGCGTTTTCCCACCCCCACACGACAATAACAATGTCTCCTTGGCATCTTCATTACTTTATACAACCTATCTGAGCGGACCAGAACACGAGAATTCCCTGAGCAACCCCTATCATCCAACCCACTCTTAACTGTAATTTCGATACTGTATGTGAACTTTCGCTCATTATTTTGCCTTTATTGTTTGATCTTTTACTCGCTTCCAGGTCTCACATATCCCGAGCTCTAAAAAGTCTCCTCTCACGGTACGGCAGACCATACCTCTACAAATCTCTATTATTATTCACGAATGCCCTTACATTTACGAACGACACAACCCCACTATTTACCAATGCGACCCGTTACCATCCAATTCAAATTCCTAAAAAGTGCTGCGGCTCAAAAAATCGTGGCTCCCAATTACTATGCACCCCCCCTGGTAATCATAATTGACAGTTCCGTACTAAAAGTAACCCGCCCAAATCTCTGTCCTCGTCTGCCCACGGCCTTCCCAATCCTCAATTAAAAGCCCATGTAATGCATCCTGGAACTTTAAAGCATCAGCTTTTCATCTATAACAGCCTTTCTTGCCCAACCCGCCCCAAAACATAAGTCTTGCAAAAAAGTGCGGCGTCCCGGAGAGACGGGCCCCACTCTACAGATTGCCGCATATACCGCCCCACTGCGGTGCTACAACCATCACGGTGCGAAAGTCATCCCTCCAACAATTCCAAATCATTTTGTGCAATATATTGGAAATACCCTTGACTAAAACGGATTCGCCTCAATAATTACACACGATAAACCAAACTATCTCGTTTAAAATTATCCTAAATTTGCATAAATCCCATCGTGAATCACGTACACCACTCTACGACATTACACTATCTGGAAAACTTACACTTTCAAACAACTTAACAATACAATTAGCATCCCTGCTTTGGCTAACAAAGCTTGGGATACACCGTTATGACCTTCCCCACCCCCATCAAGAACACCTATCTATTTTGCCCAAACTACCTGTACATCTCTCCCAATCATGCCTTATATCGAACTTAATATTGACAGCGGAAAGATAGAGGTATCCTTTTCCAAAATACGGCAATCCCACACGCCTTTGCCCTTGGGTCAAAATTCCCCTATCAATCCTAAAGACAACTCCACACCCATCATTTTATTTGGCATCCATCGGGACCAAGTTATCCCACATCCACAACTGAAAAAAAAAAAAATTGGAAGAAAAATAAGAAAAAGTCCTTTCTCGCATGCAAAGAATCGTTCATAGTTTAAAACTCTATAATCAGCGAAGAGCTCTTTCCCAATACCAAAAGTTAAGTTTAAACCTTAACACTTCCCAGCTGCAGACCGGGGAAAAATATCAGGACAAGATATATACATGTTGAACGGACTAAAATTGCTCCACCAACAGCAAACTAAAGGGAACAATAGGGAATTTCGCGAGCACAATTCCGGTCTACCCCACCTATCGTGCCCAAAACGCGCTCACAACTTTTGCGGTCTGGAATCCCCATCACATCAGAGACAGAGCAAACCAGTAACCCGGCATCAACAATCTAAACCTGCTGAAAAAACAAATTAACCACGTGCACACCACAACTTGTACATCTTAACCACCTACTAAGATAGCTTAGATAAATGCTTTACCAAATGTAAAAATGAAGGAGAATAGCATTATCCTTGCTGACACCAGAGCACGACTAAGACGACCACCTAATATACCTTGCTGGCAGAATAAGACTATTGCGTCAGGCCAGGAAACCGTAATAATGAAGAATTTTCGGGTATAGGTCTAACCCTAAAATACGACATGGCGCGGCGTGGGAACCCGACCCCTCTTTCTCTCGCGCTCTAGCAGCCACCCTGATTTGTTAACAGCCAACCCAATCTATACGCGACTCGCTCGAAAGCCACAAGCCTGCGCGCTCCAATAATGACATAAAAAATGCCAAGATTGCCATATCCTACCAGACGGATGATGGCAAGACCAGGGAAACGAAGATCAAATAGAGCATCTCATTCCGAGCTTTGGAATGGGCCATTGCTAAATGAGAAACGAAAAAGGCGATCAGACTTTTCTAATAGCCAAAAAAGCTTTTCAGATATACAAAAGATTCTAAACCCGCTGCCAAACACAAACATAAGAATGATTCCCATTCCGGTTCGTGCGAAATCCAAATCCGCGTAAACAACCCCTCCACCTAAAGAACCCATATGAATAAAATCAAAAAACTGCTATAATTCATTTGATAAATATATATTGAAGCTTCGCTATTCGACTAGATATGCTACCCACATGCGTGTAATTCTTTGGACATGCATCTATTGATCGAAATCTAACACAAAAACCTAAATGATCAAGAAGTTTTAATTGCCGGCATAATCCATCTCTACTATTACGACGATCGTTGCTAACAACACAACAGTAACTTTGATAGCGTTCAATATGAATAGTTATTGCCGAGGACAGCCAGCCACTCACCCACTACAGACATTTACGTAAGATAACCTGGATATCTAACTCACTCCTCGAACTATTATGCCCCCCGGAATGACTTCCTGAAATAAAATGAATTCAGTACGCTTAGAAAAATAAAAAGCAGTACCAATATAGGTGTCATCCTCTATAGCTGTCTCCTCGAAGATGTTTTAATGCCATTAAGGCAACAACGAAGCGCGAGCCTTGGCACCTTATCCAAAACTCCGGAAGATAGATAATATTATATCGGCATCAGAAAGTTAGCGAAGGCCAATATTTTATAACACGACAACGACTCGAACCTGCACAACGCCTCGCTTGCATGAAGACTATAAAAACCAGAGAAAAGATCCTTTAGAAAACTTTCCTACCAGGAAAGTCTCGAGTCCTTAAACTGCTGGCCAGGGAAAAACGCAACCAAGGAGGCCCAAGGATTGACTTGGGAACGAAAAACGTAGCGACTACCAAAGCGGGCGTTTAATCCCATGCGTAATTGATTAGATCACTAAGTGATTATTAATCACAAGCCAAGGCATGGAGGAACGTACTAGCCCCGCGGGGGTACCCAACAAGCTTAAAACAAGACCGGCAACCCTTAACAAAAAATAAGGGATGACGTCTTTTTAAGGCGTCATGAATGAATTCCTGATGACCAAGAACCTGTCTTTGTCAACAGAACACACAATCGAATATAATCATAACTTCCAACCTCCACTACCCTTCATATCATCGTCACAGTACCTCGACGAACAGATCCGCGATCTTTTCTTCTTATCAAATAACACCTCACGCTTAAAATAGTCTCGCTGACGCAGACGAAATTCACGCCTTTCCTTTGGCATATATGCTCACGTCCCTATTGATCAAACAATCTTTTTCTCATTCCTGAAAAATGAGAAGGATAATTTCCGCGACGAGCCAATTTTGGTCCACAACTTGGCAATAAAGGTGGTCATGGAAAAACTCTTCTCAATTTAAGTCCCATATTAGAATAATAGAATTCCTGAACCTGTTCTAGCCATCACAATCAAACATCTGGAGTCCTCAAATAAACTTTTCCATATCACCTAGTATCCAGGATTCGGAGCTTGCAAATTCCAATCCCCTCTTTTCATTTCTAAATAACACAATCCTACGAACACTCTGCATCTAGCTCGCACGCGTAAAAGCAACACAAAATCTCTATAATCTTACTATCCAGTCATAATGAAGCGAGCCACACCTCGGTCGTACAGGCGTAAATCCTACTACCATCCAATCAGCCTGTCCTCCTCGCTTAAAACCTTTATGGCATCGAACGGTCTTCCACCTAGTATTGTGCCAGAGGTGATAACAAACCGCCCTCAGAAATATCAAGCGAGTGAAGCCCGCGCACCTGAAACATAGATTTTCCCCTTTTGGATCCGATCTGCGGAACCTCGAGATACCTTTACAATCTCCCTTATGCATCCGCCTCTTTTAGAGGACCGTTGCAGCTCCCTCGAAACCAATAGGCACACTTACAATCGGCAATAAAATCCTTCGAATTCCCCCTCAAATAGAGCACGAGCACTCCTCATAGGAGTCACATTGTTCTGAAAAACACTGTACCTTCTCCTTCCTGGAAAGTAACCACGATTCACAATTACCATTTCCTGGGGCCCACCCCCCCCCCCCCTCCCCAAAATCTAAGGTCTATTTCCCTTAATGATGGCGCACGCCAATCGCAGCAGCATCCGGCCCACAAACCAGACCCCGTACATATCCTTGCAAGCCCCCTATTAATAAGTCGAGCTATCCGAACTCAAGCCGTAACACTCACTTAGAAGAGCCTACCACCACGCGAATACCCAACCCCTGACTACCATCTTAACAACATCGGTCATACCCATTCTACAAAAACAATTACTCTTCCTTGCATGCCAACTTGCAGGTAAGATACCATAACAGCACCTTGGCTCTTAGCGATCAGTTCACTTCAAGGAAGATTGCAAAGTATTGCCCAGCCTTTCTGCGTCATTTGTAAAATCGACCGTCCAAAACCATACCCCTCCAACTCTACGTCTACGAAACGTACAAACGCCGCTTTAAAACCGTCAAAGCTCCATCGTTCGAGGATACCACGACTCTCCTACAATTAAGTAAGCCCCGTTGTCCCACGCATAGTCTAACTTCTATATCCCGGAAACGGCACCGCTGTGAGGGGTAAAAATCGCGCCGACTATCCAGACCACCAACCCACACTCAAAACTTCTACGGTATCACCGTACAACCCACGTCTAAAAAAAAGCCTAAAATAGTTAAGACCAATAGCCTTGCCCTGTTCCCTTCCCACAACCACGCCTCGGGGAAACAAAATTTTTGGTAGACACTTCCGAGAAAAACACAAGACCTACATACTCTCTGCGTTCATTTGCGTCTGCCTCCTTCTTCTCTCTGTTGCCTCTTTCCACTGCTCTGCGTCCTCATTTTCAACACTGTACCTTTTCCTGCCATAATATTTTTAATAGCCTCTATAGATACGGAAAAATCTCTATGTCACATAGGACGCCCTACACACATTCTCCCACCTTCCTTTTCCGCCTACTAAATCCTTCCATACTCTCTTAATCCCCGGGAGACCAGAACATCTGGGCTGCGCTCATCGGAATATTTACGGACTTAAACCTTCGAAATTCGGTGCCACGAAACTTTTGTAAATTTGATACAAATTCTCCGATACCTTTTCCCCAATCGGCCGTCTCATTATTCACCTTGTTTCTAGGTGATTTGTAATTAAACGTTTTGTCTTATCGCTTTTTAGAAGCTAAAGATCACTTACAACCTCAACCATGTTGAAAAACGAAAGGCCTCCATACAAATCTTAAAATCACTACCACACAATTCTCTTACTAGCAAAAAGTAACATCCTTACCAATTTCTATTTCTAGGGACAATTCCCGGCAATATGACAACTTCGAAATCAATTCCAACATCGCGATTCATTGATCTACTCCTATTGCTTAATAATCAAGGTTCTACTTGTCTAATTAACTAATACAACTTATTTTTCCATTTTTAAGGATCCCTACCCCGGTGTGAGCTCTATTTCGTTGCCCCGTTAATAATATCTAGCTTCCCCTACATGAAAAGGTGACCTCCTATTTAAGGAGCTATAGTGTGTCGTGATGAGAATTAAAGAATCAAATATCTCCAGCATTGATTCTACATGTGACCAATTCCTCTTTTTCCGCTCTCCACCCCACCATAGTTACCCCCACATATCCTGATTTCCAGTGAACTCCTATATCCTGATTTGATGTAAGTTGCCTCCAATAAAGGCCAGCGGCCTCGTTCTTTAATCAAAGCGCCGAGCCATCTTTTTACGCACATATCAAGACCAAACCGTGTCTCCTTCGTTACTAATGCACGATAATTACAAGCTGTCCTACCCCTCCGCTTATCCCTCTGTGATCTTAGATCAGTAATTATCAAAGACAGCCATTTAAGCTCCAAGCCTCTGAACTTTTCGCGAACGAAGATAAAGCGCAAGGCTCGATTTCTGTTCCTAATAAGCTTCGGGATTCCTGATCAGTGGCCAATTCTTTCCTCTCCGTAGTCTGAAACTAATCATCCTTAATTGAAAGCCAGCCCATATAGTTACTCTCATATCAGTCTAACTGCGCGAGCGAGACGTGAGATCGGGCCTTTAACGAATCCAAGTGCGTTCCCAACCATAACAAGCCTCGCAATTAGGTATGCCCTCTTGTTATTTTTGTCCTAATAATTCCATAAACACCTTCTTTAGAGTACGCAACGCCTGCGTCGCGCGTTCCCATAACCGTTCCACCATGCTCATTCAACGGCACGCGCGCGACGGAAATAATAGCAAAACCAGACAATACTTCCCATTCATCATATTACAATCTATATAGCCCTTGAAAGAAACTATCACCCAGCCCCATAAAATCCCAGCACATTATTCTTCCAATAAACGACATTTGACGAAAAAAGCCTCGACCCTATTACTGTCAACGTCACACAATCTCAATGACTAAATTCGCGTAATGGTATCAATCTATGACCGGACTCCCCTCTATAAAGAGCCTTTCATTGCATCTCAGCCATCTGTCATACAAGTTTCAGCTGTAAGACAACAAACGAACATCGCCGCATTCTCTCCCCTATCCGATACACTAAATAGAAGTATCTCTATTTAATAGGCACTTGGAATAAACATATGAATTCAATAAAACTTTTTCTCACCAAAATTCCCCTTCCCTTGATTTAATTCGTTCCTTTATTTGATACAATTTCAAGGCATAAATCAGGCTGCTGTGGATTGCTGTTCGATTGCGTAAAATTGAAGGTCACAAAAAAACACAGTATAGAGTACCGCACCCAACACCGGTAAAGCGTAACCGGTAGAGACTATACTGCAGCGCATTTCGTCCTTGGAAACACCCCCACGTTACCTAATAGATTACCTTATTGGCGCAAAGGTTATCTAGGATCTATTTTCCCCATTGTCCACCAAGCCCCCGTCAATATCTCCTACCCCTACGACAGACGTCCTTACCGCGTAAACCATTTTACAACGTATTTAGCTACAATCTCACGCACGTTCTCTGCATTGTTATTCCACCGCATCAATGGGTTGTCACCCAATCTATATCTAACCTGTCATGGAGTCAAACCACAGAATCTACAAAGCATTACAATATGCTTTGCAGCCTTAAAACCTACCCCAAACACCACGTATTCTAAGTTACTTCTACTCTTGGATATTTTAATATCCAATTCGATGCACTCACCCCCCCTTCCTCCCCCCCCCCTGAAAAGTGCCGGCCAAGCACAATTGCTGCAATGGCCGTAAAATGCCATAAGGAATATCCGTATCTCATCCATAGCTAATGTGAGCGGAAAAGCCGCGGCCAACTAAACCCTCACTCTCCCCTATCGCCCATTTTTCGCTAACATCTTTCGGTACTTTTCTCTGCCCTATTAACACTATAAATACGCCTAGGGCTATTTCCAATCTCTTTTGCGAAGTTATCTTGTCAATCGGCCCTTAATCACATCTATTAAATTCAAAACGGCTCTATCGCCCACGCCATTCACAAAAACCAATGCTCAACGAAGACGATCAACCATAGCAACCTACTTTCATATCTAGGACAACTGGTAATAAATCTCATCCCGGATCTAAATCTTCTCATCCGCCTTTAGTCGGTGGCACACCCCTCACGTCCTTTTCCCCCCATCCCAAACTACACCCTTAAACCCTAACTGATACGCAGCGCGTAGTCCTACGTTTCGGCCGGAATAAGACGATTCTACAATAAAGATCAATCGCTGAAGTCGAACTGCGCGTCTCTATGTTCCACCGCTACTGCTCGCTTAAATCTCTCACTTGATTGTGGCTGATCACAAACATTATCTTCCTACACTTCCTATTTCCTAGAATGGAAGCATCTCAAACGGTATGCGCCCGATTTTTTCACCACCACCATATCATAGACTGGTACCCCCTAACAGGCCTGTCCCCCTGCTTCAAGAGACCGACCCTCAAGTGCTCTTGTAATATTCCCGTCCCTATATCTCTTTGTTTGCGATTCCACCTCAAGAAAATCGATTCCCAAAAAGAAAATCCCCGCCCAATCCACTTATCTGTATACCTCACGACGATTTAATACTTATTTTCGCGATACTTATATCTACAAGCATCCAAGCATCGCGCGTCCACGCCTTACAAATAAAATTTATATCCTTCTAAAATGGAGCCTCCTAGTAACTGCCTTCTTCATAAGCTCTCCCAAAAGCCATAACCAACAAGTAACAAAAGGTGATTTTGGTAACTGAAAGAAATTGTCTACCCCAGCATTGCAATACTAATCGGATGAGCAAAGAAACCCAATACTGTTTGTCAACCATCCAACACATCACACAGATGGCTCGCCTTCAGCACTAATGATACTGCCAACCTTGCGAAAGCTTCACAATAGCGGTTAGCACCACGGCACATACATCTTTGTCCTTAACTTTCTGCAGACTAACGTACAATTTCAGTAAGCCTTCATCTAAGGATCAAATCTTACCACTATCCATCATTATGTTGGAAAGATCTCTACTCACACGACTAAGAGCTGGCCCAAAACTACATGCAAGTATCAGCAAAGTCATTCCCTTGATCCCAACTATATAAAATGCTTTGGAAAAGCAAAACCGGGCCTAGGGCGCACAACGCACCTAATGCTTGGCATAAATGTCTTATATCTTTTCACCTCGCCTCACCTTTCGCTTAAAATATTAGAAGGGTTTACCTCTTTTATTTCTTTCAAAATCGTATAAGGACCATCATACAAAGAACCTTAAAGTCTCCTCTAGAGTTTATTGTCTTAACTTCAGGGCAACTACAAAAAGTTTCAGCAACGCCAAAATAAAGTTTGTTCCCATTCTTTTACGCGCATCCTCACCACACACACATCACAGAGACTTGCTCCTCATTTAAGTCCCTTAATCAAAAACTCTATCCTAGCTCCGCCTTTTCTTATTACCGTATAAGCTAAAGCAGAAAAACTGGTAGTACATAAGTAATTACATCGCCCTCTCAAAATAATATATAAGTCCTATGTTCTGTGCATTCATTTTAGGCCGTATTCTGACGATCACATTAATTAGCTCATTCTATCGTGATACCGCCCAATAAATTCGTTTGAAGTGTCAAAAACATTGAATGCGATTTCATTTCGTATATCTAAATTTAATATGTTTTAGCGGCTCAATATAAACGAAACGATGCAGAGGCGATGCAAGTAAATCCCCATATACGATAAAATCAATGTTTTGCACCTTGATTTTAAATTTTTCAATGTCCTTCCCAAAAGTTCGGAAGCATTGGGAAACCACTTTCGGGCATCGTTGACAACAGTGAATTTTCGAGGCTAAGGATGCCAAACTGCATGCCATTCTGGGTCGTATACAGTAAAATGCTATTACTTTTTAATTCTTTGACGCCTCACAGGGTCAATGTCTACGGTACGAAGGGCACCCGATATAGACGGAAAATTGGTCCAACTTCGGGATCTTTAAGCTTCAAGTCGGTCCTGTTCTTATCTTAGGGTATCAGACCCGTCAGATCCACCTAACACCCAATCTCGAAAACAGTTACGGCAACGTCCTGTGCAATCCGTGCATTGCAAGTTCAAAAGGGAAACGTATTTTCAATTGCTATTTTTTTTCAAAAAATAACCTGAATGATCAGGAAAAGTTTGTTTCCAGCCGAATACCTATAAATATCTGAGAAGCACTATCCTTGCAAGACCTATTTTGTTATAGGCCGGTTAAGAAATTTCCTACCTATATCGCCAAAGTGCAACAATACCCATAAATAGGCCTCGAACTCCACCGATCCACTCACCCTGGTGGCAGAATTCAACAGCATCTTTGGGACACTATTGATTCCTTCAAAAGAATTAGCAACCCAATTTGCGAAAGGCAAACCCAGTCATTTTAATAA
>Ga0163217_1082066_pt1 | contig 10953 bp, 6 predicted proteins | sample SynspAceP_FD_185933 | JGI IMG/M metagenome (GOLD analysis project Ga0163217, IMG submission 185933) | Saline lake microbial communities from Ace Lake in Antarctica - Synechococcus sp. Ace-P (PacBio error correction) | ecosystem: Environmental > Aquatic > Non-marine Saline and Alkaline > Saline ...
TCGGAAAAGAAAAGGAATTCCCCCAAAAATGGGTTTAACAAATAAAATGAAAAAAAAATGGCGCTAGGGGTCCAAAATGAAATATGCCAAGAACCAAAGAAAATGTTGGAATTGGACTACCTGCCCAAAACTTACACTGTGGCAACAGTAACAAAGAAAATGTTTTCCAATGAACAATCCAGTTTTTTCTAAATGAACCCTTTGTGAAACAGCCAAAAGTTAGGGTTACCCAAGAGTGATTTCCCTTAAGATATTACCCATCCGAGATTTTTGGAGACCTCTAAAGGTCAGCTTTTAGGCCAACACTAACAAAGGGTCAATAGATGCCGACCTATTTGCAAGAAGTAAAGATAATAGTGTACCAACAGTTGTTCCTTTTAGCTCAATCCTTTGATGAAATAGAAAAATAAGGCAAAGACCCATGTCAAGGTTCCAGCCATTTTTTTTCAGTAATCCGATCGTGTCCCTCCTAGCTAATTGGGGACCTTTTTGTTTAAATAAAACCTTTAAATGCCGAAGTTGCTATAACCGGGAAGTAAATGGTATATCCAGGACACAAATGGTTATTATTCCGAGCTGACTTATAAATAATACCCAGAGAACAAAGTTGTTATATCAGGGCCCCAAACTGGAATAAAATGACACTATTTACCCTGAGCACCAGTGACAGGGAATATTCTATAGGATATGCATTTAGTTTAAAAAACTCATCTTAAACCTAACTTGCGATTCGGAACATGTTTTTTCAACAACTAACTTTTGATTCAATCCAGTGGAACATGATGCGGAGGCCCGAAAATTTTGAATGGAAGGAATATAGTGGAATACTATTCTAACCACTGTTTCAAACAATACTCAAAGCTGAAATTTCCTTGTGAATTCTACGTAATCACGTGATTTTACATGGCACCAATCTAAATATAGCGGACAACTCGATATGGCGCTTCAAGCACCTATGAAATATGCTATGCGTTTGATTAAAATGGTAAAAACTGGACGAAGACTATGGGAAGTGCAGAGTTAATACTTTTAGGTCCAAAGTTGGATTGTTAACTTTTCCGATAAACTCTTTTACCAGTAGAGCAGTAATAATAAATTTAATCGAGCAATATGACTTGAATGCTAGGTTTCCAAATGGCGAATATAAACCAGCTTTCGATTCCTATAAGTTATACGAAAAATTATTTCCTGCCAATTTGCTAGCAAGAAATAGGGCTTGGTTTTAAAACTACCTACTGGTTCAACTTAACCAACCAAAATGCGCTGCAAAAAAGGCGAAAAAATAATCTTACCCATTTACGAAAAGGAATTGCTAGGTTCAATGCAGTTTATCAGAATTCACAGCTAAGATGGCTTCAAAAGTTGCTCCCATTCCAATTTTAACTTATTTTTTTGTAAAAATTGATGTTGCGTCCGCTGTAAAATAATCACGAAAAATTTGGTTCAACGATGGTTATTCCTACTGCCTACTAACTCCTAAATGAGGAAAAATTTCTAATGAATGCTCCTGGAAAATACTTTTTTCACGGAATTTGCCGGCTTCATGTGTATCATTCAAATTACTTCCCGTTTTAAAAACCAGTCCGTCATCAATAGATTTCTCATCTCCGCAGCGTAAGTAAAAAATTATTGTGATTGGCAGTCTCAATAACACCCTTCAACTCAATCGTTTTCACATTGACACCCTTAGGAAGCAAGCTTCTTCCCAAAAAATGTTCGGTGTCCCCATCTTCAATTAGTTTTATCCATAGTGATTAACCCGATCGCAAAATAGAACCAATGGAATCTTAAAATAGAATGGAGGTAAATAAATTCTCCGCGAAACAGAAAAAGCTACCAGAGATTTATGAACCAATCGATGTCCGCTTCACTTCAAAAGATGGGTAGCTGACGGCTTAAGTCCCCATTGTAATTCCAATCCTTAAATAATCTGGAACCTCATCTTTTCGGCAAATAACAAAATGAGCCTCACTTTTGGTGAACTCATCATCATTTATCAATTTTAATTCCGTTTTCTATAATTTCGGCATTTAGAGTAAAATGTGTAAAGATAAGGAGCTCCGGTACAATAGGCCCCCATTTACCGGATATGCATGAAAATCATTCACATATTACAAAGCAACTTCCAGAAACACCGTCCACTTCCTCCCAAAACAAACAAGGAACTTTGGAAATTTATAAAAAATCTCACGGGCTTAACTCTCCTGCAAAGGTTTTTCCAAATAAAAATAGTTGGCACCAACGGCACGTGGTAACCGTCCAGCCAAGGGCTGGCATAGATCCTACCAATTCCTTCAGCTTAATGAAGTCCGTAGGCCAAGGACAGCTCCACTCCCCCAATAAAAGTTTTTTAGGGAACCCAATAACTCCATACAGTTTTCTTTGCCCATCCAATCCAACAACTTCCCTTAGAAAATATTTCTATACCTGAACAAATCTCCTAAAGCCCTTGCGTTTGGTCTATTTGTATCAAATGCAAAGTTATTTCTCCATAAAATATCCTGAGATCCCCACTATAAACCCAAGAAAATGGTAAGTCGCCATATATATAAACCTCTTGTGAAGAGAAGTGGAAAGGCAATGAACTAAGTTGCTAAATTTAGGTAGATGCCAATTTCCATCCTTCTTTTGGCCATAGCCCACATCCCGCCCCATGCAAAGGCGCTTATACTCATGCATACCCAGACGGGAACACTGTATTATGTGTAAAAATACCAGCCATAGCATCATAAGTGCGAAACAAAGCACTACATCCAGATTGCCGTAATCGTTCCGAGGTGTTGGCATAAGAAATTGGTGTTTCTTCTTTCTGTATATGCCCGAATTTTCCAATAAAACCAACCCATAGACACCAAACCAGATAATAAAGGTGAGTAAAAACTCCATACAGTTTTGACTGATAAAAGTAACCTGCACGATACCGATTAGAATTGAATGCAATTCCCAAATAATAATTTATGGATATTGTTATTCCGTGCCCACAGAACCTGGTGGTTAACGCCTAAACAGTTCCCAGAAGGTTTGCAAGACAGAGGTAAGATGCGTAAAAAAATCTCCATCGATTCCCATACTAAGTTAAGTGGAAATGGGATAAGCATATGAAAGATAAGTATCTGATTAGCTAGATTTGCTTCCTCGAATTAAGAATCCCCTACGCCGGTCATTACCGGATCAGGTTCTCAGAGTTAAAACCGCCTGGGTTATCACTCACCCGCCCATATTGCAAGCACGCTCCATTTCAATAACAAGAATACTAAAAACCTAAATTGTGATTTGATATCATATTAGAGCAATTAAATTTTAAAAAACCGCTGTAGAAGAAATCCAACTATAAAAACAGCTGTAGACAGTTTTGATATGCCCAAGGCCAGTAAATTAAGGTACCTAGGTCTTTAATCCTTTTTCACCCAAAGGTACTTAACAGCCCAAGGCCTGAGATAATCAATACAATACAAATCGACCAATAAAGCTATAAATAGAGTATAGGCTTCCATTGAGAACGCATAAAACAACCGCGATTAAAATAGTGAAAGTCACCCTCGACATGTACCTTAAAGAGCTAACAAGGATTTTTTTTGCTATTTAGAAATGCCTTGGTCCATATATATTGCCCCAGAATAACCCAAAAAACGCTAGAAATAAGTAAAATAGCCCAATTCAAATCCTGTGGGCCTTACCCATACGGTTACGCCCCAAAAGTCCCCCATAACAGTACCTACGCACCAAAAAATAATTTACAACGACCGCAGGGTGGTCTTGCCACTCCTATTTTCTAAATAACTAACATATACCATATCCACTAAAACGGAGGGCAGTTAAGATATTAAAGTTAGTTCCCTGTAGAATTGAATATTTCCATCAAATCATTTTAAAACGCAGTTAACCCTGCAAAGCAGTTAGAAAAAAAAAGCCATGGAATTTTTTTTAATTTTCCTTAAACACGAACGGCAAAAAATAGCTGCAAAAATTAGGGCCACATAACGTAAGGAAACAGCTGTACCCACGGTGGTAAGGTGTTTTGAAAGGAAAGAAAAAACAAACTCAATAGCCGTTAAACCTAGAATAGCTCTTAACAAACATTAATCTCCGTTTGTTACCGTCAATACGGAAGCCCCTTTGGAACCAAATAAAGGTTGTTGCCAAGTACAAGGAGCAAGAACAACCTGAAAATACAATCTGAATGTCCGGGATACGGGCCAAAATATTTTAACGTGAAACATCATCAAGGAATAAAAGGTGCTGATGACCATAAAGAAGCACTGCTTTTTTAAAATCTAAAATCCGGAATGGTTTAACTCATTTAAATTCAAGCAAAAATAGTGCTAGTTGTTTGACCAATACTAAGTGCATGGATTAAAAGCACAAAGTAATGAAATCCTCCCCTTACTTAAGACAATAGCCGTATGTAATCTAAGATTCAATGATTTAGAATTCCGTAATTGCCTGAAGTCTGTAAACCTGACAGGTGTCAGCGAAAATTACTTCACAGCGTCGAGAAGCTGTGGTTTTTTATTTTCCTTTGACCAGGAATGATTTTCAATTTCAAAATTTGCCTCTTTAAATAACAAATGGGTTTGTCCGTTTTGACATCTTGTTGTCCGTTGCCAGCCTATATTCTAGATAACATTTGTATTATAAAACATTAACAAAGTGGAAAAAACATAGCTATTCTAAGGCTAGAATTTATCGGATATTCCGCACCTACGGAAACCCATGGTCCACCGGTCTGCTGCTGAGAAATTGACAATTATCGTATCGCAGAAAATTGTCCTAGTTTGGGCGATAGCAAAATGCACTCAACGCACAGGGGATGAATAAAGTTCGTCTCCGACCTATCCCTGAACTTTTTACTTGTCCACTTGCTCTTAAATTTAGAGGCCAACACAACAAATGAAAGAAAATTTTCTTCAGATACATGGGGGCTTAACATTTTGGTAAAGTGTGAAACCGACGGATGTATTTTTGGATCAACTGTTTAATTCTGGCTCCAATGCCGCTAAAAGCCTCTGGCAGGTAAACGCTTGTTGGTGGTTCTGATGACTTTGTAAAATTCATTAACGAATAAATCTATTTGTGCATTTAAGATTCGAAAGGCAGTCATCTATTTAAATATTAATGCCAAAAAAGAAATATATGAAAAGTAAGTAATCCGAAAAAAACAAACGACCACTCTTGTCACGCCCCAATTTGCCGTATGTTGATCGTCCACCCTCATATATGCAATCCATCATCCAAATGAAAACGAACTCTATTTGTTCTACACAATGTCTCGAAGAATATAATAAGAACCACATAGTGTTCATTATAGCAGAAATTGCTAGATCAATCGAAAATCAGCTAATTCTTAATAAATCTATTTAAAAAACAAACACTATGAATACATTCACTATTGGAATTTCCTCTGATCTCCTCATATTTTACTGTAAGCGCATATAGTAAATGCATTTGGACAAAAAAAATAGTCTATGGGCTTATCCTATCCGGAATTGGATTTCTCTATTAGGTTTTGTCTGACGATATTACAGGCTTTTGGGGTAAATGCCTTCCAGAGCAGTTTGTTCCTGTTTTTTGGCCTATATGGCATTAAAAAGGGACTGTGTTCATATACTTGCTATGGGGTTAGTTTCACATGGATGTTTGGATGTTGCTATAATCTTGTTTTCAGACCCAGGAATTGATTCCTCCAACTTGATAATTTTGCTCATCACCTTGATTTAACTGTTAGTGCTTAATTTTAAAGCCTTCAACAAAACCAGTTACAATAAAATAGATTGAACCAATAAATAGTATTAATGATTATCTGCCACACTACTATTAAAAATATGTCTGCAACCGCTGTATACTTGCTGCGAGGAATATTTTAAAAAAATAATATAAATCCCTTTTTCAAAAAAGTCAAGTATTGGGGAAATAAGGTTAATGATAGCCCCGCCTTCAACAAAGAAAAAGAGGCAGCTGAAATGAAGAACTCAAGCACTAGCCTTCGAAGTATTGATATAATTACCGGGCGCTTATTGAAGAAATAAAAACCTCGTAATTAAAAGGGCTCGGTAATGAAGTGATGAAAAAAGCCATAAAAAATAAATTGTCCCACTACCCTCTCCGAAGAACGTTCAATCAAATGAGTATACATACTTGAGTAGTTTAATCGCATTGGTTGAAGGAAGAACAATTGAGAATTATTTAAATTGAACAGCGCATTGAAAAAGCGAAAGAGTTCTGACCTATGACCAAATGACATTACGTCCTCAATTGCCTATGAGACTAAATTATTGTGGAGCCAGCCCACTATCAAAACAGTTTAAAATAGTTACTGGTTTAACTCCCACTTTTTTTTTAAGGGAATGGGGTATTGCCCACCGTTTTCCCTATTGGAAAGATTTAACCCAGAAACCTATCAATCAAATTCCCAAAGAAGTATAACAATACATCCTTTGCAAAAGGCTAACGTTTTACTTCATAAAAAAACAAAAAAATACATAATTAGAAAAATCAACAATAGCTGAGCAATAGCTCCGCAAAAAACAGACATGTAAAAATGCGGGAATGCCAAATTGGAAATGTGTAATTGGCAATGCGGTTCAACATGTACATCTGAATTGCAATTTAGAACAACTCTTAGATTAAAATTTTTAAGGCCGTCACTAGTGATCGGCTTTTTGTCTAAAATAGAATATGGAACCTTTGGTATGATCAAAATGGGTTTTCTGCCACAAACATAACTGTGGGAAAATTAACACTTTTCAGAATTCATTTTTTACTCGTGCCGTTTTTGAAACACAAAGTTGTCTTTAAAAGGTGCTAAAATCCCGGATATCTTTTATTCCACTTTTAAACAATTAAAATAAAATGAATGACAAGCAAAACTGTTTTAAATTAAAAAAACTAAATTCAACTACAAGTAAAATATTGCTTTGTTTTTTGTTCGGCTCTGTACAAAGGAAAGAAAGTGAACTTAGGTGTAAACAAATGAATTTACATACAAGTCCGTTTACCAATGGAGCATCTTATAATATTTAAGGTTGATTGCTTATAATTAACATCCGTCATTGAAAAATATGAAACAATATAAGTATTAGATGGTGAAGAAAGATTTGGTTTCGTTTCACACGATGTAACGAGAATTCGGATAATTTGGATTAAAATATGTTTGTCGTAAGCAATTGGATATGGGTAAGGACCGAGCATGATTATACTGCCAACAAAAGTTAGCTCAGTTTTACTGTGGGCTCCGCAATTTTGAAATTCATCTGAAAACTCAGGTTAATTCCCAAAATGGAACAAGATTACACAATGCTTGATATACCAGGGAAAGTCGGTAATACTTGGCCATTCATATGGAGGTCTAATTTGGAGGTTATACCTTTTTGCACAAACAAATAAAGTATTTCGGAACTAAATATCTAATAAGTCCAATCTTTTGGTTTTGATGACTAGTTTCTCTGGCTAAATGGAAAAGGAATAACAGAGCCGAAAATAAAAACAGAAGCAAACTGGTGTTCATTGGGGTATAGGCGAACGGAAGAAAGATGACAGAACATGTTGTATCCCGATTCGAAGCGTTCCAATCATTCAATGTATGGACAACTATAACCAATATTAACTAACAAAAATCTTTGAGAAAAGAAAGACGCTGGAGTCATATGGTTCAAGAATCCAAAGTATTGATTAATCGGTCTTAAATTAATTAATTTCAAAACACGATAAGATTTATTCATTTAAAAATGTCACTTTGCCTGAAGTTTTTCTTTACTTATAAAATTTGCGGCACTTACTTCTGCACAATCAAAATGAAAGAGACTTGCCCGCCGTTCCCCTATGACTAGACCTAACCCAAACTGTACAATAATCCCAAAGAAGTAATAACACACACCTTGCCATAGGCCTACTTTATTCCATTAAAAAACAATAAAAAAAACAATAGATTAAGAATCAAACAACAAGTGAGCAAGTGAGTGCTCAAAAACAGACAATGTAAAATGTGGAAACCCATTGTAAAGTGGTTAATTGCAATTGCAGGGTTCAACATACTTGTGCAGATTGCATTAGATAACGTCCTTGTTAAATTTAAAGGCCGTTCATTATGGACGGCTTTTTTTGTCTATTTAGCTATGGGATATTCCTTTGGATCTATTAAATCAGGGTAACTGAATAAGGTCGTCTGTAATTGGACGCCTAAAATGTCTGAAATATTAAATTTAGACTTGGCTTACCTTTATTAAATAGATTAAAAACCCGAAAAAAATAGCAAAAGGTCGCCTTTTATTATTCCCCTAGCCGTTTGAATTACTTTGAACCCTTGCAGTCCGGTACAGGTTTTACCGAAGGCTAAAATTTATGGTCTCAAATGGAATATGAATTTTAATCATTTCAGGTAAAGCCTTTAAGAGGGCAGGAATTAGGGTTTGGAAAAAAATTAAGAACTATTGTGTGAAGCCAAATAAATGAAGGGGAATTTTGTATTTGTTCACCAGGTAGCATTTGGATTACGTTGCAGATTTGCTTTTTAAGGCGAAAAAAGAATTTTCAAATGGCTCAGATTGTTCTGAGACAGGGTAATGGTGTGTTCCATTGTAAACGGAGCTTTTGCCTTAGGTAATGCGGTTTATTAAAGGATACGAATGTACTACACATTGGCGAAGAATAAATGAGCTTGCAACTCGAAACAATCCCACAGGCCCAAGGTTGTAGCTCGATATATTATATATTAAGAGTAATAATGTGTATACCATGCCGGCATAAGTTGCAGAATCGATCTGCCTTGGCCACTTCGAAGCTTAAAGGGCCTTCTATTTACGCATAAAGTGGCAAGTAGGCCTTGTTGTTTATCACCGAGGATGGAAAAACACAGACAGGCAAAGATTTAACCGATCGATATAGAAACCAATATCAATCCCACATGTGGCATCAAGTTCAAGATTAACTTAGTTGAATAATCTTTCAAAGAGATATCTATCTATGAACCTAAGCGCGAGCGTTGTGGGAGAGTCAACGAAATCGTAGCCAGGGTAAATTTAAGGACAAGCGAACGGGTTAACTATTCCGGCAATATCTACCCTAATTGCGAAAGAAAATATGCCAGTACCATGCTTAATAACCCCGCTATAATTGTGAATATATAGGGCTCTAACGTGGATTTAAAGTGCCAAGGCAACTACAAAGAATATTAAAAAAAATGACCACAGTAAAACCAAAACTAGCTAATGGATTTTAAGATAAGTCTGAGCTAAGCGAGAAAAGATAGTCCAGAGAAGAGAGAGAGCGCGTGCGCGGCGCGAAAATCAACCACTTATATGGCGAGCCGAAGCGCGCGCGAGAGACGCAGCCTCTCAGAGAGCGCGCGCGTCATCTGAGCTCGACGGTATGAGCGTTACAAACGAAATGCAAAGACTTTGAAATAACCTCAGCTTTCCTATGAACCTTTATGTCCGTCTCGGAGACTCTTGAAAACTAGTAAAGCTAACGCCCTATCGTCTTTGTATTCGCAGCTAAGATCCTCGCAAGAAGTTACGCAGAAAATAAATAGATCAAATAAAAATTAGCAAATCTGGGATGAAGACGTCAATATTATAGCAATTGAGATTTTACGACCATCTATAGCAATAGAGTTTATCAGTTTAAAATCATGAAGTAACCTGCCTAAGGTTTCAACACTGTCCAGCCAATATTGGCTAAAGTCCTCGAGCCGAGAAAAGCAATAATAATATGGTGACTTGCAAACTCCTTAACTTTATATTTATCATGTAAAATCAACAAATTAAGAAGCCACTCGTTCCCCACTGTACGTAGTAATACCGCCATAAGATGCCAAAGACACTAAATTCGTGGCTTAAACTTCAATAGCAAACGAGAATGATGAAGAATCTGTTAAGTATCTTATTAAAATCCTGTATGGTATAAATAGAATATATCGCGTTTTCTAAGGCAACTGCAGTATCCCGTAAGTCTATTTTCACTAAAACAGATGAAATACCAAAAAACTCACCTTCAAAATTTAGATATAAAATTATTTTGTTCTCGCCCAGCATTGTCTATTTTGTATTTTTTTACTTTCCGCTTTGCAAATAAAAAATAACCCGAATGGCAAGGTGCCTTCCCGTAAATATGTTTGTTTTTACGATACTTTTATCAATCATTAAATTCCTCCAAGCACTCTTAATCAAGCGTGAGGTAATTCCCTAAAAATACTGGCTATTGAATGTGAATTAGTAACATAACGAGTCCTAAATTTACGTCTATTTATTGTTAAATTTAAAAGTTGATTTAAATCAAAAACTTTCAAATTCCCCTCAAAGCACAATTTATTTTTAGACATGGTAATTTTACATCCAATGGTTGCAATTATTTAATTAATGAACAAAATAACGAATGAACTCCAAATTGAATCCCTTCATCTAAAAAAATAATTCTATTAGTTGACAAAAATTAGTACATACGCAATAATGAGCTGTCCTAATCTGCGGTCTAAATACAAAGAAAAAATGCCACAGATAGTAAAACGTATTAATAGTGAAGTGTCGGTTTTGCCATACTCCTGTTTGATAACAATACGGATGACTGGCTGTGTTTACTGCACATATAGTATAATTATGTCCAAAAGACAAAATAAAAATAAAGAAGAACAAATAAAAAATACTGGCAAATCGTATACCAAAAAACGACTGCAATTTTAACAACTAGCTATTGTTTGCTTATGGCTAATCAATTAAATACACACTGAAGTTTTTAAAAATCTGCAATTAAATATTTGACATTGAAGAATCATCTTTTTAAATCACTTTATCCCAGATGCGGATCAAAAAGCTTTCTGAGCGCCATTGGACTCCCGTAAAGTACTAATATGGCGCCGATTATTTATGATAAACCAAATGCAAAGTTTGGATATTGGGTCGGAGCAGGGAGTTTTGTTTAATAGGAGCAGCTTCAACAAAGGGCCTATTTTATGGTGTTTGA
>Ga0163217_1111292_pt1 | contig 10952 bp, 14 predicted proteins | sample SynspAceP_FD_185933 | JGI IMG/M metagenome (GOLD analysis project Ga0163217, IMG submission 185933) | Saline lake microbial communities from Ace Lake in Antarctica - Synechococcus sp. Ace-P (PacBio error correction) | ecosystem: Environmental > Aquatic > Non-marine Saline and Alkaline > Saline ...
AGGTAATCGCGTTGGATTCGAAAAATGCGAGCACTCCGAATCAAGAAAACAGGCCCCCATCGCTTGTCGCCGCGACGTGGCCGAAGCACCCTCGATCAAAAAGCGTTCCTGGCCCCGAATCCCCCCACTAGGCGAGTCCTCGTCTGAGACTCTCGCAAATTTCCAGCGTCCTCCGGAGAGAACGCTTGCTCAACGCCTCAGTTGGTATTTTTTTTTTTCATATCGCGGGTTCCGAAAGGCAGTCCGCGCTGCAAAAAAATCACTCCCGTGAGTTCCCTTTTTGTTCTCAGCGGCGACCGATCCGCCAAATGGATTAACGAGGTGCCTCGAATGATTCCGACCAATTCATATCTTTCCTTAGGCTTTGGGATTTAACTGTTTACCGTTTGACTGCCCAATGCTGTGGCTGCGACGGACTGGATGAACTGAAAAGCTGGGTCTATAAACTTTTGACCAATTATCCCGGACGGCCAAGTTAGAGGATACTCATTGCGCGGACTTGGGATTTGGGGGTAATTCGATCTAGGCGAGAGATGGAGGTGACGATTTCTTTAACCGGCAACGGGATCAAGGAGGCGTTGAAGGAATCAGAAATGATTCAATACTGGCGTATTTCGAGATTGGTGCGATTGAAGATTTCGACCGAAATGGAAGTCCGGGGCAAATCGAGTTTAAAAGCGGGGCTCTGTCCAAGGATGGGAGAATGAGCCCAGGTACCCGTTCGATTTGGATCCCGTGCTGGTGCCCGATCGTTCAAGGCTGCATTCGATCAAGCGATTGAAGCTGGGTTTCGACGGTGGCCTTACTCTCGATCTGATCACGGCAATACGTATAGAGTTCCGAACACAGAGCTTGGATCCAGAAGATACGGTGCTATAACGAATGGTCGCTCTGATGCAAAAGTCTCGAAGTTATGCGAAATCAAGAACAACCTCATTTTAAAGTGGTCGCCAGAATTGCCGAGCTGTACACATGGGTCGTACTGGGACCCCAACCCAACAGGTTTACTTGGAATGCGATCGACGGGATTGCAATTGAGTCGGTCTTTTAACCTTGCCCATGACAAACCAGCGAGCATGGGTTGGTGTCAAAGAAAAACCGTCCAAAATGGCGATCGCAATTTCGAGCGACTGGAAAACTTGCCTTGGGGGGGTGGTCGAACTATGCAAAGAAACCTGTCTCCATTGTCGATGGGTTTTACCAACGGTCTAATTTCGAGCAATCGGATTCAATCCCGTACGTTTCCGTTGTCGCCGTTGAACAAGATTATCCTTGAGCCGAGGTGAACCCGTTTCCCGCACCTGCCCCATTGAGACGATCCGTTTCCCTCTACGAGCACGGTCCTTTCGTGGTCGTGCCCGCACGTGTGAGATGCGACCCATTTCAATTCTTTGTCCGTCATTCTAGCTCTCTGTATCGCGGACCTCGTCGTTGGGTTAAGCTCTGCGGTTTCGCTCGCGAATCTCGGACCCGTGTTCTCACTCCTAGCGGTGGAAGCTATCGCCTTCGCCAGAACTCTCGTGTTCCATCAACCCGAATTGGTGGTTTTTAAAAAATCGTAGCGAGCGGCCTGTTGATTAGTAGCCCGAGCGTTAGCGAGGTACCCGGTTGCAGTCTCGCTACGCGTTTCGGGTTATGATTGCTATGTTGAAAATCTCGTGGAAACGAATAAATCACAGGAACGCTCGCGCCATGAACGGCTCACCCTCCTCTTAAAGTTTGAACGAAGAAAGAGAATACTATGAAGAAACATATGAGTGGCGGGTTGGACCACCGATGAGGGCGAGGTTGCGTTTGGTCACCGTCCTCGCGACACGCCGGAAATGGGAAGGCTCGGTCACGACTCAAAATCAGAAACGGATTTGGACGCCGTATTCGAAGTCCATTCGCTCGACGATCTGGAGATGCTGCATGAGCCTCAATCGCAAATAAAGCGAACCGAAAACGAGTGCCTTACGAAACGTCGCGGAACTCGATCCCTGATTGAAGTTTGCCACGAAAGCGGAAATAAAACGGTCGTGTCTTTCTTTCGATGACCTTCCGAGAACGCGATGCGCTCGTTGAGTTTGCTCGGTGAACCGTTCTCGTTTGCTGCGGCGAGAGAATGTGTTTAGCGGCGAGCGGTTTCCAATCTCGACCCCCGAAGTGATAATGCGGACGCGCTTCAACCACTTCGAAGACATGCGGATGTTGGCGAATTGGTTTTCTAGGGAACCTGATAACAGATCAGGCCACACCGGATGCGATTTTAACGCGTCTTCTAATAACGTGTAGCGACAGGGGATCGTCAGCGCCATCGTTACCACGCGATGCCGAGCCCGGTCAGTACATGACCATGGCATCGTCGGGACGATTTACGAAGGATCAAATAACGCGCCGATAGCCAACGAGGCGACGGATCGGAAATCCGAGCAACGCCGCGAGCCAAGCGTCACGGCCGAGCGGTAGACGACTCGACGGTGTGTTGGGTTAAGCGGCAGGCGAATTTCGGTTGGGAACGCATTTAGTAATCACTCGCGAAAAATACACGGCAAGCGATTCCAATGATGACGCGATGAAGATTTCCCGCCAACTCGTTAACGGTCCCACGATCTTGTATCGCAACGACTTCGGGGTTTCCGGATTCACCGCCACCGATTCACGAGAGAATCGTTACCGGACACGCATCGCGGCGGCGTGTCGCCCAAATTTGCAAGACCTTTGCGGTGTCAACGTTTCGAACCGGCGCCGACGACGTAATAATCGATCATCGCCATGGGGCCGAACGCGGGGGCACGATGGTGCGTTCGCGTCGATTCAATGGCAAGTGATTCCCGACCTCATGGACGATTCATCGAACTGATGCCAACCTGGTCAATCGTCACTTCGTGGGCGGCGAGCAAAGTGCCGTTGGCATTGTTCGCTCGATCGGGTCCGCCCAAACGATCGATTCGATCTCGTCGATCGGAATCGGCTGATGACGTCGAGGCGTGGTTGGATTGGGGCGGCTGTTTTCTGATCGGCGGCTGTGCTTTCATCGGGTGGCCTCCGATCGTGTCGGGATACTCTCATACACTGCGCATGTCCCGATGAGGGTTAGCAACAGGAACGATCTTCGGCCAATGGCGATCATTTCCAGCGGCGTTCCCGAGACTGCCGAATCGCTCGCCTCGACGCTCCCATTGGCCGGTCGGTTGTAGCGTGGGACGGAGCTCAAAAATTTCGCATCGGGCCGATCACCTCGGGCGACGACGGTCCTCGACTCGATGCCGGCGATCCACGTAGGCGGCCCGATCGGATTGCGTGGCAGCTCGCCTCGCGCCGTGTCGTCCTGATTCGCGGGCGATTGTCTGGTGCGGGTTCAAATTCGCTGGAGCCCGGTCGCTCGGTCAACAGTAGGAGGCCTACGGGGCCCGAGCACGCGAGTTGATCCGCAACCGGCGGACTGAGCAGACGTCCGGGGGCAGAAATGGAAGTGAACGTTCCGTGCACGCCTTGCATCGTCACAAGCGCTTTCAACCATCGCTGACAGAGTTTGCCGACAGGGACGTTTTGCCGCGTGATGACGAGGTGCCGTCGTTTTCCTGCGGATTCGTTCTCTGCGGTTTCTTCTCGGGTGCCGACTCGGGTTGCCGCTCGAGCGCCGATCGCCTTTTCGAACACCGCTTCAACTCGGTGACCAACAGGTCCGGCGGTGTTGATTGCGATGAAACGGCCCTCCCCTCGATTTGTTGAGAAATCGTTCCGTCGCGTGGGCAATCGGAATGCTTGGTTTGGGGCTGCCAGGTTTTGTCGGGTTTGGCGGATCGTTGCGAGCAAAACGACAGGTCGAAGCGAACCGGAGCCGAGGGGTTGAATCGGCCGTTACGGAATTTTTGCGGGACACGTGATCGTCAATCAGGGTAACGGGTTTGAGCAGCGGTCGTTCGACCCCGGCTTGCTCTCATCCAGCGGTCTCCCAGAGCCGAGCGGGGGTGTCCATTCGCACCAACCGCTACCGCCGTGACGGCGAACAAATCGTCGCCGCCGAACGTCCATCCCGGCGATCCGGTCGGGGGCGACGACACGAAGCGTCGACCACGCTCGTCCCACCGATCACTCCGACGACCACGCAAATCGCCGCCAACGGCCGGCGGCGGGCGATCGAAATGATCGCCGAACGCCATTCAAATCCCTGCCCAACACCGGACACTGAAGAAGACCGCAAAGGATGATCGCTGCGACCGGGATGCACCAGAGAATTGCGCGTGTTCCAAACGTCCACTCGGAATGCGCGATCACAATACAAAACCGATACCAACTGCGTCAACCGCACAGCAACACGAACGCGCCAACCGCCGATAAATTTGCTGATCAACAACGAGGCCCGTGAAAATCGGTTTGCTCAACAAACAAATGCAAACGAACCGGTTTGGCAACATATCGGGGATGGATCGATGCCGGTCACGAGCACGGCCGAGAAACACCAACACAGCCCTCGAGCAACCAGTTGAACCAACAACGGGATCAGAACTATTGGAACAGCGTTTTCGAATTGGGCCCGGTCGATTTTTTGGGAAAGCGGTCGGGAACTCCAACCCCGCATAGGTCACCGATGCGAGCCGGATGCTGCGGGATTCGAACACGCCGGGCAAGCGCCGCTTCGAGTTCGCAACCGGCTGCGTCGACGTTGCAGCGAAATCGGAACAACTCCCTTTCATCAGCCGTCCTCGTCGAGGTTCGCAGTTCTCGAAACCGGACGGTTTCCGACGCACGCCTGTTTCGTCATACCAATCGGATTGACCGGTGGGCGTCCGATTCGATCAAGTCGTTCAAGGCATCGGTGAGGAGTGACAAACGAAATGCGAACTTCATCGCCCCCTCGCCGACGCGTTTGCAGTTGCCGGCGCATTTCCTCTGGCATCGGGCCGCGGCAACTCGTCCGAATCGTTTGTTTCCCTTGGCGATTTTCGGGATCGACGATGCCCTGGGAAGGCAACGCTTTCATCCGCGTACCGTTGTAAACATCGAGGCCACTGGAACGAGGTGGTGGTAGTCTTCGCGGGTTTTCCGATCGGGGCGAGGTGCGGCGAGCAGCGATCCAGATCGCTAGAAACGCGGCCCACAAAAACACGCGAGGCCAGGGCGGAGTGAATACGATTCCCGGCAATGATCGCGAGGTAAGTCTCATTAGACGGGGGACGGTTTTCCTGGGATATCGATCAAGCGCATGGAAGGTCTCTTCGCAGGGTGTGCCGGTGGGGTTGCAACCGAACGAGCGAAACGTCGCACAACGGATACGGTCGACGGATCGCATCGAGGGCCCGCGTGATCCGGCAGGTTAACGCAGCGATATCGACGCCGGGGGATTACTCAGACGATTCCAGTTCGACGATTCCGGAGCACCGATCCGTCCACGCCTTTCGGGGACGGCCGATTCGAGAAACGCGTAGGCGAGTTGGTTCGGCGCCCGCTCGGGAGGAAATCGGTGGTCCGGAATTACCTGCCGACGGACAACTCGAAATTCCAGCTCGACTCGATCACATCGGGATTCGACATCGAGGCTCCGCCATGTCGGCGAATCGGGTCCCGGTGGCCGAGCACATTGCGTGACCATGAATGGCGAGATGCGAAGACGATTTTCCGGACTTTCGTGAAGAATATGGCTGTTCCAGAAAAAATCGTTTTTCCCGCGTCTCGTAACCGCTCGATCACAGCGGCGAACTTCGCTTGCGTCCGACCGGATCGAGCAGTCGGTGGGCTCGTCGAATCAATAAATCGGGATCGCTGCATTAGGGCTGTGCCAACCCGAGACGCTGCAACATGCCCTTACTGAAGCGTCGCAACGCTCTCCCGGTCGCGTCCTGTCAATCCGACGATTTTTTGAGTACTCGTTCGCTAGTCGGTGCTCGTGGTCGAATCGAGCGGCTTGAGTTTTCCGTAAAAACGCAGTGCCGAGCGGCGGTGTGGTGGCGATCGACTCGCAAGAGATCGAGGCAGGTTATCCCGACGCGGCGGCGGGCCTCGGCGGATCCGGCGGGCCAATCCGAACAGGGACGCTTGGCCGCCGGTGGAAGCGGATCACGCCGAGCAAGGATTTTTTTGATCAACGTGGGTTTTTTTTACCGGCACGTGGGGCGGAGCAGTTCCGAACACCTGTTCCCGCTTTTCGGCACGCAACGAGAACACCACGCGAAGTGCGTGGGACGTACCCGCGTCGCAAGACGTGCCGCAAGGTAAGTTTTTTTCCAACGAATGACAGCGAGAATCGTGCCGCCGTCGGCCTCCGACCGAGGGTCGAATCACGCAGCAGATTCCCGTCAGCATCAGATACAACGATCGCGGCGGTCATCGCGATCACGCCCGGCGGAGCAGCACCGTGGGCGGGTTTGCCGCCACGAGGGCACGTTGATCTCGCGGTTGTACAGGCTGCGAAAACGTTCCCGCTCGCTGCCGGTAATCGAAAACGCCGTCTCGACAATTCTTGAATCCCGCACTGACGGGAATACTCGACAACACCGTGAAAATGTTTTGTCGATTGCCAGATTCATCCACGCCGTATTCCCTCGAAATACCAGAAGTTGGTTTCCCGACTTGGGGCGTCGGTCTCGCCGCGATCATACGACCAACGAGGTTGATAATTTCGCCTCATTTTAGGCAGAAATTCCGCCGAGCGAGTCCCGCACGCGCTGTCCAAACGCACTTGGCGGAAGGGATTCGTTCGGAGATTGTCGTTGGGGGGCTTGGGCGCGCATTTTTGAATCTCTCGTTGACACGAACCGGCGCATGCCCGGTTCGCTCATTATTGCCGAAGGGGAAAGCCTACAGTCATCGGTAAGACCGGTAATTTTCTCTTAAAATCATCGATTCTTTTCTTTTTCACGATTTTGATTGTTTCGCTCGGGCGAGTTGCTTACTTCAAGTCCCGCGGCCGGTGGGGTCGGTTTTTCCGGGGCGGCCTCGACGCCGAGTTGACGTGGGTCGCGTGAGATTTTGTCGGTGAAGACGCGACGTCGTCGAGTGATCGGGCGGACGCGTGCCGGTGGGCCGCTTCGATGTTCTCGACGGTGGGCGTCGGATTTCGAGAGTACAGTTATTCGTCTTCGAGTAACCGTTTTTGACGGTGCCTTCGGAGGTGTTTCAACGTTTGACCAAAGGTATCGATTGCATCAACGCGCTATCCGACGTTGGCGAAACTGGCGTAACCTGAACACGAGATCCTCGCTGCGGCGTCCCCGATCGGGTTCCGTGATCGCTTCGACCGTTTCTTCGCGGCGCATTGGAAGCTTTTTCCAAGGTATCGCCGGCGGTGGTTTTTTCAATTCGTTGAGTGCCTGCTCGGCTACCGAACGGACTTGTTTCGAACTTGTTTTTGCCGACGTTCGGGCGAAGTATCGAACGTTTCTGGGGTCGTTCGAAGGGTTTCGGTGGTTTGATCGAGTGGCCTGGAATGCGGCCGATGGACCTCCCGAAAGGTCGCGGCGATTTGTTCGTCGCCGAGGGTCGCTCGGCTGTCACGGATGGCAAGTGTGCAATCTTTGAGCGTGACGATGGCTTCGGCTTGCAATACGCAGCGTGATTTGGGCCGCCGGCGGGGCGATACCCAGCGCTGGGGTGCAATTCGAAGGTGATTGGGAGGAGCGAACTGGTGTTTGGTCTTGGTTTGGGCAACTGGGACTCGCGAAAACGCAACGTTTGGATCAGGGAACCGTCGGGCAGGCGTTGCCGGAAGGTGTACGGCGGTGAGCACGACCGGGCGAGCCCAGGGCGGGACCCGTGCGGCAGAACCATCACCACCCGGACGCGGCGGAGCGATGCGGGTGGACGTTGCTATTGATGCGAAGATTGGGTTTCGGGGAGGACGGCGGGTAAAGAAGGGAGGCGTGGCCGCCCACGAGGCCGGTTTCGGCGCCGTCAAAACTGCGGAAATCACGGACGAGCGTTTTGATACTGTCTCCGTCTGCTCCAACCCGAATCGCAGGACGCGAACGCTTTGGAAGGTCTTCCGCAAGTTCATCTTCCATGCGAACACCAAACAGAGAACGGGTCTTGCAGTTTTCTGGCCCGTAGTCGAAGACCGACGACTTTCGGCCGTCGGTGTAGTATTCCGAAATGAAGGTCCGTTTGGGATTTAAGAATCGTGGAGTTCGGCCGGATCGGCTTTGTTGAAACTCGAGTTTGGAAATCGCGGTGATCAACGAACCGATCCCAATACGGGGAAATTGTACTCGTGGCGTCAACATCCGGTGTTTCGGCACTGAAATGGCGAGCATCAACGCGAACCCCGCCTTCTTTGAGTAATTGAATGTCCGAGACGCGGCCGATTTCACATCCCGTCGCGGAGCACGGCGGAGTTCGTGTTGATGCCTTCGCGGAGGGCGAAGTAAACCGTGAGGTGGTAACTTTCGCGCTCAGAATTGCGGGAAGGCACCGAATAGGAACGGTGAGTATCACGCCGATACCGATCGCCGAGATCAACCAACACGCCCACCCCGAATCGCAGTTTGCTTGTCGTCCATGAAGTTACGCCGTTGGCTCGAGCTGAGTTCACGAATCCGGTCGCCCGGCTTCCCCACGCACGAACTGAACGAACGCGGTCGGTCCCGTCGGCGTGTTCGAGTTGCTGGGCGGTCCCGTCGAATAGAATTTGGATTGGTCGGCGTCGAGCATCGACGTCGGATAAAACAAATCATCACACGGTCGGCGACCTTCCGGGCGTGTGATGTCGTGCGTGACGACGACACCTCGTCACCGGATACAAACGCCGGGTGTGCAGGAATCAATTCGTTGATCACGTCGCTCATGGATCGGGTCCAATCGGTCCGTCGGTTCGTCCGTAGACGATCAACTCGGGGTTTGCAACACGAGGGCCCGGGCCGAGTTCACCCACACGCGTTTTTTTGCATCCCCTGAAATTTCGCTGGGTATTTTCCCGCCACGTCTTCGCCCCAACCCGACTTCGATCAAGTTGCCGACCCGGTGGGCGTTATTTCTTCGTCTTCGTCCGTGTTCCGGTTTCGTTTTTTGGCCGGATCGGGAGGCCGACTTGGTTTCGAAGATGTTTCTGCTGTCGAGCAGCGCGCATGTTTGGAAATACGCGAACCCGAACCGACGACGTATTTTGGCCCCAGATCCATCGGGTTGGAGTTTTGTTCAAATCGATCGCCGTCGAACAGCACGCGCTCGGTCGGTCGAGCAACGCGAACGGCGTTTTCTGAACACGGTTTTTTCCGGCATCGCTCTCGCCGATGACGGCGACCGGTTTTGAACCGCGGGGTGATCGTGGCGGGTGATACCCCGAGAGGACACAGTTGCCGTTCGAATTCGAGCTGCAAATCAGTGACTTCGATCACGGTTTGGTCGATACCGACCTGATCGTGAACCGAATCACGAAGCGTTTTTCGTCGAGCGATTCTTCGTTCGTTGGCCGCCGGTTTTCGTTTGAATCGTTGAGTTGTTCAAACAGCGACGTTCCTTCGGATAGGATCATGAAGTAGACCGAATCCAAAACGATGGTTGAGAAAAAATCCATCGCCAGAATCAAGAACAACGAATACACGAACGCGGCCGTCGCGGCTTACCAACACCTTCGGCAGCCGGGTTGGCATGGGAAATCCGCGTAACCAACTGGACCACGGCGAATGACATACCGGCCGAAGAAAAAGCTCTTAAAAAATTTCCCTGAACAGATCGAATCCGACGAACGCCCTCGCGAGAATGGTCAAGGTAGGCCGCCCCGATCGATCCCGAGGATGATGACGCCTATACAATACCCGCCGACGATGCCCTGAAAATCCGCCATGATCGTCACGCGGGGATCAGCAACAAACAGGCGAGGATGTGGCACGACGAGATAATGAAATCGGGTCGGCGCCCATTGGTCGCAAGTTGCGTCGATTTGCTCGGTGACTCGCAATCGGGCCGAGCACGCGCGCCAATCGCGCCGCCGACGCGTCCCGCCAACATTGTGGGCCGCCAGCACGGGGCCGAGCTCCGACGACGAGGTGTTGATCACGACGCCGAGCCGAAGTCTCTCACCCGATTCGATTGAATGATAAATAGTCTCTGCACGGCGGCACCATGCCGATTGAACGTTTCCGTCAGCGCGACGACGGGCAGGCTGAGCACGCCGACCTGAATAGAAATTGAATCATCAAAACGTGGCCGCGGCGTGGGCATCCGTGTGAACATCCACCGAGCATCGTCAGGTGAATAATGCGATGTCAACCAATCGCGGGTAATGCAGTCGACGACGGCGGTACCCCTGCATGATCCCAGGCCTGATCGGAGCCGGCAGGCCGCGTATCCGGCATGTCCGGATTGCCGCCCTGTTCGAGCGTGCAACGCGCCGTTCCGAGGAGTCGAATGCGCCCCGACATTGGCATGAAACTCGCCCGTGACCCCAAACAATTCCAGAAAACGCGAATCGTACGCATGACTCGTTACTGAATGGGTTTCAGCTCGGGGCATCGCGAACAAGTCGACTAGTGATTGTATCGGCGAGTTAGGGATGGTGCCGGTTAGTAAAATTTACCGATTGACGATCGCTCGGAACGTCGGATGAACCAAACTCGCTCATGAATCGATAGTCCAGCGTCGCTCGAGCGATAACCAGCCCGCGTAAACGTTTTTCCGCCGCGTCCCCGGAGAGCGAACGTTTTAGGCGGCGCGGCGAGCGGTTTTTTGGCGACTTGTTTTCGCCGGACGCTTATTTGTCGGTGATAATATTCCGGATGCGTTTTGCAGCGCGTTGTGCATCGCCACTCGTCCACGAACCGCGATTCGCGTTTTCGGGATCGAATCGCTTTGCGAACCCAGTTCCCAAAAATTCTTGGTTCTTCCTGCGGAATGCTCAGCATAGGACGGCAAGGTGGCTCAAAAGGATACTCGGGCAGTTGTCCGGCGAGCATCCGGTAGGCGAATCAATCCGGCGCGAACACGTCGCTGCGGAACGTCCGGTTTCCCCATCGCCTTTCGGGAGCGATGTATCCCAA
>Ga0163217_1002868_pt1 | contig 10951 bp, 20 predicted proteins | sample SynspAceP_FD_185933 | JGI IMG/M metagenome (GOLD analysis project Ga0163217, IMG submission 185933) | Saline lake microbial communities from Ace Lake in Antarctica - Synechococcus sp. Ace-P (PacBio error correction) | ecosystem: Environmental > Aquatic > Non-marine Saline and Alkaline > Saline ...
CTACCCGGTCTCCAAAAAAAAAAAGGGGAAAGAAAAGGAGAAATTTCCCCCGCTGTCCCCCCCGCGGCGATCGCCGCAGGTTGGGGGGCGGCGAGCTAAGCGGGCCCAAAAGACGAAAGATCCTAATCCTGGCTCAATCAGCAAGGCCAAGGTTCCCAAACGCGGCTGCTCGAACAGCTTTGGGGAAGACACGCTTCAAACGGCCGAATCAAGGCGTTTTCTGGAACGGCAGCAGAGACCGTGTTACCGCAACCCCAAGAAAGGTGCGTAAAAACCTTCTGGCAGGCAACGGCGACGACCTGATTGAGCTCCCCGCTGAGCCGGTGGCGGGTGTTTTGGGGCGGGTTGATGGAACAGTCGGCCCGCTTATCACGGCCCGCTGCTGCGGAAGGCAAATGGAAGCTGTGGGCGACCGCTTGGAGGCCCCTGCTTGGAAGAACGGCTTGCAGCTGACCCGCTCATGAGGCCCTGGCCAGATCGCTTGACCAGAGAACCAAAGCTCAAGGCGGTGCTGATTTTTCCAGAAACCTGGCACGGAGGGCAGACAGGAGCAGGTTGTTCGCGCCAAGACCGATCGGGTGAAGCAGTGAGCCTGGTGAAGCGAGCAGCCGTCGGTGCAGCTGCGGCCTAGATCGTACTCCAGGAAGGCGGATGGGTGGCCGGTTGCTGCAACGGGTGGCGGCATGGGCCGCCGGGCCGTGCCCGGTGGCTGATCAAGGTGCGTGCCATGCATCGTACTTGAGCGAACTTCCCCTGGGCCCAGCTCATCCAACCGCGAGGACCTGGGGGCAGTGGCTTGAAAGGCCATTGCCGCAAGCGGCCCCAAACCGAGCGGATCAGGGCAACGGTCCAAGCCTGTAAGAGGCCAGAACCCCGGCACCACTGGATCTGACCCGTAACTTAAAACACCTTTTGATGTAAACCCATTGCCCCCTTCCCCAGCGCTTACACAAACACCGCAAGCAGCGCGCCAAGTCCAAGCGGAGAACGGTTGTTCTTCGGCAGGATTTGGCGCGCTTCCGGCAAATCAGCCCAGATCAGCCGGCACTCAACCAAGCTGAATTGCCGAAGGGCAGGCCTTCGTACGCTCCGTCCGGGGCGTGTCGCAAAGCGCGCGGGGGCGTCTCCGGCATCCCGATGGCCAGGCAACCGTGGGGGCTCTGGCGGGTCGTGCCCGCAACAGAGGCGTTACAACGACGCCTCACCACCAGTGTTCCCTGGCGCACCACCTTCGATCACGGCAAACGCGCAATCACCGGCCGGCTGCAGATCGGTCAAACGGGTGGTGAATATGAAGAAACGGTCCCCGCCAGCCTGGACGCGCAGAACGCAGCGCAGAAACCTCAAGCGGCTCAATCAAGCGGTGCCAGATGTAGCTCAGGAGCTAAAGTTTGGGCCCTGATGTAGGGGTCGTAAGTTCGGAGGTCCCCTAGCCAAGCGTGATCGACGGCTCAGGGAATCAAGCGGCAGGGCTCGAGTGGGTTGTATGGAGTGGATCGCTTATCCATGGCAACCCGGCGACTATCGGCCAATCGCACGAGGGGAAGTTGGTCTGATGAAATCGAATGTCGGACCGCTACCGGTGTAATTACGCAGAAGAGTGCGATCACTTGCTTCTGCTTGTTTGGGCGGGCGCAGTAAAACGACCCAGGCAAAGACATAGCCAAGGCTCTTGATTTAACCGTGCATTGTGAAGGTATCATTCGTGATGAACAAGGCCACCCCTTGCTAATTCCATCGGCAACCAGGTTTCCACGCCCGCTTGACGTGGCGAGCAACTTCTCAAACTGCAGATGAGGATGGCGGCATATCTGGATGCCTGGCTTGAGGAAGCCTACCCGGGGATGATGTGGCAGGCTTTGCACGGGCCTGGGGGACATTGCAGCGAGGCCAAGGGGTGACACAGGGTAAAGACACGGGCCTCGCGGGAGAGCCTTTATCGGCGCTTCAAGCGCCGATGGCAAATCCATAGCTTCGCAGCACCGTGCTGGAAGGTGACCAAGGCTTCTGGGCTTGGGCTTCATGCATGCCCGTTGGCTTGTGAGGGTTTGATGCAGATCCATGCCATCAACACGCAGCTCAAAACCTTGCTCCGGGAATGCGGCGGCAAGCTGATCGAGCGGTGGCCGCAGCTCGATCGGTTTGCTCAACAGCACGCACCCCCGACACGCTTCACGCACCTACGCACGCAAATTGCTGAGCTGCGGCAAGCAGGAGCAGATGCAGCCGGCAGGACTGCGGAGCGGGATGGCCTACGCAGCTTGGTTTACGCGCTTGGCGGCGCTGGTTATCTCGATGCAGGGCTGGGCATCCGTTTCGGCGCCAAGGTGCTGATGCCGCCACGGATGCCGACACCAGCCGGAGCTGCTGAACTGATGCGCAGGCCAGCTGGCCGGCGGAGCTGCAGCGCCACAGCGGAAGCACGGCTGAACAAGCTGCTCCATGCAGATCCCCAGGCCACCCCGGCGGCCGACCCCGGGGAGGTGTACCGGGAAGCTGTGTGCTGCGGTGTGCCGCTTCTATACAGCTGCTGCCAACTGTTCGAGGGGTCGTGACGCCCACCAGAGCTTGCTGCTGCCGATGACCTGCTCACCGATGGCTCCATCGCGCGGGCTTCCGCCGCTCGATCAGATGCCGACTGCGGACGAGTGGAGCATATTGGGCTGGCTGTATCAGTTCTTATACTCGCCCGGAAAAAAAAGAGGTGATGGCCCGCAGAAGGCGGTGCCTACCAGTAAGACATCCCCCGCCGTCACCAGCTTTGTTCACACCCGCACTGGATGTGCGCTACCGTTGGTGGAGAACTCCTCTGGGGCGGCTGTGGTTGGCTGACCGTTCCACTCGAGCTGCGCAGCACAAATGCCCTACTAATCGAGGGCGAACCGAGACGACTTCTCAAAATCAACCAAGCCGGAGGAAATCCGCCTGCTCGATCCGCCGTCGGCAGCGGGCACTGCTCACTACCGCTCGATCCTGCTCAGCTCATCTACGCGGAGGGGGGCTACGCCCAGCGAGATTCCGGCCCGTGGATCCTCGGCACAACACTACGGCTAGAGAATCTGCCCCGTTGCCGCCCAGCTCGCCGACTGGCGCTTGTGTTCAGGCGCGGGAATCCAGTCGCGGCGCTTCTTTCCAGAGCGAGCAGCTGGTTACGGCTCGGCAGAATATCGAGCTGCGAACGGTGCAGTTTTGAAGGGACGAGCTGAATGACTAATCGAGGCCCTGGGTCTCGGAGAACTGTTTTCGATCAAAACCTGTTCAAGTTTGCTCCGGAAATTGAAGAGCGGCGAACAAACTTTGGCTTCGCTGACTTCAGCCTTGCATGGGAATAACGAAGCCTGGCCTTTGTCGCGATGCCAATCGAAGCAAAAGGACTTCAGCGGCCAGCTCTTCCTCGCTGGCGCTGAGGACGCAGCCTCAAAGTCTGCGCCGTGCTCGCACAAGCCGAGGCGCTAACTCAGACCGGTATCAACGTCGTTCGTGGCCAATCTTCCCGTATATGGTTGAAAGGGATGATTCCAGCGTGGAACGTTTTTTGAGACGCAAGTGAAGACTAAAATCTGATCTTTTTCGCGCATTCATAGTTCGCTGTCTTTTCACAGTGGTCGCCTGACGTTTCCTCAGGTTCATGTCGCCATTCGTTTGGATGTTCATCTCGTCCTATGAGGGGCTTCTGGCAAGGATAATTTTCTCAAGCATGCCATTCGGAGCTTAGTGCAACTGGAATACTCCTGGGATTCGAGGGGCGACTGTTCCGATCTGCACATTTGCTCTGCAGAAAAGACAGCAAAATATCGGGCCGGATTATATCCGTGTTTTGTTCAGATTTCGTGGAGTGAAAGCAAGGGCCTAGTGTGCTTTCTCACCAGGTCTTCAGCGACAGCAGCCGTGGAGGCATTGCTGGGAGGTGAGGCCACCGAGAAGCCATGTGGCACTCTGCGCCGTTATAGATCCCAGATCGGGGGTGGCCAGCGGGTTGCGTTTCATCCGATGTTTGGTAGCGTCAATAGGGCCTTCGAAAGATGTTTGATGAACCGTTCGATGCCCTTGCGGTAGGGGCTGGTGCGATGGTTTCAATCCAGGAGCCCCGACGGCTTTTCGCCAGTCTGCGACCGATGGAGTGAGGCCGTGTCCGGAGAGCATCCGGCGACAGGTGATACCTGTTCAGAAAAACCATCCGACAGGCACGGTGCCAGGAAGCGCACGTTGTGCCTTCTTGCCTCGTGCTGCGAGCACCTCGACGTAAGCGGGGCGGGTGGCGTCGGTCGATGCGGCGACATGTACCTTTCGCTGGTAGCCGCAACTCGGGAGGAGCCTCTGACGACTGGTCGCGGTGGATGCGTGGCCGACCCGCTCAAACTGGCCAGTCTGTGTTGATTGTCGACATGGGATCAAGTGTCCCGGGGGCTGCTCCACTGGTAGCAGGACGAACAAGACGTGGGGGGGTCAAGGTTTCTTCAGGCGTCCAGCCAGGCCTTTGTCATTGACCGACCAAGCGGTGGGAGGGGCGCCTAGGAGCCCTGGCGAAATGGGCGGGACGTGCAAGCGCTGGTGCCGCAGGTTCTTACAGCACTGCCTGGAGTCTGCTGCGGATCGAGCGGTCCGCGCTGGCTGCGGCGAACAACTCCGTGATCCGCCAGTGCCGCTAGTCGTGCTCGAAACCATGGGAGAGCGTACCTTGTAGCCGTACGCAGACTGAATCTGGTTGTGCTGCAAGGGCTTTGAGTGGCACGCATATCATCGAGATGCCGGCGATTGGCGTTTCCCAGACTGATGGGTGCAGTCGGGCCATGATGGGTGGTATGCAGGTGTTGAGGTCCTTGGGACGGTGGTGACACTCGACGTCTGGCGACCTCAACCCCGTTGTCAGTGAACAACGTGGTGGCTGACACTACTTAGGCGTGAGCCGGCGAGAGCCATGCTGCAGCTGCTGCAGGCGTACAGACCGAGATAAAGGGCAACCAGTCGTTTGCGTTCCTCTGTCAAGGGCGCTTGGCTGCCCCTTTTCGCACGCCACCGCCCTCGAACAGCGGGCCAGCGGACAACTTCAGCTGGCCCTGTTCCGCTTTATCTGGAGCCGATGGGTTGGGCTGCTCCGGTTCGAACAGCACTCGCTAGGCGGGAGCATCATAGTCCGGACGGCAGTGGGGTTGCCGGATAGCGCTTGGGCAGGGCGGCGATGGGTGTACGGAAAGAATTCGATGTGTCAGTCGTGATTGTTGAAGGCGCGCAGCGAGGATTCAAGCCTGCGGCGGGCCTGTCGTCGCTTCGCGAGCGACCCGCTCTTAGGCATCAAACTCTATTGCCTCACGACCATCCGTTCCGATTGTCCTTATGTTTCGGAGGCCAGACGATGGATGACACTCCCCGGGTCAGGTGGCCAGGAGCGCGGCTGGACTGATCCGGTCCTGCCCTTCCACATTCGACGGAGATTCTCGGCTGAGTATTCCCAGGGCGTGTGAGTTGATTCGCGTCGAGTCCATGCAGCACGAGTTAAGCTCAGGGCCGCCCGGACCCAAGGGAGGTCCCACTTGTCACCTGCCCAGGCGCCGCTCCAGCATGCTCAGGCACAAAGATTGCAGAGCCCGGTGGTCCTTAGTCCGCGGCTTTGTCGTGTCGGTGGAACTAGTGGACTGAGGACGGAAGCTGCGCGAGCAGACATAGAGGGACGTGGATCTCTGCATCGTGCCCACGGGGATAGGGGGTGCACTTGGCGCCCTCAATCGCCGCTGCGAACTGCGCGCTGATTGCACGCAGGCCTCCAAAGATCCAGCTCACGCCCAACGGCACCGACGCAATTCGAGGGGAATGGGGGCCTGGTGTTCATGGCAATTCGAGGCCTGTCAATCAGGTGGACATGCCATAGGGTTGCTTGCGGGTTTGCACCACGTGGCGATGCAACCCCCCGTAACGATAGAGCCAGACCCACTGGATAGAAAAGTAAGCCAGCGTGAGCGCGCTGAAACAAGTGCTGAACGGCACTGCAATGACAAAGGCGACTCCTGTCGGTCGCCCTACTGCTGCCGCAGATGCCCCAAGGGCTCGCCAGTTGCCGCTCTAGGGCTCGCGGATGAGCAGAGTTTGATTCATAGAAAGATCGGGCCTGCGCTGCTTTCATGACGGCGCGCTTCCAAGGAACTCGGCGCCAGCCCGCCGGCAACGGGAGGAACGGCAGCGTCGTCAAAGTCAGAGTGTCCCAGCCCTCTATCGGAGAAAGAAGGGGAAATGATCTACTGCTAGGGGCGCGGATTCGATGCAAGGCTGAGGCCAACTGGTTCCGGAAGCATGCCCTGAGAGCCCACAAAGCTTTGCCCTATCGATCTCAAGGCCGGCCGTGTACGCGGCCGCCGCTTCGGGTCGGCACGATTGCCCTGCTGCAGGAGCTTGGGGCTGGATGGGCGGGTGGCGTGTGCTTTCCACCGTGCTCAGGGCGGATCGCTGGTGGGTGGGCTTCTAACCTTTGCGCCAAGGCCGGTTCCTGCAACGATGATATCGAAGACCGCAGCGGACCCCTGGAGGCTGGCGAGACGATGGGTTTCAGCGAAAGGTTCTCCTGCCTCGCTTCCTCCATTGACGGCGCCTGGGACCGCTTGTGCTGACCATCTCTGCCGATTCCGCTGGCCAGGCCAGAAGCTGATTCGGCAAAGCGCCGCGATGGAGGTTCATGCGCCCTTGTGAAGAGAAACAAGGCTGTCCTGAAACGTCCACGAGGCGATCCACGCCTGCTGGTACAAGCTAGGCGACTGTGCGGCCCGATCACGTGTACTTCAATGCAGCGGATTGACTGCGCTGGATCTGTTTCCGCTTCGGGTGATGCGGCACCGCAAGGGTTCGCCTATGCTGGGTGTAATTGATTCCGCTTCCGACCGTCGCAAGTGGAGGATCAGCCCAGATCGTGCCGCGCGGCCCGCGGATCGAACCGATGTTGAGTGGCGGCATCCTTCGCTTTCCCGGTGGCTTCGACGCCGGCTCATCTTCTCCTGACGATTCCTACGCTCCAGAGGAAGACGGGGAGATCCGGCGGGTGACCAGCGCGCCTGTGCGGCGGTGCCGATGCGGTAGCGCTGATGGACGGGGGCCTGTAACGACAACCTCGGACTGGCCAGGTGGAGATCACGATCCAGTCCGCTTGCGGCTGGGGAGGCCATCCTGCTGGGGATCGAGGCCCCATAACGTGGGGTGACCGCCGAAAGGCCCGGCAGCACACCATGACACGTGGGCCGGATTCTACTGTTCCTGGGCCCTGATGTGGACTAACTTCATGGAGCCGGCCGAACAAAGGCGCTGGATCGCCAGCCAGGAACCACCGCAGGAGCCTCGAAGCGGAATGAGTCTCATCGGCGCCGCGGTGGGCTTGCTCGCCGACCGCCGCTGACCTGGGCTTGCCAGTGAGTGTAGGGGCGCCTCTGCTGCGTGCTTGCTGACACTGTTGGCTTCTGCCGCGGCCGTGGTGTCTGGATCGGCGCAAGCTTGCCCCATCCTGGGCATACCATTGCTGGGGCTGATAAATAGGACGCCGGCAGCCTGCCCTGGGTCTGCGCGCGCGAGCTGGGTCTGGTGCCCGAATCTGCGGAGTCCCCAGGGCGCCCGCTGGCGTTGAGCGGTGCGTCTGCTGGCGTGCGGCCGCCCTGCTCTGGAACGCAGGCGGCGCACGCGCAGGTGCTACCGGGCCTCCACGGCTACCTAAAGCGCACCGCCACTCACTTATCATTACCTGAATTACAATACCAGAAGGTTTCGGTGGCGGTGAATCCCACACTGTTGCCTGCTGCGCAATCCTGACTTCGAGCATGGCACCCGGGCCTCGGACTCGGACCCGGAGTCACCGCTCGACGAGCTCCCCCGCAGCTGCAGACTTCGACGAACGTAAGGCTGAGACCCATTCAGGGAGCCAACGATGTTTACAAAGCTCGGAGCGATCGCCTGGCTTTGCTGGCGCTCTCCCTGGCCTGAGAATTCCGAGGAGACGCTGCAACTTCCCTGGGCGGTTCGACGCCGGCGAAACCAGGACGGCTGTGTCCAGCTGCCGGGCGGAATCTTGCGCTCGATGGGCGGTACGCGACCCTGGAAGCTGGATCCAGGCAGTGCTGGCTCGGCGGATGAACCGCTCACGGCTACGCTGGAATGCAGCTCTGACTTGCCTGTTACGTGTGGCCTCGGAGCCGGTCCACAGGGCGCTGCCGCCCTATTCGGTCGCCGCCTGGTTTGGTAATGCCGTGCTGTCGCAGATACTGTGAGATGCCACGAACCTGCCACACTCTGGCTGGAGGATGTACGTGTACCAACAGCTTCTCCGATTGGCGAATACGAGCTATCCAAGTCGCGGCTGGTACGTGGACGAGGGGTCTGGTCGACTGCAGGCTGATACGAGCGAATTTGTACAAAGGCGTGGGGTGGCCGTTGGCCGTTTGCGGCTGGCTTTTCTGAACAACCTGCTTCAAGTGACTTGGAGTTCTAGCGCGAGTCGATTGCCTCTGGTCAAGGAGTGATGCTGAGCCGGCAACCAGGGCACAACTGATCCGACATGATTCCATTGCACTGCTCAGCCGAAGCCACTTGTCCGCAACTTGGTGTAACGCGGCGGCTTAGGTGGTTCTTCACCGCCATCGCCCATGCTTTCTTCTGCCCACCAGCCCCCAGCTGCTTGCCACGGGTTTTGATGTCCGGTGTACACCAGATTGGCTTGGCAGCATCGCGTAGTGCTGGGGTGAGCAGGGGATTTCACATCGGCCGGGGTATTCCAGCTGCCGCTGCTCTTTGTGGAATCGTGCAAGGCGTAGGCGAGGCACAGGTTGTCGAGCTCGCCCCAGCCGTAGGTCACCTCTGCGGCGTCAGCCACGGCTTCCCCGAGGGGTACGCCCGTAGTTGCGCTGCATGCTGGCAATCGATCGTTTCCACCGTGCCGCACATTCGCCGTGTTGAAATCACCTCCTTCTCCGTAGTCGTTTTGGCCACCTCATGCACCTTGTTCGCTCGGCGCCAAAGCGCCAGCAAGCGCTCCACTGCTCGTGGGTCGGGGGTTGAGCAAGTTGCTGCAGCTCGATGATTTGAGCTCGGAGCGGGAGCCGACAACAGACGCGGCGCATCGGGCACCGCCCTGCACCTGGGATCGGAGGGCAAAGCGGCGCGGATGCGTTTGCCAACCAACCATTGAGGTCAGCACGCGCTGCTCGGGCGAGTGCGGCAGTAAGGAATAGAAGTCGTGGTGTCCCAGCGGCGGCGGCCTAGATCGGGGATGGTGCGGCTTGATGGAGTGGGCGGCGGTGATGATGCGCTCGCTGGCGCTGGCGGAACACATCCGTGAGCTCGGGCAACCGCAGCGCGCCGCTGTTGATACAGATCGGCGCCAGCTACCTGGCCGGGCCCACGAGGGAGCTGATCCCACTCACCCCCAGCACCAAGGCCGCCTCTGGTGGAGGGCGTCCAGCAGGGAGGCCATCCAACGGCACATCCACCATCGAGGTCTCATCCACCAACAGCAGTCGAAACTCAGCGGCAGCTCGGCTTGCGCTTGAAGCCGAAGGCGCCGGGGGGGTGAACTCAGCATACCGTGGAATGGTTTTGCATCAAGCCGCGGTGTTTCGCCTCCGCTTGGCGCCCGGCCGGTAGGGGCGCAAGAGCAGAATTCGCAGCCGCTTGCCGCCAGGATCGCAGGGATGGGTGTGATTCCAGGTGGGTTCTTGCCCACCCCGCCGCCGGTGATCACACAGACTTGCTGGAGAGGGCTCTGCTCCACCGTGCCTTCTGGCCAGTTGGCGCGAGCTCCAGCCAGGCGGTTCTCCACCCAGGCGATGGCAATGGCGCCTCGATGCATTCCCCAGGCGGAGCACTGAGTTCAGGGCTGAGGGCTTCCGTGCGATGCGGGCTCATGGGTGCAGATGCGCAGCAGATGGCCGGTTTCCTCAGCAGGGTGTTACGCCACCTACCCGAGCCTCGCGAGTCCAGATCCAGGGGCGCTCTGATCAGCCTGGCTCCATCGGCAACCCGGAGGCTGGCGGCGGCTCTCTCAACCGGCCAGTGGGCCGCTCGCCGCTGAGCAGTTTCCACAGCTTGAGCAGCTCAGCGCTGGCAGGCCGCAGTGGCATCACCACTTCGCCTCCAGCAGGGCGTAAATGACGCCGCCGCGCAGGCGATCATGGCGGTGGGCCTCAATGCCAGCCCTTGCGGCGATCGCATCAGCGGTGCGGAAGCGATGCCGCGGAATCGCTCGCTGCGCGCTAAGGGTTTCTCGGCATTCACCGTGTCAGACGACAGTTCCCATAAAGTCTTGAAGAAATGGCGCACGGCGCCTGGCGGTGCTCCGACACCATGGCGGTGTCAGGAAGACCATGATTTCGCGCACCACTCCCTGATACGGCCCAGGCTGCTGATCCGCTGCCCCGCACCGGGCCGATGCCCGCACCTCTCGTGGCGCTCGTGCGCCTGCTCGATCACCATTCGAACTACCTGGCTCCGCCGAACGCCGCCACGAGCTTGCTGGGTAGATCGGCCGATGCCCGGATTATTTCCGAAGCTCGAGGGACTCTCGGATGCTTCTCGGCGTGCTGGTGGCGGGGCCCGGATGTTACGCAAGTGATAGTGAGGCCCTTGAACTGAATGGCCCGTGCTCGCGGTCTGTTCACGGGGGGAGTGCCTTTGGTGTGGCAGGTTGCTCACCTGTTATTTTACACTATTGTCGGCTATTTGGATTTCGGCGGCATGGCCCCACCACTCTCATCCCGTCACAGGTCTCCGATGACCGGGCCTTGATCCCGCAGCACCGCAGGAAAGCCGTTCCTGCGTTGTGGGAACGTGAACGCGCTTCGATCGATCCCGCCAGCCACTCATTCGGTGGGGCTTTGCGGACGCTGGCCTGGGTCCTGATCTGACGCGGGACTGGCGTGCCAGGCAGAAGTTGGCTTGTGGCCTCACCACTGTTGCAGGCTTCAGCCCTTCGGGGGCCGAGGGTGCG
>Ga0163217_1057589_pt1 | contig 10951 bp, 7 predicted proteins | sample SynspAceP_FD_185933 | JGI IMG/M metagenome (GOLD analysis project Ga0163217, IMG submission 185933) | Saline lake microbial communities from Ace Lake in Antarctica - Synechococcus sp. Ace-P (PacBio error correction) | ecosystem: Environmental > Aquatic > Non-marine Saline and Alkaline > Saline ...
CAATAAGAACGCCCTGGTAATTTTCAAACCAGAAGTCCCGCCTTTTTACATTCCGGGTGTATATCACAGTAATAAGCCCTGTGTGAGCTGACTTTTAAATTTCCAAAGATACCGGGAAAAGATCGGTGTCCAAAAAACATCACTAGCAATACCCGGAGAATAAGCAAATAGGGGGTGGCGGTGCGAAAGGCCACTCGCGTCACCCCCAGGCCCAAAAAAACAGGGAACTCGCCTCTTACCGTAACGGGCGTCAGCGTACAGGTGGCTAATCCGAATGCCATCTTGTGGTGTATCAAAGTGTGCGGTGCTCCGTGTGCTTGGAAAGCGGTGGATTTAATCGGCTCGATCGGCATTTTGTGTATAGGGACGCATCGACACACGGTGTTACCGAAAAAACTACTGCGGACGGGGGCAATCGGAGGTCAACATAGAAACGTCACACTTCTCTATGTCAGGATAAGCCCCTTAAAGACAAGGGCCAGCCAAAAAAAAGAACAGCCAATACAAAAGCCACCAGTCACTGCAAAATCCCGATGCTAGCGCTTCAACTTTCAACACCATGCATACACATAGTATCGGATCTGCGCATGTCATTCATCGCCAAGTCCTGGCATGAAGCTGCCTACTCAACACCCAATCAAGACAAAACAGATCTCTCGCAATAAACAAAAATCCTTCCCAATCCGCAGCAAAATAACCACATCACCTCATGCGCCTGCGCTCCAGCCGCATCACGCCGATTGTTTAGCGGGATCGCGTCGGCAATCAGATGTTGCAGAAAGTTGACGTCTCTTCAAAACCCTACTCCACAAGGCATTAAGATAGATCAGCTTACTGAAAAGTCAATCGGTTTGGTATTGACAATTTTTTTTTACAAGAGGCCGTGGGGTCATCCCTGACGGATGGTCCATAAAGGAAAATTCCAGAAAAACGGGGGGGGTATCGTGAAACACCTCAAGCATGGTTAACAGGGAGCAAGTAACGCAACAAAACAACTGGAATTGGCGGCAAGCCGAGAGTGAATACTCAGGAAACAAGCCCCACAAGAAAGGATCAAAAGCGAAACTTTACAAGCTTATTTCACCCACAAGAAGTCCCTAAACCGAGCAATTATTTCGATAAAGACCATTCAATGGAGGCCAAAAACCCAACGGGATCCGTTTAACAACAAACACCCGCCTACAGATGCGGCGGGCGGTGCCTTGTTAAAAAAGGCGGTGCGATTTCGGCAGAAAAAAAAAAAAAAAAAACACAAATAACGAACTGCACTGGAGGGGTTAAAATCCGCATTACCACGCCGAAACCAATAAACCGGCGTATACCCGGAGATCACACCAGTGCGCGTCGTCGCCTTGGCCAGCCGATGCCGGGCATGGGTACGCAACGGTTGGCGTATTCCCGGGCGCATTTGGTAACGGGGTTAAACCCCCAGCAAACGTACAAAAAGCAGTTGCCTTCAGCATCGCTGATCAGTTGTCCAGCCAAAACGTGAAGAACGAATGGCTTTGGCATATATGCGGACCCTGCACAACAAAGGAGCCGACCCCAACTGACACTGCTGCAAGTAACTTGTAAATGAGGATTACGTTGACAAGGGCTAACGAAAAAGCGTGTCTTGAGGCGCGGTATGTGAACACGCTTAATGCAGCACTAGAACTACAAAAACCTCTTAGGAATTCCGCGTGAACCATGTCAGGCTTAAGCAAGCTATGATGGCGACGCGAACATGACCCCGAGTCGCTTTCTCGCATAGTGCGGCAACACCAATAAATCTGAAGATTTCAGCAACTCACTATCGACAGCATTTATCCAGCAGATGCAAGGAAGCAATACGTTCTGCTGCGACCGTGCCCGTGCGCCGCCTAATGCCTGATTGAGAACAAGACTCTGAATACGACGTTTGAATTAAATTTGCTGGCGTAATAACGTCGTTACGAATCTTAAATGGTGACCTTCTTGCGGTGCTTTCAACAAGACCAAGGGTGAATGTGACGCTGGCAATGGTAGGGACAGCACAGATTGGCAAAACCAAGCGAGCCATCTAAAGCTAGTTTTGTTTTAGAATCCAAAGCTTGGCGTAAGAGCGCCAACTTTATTGTCAACAATTTAGGCGAGGCTAATCAGTGCTCGTTTGTTGTATCCTGAGCACGTTACGGCGGATAGCCGCCACTTCCGCAAGGTTTAACGCCATCTGAATAGGACGCGGTGAATTAACAGTCGCTGCTCCAAACGGCTTTATCTTCGAAAGTGTCCCGCTCTAGTCTTTGAATCATGATTGGACGTGAAATACAGACGGAATCAATTCAAACGCGGCAGGCGGCTAAAAAAGAATCGGAGCAAAAAAGGTGCGGGGTCCGTCGAGTCACGAAATTTTTGATTGATTCTCATATAGGGTTGTGGCGCGGGCGTAAGTAATAATTGGCCCATTAGCTAATTCCCAAATATAAGCCCGATCCTGAATCATTGGCTGCGACCCCAAGAGACGAAAAATACAGAGTCACGATTGATGAAATTGGCTCGAAATTGGCCCATAAAAACCAAATCCAATTCGCTTGATACTTGTCGTTAGTCGCGTGACATCCACCGCAATCGGAACATCTTAGGTTGGGCAAGGGCCTGTGCAGCCGCGACAGGAATCGGTCAACCAAGTGTTGACGATGGTTTCGAACGCCCAACCAGACGCCAGAGAGCATTTGAATCTCGCTTGCGTAATTGTTTTCCGTGATAGAGGATGTCAATAATAGGGCAACATCTTTGCCTTTTGAACGTCAGTATAAGCTTGGAAAGCCGCCTTCGCGCCAAGATTTGCCGCCTAACCAGCTTCTAGCCCCGCAATTCGAGCGAATCCGCGGGTGTGTGGTAACGTTTGCCGCTTCGAAAATACTAAGAGGGCCAACCCAGCACAAGTTCTAGACCGTTGTAACACATTTTTACTCCCGCATTAATTAAAGAACAGAAATAAGTAATATGAGCAAAAGAGATAAGGCCATATTTTCGGCAATCTTTCGTAAGTGTGCGAGAGTCAAGGGGTGCACAAAGCTTGCGTTATCGGAAACCAATTCATAGACATCATAAAATGAACAACACTATTTCTTATTGTTAAAACTGTCGCGTTTGCCGAATAGGCTTGACGGTTGTATTGATTTATGGTATTGCGCCACAGAGAAGCGCCGCCAGCGATCTGTTGTTTCTGATTCCTGAGTTGTATTTTCCTGGATGGGCTCCTGCGCGACAAATTTAGGCACTGATTTGATTGGTGGTTCTTGGTCAATCTTAGTTGCGTGAGCATATAGTGCTCTCTAATACAATAAACCTGGTAAATACGACATCCTTGGTGAAAGTCCATTTATGGCGATCAAAGACAATGACGATGTGTTCAACCCTCGCTGAAAAGAAAGAAATGAAAAACGTGGTGTCGCTGGAATGGAAGGCGCTCAAGATTGGGTTTGTGACCGCGAACAAACCGGAAAACAGCTGTGGTGAGCAAAGACTTAAGGGTGTGTATGGCCGAAGTACAAATTGCGAATTACCGTTATATTTCACGAATCGGCTAACGGAGTGATGCCGTTGAAAGGCCATGCGACTTGCGTACGGCTGGCGTGCAGAGTAAACCTAAAACATAAAGCTACGAATTACATTGCTGTGAGCCATTGGTGCTACAGCAAAATTCTTATCATGCGCTTCTTTGAGTAAACTCTTTAAAGGAAATGTGCAAGTAGCAAGAAGGGCAAATGCAAAAAACAGTCATGTGTCGAGCAGGCCCTGCGCTTGATGCGGCTGAAGGAATTGTGCCCGCCGGTCACAGGTCAATTTTACGAGCAAAACCCAGGCATGCCGTATTTTAATGGCCGGTGGGGTGGCAAATGACACACATTACCCATCCCGAAGCGATCCTGAGTTATCAACGTATGACGACAAAGCCAATTGGTAGACACCGGCAACGGCAGTGACGCGATGCCTTGTGTGATTGGATCATACTGCATTGAAACCTTGGGGAAACGTCCCCGGTCGAGTAATTCCTAAAGACAGGAAGCCGCGCCATACTAACGTCATGTGAGCGTTTGCGTGAGTCGGGTGTATCCAATCGCCACAAATGATCGCATGGGACCTCACCGAGTGACGTTTGATCACAAGGCGACCAGTTTTGTCGTCCAGGCGCATCGATTGTGTGCGATGGCGGCGCCAGCTGGCCTAAGCTGGCTCTGACGGTGCTTGCTGTCTACTTTACAGATCAATGGGTTTAGGTCCGCGCCACTACAAAGCCGTCTAAACTGTGGCTTTACAGCGAGTGACGCGCCAATTTGCAAACGAAGTTCGCTGCAGTCCATGAAAGACGTCGCGTTTCTTCACCTAAAAGATGCACGTGGGACGAAAAAGGGAAGTATGTCCACTAAGGATGGCCATGAGCAGTCTGATTATGCTTTTTCTAAGTACTTACGAATGTATAAGATTCCGGACAATCGTCCGTTGTGAGATTTTGCCTTGCAAAAGCGAAAGAAGTGATTAAAAAACGCGAAACCAAGCAAAAGAATCATTGTAAATATTAAAACGTAACCGTTGGGTATAGTGTGTGAAAGCGCTTTGCTGCAGATTTTTCGAAAGGAAGCGTTCTACACGCCGAAGCGTTAGCGCGTTGTTGAAAGCGGTGCCGGTGGCTTTATAAAACGAAGTCGATCGATGAGGCGATTTCCAGTGCCGGCGGTGGGTGGCCGAAAGCAGTGTGGATTCCCGTCTTGATTTGAACGCTGGTTCCGGGCGTTTTTTGTGGCCGGTGAAATGTTAGATTTGGGAAGCGCCAACCGGTGGGTATTGCTAACGGCGTGTTTGCCCACGGCGTTTAGCGTCCCCCCCCAACAGGGTGTGGATTTTTAACGAATCGCGGTGTGGACATAATATTTCGAATTTGATTAACCTGCGACATAAAAAAATGCCCAATGTTTCCATTGGGCAATTTTTTGTTTTGATGGCCGTTTTTTCAGGCAGTCCGTGGTACTTGCACGTTAGTTGAACGCTGCTGGCTGGCATACCGAAACTGATTCACACCAAGCGTGAACGTTACCAAAGGTTGCTCTATGCTTCTTTTACTCAGCGGAAGTCGGCACCGAAGATCGACATCCGCTATTAATGGCGTATTTACGCCACCGCCGCGTAACCAATAAATTGTTTAAGTCGCCATCAACATCGTATACCACACCAGCGCACAATAGAGGCGTTAAGTTCCTGGGTGACTCAGGTAAGCGCGGCATCAAACTCGGTACTGTCTACAATCGTTGTTGCGACACGATACTGCATCTGAATGAAGGTAAACTGCCTCTAAAGGCCACCCGGGCTGTTTGTTTGGTAGCCGACGCCCAATGGAATAGAAATTATCATTGCCAGCTGTCCTATCACACTTGGTATAGCCGATGCGGCGTCAGTGATGCCTTCTTTTGGCGTTGCGGGCATAGTCATGGTCGCGAATGATGAAGCAATCGACACCGCGAAAAAGAGTACGTTTTAAAAGAGGTAGACATGTGAATTTCTCCTAATGAACAAGTGTTATTTTGTTCGCTACTCAAGATGTACGCAAATTTTTTTTATTGAAAAGCCCTCTAAAAAAAGTGCACAAAAAATAGGACGGAACCACCGCTACTCAATTCATGACGTAAGCTTACGCAATGGGGATGTGTTGGGGCATTAGACGATGAAAAAATGCGTAAAAGAGTGTAGAAAAATTTCTATTACAGTAAATTTCACCTTCAGAATGACGAAAAATGATTGTGTAGAAGTAAGCACTGCACTTCATAAAGTGGCAATGCAAGAAAAACGCCCGAAGTTTCCATCGGACGTTTGGTTTTTAGAACGTGTGTCGTTTATTTCGATAAAAATGGCAACAACACGGCGTTGGCTTGCGGTGTTCTGCGGTGTCTTGTCAAACAAGCGTATCCTTCACCGTAACCATGCCTGAAACGCGTTCTTCGGAATACTCAAAGGTCAAAACAAACACATCGGCAATGGCTTACAGCGTTTTTCAGAAACAGTTTGATTGTAGCGCGCACCGCTGTCGTCCGGTAAGAACCTCGATAATACGGTGCTTTGTGGTCGTAAGTACAGCAAGCTTTCTATTCAGGTAAGTAACTTTGTTCCACATCGGTTTGTGTTACCTGAATAGAACGTTTAATAAACCGGAGGTAATGCGACCGACTTCGGTGCTTCTCCGTTAATCTGGTTCTTCGTTGAGCCACACTGCCGCTACATTACGTTCCAAGCTTGCATGACGTCGTTCGGCTTGGGACCGCTTTGTGCTGGCAACGTCACGAATTCAAAGGCTGCTGTGGTCAGTCGCTGAACCGCTTCGGTTCGCTCTGGCCAATTGTGTGTACGTTGGCTCAAACCGGCGTGTAACGCTTCGCAGAATTATTTTGCGGAGATCGGCCAAAGTCATTGAACGCCAAGGAGGTGCATTTTCGAGTTTGATGTCTTCTTAACGTCCACCCACCAAAACGGAAATCAGCACGAAAGGGAACCGATCATTTATCGGCGTATTTCAAGCGCCACAGCGTTTCACACCGCGCGACAGACGAGAGCGAGAGCAGAAAGAAATAGAAAGAGGATATAAACCCGGTGGGGCGAAATACGCCGTAAAGAACGGTCCCTCGCTGATTTCCGTTTGGTGAGACGAGAAAGACATCAAACTCGGCAAACACCACCATTCGCTGGCGTCAAAGACCTTGGCCGATCCTCCGCCAAAATCACTTCGACGACAGCGGTTACACGCCGTGAAGCCACAACGTACCCACAAATGACCAAGCCAAACCAAGCCGTCCACACTGACCACAGCAACCATAATCACGTTGCCCAACACAAAACGGTACACCGAAAACGTCAGAAGATGACCACCGTAATGGAGCGCCATTGGCTCAAACGAAACCAGAAATAACGGGACAATCACCGAGTCCGCGCATTCATACGACTAAAAATCATACCTACGACTACGTATTTATCACTGAGACCTACCTGGAGCAGAGCTATATATACCCCTGAAGTATTAGAGAGCAAAAGGATATCTACGAGCGTCTCAACGATATATAATATATGATCTAACAAGAACGATCATGAGTAGAGAAGGACACCCACAAAGCACCGGGGAACACTAGATACACTACTCCGACGACACGCGGGGCCTGGGCAAGCCACAATCATGAGACCCAAGCTAATCTGAAAATCAGATTGTGCTAGCTATGCGGTCATAGGTACTATACACTCTAGAAAGCTCTCATGCCCGAGGAAGAACCTTGAAGATCCCGAAAACCGCGTCAGCGCCATTGGTTACGGGAAGATTACGGCCCTTTTAGTATAGCAATCACAACCGGGGGCAGAACACCGGGCAAAGGCCAACCGCCTTGTGCGCCATATTCATCGAAAAAAAACGACCAACAACCCATAGATACTATATAACAGCGGAGACGCCAACCTGAGAACATAGCGTTTCTTTGCAAAATTGCCAACTTATGAACTGCAGTGCTAACTCAACCAACAATCATTTTCGTCATCAATGAAAATTACTTGTAAAAACGGATTTCTACAACTCTTAAACGCAGCACTTCTTCACGTCAAATCCCCAACACATTCCCCATGTTAAAGTCGTACGTCAGATTGCAGATAGCCTTCACAGTCCTATTTTGCACTTAGAGGGCTTTTCAAATAAAAAACATTTAGCGTAATCAGACCGAACAACATACACACTATTTCAATTAGGAAAGAAACACATGCTACACTCTAAAAACAAGTACTCTTTATGGCGTGTCCTGATTGCTCATCCATCCCGACGAGACCTATCCCAACGCCAAAGAAAGGCACACATACGCCGACATCGCTATACATGACACAGATGGTAGGAGACAACGCAATGATACATAAGTATGCGCATTGGAGCTCTGCAATCAACCAAACAAACAGCCACACTAGAGAACGCATCCTAAGGCATTGAGCGCATTCATAGTCTAGTCAAGAACGAGCGTGGCCTCCGGCACCAACGATTAGGAACCAGTACCGAGTTATGGCCTATAACAAGAGCCTTAACCTGAGTTTCACCACAGTGAACTTACCTGATGTGGCCCGCGGTTTTGGTAAAACCGATGTTATAAGTCGACGACACTAACGTCTAATATATCTATATGTAAAGCAGTGTACGGCGGCGCGCGGCGGTGCGTAAAATACCAGTTCATAGCGAGTCGATCTCGGCCGACGTCCGCATAAAAAGACAAAGAAGAACAAACCTTTGGATAACGTACAGAATTCGATGGGGCAATACAGTTTCCGGTAGCCAGCCACAACGTCTAACAAACGCCGCAATAACCGACTACCGAAAAAACGCCCATACAAAACAAAAATGCCCAATGAAACATGCATTTTATTGTCCAGTTAAATCAATCGAAATATGTCACACCAGCATTCGTAAAAAATCAACACCCCTTTGGCCGCTAAACGCCCCGGGCCAAAAACACCCGTAGAAATACCCCCGGTGGCGCCCCAATCTAACATCAACCGCACAAAAAACGCCCGCACAGCGTCAACATCAAGACGGAATCCACACTGCTTCGGCACACACCGCCCGGCATCTGAAACGCCTCATCGATCCCGACTTCGTGTTAGTAAAAGCCCCCGTCAACCGCTTCAAACAACGCGCTAACGCCTACCGACGGTTAGAACGGCTACTCGGGAAAAACTCCTGGGCACACAAGCGCTTCAACCACGATACATCCAACGTAACGTTAAATATTACCAATGATCCTGCCTTGTAACGCATTAATCACTTTGCTTCGCTTGGCAAAGCAAAAAATCATCAACAAAGACAATTGTCCGGAATCATTAATACCACTCGGAACAGAAAAAGCAAAATCAACCTGCTTCCAGCCATCCTAGTGGACAACACCCATCGCGCTCGCACCACGTGACCATCTTTAAGGTGAAAGAAAACGCGAACGTCTTTCAATGGACCGCCCCAGCGAACTCGTTTGCAAATGCGCGCTCCAACCGCTTAAAGCCACAGTTAGCGCTTTGTTATGGCGCGACCAAAACACATATCTGTAAAAGTAGAACCCAACACCGTCAGAGCCAAGCTTTAGGCCACTGGCGCCCGCCACGCCAACACAATCGCATCCGCCGAAACGACAAACATCGCGCCATTGTGATCAAACGTACAACCGGAGAGCTAATGCTATCATTTTGTGGCGCATATGGAAACCACACCCGACTCACGCAAACGCGTCAACCAAAGACGCAGTAAAGGCGCGGTTTCAGTCCCTTAGGAAAACTCGCCGGACGTTCCCCCCAAAGGTTTCAATGCCCAACTATGAATCCAATCACACAAAGGCACGCGCCAAAACTGACGATTGCCCGGCTAACCAATTGGCTTGTCCGAATAACGTTGAATAAACCTCAGAATCGGCTCGAATGGTAAGTCATGCCACCCTCACAACCGCCACTAACAACTACGGCATGCACTGGGTTTGCACGTAAACATGAACCTGATGACCGCGGCACAAATCCTCAAGCCGCCAACAACCCCGCAGGGCCGCCCGACACAAATGACTTGTTCATTGCACCACTCGCATACTTGCCAACCATCACTAAAGAGTTACTAAAAAAAGAAACGCATAAAAAGAAATTTTGCTGCAGCACCAATGGCTCAACCAAAATAGTAACGTTAGCTATTTTTAGGTTTACTCTGCAGCGCCAGCCGGCAACCGCAAGTCGCATGCCTTCACCCGACATCCAACTCTAAAGCGATCTCGTAAAATATACAGAGAATCCGCCAATTTGATAACTAACGGCACATACCACCACTAAGTCTGCTCACCAAACAGCTGTTCCGGTTGTGTCGCCTCACAAACCCAATCACTGACGCCGTTCCATCCAGCGACACCACGTTTCATTCTTCATTCAGCGAGGTGAACACCATCAACAGCTTTGATCGCACCAAAATGACTCACAAAGGCAGGCGTTCAAAATGTAGACTGACTGCACCGAAATAACGCACACCATAAAGATGAACCCAAGAAACCAACAACATCAAGGTGGCCTAATGGGCAAAGAGCCCAATCCAAGGAAAAAACAAAAACATCAGGAATCAGAACAACAAGACGGCTGAAGCCGAGCGCTCTCCTGTGCCAATAACCAATAAAGCAAATACAACCGCAGCCAATCCAAAACCCGACAGCTTTAACAATAAAAAATCAGTTTGTTCATTTAGGAATGATCCATAAATTGTCACAGAACACCGCAAGCTGTGTGCCACACCTATGACCCGCACACTTAACGACAAAAGATGCCGAAACATCATAGGCCTTATACTCTTGCTCAATACCTTATTAACTGTCTCTTAAGTCTCACGAGCAAAATAAACAAACGCAGAAACCTGTCGGGTTGGCTCATTGAGGTACATTTCGCAAGCGGCAAACGACTTCACACCACAGCAACCCGCGAGCACCGACGCGGCTAAACGAAGTAGGCGCAAACTCTGAGTGCGAAGCGCGGCTCAAGCCCAATACTACTGACCGGGGGGTCCCAAAAAAAAAAAAAGGGCAAAAAAGAAAACCCCCTTTTGCCCTATAGTGACAAAATCCCTCATCCCCCCCAACCGGAACATTACAAAACGCGCAGGCATTCAAATGCATCTCTGGCGTAAACTGCGTTGGGCTACGAAACCACGTCACACTGGGTTGCACGATGTCCTGTCGCGGCTGCACAAAGACAGCCCACTAGATGTCCGAAATGACGGTGGATGTCACCAGCGAACCAACGACAAGTACAAGCCCGAACTTGGATTAGGTTTATTAAATGGGCCAATCAGAGCCAAATATCATCAATCGTGAACTCTGTACTTTTTCGCCTCTTGGGTCGCCAGCCCAACAAGACTTTAACCAGATCGACTCATATGGAAGAATACTACCAATGCCATATACTTACG
>Ga0163217_1032443_pt1 | contig 10950 bp, 12 predicted proteins | sample SynspAceP_FD_185933 | JGI IMG/M metagenome (GOLD analysis project Ga0163217, IMG submission 185933) | Saline lake microbial communities from Ace Lake in Antarctica - Synechococcus sp. Ace-P (PacBio error correction) | ecosystem: Environmental > Aquatic > Non-marine Saline and Alkaline > Saline ...
TGTCCTTGCTTCCTTCTTAAAAAGTCCCGGTATTTAACGCGAACCATTGACGATTATGTAGAAACCCATTCAAAGTAACATCTACACATCGTTGGTGAAGCGCGTCGTAAGGTGAGGGTCTACACATATGGCAGCTCGATTTCTGGTGCCGGACTTTACTCCGCCAGAGGATCTGAGGCTATGTCTTCCAAAGTTACTTCAACTGCTGTTATGATTTCTCCGATACACGACAAGGCTACGATCCAACAGCCTTGGAGGGCGTGGCCGGGGTTCTGGACCCAGTCAGCTCGCGTTCTGGCCGTAGTATCATTAGGTTGTAGGCACCAGCGGCTGCGGGAGAATCGTCCTTCCTGCGCCTGATCAGTGGACTCCTGGCCCGCAAAGCGCCGGCGAGATTCGTCGGCCCGCCGAATCGCCGAACTGTGTTCTCCCCAGATCCGCTCCGGTTGCGAAACAGCCCTATCCTGCATCCCTCGGCAGCCTGCGCGACAGCTCTGCTAACCTCTATGAGCGATCGATGGTCTGTTTCAGTTGATTCCCCACCCTCCGCAGTGTGCTAAGAGAGGAGTTGTCGGACTGCCCGACTGGTGCGGCGCTATTCCCGATCTCGACATCAACGAGGGAGAAGGCACGCGCCATCCTCTCGCGGGTGAGCAGGCAGCGTTGGCTTCGCCGCCTGTTGCTTCAATTCACGCGCGTCTCGGGTGCTCGACGGAGGCTTCATCAAAAGCCGCACTGGAATTGTGCGACCGCTTTTAGTGAAAACCAGCGTACAAAAAGTCTGCCAAAACATCCTCTACTGGGCGACCTTGAATTGGGTGGAGCTCTCCTGTTCACGACTGAAGTCTGGGGCGCGAAGTAGTCTAAAAAGGGGCGAGAACCCGTCCTTTCAGCTGGTAAGATGAGGCTTTGGGAACACACGCGCCCCCACGCCTTCTTAATCGACTTTGTGGACCAATTTTTAGAAAGATTTAATTTTTGGAAATGTAAACCAATTCGAATGATTTTTTAGGAAGTAAATATGGGAACCTACTGCACCGACACAGCAAATCGTGCCGTATCAAACGTGTCAGATACGAAACCGGTGTTTGGATACCGATCTTTTGCCAATCTGTTGTGCTACGTCGCCACTTTTGTGTTAATAACCACATGGGTCAATTGAAGAAGAGAATTGGCCCGCCGTAGCGTTACGAGCCGCTAGTGCTTTTTAAAAGCGGGCTAGTAAACAGCGATCCACTGGTGTGGAAAAAGAAGCGGTTGCACGATTTTAAACGGGTGGAACCGAAGTTTGGGCAATCCATTTGAAGCGCCCTTTCTCAACGCGGCTTTGGGGGTTTTTTATTTACCGAGTTCAAGGTCTATCTGGAATGTATGAAAGTAGACCTGCAAACGGTGGCTGGGCCCAAAGGGATACGCTCTTCCTGAGGATAAAGCTCAGCCCCTTTGTTTATCATTACTTTAAAGACATGACGGCTGCAAGGTTATCATGCAAAATTGTACACTGATTAATATGTTCAACGCGCTCAAACCATGGATGCCGCCGGCTCCTGGTTTGCCGCACTTCCAAGGTCGAGCACCACGGACCTAGTACGACCATGCACAGCTAATCAGTATTGGCCAATGCACCGCCTGCGAGTAAGAGGCCCACGACGCCAAGTTTGTCACCCGAGGTGCCCGATGCTTCGGCTTGGATGTCGCGCTTACGCGAGCTGGGTCAATGGCCGCACTTCGCACCATTGCTCGGCTCGCTACTCAGACCAAGTAGACTCTAAGAACTATCAAGATAAGCCGCCGAGACGCCGGAAGAAAGGCCTTGCTGGTTAAGTTGCTTGGTCCTATATCGACACTTTGTAACGTCATGCGACTGGGCCACCGTCGGTATTGGTTGGGGCCTACATTTTTAATAGGAACTCTCATCGGATCCGGCCACTCACCGCCAATCGTCTCAAACCAAGGCCATCAGGGGCAGTGATGGCTGGAATTATATTCGAGAAGTTTAAGTCGGTCTTTCAAGAATAAGGCAGGATGTTCTGTCCAGTATGATCGTTGTTCGAACCCATCCGGGAGCTGTTGTCGCGGGAGAGGAACGGCGGCTGCTGCTGGTCCTGGGACGCTGAGCGGTGCTGGGACCGGCCAGGAGCTGAGGATCGTCCTGCGGACGACGGGCTCATCGGTTTCGTAGCAGAGCGTCCCGTGACGCTGCCGCTTCTGCTGGCTCCATCCCACGGATCGGAGTGCCCTGGGGAACACCTGGCGAGCGGGCATGGCAGAGCCCGAAGGAGCAAGGCACCGGGGCCTCTGCGGCTGGAGCGGGGCAAATGGAGTTTCCTGCTGGCACCGGACGCTTCCCGCGCCGAATCTCGCTGGGCGAGCCTCAACGGTCGCGGCGCTCCTCTCGCCAAAGCTGGGCTTGGAGTTGGCCGAGAGGCGGAGTCCCTGAAAGCGGACGCCTCTGAGCGATGGGGGGCTAGGGATCGGGGTCCTGCCACCCGCAGCAGGGGCAGGCTCGCGTTCCAATCTTCGTGTTGTCGGGAGCGGCGGCTGGCGGCCCGGCTCCGGGGAATAGCCGTGCGCTCGGAGAACGGCTGGCCTATAAAACTCGTCGTCGTCGGGGGGAACGGTTTCGCGGAGCGATGCGCCCTCCGAGGGGTGGGGCTCATCGAGGCGATCGGGACCGGTCCGGCCACTCGCTGCACCCATCCGGTTCGCGCTTCCGGCAAGCGCTCGTCGTCGTCGAAATAGGAGCGGCGCGCTTGCTCGGTGGTGAACCGGCGAAGGACGCACGCTCTCGTAGGCAAAGAAAACCGTGGTGCCCTTTCCGCCCAAGCCAGAAACTGCCCGACTGCAGGATTCGGATTCGAGCGCCACCCTTGCAAGAAACAGGGATGGCCGCCGGCAAGGAGCAGACCAACGGCGGACGAAGCAGAAGCGTCGTTAGTCGCGGGCGAGGGCCTGGCCTGAAGCTCCTCATGACTAGAGAAAAAGCCCCACGACGGCCCAACACGATGCCGACGAATGCTGTGGCCCAATTCAGGCTGGCATTAACCAACGTCTGGAAATCCTCAGTAGAACCCATGATCACGTTCTCAGTCAAGAGAACCCGTGGTCATAGCTCTAGTGACCCTGGCCAGCCAACCGCCGCAACGCCTGGCCAACCGGGTTCAGAGCTTGCGGTCGACCTGGTCGGTCTGGCTGATCAGCACCAGGGCCAGGGTGACGGGAAACCAACCACCGATCACGGCTCCCAACCAAGGCTGCTGAGGAATATTGGCGAGAGAGGGGAGTCAATGGTTTCTGGAACCCTCGGAAGATTCCTAGGGCATGGTGATCCGCTCCTACCGAATGCTTTCTCCCATGCTTAGGGCTTCGTGACGGCCGCCGCCGTTCTTTTTGCACGTTTTTACCAGTCCCTGAACCTGGTGCTGGGCGTGGGCTGTGCCGTCTGGACCCTGCTTGTTCCCTGTTTTCGGATCGTGCTCAAACCTGGTATCCCCAGATCACCTGAGACGGGCCCCATGCGCTTCATTGTGGTTCCCACCGAGCCGCTGTTGGCGGTCACCCGTGCGCATTGTGGCAACCGATCGGTGGCGTCGACGTGACCCCCGGTGATCTGGGTGGGCTCCTGATCAGCCTGTTCAGGGAAAGGCTGCTGGTGGGTCAGCAGGGGTGCTCAACCAACTAATTGGCCACTGCGGGCCCAGGCGCTCGCCCTGAGGCCTGGTTAGTGGACCCTGCCCTACGCCGTTGAAGCATGTCTGCTCGACAATTTGGTTGTGCACATCGGCGCCCTCTGGGAACTCCGGTCGCTCGCAGCAGCAGCGAGATGGAATTCGACCGTGGGTGGGGATGCCCGGTGATGGCGCATTCGGTTCAGGGCGCCGCCCATCCGTTTCGAGGCCCGCGTCACGGTCGAGCGCCCCAAGACGATCAACTTGCGCTCAGGGAGTCCGTAAGGCAGGGCGGGATTTTGTAGCCGGTGTAGACCCGTGGCTGTTCGACGGCGGACCCCAGGTTCCGCCGGGAGGGGAGCCACCGGTAATCTGCCTCGGGCACCGGCCGGAAATTGTGCTGGGGATCCTCGGCGTTGAAATGCCGCATTTCGATCGCGTGCCCCAGAGCCGGATGTCCCTCCTGGCGCAGGCTGAGCGGTTTCGCCGCCGGCAATGTCGCAAGTTGCTCGGCGATCAGGTCCACACGCCCACGTCATAATCCGTCACCATTTCGGTGACCCGGAGGATTGCTCCGCTGGATGCGGGTGTTTCATCTTCCCATGAAGAAGAAGTTGCCGGCTGCGGTCAGCAGGAATTCCATACCGGTGCCCGCCTCCCTCTAGGAGATGCCTGGCGGGCCCTGCGGCAATGGCGGCCTCACCCCATCCGCAGGCGGCGCCAGGTCAGGATCCAGGGGCCGGGCTGGGGGATCTTCCATGCAACTTCCTGGTGGCGGGCGCTGAATCGAGCAAGTCGCGTTTCGCCGAGGTGAAATCACATGGCGTGACGGTCGGCCAGCACCTGAATCTCGATGTGGCGGGGCCTGTCCGAATGAATTTCTCGATGTAGAGCCCCCGGATTGCCAAGCTGCTTCCGCTCGCCCTGGGCTGCCTGAAACAAAAGAGTCGAGCTGGTCTGGGCCTGGCACGCGCAGGCGCATGCCACGGCGCACCGCCGGCCGTGGCCTTGATCATCACTGGGTAGCCCCATGGCCCTCCAGACAGTGCGGCGGCATGGGCTGCGGATCCTTGAAGCAGGCCGTCACTACGGTGATCGTCGGCACCACCGACCCGTTGCATGGGTGGTCCTTGGCGGTCGCCTTTGGTCGCCCATGGCGCGGATCGCTTCGGCAGACGGGCCCCCAGCACGAAGGTGAGGCCGTGAGGCGATTGCAGATCTCGCGAAGCGATCGTTTCAGCCAGGAAGCCGTAGTCGGATGGAATGGCATCGGCGCCGCGGGAAATGCGCCCGCCGCGATGATGTTGGGAAATGGTTGAGGTAGCTCTTGCTGCTTGGGGGCTTCGCCGATGCAGACGTTCATCGGGCCAGCTGGGACATGCAACGGCGTTGCGATCGACCGTGCTGTACACGGCCACCGTCGGCGGATTTCGAGCTTCACGACAAGTGCGCAGGATGCGCAGGGCGATTTCGCCGCGGTTGCGATCAGGCCGCGCTGCCGATGGGCATCCGGGGGAATCTTTGCCGGCTGCGGACTGTAATCAGTGAAGACTTCAGCTGACCCTTCCGGGGGCGGTGCGCGCCGATCGGTATATTGGGACCCAGCCGAGGGAGCTTTTGCTTCTGATGGCCAATCCGCGGAATGTGGTGGAATTGGTAGACACGCCCGGTTTGAGGGGGTGTGGCTTCGGCCTGCGAGTTCAAGTCTCGCGCCATCGCGCATTTTTCTTTAAAGCACCTGCCTCCACAGCACCGTTTGACCAGGCCGCTGTCTGTTGCTAGTCAGGCCCATCGGTTGTTGGTAAGTCCCGTCCGAATGTTGGGGCCGCCATCTGATTGGAGGCAGCCCAGGCCGACGCCGCGATCGTGCTGGTCTGCAACGGCCCTGGTGATTGAAGCACGTGGGTTCGGCCCGGCCGAAAAACCCTCCACACAACTGCCACGCCGTTGCGGCCGCTGGTGCCTGGGGCCTCTGTTTTGGGCTGCAACTGGTGCTGGTGCCCTGCCCGAATGCCACGGGAGCGGGAGCAGCAGCGTGGCTGAAGGTCTTTGGTTTGTTTTGAGCGGCACCTTGCCGGCCGCGGGCGGTTCTGGCGCCTGCTTCTGGGAATCCACGCCGGCTTACGGCCCCTGGCCGGCCGCGCGGGGTGGTGGTGTTTTTGGGCGGCGATCAGTTCTCGGACCGTGCTGGCTCTCGGGCCCGGCTGGGCTCATCGCCACCTCCACCTACGCCGAGTGGGTGGCCCCGCTGGCCGTCGCTGGAACGATCGATCGCCGCGATGGGAGGCGGAGGCCCGCCTTCGCGCCTTGGCTCCGGCGTTGGCGGCCGCGTTGCCAAGGTGGTGGGGTGACCTGATGGCCGATCTTTCCCGCCGCGCAGCCCAGGCTGAAAGCCTCGCTGGGCCTGGCGATTGGGTGCCCTGTGCCGGGGCTTCGAAGCGGGCCAAGCTGCTGGTGGGCGTCCCCGTTTCTGCTCGATACCGCCGACCGGCTGGCGGCCTTGCGCCCGACGGCCTGCCAGTTCCTGCTTTCCGGTGGCACCCCACCACCCCTCGGTGGTCGAGCTTGCTTCGCTAGCGGCGGGGCCGACCAATTCCGATCCAGGCCGCATTAGGCAGCGCGGAGCCCCCGGTTTGGCGTCCCAGGACCCCGACCGGCGCCCGCTGATCGAAACCCCCGCCGGCACCCGCATCCTGCTTGATCGAGCAGCAACCGCCCACGCCCGCCCTCAGCCGAGTGCGACCCTGGCCCTGAGCCACGGTGGGGAGCGAAACACGGCCGAACTCGGGGTGCCCTGGCCGTGCCGATGATCGATGTTGGTGTCCCACCAGCTCTGCAGGTGATGGCGGCAGGCCTGGGATGGCTGGGCTCGGTCTGATCGCGCGCTTGCCGTTGCTGTGCGCTGGCTGATCGGGGGTGCACTGACGGCCTGGCGGATGCCGGACCAGTGGTTTCCTGGCCTGGCCGAACAATTGAGGCGGGTCGTGCCGTGGTGGCCCGAGCGGGTCGGGGCAATCCACGCCCAGAGCAGATTGCCAGCGAAGCCGCCCGACTGGCTGGGCATTCCGAGCGGCTGAGCGGCAGCGTGAGGATCTGCGCAGCCTGCGGGGTCCAACCCGGCGCCGTGGCGGCCCTGGCGGCGATGGGCAGGAGCTGGCTGCTCGGCTTAGTTTTGTTGATTCTCCGCCGTCTGACGCTTCTTTCGATGGCCAAGCCCTGAATCTCCCAGCGACCCAGGACTGGCGCACGCCGGCTGCCCCCGAGCAATTCGAAGGTGGCCCGCCGCGGCGGCAACCGAGCGGCTCTTCAACCGGCTCTACTGGACAACAAGAGCCGGTCAGTACCAGTGCGTCTGCTGCGGCGCCTGAGCTGTTCAGTTCTGGGGCGAAGTTCGAATCGGCACGGCTGGCCCAGCTTTTTTGCCGGTGTCGATGCGCGGCGATCACCAACGAATCGAAGACGCACAGCCACGGCCTGGTTCGCACCGAACCGCTGTGCGCGCTGGCGAAGCCCACCTGGGCCACCTCTTCACGAACGGCCTCCCCGAGCGGCCTGCGTTACGTGCGTCAATTCCGCATCGCGAACTTCAAGCCGGACGCGGCAAGGGTGTTCAGAAGCACCTCTGGCCTGATGGAAGCCGTTCTGGTGGTGGCTGTCCTCGGCTCACGCAGGGATCGTGCGTAGCCGAGCTCCGATCGGCGCCGGCCTTGCCCCTGCGGGCCTCTTCGCGTCTGAGTCGGGCTCAACGGATGGAGCCGGTTTCGGCGTAGGGTCCGGTTCGACATCCAGGGGTTCTGACGATCCAGGGGACGGACGGCGCGGAAGCGGCCGCTGGGACGCCCTGGGGTGAGCGCCTGGCGGCGTTTGGCCCGGGACGGCAAGCGTGAATCGAAGCGATTCGGGATCGAGCCCGGCCGGCCGAGATTCGTCAAGGCTGCCGGTATCGATGTCGTCCGTTGAAGCGGCGGCCTTCAAGCGCCTTTCATCGGAAGCGTCTTTCGAATTGAGCCCGATCGAGGGACGGCGATCGCCAAGACTCTGAATCGCCCCAAGGCCCCGACCAAAAGGCCCCTAATCCAAAGCCGCCGCCTGATCCAAAGGGGCCTGATCCAAGTTTTCCCGATCGGAAAAAAGTCCGCTTCTGTAAAGCCCGCCTCCGGATAGCCGCGCTCGCTGGGACGTGCTCCACGTAGCCCCTCGGCTCGTTGGCAGCGGTCTCAGTCCCCGTCCCAAGCCGCGTGAGGCTCGCTCGCCACCGGGCGGGGCGTAGGGTCGTCGTCCTCGTCGAGGTAACGGCGTTTGGCGGCAGTGGGTTTCCTGTCGTTGCCGCTCGCAGCCCCTCGACGTACTCGGCTCCTCCTCCGCGGGTGCCGCCACGGCCCCGGCTTGTGGCGGCTTGGATGCGGCGCTGGTCTTGGCTGTGGCTGGCCGGAGGCCCAACTGTTCTCGACTGGCACCCGACTGGCCGTAGCGGTTCCGCGGCTCCTCCTGCTCCCAGCTGGAGCCAGCCGCATGCGAGGATTTATCAAGCCAGTCCGCTGCCCAGTTGCTTGAGTTGTCTCGGCACCTTCGTAACAATGATCCGGTCGGGGCCGCTGCCTGACGATTTTCCTCCACGTCACTTCCCAGGTGCTCACACCCCTTCACCAGCAGCGGGTCCCCGAGGTGCGCCGAGCACCAGGGTGGTGAGATCGCCGGTTTTAGCATGTCAAAGCTGAAGCCAGCACCCGGCCGAGCTGCCTCCCTGAATTCGAGACCAACCTGGCTGTTGATGACCTTGCTGTACGCGCCTCGGGGATTGAAGCTCTGGGTGAGTGAATCGCCGAATCCACCAGGATCCAACGTCCCGCCCACACTGGCGGATCCGGTCCAGGGGCATCCAAGCGCGGCAGTCCGGGCAGAAAACGGGTAAGCGGGTTGTCGCGCAGGCCACGGGCCATCACTTTCGCGCCGGTCGAAATGTCGACGATCACTTTCGGCCGCCGACAACCCCCAGCCGGCGGCCGGTGTCAACGGGTGATCACCTGGGTGCCCAGCAGCTCGGATCGCAGCCCGAGCCTGTCACCCAAGACAGGCCCTGGGGAGGCTAGCGGAAGGGGGATGGAGGAGGTCAATGGCCTGGATCCTGTGGGGTGAAGGCGAAGAGAGGGCTCCGACGTCATTGTGTGGACCCACGGCCTCAGGGGCCGACGGGCAGCCAACCACTGGGTGTGGGCGCCCGCGGGCCTGGGTGACGCCGATCGTGCGGGTCGCGGCGGCGATCATCGGCCCTTCGTGGCTGACCACCAGGAACTGGGCCTCGCCGGCTGGCTGGCGATCAGGGCCGGCCAGGGCCGCTCCCAGGGGGGGAAAACGTTCCGCCGTCGAGAAGCTGTCCACTTCGTCGAGGGCATAAAAGTGGAGACGGGCGGAAGCGCTGCAAGGGCGAACAGAAGCCTTGAGGGCCGTACAACGACTTTTCCCCTGCCCGCACTCGAGGCCCCGCCGCGCACCTCCTCCCCCTTGGATGGGCCACCAGGGTGAGGCCGCCTTCGAGGGGCTGCTCGGGATTTTTCCAGTTGCCAGGTGGCCCTCCCTTCCAGAAAGGCCGCCGAAGATCTCGCGGAAATGGCCATCCACGCCTGGAAGGCTTCCAGGAAGGCCCTCCTGCGCAAGGTTGGCCACGGTTTCGATCCGCAGCAAGCAGCTCTTCGCGCTCCTTGCTGGGATGTCGAGGCGGCCGCGAAGTTCGTCGAGGCCGATCTCCAGCTGCTGAGTTCTTCAAGGGCGAGCATGTTGACCGTTTAAAGCGCTTCCATGCGTTCTGCAGGCGACGGAGGTTCTTGCTTCCAGGGCCTCCAGGCCCGGCCTGGGCGTACGGGCTCGGGAACACCGGCAACGGATCGGGCAGCTCCCGGCCCAGGGTCGAGCCGGGAGCCGCAGGCCTGGTGCTTGTTCGGCCCAGGGCGAGCAGCTCTCCCCAGCCGCTCCAAGATGCCCATTGCTGCTGCTGCAGGGCCAAGGCGCTGGGCGGCGAGCTGGGCCTCAGCCGCTCGCGGGCAGCGGCGGCCGTTCGCCGAAAGCGTTCCTGCAGCGCCGCTGCTGGGGCCTCCAGGGCGCGGCGTCCGCTCCTGTTTTCCTGTTGGTGGTTTGCTGGCGCCAACTTGCCCGTGCGCTTCGCCCAGCGCCGCCACGTGCCTGCAGCAGCCGCTGCTCTTCTCGCCTGGCGAGGGCCTCTCAGTGTGTTGGGCAACCGTTCCCTGGCCAAGGGAAGCGCTCGCGCCGGCCTGCAGCAAGGTGTCGCGCCTGCAGGCGGGTTTTCGCTGAGCAGTCCCGTCGCTGCTTCAAGGTCGTGCTGCATGTCCCTTCCAGCGGTCGCTGTCTGCCGCCGCCTGGGCCCCGGCGCCTCGGCCTCGAGCGCTGCGAGCTCGCTGTTCAAGGGGGTCAAGCAGCTCGGCGGTGGCCTGCCCGGCGTGTCCTGGTCGGGGGGCCCCAGGGCCGTTTGGGTCTGGTTGAGACGTTCCTGGAGCTGGGCTGGCGCTGCAGCTTGGGGGCCAAGGGCCCGCTGGGCCGCCCAGTTCGGCGCTGAGGGCGGCCTGGCGGCTGCCTGGTGCTCCTGCAAAACGCCGCAGCTGCTCGAGTTGCCGCCCCCAAGCTCGTTCTCACGACCGCCGCCGGCAGCCACCAGCTCTCGCCAAGTTCGAGCCAGTCCGTCGCCGCAGCGGTTCGGCCTCGTCGTGGGTCGAGCTGCGCCCGAAGCTGAGGCTGGCCCGCTGCGCTGCTGCAGGCTGCCGGCCGGTCATCGCGCCGCTGCGCTCCAGCCAGTTCGCCATCGAGGTGGAACGGGCGCCGGCAGCGGCCCCCGTTCGCGTCGGCGCTGGCCCAGGTCTTCAAAGACCAGGGTGTCCGCGAAGACGTAGCGGAACCACGTCGGCGTTAAGATGGGCTCAAAGGCGGATCAGCTCAGCGCGCGGCCCAACCAGTCCGCACTCCACCAGCGCTGTGCCGCCCCGGCCCCGCTCCAGGGCGCTCCAAGCCGTGCCGCTTTTGCCGCCGTCTGGGAGCTGCTCAGCTGCGCGGATCTTGTTTTGAGCGGCAGGAAGGTGAGCGCGGCCGGCCCGGCGGGCCTTGAGCAGTTCAATCGCCTGGGCCGGCGAAAATCCGGTCATGTCATCGACCACCCACCGTGGCCGAGCCGGCCGCCGGCGGCACCTCAGGTTGCCGCCGCAGGCCGCTCCTCCCAACTTCCCGCCAGCTGGGCCACCGTTCCGTGCATAGGCCACCCAGGCCCGACTCCAGCAGC
>Ga0163217_1045468_pt1 | contig 10950 bp, 15 predicted proteins | sample SynspAceP_FD_185933 | JGI IMG/M metagenome (GOLD analysis project Ga0163217, IMG submission 185933) | Saline lake microbial communities from Ace Lake in Antarctica - Synechococcus sp. Ace-P (PacBio error correction) | ecosystem: Environmental > Aquatic > Non-marine Saline and Alkaline > Saline ...
TGAAGTTGGTACACAAAGAGGTGAAACGTCACACTGGCTTGCCTAAGCCGTGGATCTCAGCCTTGAATCTGGCCCCCTGGTTTGGAGGAAGCCCAAGCCTTTGGTGACTATGGCTGTCACCGCAAAGGTGCCTGGAGCGAGAGGAAAAGGCGAGACGCTCAGTCTATTGGGGCCTTGGCGGGCGACGGGCCGGGCTCCGCGAGGCGGGAATTGTGCACGGGGGAGACCCGGTCGCGGATAGTTGCGTGGGCTGCAAGCTGGCAAGGTGTCCGTAGGAAAGTTGAGGCGGGGGCGTTTTGAAGGCTCAGCGTTCGGGTCCCAACAGAGGGCATGCGTCGGGGCACCATTGATGGGCCTGCATCGTTGGTGTGCTCGCCGCCGCGGTCGGGGGTGTGAGAGGCTGCGGGCTTGCGTGTACTCCAGGGGCGGCGCGGTCAGCCGGCGTAACGGGGCTCCAAGGCGGGACCCGCCAGGGCCAGCCCGACAAAGCTGGCGTCGCCGGCGGTCCAGGGCCTTCAAAGATCCGGTGCTCCTGCCCAGGGGTTCAGGCGGGGATCGGAGGCAGGGCACAGCGGGCCGCCAGGCCACTGCCTTTTGCGTTTGGCGCCCTACCTTGCCACGGGCTGAGCGCTGGGGGGCCCAGCGGGCCTGGCGGCCGAAGCCGAAAGCCTTATGCCAGTTCGCAAGGTCGACGCTTTTGGCGATGGAATCGGGCGCCTGAGGCTTTGACCTGGGCTTTTTTGGGCGACCAGCTGGTCGCGCCTACTGGAGAGAACCCGGGCATCAATCAGTTCAGATTTTCAGCAATTCGAGACTCAACAAACTCAGTCCGCTCTCATCAGTTCAGCTTGCTCAACAATTCGCTTACGCAACAGTCTGGTCAACGAACAGGCGCGTTCAACCAGACAGTCTGGGCCAAACAACAGGTCCATCCCACGTCACAGTTTTGCCTCAATCCACTGGGCCTAGTTTTCGGTCTCGGAGCAGCAGTCGTTGGGTACGTTCCATAGTGGTTAGTCGACGTGACTTCCGAATATGTCAGTTCCATCTCCTTCCTCTGTGAGCGAGGTTTGGCAAGGTTTTGTTGTGTCGTCTGTATGACCCGTCTCCGGTTGGCGATTTAAACGCGATTTGGCAATGAAATCCGATGGTAGCGGGGAAACATGGGCGAGAACTAAGGGTATATTACTATTGTTAAAAGCCGCGGTTGCGCTGCTGCAGTGACGTTGTCAGTGCAGTTGTCAATCGGAAGGCTCCGAGTGATACTCTATCCGACCTCTCTAGACTTTCTGTCTCTCGATATGTCAGGTTGTGCTTGGGTGGTTTGGGTTGTTTGGGGGGCATCATTACATGTTGTGAAATACTCCGTATTCGCCTCTCAATTCATTATGCGCTCTAGCGCGGCGCGGCTATTGATCCGCACGCTTGCGATCTGCTTGCCATAGGTCTCGTGCTGCTGTCCTCTGTCTTCTCGTTTCCGTGCGTGTGGGTTCGGCGTTTGGTGGCGTGTGTTTGGGCTCCAATGCTGAGCGTTCCCCTCTGAAGGGCCTCTCCGGAGGCGGCCTCAACAACGTGTTGATTGCCGCAGGACTGAAGTGTTCGAGCTCTTCGTTGCTCCAGCTGCCGAGTCGGCTTTTCAGCGAGCGATTCGCTGCGTGTCCAGGACCTTGGCGTCGGCTCCGGCTTGGCTTTGCCGCGTGGTTCATTCGGAGATGTTGCTGCCTGGGTCTGCTTTATTCTCTATATGGTACTTCGTTGCGACTCTTTTGAGGTCTGGGAGAGCTCGGGGCTCGTGTCTGATGTTGCGATCATCTGTGTTCCGCAACGCTGGCTTTCACTCCAAGCCGGCGCCTGGCTTTACGTGGTGGCCTCGGTGGTGGGGGAAGGCGCCTGAGCCTGGGACGGAGGCGTGGTTGAAGGGTGGCCCCAGGCCCGGATTCGGTGAAGCCGCCAATCGCCGCCAAGGTGACAACATCCCGCGACCTGCTTAGCGCACTGCAGTGGCCTGCCCGACCACGCCGGTGACCACCTCGAAGAACATCGGATTTGGATCGAGGCAACGATTTTTGAGCGCCTGCCGCTTTTCTTGCCAATCGGCAACCGCTCCGCGTCCGACTACGCCTACACCAACTTCGGAATTCACGGCGCCGCTGAGGCGGCGCCGTTGGTTAAAGGTCTGAGCTGGCTGGAGGCTTGCACAACCAGCGTCTGGTTAATCGCCCTCCCTGGGCATGGACCCGGAGCACTCAGCCAATGCCCGACCTGCTGGCTTTCCAGCAACCGAGCCGCCCTCCACGCCCGCCACAAGGTGGATGGCTGGGTGGCCCGCTACCAGCGCAAACGCCGGATGCACCAGCAGCCCGCTGGTGGTGCCAGTGCTCTGGTGCGTGATCTGGCCCGTGGCTAGCGGTGCAGTGCCATGGGCGCGTCAACGGCCGGCAGCTGGTTGCAGCAGCGGCCCCTGGCTGAAACCCCACCGGCCCCAAGTCGATCAGCAACCGCGGCCAACCCCGCCGTCGACCAATGCCGGGCTCTACGGCCTCGCTGGAACATCACACCACCGATCAAGAGAGCGTTCAGCTGGGGCAACTCAGGCGCGTTCAACCTCGGCGCCGCCACAGCCTCTAACCTGCCTGCCCGCAGCAATCCCTGGGGATCGTCGTACTGGAGGCAAGCAGCCTCCGATCGAGCGTGCCCGAAACCATCGCCCCTCACCTTCCTCGACCTGGCCACGCTCGGACAGCCTCGCCTCGATATATTTCCCCCTGATCAACCCGGCTTGAAAACAATCCTTGCGCCAGGAACTATCCCCGCAGTCGTCATGCCTGCTGATCCGCTGCCGCCGCGCCCGCTTCGGCCCTACAGCGGCCCGCTATGCCAATGCCTTTTTCGGTCCCGAATTGCGGTTGTCCGCGAGCCGGGCGGTCTTGTGTTGCAGCTTGGCCTCAGCCCCCTCAACTTTTGGCGCTCACCCCCCTCAGCGGCCGACAAGCTTCAGCTATCAGCCAAAGGGCGACAACGCTGGGGTCCCAGCACCGTTGTCTTCAGCCCCGGCGCCGAGGCAGGGCCGTCCGGGTTGCGGATCGACAATCTCCACCAATGGCCAGGGGGCTGTTTCGAGCGGAACTGACCGGGGGCCTTCGGCCTCCCATGCGGCTCAGGCCTCCGGGCGGTTGAGCACTGGAAGGATGTGCGCAGGCGCTCACGTTCGCTGCGGATCACACCTGGCCGATGCCGGTGGGCAGGCACAAAGCGCGAGGCCGTCTTTTCACCTTCTTGTCGCTCTGCAAGGGTGGGCCAGCATCTGCGCCGGCATCGAGTTTCGGGAGCCTGCAAGCGCAAAGGCCCGCCTTGGCGATCACAGCACGCTGGCGGGCCTGGTCGTGGTTGTCCAGAGGCCCATCGCCACGGCGAGATGCCGGCGGCCAGCAAATGCCCAGGCCAACCGCTTCGCCGTGCAGAAACGTTCCATAGCCGCAGAGGGTTTCCCACCCGTGGCCCGGGTGTGGCCGTAGTTGGGATCGCCCGCAGACCGCCTTCCCCGTTCATCGGCCGCCACCACCCTGGCCTGGCTAAGCGGCCGACGCTCCAGCAGCGTCTCCAGCCAAGAGCGGCCCAGACGCCTGCCGGCTGTGAGAGATCGGGGCCGCCTCAAGGCGGCGAAACAGCTCGGGATCGCCGATCACCGCCGTACTTGATCACGTCGGCCAGTTCCAGCCCGGAATTCCCCGCGGCAGAGCTGGCCAGGGTGCTTCGATCACGATTAGCACCAGGCGGGGCCTGGTGAAGGCGCCGATCAGGTTCCTGTCCACCGGGGTGGTTTCACCCGGTCTTGCACACGTCGCGGCGTCCACCAATCGCCAGCAACGTGGTGGGCACCTGAACCACGGCGATACCCCGCAGCAGGTGGCGGCAGCAAAGCCCGCCATGTCGCCCACCACCCCGCCGCCGAGGGCCACGATCCACCAGAACCACGCCTCCAGCCGGCGCTGGAAGGCGGCCGTCGTGGATCAAAGGGGCCCACCGTGGAGGGCGTTTTCTGGCTCCCCCCTGCCGGGCACTGCTAGCAAGCTGGTCTCGAATCCCGCTCCATTCAGGCCCCCGCCAGCAGCGGCTCGGCGTAACAGGGCCCTCCACCGCGGAGGTTTGCTCCACCACCAGCACCTTGCCTGCCCGGCCCTTGAAACCCCGCTTCTGCATTTCGCTTCCGAGCTGGCCGGAGGCTGCCGGCCCGATCACCACCGGCATTAGGGGTTGCTGGCCAGATCCACCTGGATTCGCAAGAAACCCGCCGGCGGTGGCTCAACGGCCGCAGCCGCAAGCGTGGTGGTTCCATCGCGGCGAAACCCAGGGCGTGAAAGGCGAGGCTAGGGCCCGTCTGCGGCGCAATCGGCTTGCCTCCGCCAGCCGGCCAGACAACCGGCCAGCACCGCCTCCCCGTAGCGCTCCAGCTGCGCTGCCGATTCAACCGCTGAATTCCGCCAGCGCTGAGAGGGTGGCCGGCTGCTGGCGGGGCAATCTCCACCAGGGTGCGGGTCGTGGAAAGACCACGTAAGGCGGCACCGGCCTGCCTCCCGCGCCTGCTGGCGTCGCCAGTCCTTCAGGCCGTCAACAGAGCCATCGGCGCCCGCCCCTGCTTCGGCTCCGGGCCCTGCTCCGGCTCCGGGCCCTGCTCCGGCAAACGATGGATCGCTGGCCCCATCGCTTGAAGCGGGCGGCGGCACGACGACGCTCCTTGCGGGGCGGCCGGCAAGGGCAGCCTCCAGCCGCCGTTCTCCGCGCAGCTAGGGCGGCGCACCGACACCTCGGGGCCCCAGCGCAAGGCCGCCATGGCCCATCGGGCACGGGTTCGAGCAAGCCTCCGGCCGTGAGCTGGCGCAGCAGGCTGCGCTCACTGGGCCCTGGTCGAGTTCCTTGCCATCCGTACACACTCAACTGCTGGTGGACCCAGGGAGCGGAGCCGGGCGGTGCTGGCACCAGAGCAACACATCCACCACATGGGCCGGTCGCGCGAAGCGCTGGCCCGGTGCGGAACAACGGCCGAGAGGGCTTCCTGAGCTGGCACCGGTCGCGTCCAGCCGCTCCTGGGGTTCCAGGCAACGGTCGCAAAGTTGCACAGGGCAGGGCCAGCATTTCGCCGAGGTGGGCGAGCAGCACCTGGCCGCCGGCAGCCGGCCGCTGTCGGTGAAGCCGATACAGCGCTTCGAGCTTGCTGTGCTCCAGGCTGTTTCTGGGCGGCTCGGCGCCGAGTCGTCCGATGGAAAGCGGCGCAGCTGTGGCACGTGTCGCCTGCCCCCAATGCACTCATCCAGGCACTGACTGGCGAGTCCGTCGCGGCCGGCGCGGCCCGGTTTCCTGGTAGTAGGCCTCCAACTCTTGGGCAGGTCGAACGTGGGCGACGAAGCGCACATCGGGTTTGTCGATGCCCATGCCAAAGCGATCGTGGCCACCACCAACCACCCGGCCTCGACGCTCGGAAGCGATTCGAGCGCCGCGGCGCGTTTGCCCGCCTCCAGCCCGGCGTGATAAGGCCCAGCGTCGTGGCCGGCCGCCCGCAGCCGTGGCGAAGCGATCCACCCCGGGCGCGCGCGTAGCGGGCGTAGACGATCCCCTGTCCTTCATTCACCGGCTGGTGTAGTTTTGATTAACCTTGCCGAAGGGAAGCGCGAGCAGCTGGGCTTTGGCGGCGTCCTTGTTGCGCAGCAGTAGCGGATGTTTGGGCTGCGATCGAAACTGGCGGTGAACCGCCGTTCCCGCCTCCAGGCCCCAGCCGCGTCACGATCTCTGCGGCGGGTGCGGGGGTCGGCGGTGGGCGGTGAAGGTGCCAGCCCGGGGAACGGCGGGGAAGGCGGGCCCGCCAGCTCCGCTGAGCTGCAGGTAGTCGGGGCGGAAGTCGTGGGCCCCATTGGGGAGAACGCAGTGGGCTTCGTCGATGGCGACAGGGCCAGCTTTGTGTTGGCCGGGCGATCGAGGGCAGGTCGCCAGCCGCCAGCCGCTCCGTGAGACGTAGAGCAGATCCAGCTCGTTTTGCCCCTCTGGCAGGGCTCGGCCACAACCGCTTGACTCTTCTTTCAGCATTCAAGCGAACGAAATGCAGCGCCGCGGCCGCACCCCCGCCTGGCGCAGGGCTTCGACCTGGTCTTGCATCAGGGCGATCAAGCGGTGAGATCACCACCGCCAGCCCCGGCAGACAGAGGGCGGGCACCTGAATAACAGAGCGATTTTTTTCCGCCTCCCGTTGAGCAATCAGCACCAGGGCCGATCCGCCAGTCGATACGTGGCTTCGAGGGATCTCCTGCCTTGCGGGCCGCGAAAGGCGGTTTTTTGTATATTGCCACGAACACAGCCGGAGCCTTTCCCTGCGGGTTGGCCTGTGGCGTGGACGTCACCCTGGATCTCGCACAATGGCTCCATGTTCCAAGCCTACTCCAAGCGCGCCAGCCAACCCCCCCATCATTCCCCGTTCGCCAGCGCGAGGGGCGCTGGGGGGGGGACCATGCGCCTGGCTGTTTTTCTGGCTGCGGCCCTGGTGCTAGCTGGCGTTATCGGTTGCTGGGTGCCGGCCGCCATGGCGCTGCTGATCACTCACCGAAAACCGGCCTCGACATGAGTGAAGCCGCGCGGTTCGTAAGGGCCTGGCCAACGGTTCGCCGGCTGCCCCTCAGCGCATTCCTGCCGCGATCTTTCTTCAGTGCACGCGGCACGCGCCAGAGCCTCTTTGGTCATCGCATCTGGTCCACGTAATCTGATCCGTCAGCGAGTACGGTGTTTGCACCAGGTGGTGCTCGGCAGCACTAGCCGCGCGTTGAGGCCGGCTGCTGGTGAACAGGAGTGCCTGAGGGGATCCACTGTTCCGCGCTCGCCTTGAGCTTAGAAGCGTCCGACCACACGGCGCGTCTCTCCGGAGGTGTGGCGCACGGTGGCGCGTTTCGAGAGGGCGCCTTACCTCTGCATGTGCGCTTCTGAGTGTGCGCGGAGACATCTTGTGCGTAGTACCGCCGGGCTATTGACGCTGGTCTTGGCCGACGCTAGAAGGAGCTTTGCCTCACTCACGCTCCTGGAAGCAGCACCTTGCCTGCGACTCCCCACATCGCTGGTATCCTCTACCCCAGCCCATTGGCTGGAGCGACTATGAGGCGCGATGGACGGTGGTGTATGCCCGAGGCGAGTGACTCGCGAGTTGTTGATCATTCTCGAGAGGGCGCCTGGGATGAGGCTACATGTGGTGAGGAACCGAGTGCACGCCTGCAGGGCAATCTCGCCTGAGCTCTATGAAGCGGCGGCCACTCGATGGCAAGCGAAGCTGGCGGCGGCACACGGGACATCACCGTCTGCCGGCTGCTGCGGCCAGTATACGCTCGTACCTTGTGATGGTGAATGCTCCTCGTTGACATTGCCGCCACCAAGGTAGTTGACGAGAGGGGCCGTTTTCTGATGACTGCTGCCAGGGTGGCCCGGCCCGACTCGATCTTCGAACCCTGGGCGATTACGTCTCACGACCAGGCGTCCTCAGCGAGACTGGAGATCAGTTGAGTTGCCTGCACCATTGGGTCTGGCCCGCTGTTCCTGATCGTGATGGTGTACAGCGCCTGGTAGCGCTTCCTGGCAAGCTGGGTGAATCGGGGCCTCACCTGAGCTGGCACGGGGCAAGCAGGATGGAGCGGATGCGAAGCTCGCTTTGATTGCCAGAACACCATGTTGAGCCTGGGCGGGATGAGGCCATGAGCGGCCGCAACGGTGTGGTGGGGCGGGTGGCCAGCCTGCGCCTGATGCTTCGCAGAGGCGGCCCGTCCGCTGGGAGTGGAGCTGCAACGTGCAGACCCCCAAGGCCGATGACCCGGGCCACCCGCCTGGCCACCAGAGCGTCGCTGGCCCCCTTGATGACCCGGAGGGCAACACGCCCCTGGCCCGCCTGCGCACCGAAGCGAGTGTGCGCGAATCAGTTTTGAAGAATGAGTGGCTGGATCTTTGATCTTCTCTGCGGCCCTGGAGGCCGATGGCCGTCCGCTTCGTGCCCCGGCTTGAGGCCGCTCAGGCCGCCTGGTCTCGAAGCGTGAAGCAGACGGGCAGTTTGCCTTGATCCGCCTCAACCTGCCGTCCGCCCGCGGTGGCTTCCCCTGGAGGAGTTGCTCGTTTCTTCCTGAACCGAGGAGTCAGCCCCTGGCGGCCTGTTGGCCCGTCTCTCTGTCTCTATGTCTCTGTCGCGCTTCAACCGCACGGCTTCCGCCTGCCGCGTTCCTCTCGCCGCGCCTGCCGGAGGGGGTTGATTTCCCGTTGATGGCCAAGGCCGCACCTGGCGGTTACGACGGACGCGGCATCTCCAGCCGATCACCAACAGCGAAGAACTGAAGGCCCTGCTCCCAGGCGGGTCGAGTGCGGCCGCTGGCTTGCTTTGAGGAATTGGGACTTTGATCAGGAGCTGGGCCATGCGTGGTTGCCGGATCGCCGTGGACCGTGGCCCTGCCTTTCCCGTGGTGGAGAAACCCAACCAGCACCAGCGCATTTGCGATGGGTCGCTGGCACACAGCCGCCATCAGCCAGGCCGTGCAGGCCGGGCCCGCAACGTGGCGGCTCTCGCTGCTCACTGCCCTGGGAATTACGCCGGCGTGCTCTCGATCGAATTTTTCTAACGGACCGGCCGGGCTGCAGATCAAATGAGCTCGCGCCCACGAAACCCATATTCCGGTCATCTACACGATCGAAGCGGCACGGCACACATGCTCAGTTCGCCCAGCAGGTGCGGATTGTCTGTGTTCAGCCCCTTGGCCTCCCAACCCACCGATCGAAGCTGCCCGCTGCCCTGATGGTCAAATTTGCCTGGCTACGACGACTCTAGATTCGCAACTTACCAGAGCGAACCGCCAGGCCCTTTCCGCCTTGCCGGGGGCCACCTGCATTGGTATAGGGCATAGCCGGGTTACGACCCCGGGCCCGGAAAAGCTGGTCACATCACCTGGCCCTGAAGGAACGGACCGGCACAGCGGACCACCGAGGCCGCCAGGACGCCCTTAGCAGGTCCAGGGCGTTGTGTGCCTGCGCTCCGGGCGAAAGGCTTAAGATGAATGGTGAGCTGCTGTGTTGGACTTGCTTTCAGCAGTTTTCTGAGTCTGAACTCCTCTTCGACGTGAGGAGGTTCCTGTCGTGACGCTCGGCAGTAAGCCGGCTCGTAGCCGACACGATCCCCTTTGACCTCTCCCTGGTTCATCCGAGGTCGAAACCTGGGGCAAGACGGCACAGCCGGTTCACCCCTTTCCTATTTCGGCCTTTTCAAAGCTCAGCCCTCCTGATGCCAAGCTCAGCTCCAGCTCAGTGGGCCAGCCGGTCGAAGTTCCGCTGCAGGGTCTCTTTGTCCCAGCTGGTCACCACAAAACACCTCCTGGGCCGTGAGCAGCAAACAGAGGGCACAAAAGCTGTGTGAGCCAACGCGCGGTGAATCGAGAGCGTCGATAGCTACTCAGCCGCAGGCGGGGGCCTGCGTCCCCCGTACCCGACAGATCACGCCGGGGTTCACCGTCTCGAATGCCGGGTCCTGGGTGCCAGGGTTTTCAGCAGCGGCAATCAGCCCTTCAGGTAAGGTGCTGTGTGATCACCACCCGGCCCATCCCGTTGCCCGGCACAAAGTCCAACGCCTAGCTGCTTGCTCTTCAGGCCGGCTCCGTGGAGCCATGGTGAGCCGCCTCCGCGCGCCGAGTTTGGCCTGGTGGTTAGAGCTCGCCTGTTTCTTGCTGACTCAACAAACCCATAGACCCACCGGAGCCGAGCCTATTGACTCGACTGATGGGCCAGCCTCCCAGGCCGATCCGAACCCATTCGGGAAGGATTTTCCACCCAGGCCAATTCCCACGACGTGCTGAAACTGTTCACGTCGTCGTGAGCACCACGCACCTTGAATGGGATAGGCTTGTGCGACACCGCGCAAGCCCCGGTCGAGGGCTGGCCTGGCTCTACGGGTCTGGGGTCCGCTGTCCGCACTTGCTGGTTGCTGTTGCTGGAGACCTGGAGCGAGCTGCTGGAGGTTATGCACCCTAGAGAGGCATGAGGATCGAGAGGCAGGCCCAAGCCTCAGGTAAGCTTGCTCAGCAAGCCAATAGGTGCACCCGGTTATGTTGATCACCCTGTTTGGGCTTCTCTCGCCGCCCTGATTCAGCTTCTCGATCGCCACTGTGTGGTTGGGGACGAACGGCGACGGCAGCATCAACTTATCTGAGCCGGACGAGCTCCTTCACTTCAGGATGCCTGAGCTCGCCTTCGCTGGATCGACTGGGTTCAGCAGCAACTCGCTGCGGGTGGCGCTCGTCTCTTCTGTTTTCGTCACCGGGGGTGTGGTGTATCTCTCTGGTTGTGGGAAACTGGCGATGATCGTTCGTGCGACGCAACAGAAGCCACGTCCAAAACGGCGCGGTTGAGCCCTGTTGCTGTGCTTAAGAATTGGGAAGCGGCTACCCGGCTAACCCCGCTCTACCGGAAACACAAGGCGCTCACGCCGGTGAACGACTAGTTTCTGAAAAAGTAGTGGGCTGGTTGATTGCGAACTACCAGCTCTGCAGTTGACAGCAGGTTTCCTCTCCGCTCCAACGCCATGCCGATCTTGAGTCGGCTTGAGATAGAACGCATCGGCACCTGATTCCAGAGCTTTGCGGCTAGGTCCCCAAGCGGTCCTGGTGCCGGGCCCTTGTGGGCGAGAAGACCTCGGTCCACTTAGCCTCAGCACTCTCCGCGCCCTTTCTCGGGGACGGCAAACTGGGGGCTTCCCTGGTGGCTGTTCTGGTCGAGCCGATGAGTGAAAGAGCCGAAGCTCCTTTACTGCCATATAGCCAGAGCCTCGGACTTAGTGACGCACAGGCCAATAACCAACCAGACGCAACTTCGTTAAAGAACAAAGAAAAAGGCCGAGGCAAAGCGGAAGTCGTCTCATATAACTCTGCTTTTCTTGCACATGAGTCGCGCACA
>Ga0163217_1013955_pt1 | contig 10949 bp, 10 predicted proteins | sample SynspAceP_FD_185933 | JGI IMG/M metagenome (GOLD analysis project Ga0163217, IMG submission 185933) | Saline lake microbial communities from Ace Lake in Antarctica - Synechococcus sp. Ace-P (PacBio error correction) | ecosystem: Environmental > Aquatic > Non-marine Saline and Alkaline > Saline ...
AAGAATGATGCCTTCCAGCGCCATGCGGCAGCCTACGGCAGTACCATTTTCGTCAATCGCTCAGTGAATTTCCAGCCTCGCCAGCAGGTTACCCTCTTGTGGCATGATCAAGCCTTGAAGATGCAGGTATCCAAAAAAGATTCGCAATGGAGAGCCCAAACTGGTCTGGGGAATTTTCCCTGGCGCAGTACACACCCAATGCTGGGGGCCTTCCTAAGTCGATGTCCCTCATGGGATTGGCTGGCGGCCTTGGCTAGGTCTAACGTCAAGTTGATTCGGCTCAATACGGAGAGACCCAAAAGCGAAATTTCCCAGTATACAACAACAAACAGGCATCGAGGTCAAATGCTCATGAATTGAGCAACTTTCAAAAAAATCTTTGATGACTTGGCCGCACTAATTCGATGCTGTGACATCGTGATTCCGTGAGCAATACCACAGTGCAATCTGGCCTGCGGCCTTGGAAAGCCCAACGTGGGGTCCTACTTCCAAAACAGTCCCCTTGCCAACGTTCGCCGGGCATCAAAGGGAGCCAGTCCACCCTGGTATCATCAGCCGTCTCTTTCGTCAGCCGGAGCGTGGGCAAAACTGGCCAAGTCCCCGTATGCTCGATCAAGTGAGCGAAACGCTCTGGATTCCTTAATCAGTCGGTTTAAGGCAATCAGCGATGCACCAAATCATTTCTGATTTCCCTCAGGCCACCAGTGCCGCCTCGGCACGGCTTTGTCCATCACCGCGCGCCTGCTCGTAGTGTGGGCCACCTGCAGGCAGGCGCGGTTCTTCGAGCACGCCAAGTGATCAAAGTTGCAGGCCCGATCGGCAGGCCCCAGCGGAAATCAAAACCGCAGGGCAGGCCCTGGATAGCCGGTAGGCCGGCTATGTTCGCCGGAATCGTCCACAAAGGTCGCCGAGATACAAGGCCAAGGGGTCATGCGGCGTGGGGCGCCGAGCGGAGGCCGTGGTGGGCCGCCGTCGGGCTGAGCAGCAACATCAACACCCTCAAAGGCCCCGGTCGAAATCGCGGCGGATCAAGGTGCCGCCACCTGCTGCGCTTTCTTGTTAAGTAGGCACCATGGTAGCCGGCCGACACCGCGAAGCATAGTGCCCGATCAAGGATGCGACGTGCAACCTCCTCTACGCCAAAACCCTTCGGTGCGGCTCCAAAGCGGGCCTCATCTCAGCCAAGCTGCCGGCCTGCTCGGAAGCGGTAGCCGTATTTGGACGCCGTCCCGTAGCGGGCCGGTTTGGCGGAAGCCTCCGACGGGGCGAATCACGTAGTAGGTAGCGATGCCCGTCGTTGAAGCGCCGGGCAGCTTCACATCCACCAGCATTCGCGCGCCAAGGGCCCTTGCAACTGGTCGGCGGCGGCCAACTCAAACGGCCGGGCGGCACCTCTGGAGCCAGGCCGTCCTGCTCGAAGCATTCAACACCTTGAATCAGGCCCACCCGCAGACCAGCCACCCGATTGCGGCAGAGGCGGCTGTGTAATCAGGGAACAGGCCAACATTCCAGGCAGGTTGGGCCATCCCACGCGGGATCGGTCGCCGTGCGTCACCGTGGGAGCATGGCCCTGCCGGCAATCGCGACGCTGGTGCCATGAAAGGGGCCCTCAACCCTGATCGAGGGGCGAACTGGCGAATGGCCTACCAAACCCCAACGGCTCACCCGGCCCGTAGAGTGGGGCTTGAGCCCGCACCACGCCGCAGAAGAGGCGGCTGGCGGATCGAAGCGCCGGTATGGAGCCCAGGGCCTGCCATCGCTTCACCGGCGGCCACCGCCGCCGCACTGCCGCCTGACTGGCCGCCTGGCACCCGTCGGGGTCGCCAGGGCGCCATTGCGCTGGGGCCAAAAAGGCGGAGGTCTTCCGTCGAGCCTGCCCATGGCGCAAACTCGTGCGAGGTTGGTTTTACCCAACGCACCGCGCCGGCCTTGCCAGAAGGCGTTCGTGACGGGGGAAATTCGTAGGTGCGGGAAAACAAACAGTTCTCCAGCAATTGCGGCTGGAGCAGGTGGTGCGAAATCCCCTTGGTAAGCAGTAGGTTGTCCTTGATCCGCCAGTTGGCACACCGCAAGCAGCCATCCCCGGCCAGGGGAGGCCCAAGGGCCTCACCGCGGCCAGGCCGGCAATCGAATGCGGTCGGCAACAGCCCGGCCCGCTCGCGGGTGACCTGCCAGAAAAGGCGTGGACGGTGGGGTCTACAGGCCGTGATGCCGGGCGAGAATGGTGGTCCGGTGATGGCTCGCGGCGGACAGCTTCTTGTCTGCATTGGCTGCGCCATCTCAGCCGATCTCCATCGGTCGGTCCGTGTCTGGCGATGTGGGCGACGCTATCAGCCGGGGTTGATGCTCTTCGTGAGCGGCTTCACCCCGGCGCTACCCGCAGCAGGTCATGGCTCAATGAGCCTCGGCGCTCCGACGCAGACAGCCAGCGAAGGACCGGCAGCTTTGGTCCTCCAGTGCCGGCGGCGCACAACGGCACGCCTAATACCAATGATGACATCGGGGCCTTTGGTTTTCGAGACCTTCGCCCTACCAGGCAGGCCCCAGGCCCCATTGGCAAAGTCCGCGCAGCACCTGAAGCAAGGGGGATTCATCTTGGCTCCTTGTGTCGGGCCATTTCTGCCGATCGCCCCTAACGGGCCTGATTGGCGTTGCGTTCTGACCCTCACAGCTGGATTGTCTCCTTGAAAAACGACGACCGGCGCACCTGCTGGCGCGGCCGCCTCCATCTGCCCTTCGCCCAGGATTGTGCCCCAGCTCGGAGGTGACTCTCCGCTCGAGGTGTCTCCGCGCTCGCTAATCCTCCTCGCGGACATTACGTGGCCGTTGGAGGGTGGTGATGGTGGTCGAGCGCCGATCGCCGCTCGAACAATCCTGGAAGGTGGACGGAGGGGCGAGGTGAGGCCAACGGGCTGAACGAAATCGGGAACCAGCGAGCTGGTCTCGGTGGTTCGGGGCTGAGCGGGATTCCCTGGTTCGGATCGGGGTTAAAGGCGAAGTCGGGGTCTCCCCTCGCACAGGCCTGAGCTTCGTTTCCAGCTTCGACTTTTCTGCTGTTCGGCTTCGAAATCTGGCTTCGAAATCGTTTTTTCGGGAATCCGTTCCACGTCTTCTGATCCGGAAATTCGAATCGCGCTGAAGAAAACTGGCGCTCCGCTGCGGAGGCCCTCCAGGCACGGCGAGGATCAACCACGGTCCATTCTGACTTAAGAAACAGTATTGCCACAAACAGAGGCGAGAGCCTGGGCGCCCTCCTCAACGGGGGTTCTCGACGTCCGTGGCCCTCGAAGCGTCAGCAGCCGGGTTCTTGGTCCGGAAGCGGCGGCCTTGCCTTCGCAACTGGGGGCCTGACAGGTCGCGGGGCTGGGAAAGCCGTGCCAGTAATCGACTCTATCCTAGTCCGCGGCGGCCAACTTCATTAGAGCAGTCAGGGCCGTGCCACCGAGGCATTCAGGCTGGGGGTGGCGCCGCGGCAGCGAATGCGAATCAGCTTGGTCGCAATGCTTGCCGGGTGAGTTCATCTCGGAGAGCCCTTGGATTCAAGAGCCGGTCCACCACCACCTGGGGTCCGTCGAGGTCGGCTCTCGTATCAGCTGACCGTGCCTTTCTTCAGCCAGGCCGACAAACCGGAACCCCCGCCTTGAGCTGTTCAAGCGAGCGGTTGAGGTTGATACCTGGGCCACACGGCAAAGATGCTCGAAGGGCGCCGGCGTCCACCTTGGCCACCGAAAGCCGGTCAGGCCCGGCATTGCGCCCGCTGGGGCAAGCACCAGAACGCGTGGCACCGAGCGCTTCGGCACTGCGCACGAATTCGCCCCAAAGGTTGTGAGGGTCGGTCAGGCATCCACCGCCATCAGCAGCGGCGGCTCACCGAGCCCCCGGCAGCCCTCGATCAAGGTGCCCAAGATTCAAGGGGTTTTTCGGCGGCAGCGGCCTGCCAACACATGCCTGGTGGCACGAGCCGCCGGTGATCGGCCCAGCCGTGCCCAGAGTCACCTCTTCAAACCCAAGCACCCCGCCGGCCCCCCCTTGGCCTCGCGCATACAGCTGCAGGAAGCCGCGCGCGAAGCGCAGCATCAGGCGTGCCGCAGATGCCGGTGGATCGGCCGAATCGGCTTCCCAGGGCGGCCAGGGCTGGATGGCGGCCCCAGACCATGTCCTCGGCCGTTCACCCGCGAAAGCGATCCCGATTCACGCGCTGGCTCCAGAACATTCGTTCCCGTCCCGGCCCGCTCCAGCAGGTGTGGGAGGGGCGCCAGCCGCCGCGGGCGGGCCGAATCAAAGGAGGAGGGCCGGCCTCCACGAATGGCCCCTGCCACCAAGAGGACGGCCTGCCAACGAAGAAGGCCTCTCCCCGAAGGAAGAGCCTGTCCCCCGAAAGGTGGCTTGTCGCCGGTAGGACGGCCGGCCACCAAAGGCAGGCTTGCCACCAAACGAACGGCTTACGCCAAAGCTCGGCCTACCCTCCCCGCTCGGTTCTCAAACGAACGGCCGGACCGCCACCTCCTGACCCTGGCCGGGAGCCAAAACGTGGGCCTTTGCCCCCAAACGAGGGCTTGTCGCAAAGGAGGTTTGCCGTAGGCGGGTTATTCCGTAGGCGGGTTTCCAAAAAAGCAGGCTTGCCGTAGGCCGGCTTCGCCGCCGCCTGGTCTGTCGCCATGGAATCGGCGCGGCGGGCACGGCCGGCCTCGGCCGGGAATCAGCCCCGGGCGTGGCGAACCCTTCGGCCGCCAGCACGCTGTCGTTGTCCGCGGCCCTTCACGGCTTCCAGCCGATCCCCCTGATGACGATCCCCTGAACCTGACATCCACGCAGTGGCCGATTCCCGCCAATCCCTTTTGGGGCCACTGAGAAACCCGCGACGGTTTACCGCCGCGGGGAGTCGGGCCCGGAGCGATCCACGCGTCCTCTCCCTCCGCCAGGGCCTGCGGCCGCTCAAATACCGTGGGGGTCATGGGAGATGATCGGGCAATGGGTCGGGCGCCGGGCTGTTCCAAGTTGATCCCAGCAGCTGTGACAAGCCGTCCGGGTTCCGCAGAAAGAGCCAGCCCAACCATCCTGTCTCAAATCCCGTGGCCCCGCCCAAATAGACGGCCGGTCGCCGCGCGTGGTCCACGCCACGCCCCGGTGCGTCCCCGGCGCACCAGTCGCGTTCGGCCGCCGCGCCGGCGGTCACCAGGGGCTGCCCAAAGCGCTCCTCGAGCGGCCCGGCCTGGGCCTTCGGCGCGGAACCTCTTCGACAACGGAAAACCCTGATGCAGGCGGGATCGCGCTGCGACCGAGAGGGCTGCCCGGCGAGTAGCGCCGCCCGCTGGTTGCAGCTCCCAGACCGCAATCCCCCAGCAGGCCCAGCCTGCTAGGCGAGACCGAAGTCGTCGCTGCCACCCGGGGCTGCGTGCCTGGGCACTGAAGATTCTGACGCCAGGGCCGACTGCGGCCCAGTGGGGAGATCAGAGCTCGGCGGGGAGGGCACCCAGCGGCCGAATGGCGGAGGTCGGGCGCTTGGAGATTGATAGCCAACAATCCTTCGAGCCCTCACCAAACTTGATGGTCTGAACGAACGCGGGCATGCCGACGACCAGAAAGCGGATGCTGTCGTCGCTGCAAGAGCTTGGCCGAAAGCTGGACGAGCACCCGCGAGGCCGGAGGAATCGATGTAATCGATATGGGTCATCCAGGAGCGCCCAGACAGGCAGGCTCGCCCTTGCCCTTGTGCCAAAACGACGTAAGGTGCCTTGAATGTTTGTCGGAGTCACCCGCATCCAGTGGCCGGTGAGAGCTGAACAGCAGGCAAGTGGAGCCCCGCTTCTCGATCCCACCCGCAAAAACACCGCGTCCAATCGCTGCAATTCAGGAAATGTCCCAAAGCACCGAAGGCGTGACGGGCGAATGGAAGTGTAGGGAGTGAATGGGAGAAGGCTGAAAGCCAACACAAAATCAGCAAAATTTCCTGCCGATCAGGCGCTGCGACGCCCCTCCCGCCATCAGGCCACGAAAACCGGCCGTAAGTGGTGATCGGCATCGTGGGTCCGCGGGCTCCGGCTTTCCGGGTGGTACTGGAATCCCCAAAAACCCGCGGTTTTTGGTGACGGTGCGTCAGGGCCGCCACGGTGTCGTCGTTGAGGTGCGATGGGTGATCTCTACCTGATCGCCTGGCAAGGAGGCGGCAACAGGGCGAACCCGTGGTTCTGGCTGCGGTGATCCTCCACAGGCCCCCGACCGCACAGGATGGTTCAGACCCGGTGGCCAAAGGGTCCAAGCTTTGTAGGCTGCTGCGCCGAGGGCCAGGCCCAAGAATCTGATGGCCAAGGCAGATCCCCGAACTGGGCAGATCGGCCTGCGCCAGCAAGCCCTGGCGCGCCAGCTGAATGCCGGCCGTCACGGGCTGATCACCAGGACCATTGGAGAGGGAAGACCCCTTCAAGGGCCAGAGGCCAGCACCTGCTCGAATGCGCTGTCAAAGCCGGCAAGCACGCTCTACCTGACAACCATCGGGCGGCGAGGCGCTCAAGGATGCCCCGCTTGATGCCGGAACCGAGGGTCGATCGGCCACGACCCTGGTAGGGAATCGCTGGGACGGGCCTGCTGGAGTTGAATCAAAGCCGGCCTGGCAAAAAAGCTCGGTTTCCACTCTTGGTAGAGGCGCCTTGGTGCTGCACCTGCGCGGCCAGGTATCGAAGGCCCTCCATCCCGACGGGCTCTGGCGCACCTGCTCCAGCAGGCTGTTGGGGGGATCGCTGCATTCCAGCCTGCCTGATCGCCCCATTGAATGCGCCGCCGTCACGCAAGCGCCCACCGGCGCGGGGTAATCCACCCGGGGCGATTCCGCACCGAGGCCCGATTGCGCTCGAGCACGGCTGGCGCGAAGGAGCGCGGAGGCGGCCAGCTGCGTTGGCGCCGGAAAGAAGGCAGCTGGCGTGTCAATCTCACGACATCCTCTTCTCTCACCGCGCACTTGAGGGGAGGAGCGGCTTCTTGATCCTCGGAAATTGATGCGGTGTTGCCCAATTCGCGGGTAACAGTGAAGTGACCGAACCCTGAACCCGACGAGCTGGGATCGGTGAATTCACCTCCTGATAGCCGGTTCCATGCCGGTGTTGAATCAGCGGCACTTCGCCCGATGTGCGGTGTCCGGAAACCGCCCGAAGGCAAGCGCCGCGCAGGCCAAGGTGCCATCCCGCCAGCACCGCAGCGCACTCACCAGGGGCAGGGGGGAGAGAAGGCGGCAGTCCCAACGGCCTGAAGCTTGTTTAAGCCATTATCCCGGAGCGACGCCATCTGGCCACCACCAGCTAAGCAGCCCAAGGCCGCGCTTGGATCCACGCGCGTCACGCAAGGCCGAGCAGCGGGCCGCTGCCAGCTCTGCCCTGTGGCCAGCACGCGCCGTGGCGCTGCTCCAGCCCCTTCTTGAATCGAGGAGGCCTCGGCCGGCGGCCCAGAGAAACACCAGAAAGCGCGCATTCAATGCCACCACCTGCCGTTTTGGGCCAGGCTGCCGCCCAACCTGGCACCGCACGTGGCCGGCAAGCGAAATCTGCTGGAGCTCATGGCCAGTCGCCGCCGCGAAGGGCCTCCAACGGAGCCGGCTGCACCGACCCATCGCCGCTGGGCCATCGAAAGTTCTGCCACGCCCCATGCACTGCTCGCGGCGCTGCTCCACCAAGGCCGCAACCAGGTGGGCTGGCTTGGTCCCGCGAGGGAAGGCCTCGTCGAGAGCCGCCAGCGGCCATGGACCACCACGGCCCGCTCACGCCGAGGCCGGAAGCAGGGCGTCGGCCATCGGTTCAAGCAGGTCCAGCCGGGCCACACCGCGATCACCTGGCCTCGGGCACAAGCGGAATTGACTCTATGTGGACCGCGCCAGCAGACCTGTGAACAAGCCGTGCGGGCGAGTGCTCGCACACACAGGCCCGCCCTGAGGCGCACCGGTCTCAAAACCTCAAAAGCTGTCCGGCCCATGCGGTTGACGGCAGCGGAGCCAGGCCGCGAACCAGGAACCATAGAGGTGAGCGGTGCGTAGGCCACCTTGCGCGCGCACTGCAAGTGGGGGTTACACCTTCCTGTTCCGCGGCTGGGGCCTGCCTTAAATAATTGAGAGGCCTGGGCTGCCATCCCGGCCCTGGTGGGCCTGGCTCGCTGGCCGGCGCCTGGGCCGTGCGCACGGTGTTCATCTGCCTGGGTCCACTGGTCAATCCGCTTCCCGAGGCCAGGTGATCGGTGTGGCCCGGCTGGACCTGTTGAAACCGAATGGCCGACGCCCTGCTCCCCTCGCGTCGAGCGGGCCGTGTTGTCCATGGCGCTGGGCGGCTCGACGAGGCTCCCCGCGGACCCAAAGCCAGTTTGCGGTTGGTGGAGCAAGGGAGCCGTGCAGGCCTGGAGTCGACCCAGCGGCGATGGTCGCGCGCTCCGTTGGAGGCCCTCGCCGGCGGCGACGCTGGCCATGAGCCAGCAATCCATGCGGAACGTGCTGCAGGGGGGCGGCAAGCCTGGCCCAACGGCAGGTGGTGGCATTGAATGCCGGCGCTGGTGCTCTGGCGCCGCCGAGGCCCTCCCGATTCAGAGGGCTGGAGCAGGCCAACGCCGTGCTGGCCCACGGGCCAGAATGCTGGCAGCGGCTGCTGGGCCTTGCCCGTGACGCGATGGATCCAAAGCGGGCCTGCTGCTGTGTTGCTGGTGCGGGAATAATGGCTTTAACAAGCTTTAGTGCCGTTTGAACTGCCGCCTCCCTGCCCTGGTGAGGCGCTGCTGGTGCTGGCGGATGGCACCTGCTGCGCGCCTTGCTTCGGGGCCGGTGGAACCGCAATCGCGAAAGTGGTGTTCAACACCGGCATGACCAGGCCTTATCAAGGAGGTGATCACCGATCCAAGCTACGTCCGGTCAGTTTGGTCACAGCTCCACTTACCCGGAATTTGGGCAACACCGCCTCAATGCGAGGATCAAAGGAAGCCGATTCCCTCAAGTGGCGCGCGTGATTGCCCGCCAGCTGCTCCGGCCCAAGCAGCTGGCGCTCCAGCGCTCCTTGGCCAGCTGGCTTCGAGCGGCCATGGGGTGGTGGAATCGCCGGGGTGGATACCCGCCGCCCTGGTGCGGCGCTTGCGTGACGGCGGCGCCATCAATGGGGCGATCAGCAGCGATGGCAAGCGATCCCACAGCCTGCTGGAAGCAGGTGCGCCAGAGCCCGTTCGATGGGGGCCTCAAACCTGGCCGCGCAGTGAAGCACCAAGGCGCCCTACGATGGAACGAGCTTTGCCAGGCCGGCCTTTTGAATCAACGCCACAGGCCCGTCCAGCGATCCCTACCGGGTCGTGGCGATCGATTTCGGCATCAAGCGGGGCATCCTTGAGCGCCTCGCCGCCCATGTTTGTCAAGGTGAGCGTGCTGCCGGCTGACAGCGGGCATCGAGCAGGTGCTGCCCTGGCCCCTGAAGGGGTCTTCCTTCCCAATGGTCCTGGTGATCCAGCCGCCGTGACGGCCGGCATCCAGCTGGCCGAGGGCTTGCTGGCGCAGGCCGATCTGCCACGTTCGGATCTGCCCTTGGCCATCAGATTCTTGGCCTGGCCCTCGGCGGCAGCACTACAAGCTGACCTTTGGCCCAACCGGGTCTGAAACCATCCTGTGGCGGTCGGGGCCTTGGTGGAGATCACCAAGCAGAACCCGGGTTCAGCCTCGATGCCGCCTCCTGCCAGGCGATCAGGTGGAGATCACCATCGCAACCTCAACGACGACACCGTGGCGCCCTGCGCCACCGCACCAACCGGTTTTTGGGATTTCAGTACGCAACCCCGAAGCCAGCCCGGGGACCCCACGATGCCGATCACCACTTCGGCCGGTATCGTGGCTTGGATGGCGGAGCGTCGCAGCGCCTGAATCGGCAGAAATTTGCTGAATTTGTGTTGGCTTTCAGTCCTTCTCCTTCACTCCCTACACTTCCCATCGCCGTCACCCCTCGGGCTTAGGGCATTCCTGAATTGCAGCGATTGACCGTGTCTTTGCGGGGTGGGATCGAGAAGCGGTCCACTTGCCTGCTGTTCAGCTTCACCGGCCAAACTGATTGCTCTCCGACAAACAATTCAAGGACTACGCGTTTTGCACAAGGGCAAGGCGAGCCTGCCTGTCCTCCTGGATCTGACCCATATCGGATTACATCGATTCCTCGGCCTCGGGTGCTCGTCACTCGCAAGCTCTGCAGCGACGACAGCATCCGCTTTCTGTCGTCGGCAAATGCCCCGCGTCGTTTCAGACCCATCAAAGTTGGTGATGGCTCGAGGAGTTTCTTCATCTCCCAGCCGACCTCGCCACGGCCCTTGTGCCCTCACCGCCGCCTGATCTCCCCACCGGCGAGTGGGCCTGCGTCCGATCCAGGCCAGACGCCGGTTGGCAAGGAAACTTGGTCTCGCTGCAGCTGGCCTGGCTGGGGGATGCGGTCTGGAGCTGCCACCAGCCCGGCGGCGCCTGCGGCAGCCGTCGCACGCACTTCCCTGCTCGGTCCTTGTCGAGAGGTCGCGCGAACCCAGGCCGGCCCTTGAGCCTTGAGCCCCTGCTGACGCCGCCGAACGCAGACTTGGTGCGCCGGGGAGCAACCGGGCCGGCGTGACCCGGCGCGGCGACCCGGCCGTTCTATGGGCGGGCCACGGATATTGAGACAATGGTGGGCTGGCTCTTTCTGCGGCCCCGGACGGCTTGCACAGCTGTGGATCAACTTGAACAGCCGGCCCGACCCCTTGCCCGATCTCCCCATGACCGCCACGTATTGAGCGCCGGCAAGGCCTGGGGAGGAGAGGCCGGTGATTCGCTCCGGCCGCTCCCGCGGCGGTAAACCGTCGCGGTTCAGTGGCCCCAAAAGGGATTGGCGGGGATCGCCCAACTGTTGATCGTCCAGGTTCAGGGGGATCCGTCATCAGGGGGATCGGCTTGGAAGCGTGAGGGCGCGAAACGGACAGGCGTGCTG
>Ga0163217_1016597_pt1 | contig 10949 bp, 16 predicted proteins | sample SynspAceP_FD_185933 | JGI IMG/M metagenome (GOLD analysis project Ga0163217, IMG submission 185933) | Saline lake microbial communities from Ace Lake in Antarctica - Synechococcus sp. Ace-P (PacBio error correction) | ecosystem: Environmental > Aquatic > Non-marine Saline and Alkaline > Saline ...
TAGCAGAGAATCCCCCCCTAAAACCCCGAAACGCCAATGGCGCATGCCAAAAGAGGGCCGTCCAAATCCCCGTTTTTGGTGGCCCGGCTTTTTTTTTGAAAAAAATTTCGGGTGTTACCCTTGTCCCCGCAATATAGCGGCGGGGTGGCAAAGCGCAATTGCAAAAGTCGTGACGCCGCAGGCGCGAAATTTAATCTTTGAAAAGATGATTTTCGACGCAAAACATCGCAAAAGCTTCGGGCCCGTTTTTAAGGCCCTGAGCGCCCGACACAGCTGGCGACTTGGGAACATGACTAAACTGTTTTTACGCTGGAATAAAGAGGTGGACCCTTTTGTGGCGCCACCGGTCCATTGCTTGATGATGTCCTTGATCGGACGCCCCTACCGTGTGCCAACCTGGTCTGATAGGTTATGGCGTCTCAAACCAAAAAAGCGCGGCCTTGCGCGTTTGGTTGCCCAAAGCTTGCCGTTTTTTTCCGTCCCGTAGATGAAAGAAACCAAAAAATTCGTCTGGGAAACCGGGCTGCGGTTGCTTTTGGTTTTGCCGCCGCCTGGTGGTTCTTGGGGATCAGCGACCGGTATACCGGGAACAGTCGGTCGGGCGCGGCGCAACAGCGCGGCCGCGGCGGTTTCGTTCAATTTCCTGCACCGCGCACGTTACGCGCTGAGGTATCGCTTGCTTTGGCGCGGCATAGACGGCGGCGAAGGATGGCGCACGTGACCCGTCGCCAAGACCAGGGAAGCCAACGGGGTTCTCCACTTCACTTTGGTAAAGAAAGGTGCGCGAAACGGTTTCTTTGTGAACCTAGCCCCCATGCCTTTCCGAGCGCGGCCGTCGAGCAGCGTTTTAATTAATCCGGCCTAACCGCAGTTGGGAAGCCAGAGATATCGCCCGCTTGGTCCGGTGATACGCAATAATTTCAGCCGCATCTCGCCGATGTCGCTTGTCGCGCCATTATCAAGCTGACCGTTGGGTGGAAAAGTTGGAAGCCGACTGCGTAAATGGCATGGATGCCACGGCGGGGGCGCCCCGGGGCTTTTTTTGCACAGCTGCCCTGATACTGTAAATGCTCGCTCGGATGGTGACTTTCCGCAACCTCAAGCATTTTGGGCAAATGCGACCTGCTTGTCGGTAATCTGCCCGGCATTGCACGCGGGGGTGTCCGATCTTGGCTGGACCAGCTGTGCTGACCAATTCCTCAAACTTTGCACGGGACATTACGCCGGTCGCGATTGAACGCGCCAGCCTGAAAAAACACGCCGAGGACGCTTTTGTCGTGGCTGCAAAGCGGAACGCTTTGTGCCGCGGCAAGGGGTTTTGAACTGTGCTGATCGGGCTGTGGCCAAGCCTGCCTGGGGCTCATCTATTGGTTTGCTGGGCGACGGTCGGAACGCGGCAACCTTTGGGCGTTAGCGACGGAGCTTTGGCAAGGGTGGCAGAGGGGTTTCATTTTAACCGGCCTGGGTTAATCCGAGCCATTTCACCTCGTGCTGCCCGCCGATGCTTTCCGTTATGCCCTCACGCGCCAATGAACCCGCTTGGACAACACTCTTTTTGGAGCCTGAAAAGTCGGCCGTGGCCAACCGCTTGCCACCCGGTCCGAAAGGGCCGGTTGGTATAATGCGGGAAGGCATTGACGGTATCTGTAAACCGAAATTCGATGATCACGACGCGAATTGCGGCAGGTTTGGCGCGCAATCCGCGATGATAAACGCTCGCTGCGATTTTGTTGCTGGGCGCCCGTGAGCGTCTGGACCAGTATTTTAGCAAATTCCGCCAATTGTGGACGCCTATCTAAAAGTCTTTCTTCTGGCGACTTTCAGCGGTTAGCTTTGATGCGCGCGCTTGTCATCAATCTTTGCCCGTGAAAACGCAACGGTTGGCATTTTCACAGCGCGCCCCAGGCTGAAACGGCTGGGTTTAGGGCTTGGATGTGGTGCCCGCGATAGGAAGTGCGGCAGCTGCCAAGCTTGCGAGAATTGGATTGGAGCCGCTGGCAAAAGACCTTTACGAGATGTCGAAAAAGCGTGCCTTTTGTTCGCATCGGTCCTGCGTGGCAAGGGTTGTCGCAAGCGGGCGAGCCGGTCCTCATCCTGGAGGATGAAGCGTGCTTATGCTCTGTCCGCCCCGTTCTTGCCCAAGCAGCCTGATTTCGGGCCATAGAACACTTGAGTCTGAAACACGCGGCGTAAAAAAGCTTTTGGGGGCCCGCGCACCCGCAGATGCCAAGACCCTGCGCGGCTGTGGCTCGACCGAAGCGGGGCCGCCGCTTTATGTCCTTTGGCCCCGAAGGGCGCGGTAAGCTTCTTGAAGCGGTCGCGAAAGTGCCGGGGCTCGCATACGCCGTGATCGTAGAGACCCCCAGCTCAAGCGCCTGGCAGTCCGCCCCCGCACAAGCCATCCCAGAATCGATTACTGGAAGTCACGGTATGGGCTTTCACGCCCTCTATTCCGAGTGAGCAGCCGCAATTTCTAGCGTGGCGAGACCGTTGCAGGGCGGAACCCGTCATCGTTTCAGGCGATAATATGCGGCGTTTGGTGATTGGGGGCTGTCATCTGCGCCCCGGGCACTGAAACGCATTGGCTTTGGCCGCAAGGTAGATGGTTAGACGCTGCCAAGCTGCGTAAGGGCCGTGCGAACGCCATGATGCGGCCACAAGTCCCGAGCGTATCCGATGCGCATAACCCCTACGGCGTCATCGGCAACCTCGAACCCAGCACCTTCGATGAAGTGCTCAGCCCTTGCAAGCCAGGGCGCCAAAGATTTGGTGCTTGATCCTGAGCTGCGAAAAATTCTGCATTTTTAATACAGTTCGCGAGGAAAGCTCTTGGTCACCCCGATGTCGATCATACCGTCTGGCGCGATCTGCAATCGGTACCAAACCGAACTTTTTTTTGCTGGTCTTAAACGATGAGGGAGAACATCGATGTATGGCCTGAAGCGCCTGCGAACCTGAAGAAACGATCTATTTTTCCTGTTTCAAAACGCCGGTTTGCTCCAAGAAGTTCGACCGATTTATCCGCTGTAAAGCGGCCAGAATCTGTCGGCGACAAGAAGACACAATCCTCCATCCCAAATTATTCTGCGGCCGTAATCCTCCCCAGTCGAACCAATATGATCCTACCGTCATCTGAAACGGCTGCGTTTTCCTGGTCGGGCGTCCCATTTCACACAAATTCTACGGGCAAGCCAGAGAATGCTATGTGCGAGCGCGTTTTTCATCAATTTCCGGGGGCAGGGGCAATCTTAGGGCTTGGCCAAAGACGCCCGCGTCCGATGCAAAGCGCATCGCCCCCACGCAGGGATTTGGTCGCAATCGAGGGGTCTTCGCGCAAGAAGTCCTTTTGAATAGTCCCGCTTTATACGCATCAGACTTTCGAATGCCAGCAACAGCAAAGGTCATCTCTGTCAGCGCCCGACCGTCGCAACAATGCACTTGTCAGACCGTCTTGCTGCCCAGATCGCTTTGAAATGTCCCCAGCCGTCGTGTACACCGAACAAAGGCTGGAACGTCCGCCTCGGGCCTCTGAAAGATATTCTATGAAATACGAATTTCTCCTTAGCCGCGTTTTGGGTCCAGCGCGCCATGACGCGATGATCTGTTTGGTCGTGGAAAACTGTTATCCGGAACGCTCGCCCTTTCCCGCCCTCCGGGGGCGGTTATTTTTTCTATGGGTTTTGCCAAAAAAAGCTTTACTGCTGCCTGTGCGGCATGATCTGGCCGACGGGCCGCTTTGGTTTGGGGTTTTTGTTTGGATGGTCTGGCGTATTCACGTGATATTCCACGCTGTACGGGTGGCGCTGTGTAATGAATCAAGCTAGGAAGCGAAAAGGATAACCTGCCGGCAATCTACCTCTTTTTGAATTACAGCGGGAGTGTTTCATTGCTATTGGTGTATGAAATAGAAACGTTTTCTTCTTTTGCCCTAAAAGTATCCACAATTCTAATGATGGTGCATTATTTCAGTTTAAAATCAACCAGTATTAGAGGATACAAATTCCTTTTTTTGCGGCATCGTTTTGGCTTGGCCCGCTTGATTTCCATGGCTTCTTGCGCGCTTTTTCCTGCACGCTATAGATTAGTTTAAGTTCTCTACACCCAAGTTTTTTCAACATTCGCAATCATGCTGCAAAGTCACACCTAGTAAAAATTTTTTAGGTTTCAAAAAGGATGCTCATCAAATGACCGATATCCGAGGTAATGATCAAAGGACAATCGTCAATCAACGGCAACTTCTAATGGTGACACCAATCAAAACGCCCAAAAGACGGTTATGATACCGTTCTTCGGTAATGGCGGAAATGACGTACGATGGTGATGATGGCAATGACGTTTATTTACGGCGGTGATGGCGATGACACATCGGACAGGCGAGCAAGGGCAGAACACTGTTTTACGGGGGGCGGCGAGCCCGGCAACGATAGAGATTAACCGGAGGTTCGGCAGCGGCTCCGGCACAGCGGATCTGGCAGCCAGTTTTGCTGGGGATAAGCTCTATGGCGAAGCGGGGCGATGATACCATTTACGGCAGCAAGGGTGGATGACCGTCTAGCAGGCGGGTGATGGTGACGATTAACATCAAGGCCAGGTTACGGAGTGACGTTTGTTACGGGGGTAACGGGAACGAATCACCCTCTACGGTAAAGGGTGACGACAGCATTTTCCGGCGGTAAAGGCGATGAAACGCTGATTCTACGGCGATCGGCGCGATGAATGTCCATCCGCGAAACGATGGCGAATGACACCATTAGCGGTGGATCCGGCGACGACATTATTTGCGGCGATGACGGGTGACGATGTTATCTTCGGCGGCTCTGGCAAACGACCAAGCCTGTACGCGGCGCGGGAGAGGACGCTCATGTTTGGCGGAAAGGCGGCTCCTGGTTCCGGTTATGGCTTCCGGCTCCGGTTGGGCGGGGGCGACTCCTTTTACGTCGGTCGGCAAGGCGGTGGTCACCGACACCGTCTATGGTGGTGCTTCCTGGGGGCAAGTATTAAGCGGTGGTTCAGGTGGCAGCGGCGGAAGCAAGAACCCTCCGTAACGGGTCCTGCGAGCGGACAAAGACATAAACGACATCCTTTATGTCGAGGTCCCCGTGACGGTCACGCTCCAAAGCGGGAGAGAACTTCACTTTGACGCCCGGTCAAATGCGCCAGATCGTAAACAAGCATGACGACATCGACGATGATCTTCGGATGTGGGGCCGTTGTTCTCTTGGGATGATGGCAACGCGCGTGTTAAATTTGACGCATCGTAAAATTGCTTCCGTTGAGGATGCCAAGCCCGCCCCCCAAAGTCATCTGCCTTTACCCCCGGCACGTTGATCGTAAATGCGGACCGTGGGTCAGGTGCGCGTAGAAGAACAATTCGCGAAGGTGATCGCCCTGATTACCCGTTGACAGCGGCTTGCCAACCCGTTTGTTTGGGTAGGAATCGAAAAGCCCTTTTTCTGCGCAGCAACCTGGCAAGGCCAACCCCGAGCTGCCGACCTGTTCTGATTTCAGGCGCCGGTTTCAAATTCGCGCCCAACATCCCCAGAGTCGATATCTGGTGTCGCCGAACCACAGAAATGCTCATCGACCGGCAGTTTCCGTACAGATGATCTGTCCGGAACGAAGTTTAATCGCTGCGAAACATATGACTGGATAAAGCCGCAATACGAACGGTCGAGGCGTATACTGGCGTGCATTAACTTCACATCATGTGCGAACAACACCAAGTGATCCTGGCCAATGGCGCGTGGACTGAAAGCCTTCCAGCCCGGAGAATATTCTTAGAAGGGCTGTACGACGCCCAGAGAAAATTGAAGATTCTTTACCCTATTCCCCCGAACTGCACTCTGTCGAAGGGGTGCAAAAATTCCAATCAGCGCGGACGGTTGCCAAAGGTTTGAAGCCCAACTTCTCTGTAAGAAACGGGCGGCCACTTCTGACGGGCGTGACTTATCGTCCCGTCCGTCAGAGCGGCGTGCCTAATGTGGTCTATCCCGCGCGGGTGCCAGATAGGATTAATTCCTGCAAACGCAGAACGCACAAGCCCGCGCCACAACGTCCCAAAGATCCGGCCGCTGCTCCTCATCAACCCCAATCTCACACAAGCGATCCCCGCGATAATAGATGCCGCCATAGGCAGCAACGCCCGACCGGCGAAACCGGGCCTCTACCATCGCTAGCAAGCCGCAAATACCACCAGACATAGCAGCCCCGGAACCAGCCACAAGCCGGCGGACGCACCACGCCACCACGCCAGACCGCAAACACACCCGCGATCTCGGCCAAGGCCGAAGCGGATAGAGGCAGAGCGCGGGCATCATGCAGCGGCCCCGTGGGTCAGCAAGGCATCCCTCGTGATGCGCGCAGACACGCTCGAGAATGCGACAGTCGGCCACCCGATTCGCAATTGCACGCACGCAATCAATATCGCTGCAATTCAACGCGGAGCGCCTCGAGCCGCACAAAGCCGCGCCTCGACTTCGGGAGCTGCCTTTGGCGATAGCATCGACCTCAGGGCAGAAACGGATCGGCGAGTCTGCAGGCCCAGGAGCTCCTCTGGATCGCTTCAAGCGAAAAGCCAAGCTGGCGGGAATGGCGATGAAGGCGAGGCGGTCCAACTGGGTATTTTCGTACACCGCCGCTGCCCCGCCTTCCGGCCGATCGGGTTCAGGCATAAGGCCAATCTGTTCGTAAGTAAGCTGGATCGGTTTGCACCTTGGTGCCGGTGCGCTTTGCAATGTTCCGATGTTCGAAGCATTATGATCTCCTTTACCTCAGTCGTTGTAGTTTTGGAGGCGTTTCGGCGCAAGCCTGTAGGTCAGAATCGCCCGTCCAGCTGCCGCACAAGGTGGGGCGTCGTTATGGGCGTTTTTATGTCCTCAGTGCTCTAATGCCCGGGCCTGGATAAGAAAGTTTTCAAATAAACGCCTTGAAGCTAACAGTTGTTGTAGGTCTATGGTCCCTGCCTCTGACGGTGACCAAATTGGAAGATAAGATGGCGGAACGGGCAAGGCGGTACAGACGGGAAATGGCGGGTTACGGGAATGGACTGCGGGGCTGCGCGCCAAGGTGCCGCGGCGTGGTGGAACGTTTTGCCGGGGGTTGAGGAAGGTCGACGTTCGCTGAATGTCCGAACAGCCTGCGTCTGACGCTCGACGAAAATGAAACCTCGCCACGATCGGAGAAAGCGTGGCGCGGCATTTGGATTTTGCATCTATGCGAAGGGGGCGAAGGCAGAAAAAGCCGAAGGTTGGTTTCAATTCTGCCCTGACGAACGCGATGCTGAACGATGACGGGGGAGGCCTGAGCACGCAGCGCCCCCTCCATGCACCGCCAGAACCTAATTGGTATCAGACTGCGAAAGCGCGTTTGGGTGTCTTGGCAGCGGTGCCTTGCTTGCTACGGCATGGGCCTCGCGTTGATCCTGCCAGCCGAGGTTTCAACACTGGGTGTTCGTCTGGCCAATTGATTGGGCTTTATTCCCCGTGGCCGCCGTGCGGTTCGCAATGGCGCGGGGTGGGGATGCCGTTTTACCATCGAAATTGCGATGCCATCCGCCGCGAGTGGTGCCTTGTGATCGAGAGCCGGAAGAGGCCGCGCTGGTGTCTTTCTCTTTTGCCGTGGGCGAAATTGCTGGAAGGTGTCTCTGCCGGGAAGGCACGTAACAAGCAATCCGTGCGCTGACCCAAGCTGGTGCCGACAGGGCCGGCTTGAAGTGGAACAGTAAAACCGCGAGTGGCGGCAGAGACGCTCAGCGTCGGGCAGATCGTGAGGTGGCCCCGGTGACCGGGTGCCCTGGTGGATGGCAAGGTGGTCAGCGGCATTTCGGGCGTCGATGAAAGCCCCGTTACGGCGAAAGCGTGCCGCGCCTCAAAGAGCCGGACGCGGAGGTGTTTGCCGGATCGATCAATACCGAAGCCTACTGCGCGTGCGCGTCACCAAAGCCGCGCAAGACAACACCATCGCCCGAATTGTGCGGCTGGTCGAAGAGGCAGAAAGCGCAATCCGCGCGCCGACCGCAAGCGGTTTCATCGACGCGGTTTCAGCCCGCACTATATGCCGCCGTGGGTGGGCTTGGTGTATTGGTCGCCGTCGTGCCCCCGCTTGCTTCGGGAGGCGCGTGGGACGAATGGGTCCTTATCGTGCACTGGCCTTGCTGCTGAATCGCTGCCCTGTGCACTGGTGATTTTCGGTGTCCCGCGTCGAATACACCTCGGCCCTGTCCCACCGGGCCGCGCACGGGTTTGTTGATGAGGGGCGGGCGGGTAATTGAAGCGGCCGCGCGGTTCAACGCATGTGGCCCTTTGACAAGAAACGCGGAACGTTGAACCACGGAAAGCCGCCAAGTGAACCGGATGTGCAAACCGATCGTCGGAGACGAAACCCGGTCTTTTTGGCCCTTGCCGCCGGAGTAGAGAGCGGCCGCGAGCCACCGCACTGGGCCAGCCATTTGCAGCGCGGCTGAAGCGGCACGGGATCGACCCCGCCACTGCGACAAAGTCACGCGCCTTGCCCGGCAAAGGGGCCGAGGCGGTGATGCAGGGGCTACCATTGCCGTGGGCTCACTCCGTTGGCGGCAGCGACGCGGGGCGCTGTCAAGAGGCTTTGCGCTCGCCGATGTCGAAACATCCGAGGCGCAAGGGCAAAACCGTGGTGATCGTACTGCGCGATGACGTTGCTCAAGGCATCATTGCCCTGCGTGATGAAACCGCGCGCCATCGGCAGCGGCGGTGGCGCAAGTTGAACGCCTTGGAATTTCATCGGTCAATGCTTACAGGGGACAACAGCCGCACAGCCCTTTTCTATCGCAGAAGGCTTGGCAATCGACCATAGGTCAGAGCTTGATGCCCGAGATAAGGTCGCGGCCATTCAAAGCCCTCGCGCTGAGGCCAATGGTCATATGATCGGCGACGGAATCAACGACGCGCCTGCATGCCGCAGCGCATGTGGGCGTTTGCGATGGGGTCCGGCACCGGATGTGGCGCTCGAGACAGCTGATGCAGCGATTTTGCGGCGACGGTGACGTTACCCTCCCAAATCCGGGCCTTGCGCCGCCGACGATGGGCAATAATCCGGGCAGAACATTGCTATGCTCTTGGACTAAAGGGCATAATTTCCTTGTTACGAACGATGCCTCGGCGTGACCGGGCCTCTGGGATCGCGAATCCCCTGGGCTGATACTGGGGCATACCGTTCTGGTGACGTTTTGAACGCGCTGCGTACGCTGTCTTCCGGCCAACCGTTGCTGATGGGCTGGCCGAACCCGCCAGCCGACTTACAAACCTATTAATAAACCACATTTTGAACCCTCGGAAGGACACATATGACCCTCACACGACGCAGCTTTGTTGGCCTGTACTGCGAGCTTTGCCGCCGCCGCACTTTGCGGCATGGGCCAAAGAGAAAACACTGCGATCCACGTGATTGAAGACCCCCAACCGGCGGTGCTGCTCAGCTTGGAATCGATATCCTGGAAAAAAGAGGGCTTTTGCTGTCACGACTGAACGCAGCCAGAAACGCTCTTGATCCGCTACAAGCAAGACCAACGGCATTCCCGCAAGACATGGCGTCTTTGTCATACCGGAAAGATCGACGGCTATATGAATTGAAGGCCATGTGCCGCCCGCTGACATTCCGCAAACTATACTGGCCGAGCGTTCCAGACGCCATTGGCCTCGCCGTAACCGGGATCCCTATGGTTTCGCTCGGGAATGGGGCCCAGAGACCAAGGCGAAGCGTATGACGTGTTTTTGATCGCCCGCGATGGCAAGCACCGAAGGTGTTCTCAGAGCTACGAAGCCGCGTAACGCGCAGCGATTGCTTCTCCCGAAAAAAAAGGTAGCCCCATGTCAAGGTCACGCCCATATTGACCCGCAAAGCGGTGACTGCAGAGTTGTCGGTCGCGATTTGGGCGAATGCGCTGCTTCCACGGTCGCGCAGATTGTGGGCGGGTGGTTACGGGGTCGCTTGCGCTTGTCGCCGATGGCGCTTCACAACTTTTCTGATAATGGCCTCTTTTGGTCATTTGCGTTGTTCGCCCCGCAAAATTGCGCCGCGGCGGCGGATGCGCGCATGACATTCTGGCTTGGCCGGAATCGAAATCGTGGCCGCCCTTATCAACTATAACCACGCTGATTCTGGTCGCTTTTAAACCTAATAATACGAGGGCGGAATGCGCCTGATCGACCCGCCCTCAAGTGGCGGGCTGGACCGTGGTATTCCTGGGCTGTGTTTGCGCTTGTGATTGATACCCCTGACAGCGCTGCTGACCTATTCTATGCAAAAAGACAGTGTGAACATCATGGGCGGCTGTTTTTCATAACTTGTCAGATGCGCTGGCCTCGGTCGCATGATTTTCGGCGGTAACGCTCAATTATCCTGTATGACCTGCATTGGGTCGATCCTGCGGATCACAATCGGTTCGTGTGTAAATCCTCTATCTTGCGCTGACGAAATCGGCGGACCGATCCGCCATGCTTATGCTGGGCAAGCCACCTGATAATGGAAGCCCCGGCAGTCGTCCGAGGCGATGACCAAAGTGGACGGGGTGTCGTGAACGTTGCATCACGTGCACCTAATGGCAGATGCAAGAACATGAAGGTGGCGCTTGATTGTCATGTCCGTGTTGGTGGGGCAGGACTGGCCGAACTTGAACGCCGTGGAAGCGCGAGTTAAACAAGGCCTCGCGGTTGAAATTTTCGGTATTCCCCATTTCGAGCTTGAATTGAAACCTCTGCCCAGCGCGCACCGAACGGCGCATCGTGTGTTGGTCACGAGCAACCACCCAAGGCGGGTGGCAACAAAGCCGGAGCAACAGCTGACCCAGTCAAAGACTGGACCCCATGTTCGCCAATCCCGCCGACGGCGTGCTCAACATGTGGCCAAATGGATCAACCAACGCCCCGGATTGTCGAAGACGCAGATTACATCCCTGCTTCGCTGCGGCAACCAGA
>Ga0163217_1032952_pt1 | contig 10949 bp, 7 predicted proteins | sample SynspAceP_FD_185933 | JGI IMG/M metagenome (GOLD analysis project Ga0163217, IMG submission 185933) | Saline lake microbial communities from Ace Lake in Antarctica - Synechococcus sp. Ace-P (PacBio error correction) | ecosystem: Environmental > Aquatic > Non-marine Saline and Alkaline > Saline ...
CGGAAAAGCGAAAAGTACCAACAAACACAGATCTGAACTTTGGGGGCCAGATAGTAAGTCCCCACTAATTGGAAAAAAAGCAATCTTCTTGCCAACTTTTTGGAAAATACAAGGAAGCAGTTTAATTTCTAATGAAATCCGGAGTTGCACTTGTCCAGTTTTAGCTAATCTGAATTCAGTTCAATGTTTTTTTCTGCTCAAGAATCCAACCTATGCGCGGCGTTAGAAAAATCCTTCCGGCATGTTGGTGAAGTACAGTCCCAAATTCCTCACGCCGCAATTCAGTTTTAATTCTTCGGAATACGCTGTTTCGCCATTAGCAGCGATGGGTCTCTTCACTTTTCTAGCAAGATACGTGCGTCGAACTAATTCCCTACTCATCATGACTGCGCAGCGTTCCCGTTTTTGAGACAAAATTTAGAAATCAGGCATTTCATCTTAAGGGCGGTTATTTGACATTCCTGTTTTTGGGGATTTTTGCTTTGTCTTTGGCCTGATGCTATAGTAGTGGGACTTTCGATTTGCTGACTGCTTATTGATGGCGTGAACTGCATTGTATGCGGAAATCCAAAAGTAAGCCCCTCCCTTTGCTTATCCCTAATTCGCGCAATGTCTCGACCCTCTTTACGATCCGACATAATTTTTCAGTAGGTAGCAGTGTGTTTTTGGTGGGATTCAAGTTTTGAACTGGGATTTCGTAATTCTTACGCTTTTCGATTGCGATGTATGATTGTTTCGTGATGTTTTTTTCTCATTTGGGTTTTGGTCGGGGTTGAAGTACGCAGAACGTCCAAGCTGATGAAATCATCTAGCCATGGGTAACGCCGAGCCCGTAATCACATTTTGGTAGTCGTTTCTTGGTGATTTCGGCGCACAATTTCTGGCAGGCTATAAGTAATCATCAGAACCTCATGAAACTCCCAAAACCATTCACCTAATTGTACTGGCAAAATTATTTTGGAAGGAATTTCTCATTTCAATTGGTTGAATAAAACGAAGCAAAAACATGAAAAGCTCAGCCTGAAAGCTGAAGCTGGCATCATCGATCGGAATGCGATCACTTCAATTGCTCGCTTTGAGGGATCTTCATTGCCATCTATGCGAAAAGATATGAAATATGCTGATGACTAGCCCGCTTAGTTCCGTGCTTTATTCTATCCAATTCTACAAATCTTCAGGCCACGCTCTAGGCAGAGGTTATGGATGAAGATATTTACACGTCTGAACTGACAAAATTCGCAACTGATTTCTGTGAGTCAACGGTCAAAGCCTGAAAATGCTTTAACGAAGGCAGCATGAAATGACCAATGTCGATCTTCATGCATTGTGATGGAGAAGATTTCGTAAAAGATGTCAGGATATTTCCGCATCACTAAAGTCGGCTCGTGATGAAGATCCGAAGAGGGCATGTTTGATTCATGTGCAGCTTTTGTTCCACTCAACTGATTGCCAGCAAGTTCAAACACTGCCTGCGATTCAACTCCTCATTTGGTTGGATAATCAAAATTTCTTGGCCATTCGATTTCGAATGTTACGATCCTTTTTCGTAGCTTCTCGTTTTTGCTCCATCCAAGCTGATTCCAAATAATCCATATCTCACGAGACAATTTTCGGGTCAATATCATTCTCCGCACACCTGCTGTTAAACAATTGCATTAATCCATTGAGAGTTGCAGCAAACGACTCAATGTTTTTTTTGAATTGATAGCGTAAGTTGATAGCCAAATGGCTTTGGTTTCATGAATATATTCTTTCGAATATCTGCATATCGCTGAATTCCATTCAGGCCTAGCATTCCCTTTTTTTGTTGTTCAAGATCGAATTCACTCATCCAAACTATAACCAAAGGCCCCCCCCGCGCCCCCTCATTAACCAGATGAAAAATCACAGATGATCGAATATCAACAGCTCGCGTCCCATGCCAGGCATTCATCGGCCAAATCCCATGCTGGTATCGTGCATTTTCCCCCACGAATAGCCGCCATGCTACAGCCATTTTCCTAGAGAATCGTGCTACTTTACGAGTCTGGCTTTTTGCCACTAGTTTCATCACGGCGATTTCTGAGACAATTTTGTGACTCGTTCCATGAAAAGACGTATCCTCGAATCCCCTGCTTTTCATAAAATCATTGGGAATAGCATAGGTAAGCGATTGGCTCATGGATTGGTGAATGACGTACTCAAAAACAGCTCTTGCTTGCAGCTTTAAATCTGGCTCTGCAATTCCTAATTCCTAATAATTACAATGTGCAAAGGAGCAAAAGGAAAAGTGCCGGTTCCAGCTTTGCTTTATTCGGTATCAGTGGGTTTGAAAATTCTTTACCCGCCATGTATATCTACTCGGTTGCCCCACAGACCCATTCTCGGGATCGCACTACTCCGACAATCAGGATGAGTTGAGCCACCTGTACTGCCAGAAGCGCGGTATGCTCTCGGAGTCGAGCCATTTTCGGATTATTGATTTCTTAGTCTCAGAAAGCTCGATCATCTAGTAGTACCTTCCACCAAGTCGGATCGACATCCAGACCAGATTACTCTGTTCTGGCATTGCTATCAATTGATATTTGATCGAGCTACTTCTGATTGATGAAATATTTTCATTGCTTAGGATTGTTGGCTTGAATGGCTGTGATCACTTACGGTATTAATATATCACTACTTAAAACTCTGCTTGAATATTTGAACCAATGTTTTAATTGAGGCTTGAGCATAGGCAATTGCAAGCCCGTTAAGTTGCACAGCTTTGTACGTATTGTTCCGGTATGTGAGATCAGGAAAAATCAGAACACAGCTTGGCACACTTCGATGTTGGGACATTTCTGTTTTCCGACGCCTGGAATCTACGGCAGCGTCGTAATGATTGGCCCTTCAATTTCAAATCCGGCCTTCTCGATTTCACAAAGTTACTGTTGCTTGCGGACTTTTCTACATCTCTCCTGATCCTGATGAACCCGAAGATAGGAAGCATTGGCGATTTAGGCTCAATTCAAACATAGTGCTGACTCGAGCCAGAAATAGGAATGTCTGCTAATTGCTCAGAACTAGATTTGGCACCACATCACAATCTCCAAAACTGAACACGATTGGGAAGAACATAAACAAGAAAGACGTCGACACACGGCTTGGTTTTTACCAAATTGTAAGCAGTCGGATGTCATGCTGCGTATTATGAATTGCCCTGACACATCCCATCACTCCCCCAGAAAAGCATCATGGTCCCAAATAGGATCTCATGATAGAATACGCGCCATTTCAAAGTCAATCCTTGATTTTCCTAAGCCATGAAGCTTCTGAGCATACTTCTCAAAACGGGGGAATCTGCGGGGTTGTCAATTCCACTTTCCCATCAAAATAAAGTTAAGCGCCTTACCGCTGTCTCATAGAACCCGATGCCAGATGTCAGGCTGGAACGGATTGCGAAATCGCGATCTGCTGAGTCAAAATTCGATCATCCCGCCCTCGGAATACGATGTTTTTTATGTTCTTTGGCAACGCTTGCAATTGATATGAAACTCCTCGGGGAAGTTGTTTGAGAATGAAAGAAACCAACGTCACTCAAAGCGTCTTCATCACTGCAATCTTCAAAAAGCGAATTGCAATGCATTTTCTCTTTCTCATCCGAGAATTCGTTCATGGATTCATTGACTCTCGTGATAATTGATGGTCCCTCTCTACCTGCAAAACAGCAGAACGGTTCCAGTCCTCGAGGAGTTATTAAGAATGGCGCTCGGCAGATCTCCGTAGAAACTTACTGAAGATTTTTCCAAATCCGGGAACTTTGGCCTGAAAACTCTTCGCAAGATCAAAATTGCTCTATTCCAGTAGTCACCACCGAACCGTCATTTGGTCAAGTCGATCTAGGAATTTCCGCAGCTGCATGCTCCAACGATGGATCTGCTGACCTCGATTGGCAAGAAAATTTCTCCAAAGAGCACTATATTAGGCACACGAATGCGGGGCGGATCATTCTTCATCGGTTTGGTGATTATCTGAACTCGTTCGGCTCATGGTGAAACGTAGGAATGATTCCAGGATCATGCTCTACTCGCACATCGCGGCGACAAGGACAACCACGATTTATCTTGCCAGGAGTTACTTGTTTCTGCTAGACTCTCTAAAACAGAGCTAGACTCTGACGCGGCTCGCGAAAATCATTAAGGTTCGTGGCTTGAAGCGCCAACGACGCCTGGGCGATGGGGATTGCGACGGGGGCCCAGCGTTGTGGACTGCTGCTCTGATTTTGCGAGCGCTGAGATCGAGGTCTTCTTGCAATGATAACAGGCATGAATCCAGAAAGGAACTCCCAGCGCGCGTTGAGTGACGTGCATGTACGAAAGCGCCACCTGACGAGACTGGAAGACGTCAGTGCGCTGATGTGTTTGGTTAAAATGCATGCGGCGTAGCGAAGAGTGATGGTGCCAAAGACTCGTCCGCCTGTATTCGAGTCTAGTAGCGAGCGCATGGCTACTCTGGTGGTTGCTGGATTCTTCAGCTCTGAGCGAACACTCGATGACAGTGTCGGCGAGGAACCGTGTCGCAACGCTCTCGAATTGCGCCCTTGATGTAAGTTCAAGCATTGCCGATATTTCTCTTCAAGTCGCGCAGAAAGACCACCTGTTAAGTAAGACCTACTTCTCAAAAAAAATGTCTGCTGTGGCAAAGATTCATGCATCATCGAGAGACAATGATTACATTTTCAGGAGGAGGCGTCCGTAGGCTTGGGCAGGGTAATATAGCGTTGTGCATGGATACTAGGTTTTCTCACGAGGGAGACGAAGTAGCACTAGAAGCAAACAGCGCTTGCCGAGGTACGATATAGTAGAGATATGCGCCTCTTAGAGATATGCTAGAGCAGTACGACTCACGACAAAGCGCGCGGACAGCAGACTCTCAGAGCGCTGGACAGGTTTGCGTGTTGCGCGACAAAATTATTTTTTTCGGGTTTCTCTGAGGACGCTAACAGCTTCCACGAGAATACGATGGTGGGCAGAGAAATCTCCAGCAAGAAACGTCTAACGCGCGTTCGCTGCGCTGTGTGTCAGGCCTGCATGAACTCAGGACCAAGGGTGCTTTCCAGGCAAGCGTAATCAGTATTTTCATGTTGAGACACGAGACGCTGCTCCATTTCGTCTCTTATGTATCTTAGATCAGGGAGTCTACTTAGCTTCCAGCAGCGCGGATATTGTCGAATAAGTCGCGAGTGGCTTCAGAGAGATGTGCGCGGGCCAATTCGCTAGGAGCTTTCTCTGGCGTTGGGCGGCTCACGCAGTCGAGGCGGCGAGATAGGAGCTCTCTACCGCTCGAGTAGGATGCAACACAGATACAATTTAATTTTAAAGCGGGGAAGGGCGCATACGTCATGGGACATCGTCGAAAAATATATTCATATTTCTATACAGAAAAATAGACAGCATTCATCGAGCCAAGGAAACACGAGGTAGATACTATATAAATACCTAGGTGAGTTGCAAACTCAATGATGTACTCAATTCAATCGGAGGCCATCTTGATCATGTGCATATTACTCATGCTCCTATCCATAAGAATGACTATTGCCAGATTGTTGGAGGAAGTTAAAACATTCTCCAACTGGATGAAAAATGCGTGCGTGAACTGAAAATTTATTTGGAAGATGGATACGGGATTTTGGTAAATCCAAGGAGTTCGTAATGTCATAATATATCCAAAACCACGTACATCATTCACAAAAACTTTCCAAGATGATACCGGCTTTTTTGAAAAATATAAAGTGGATATGAAACGAGCGATATGTTGGGATGAGACAAATATTGATTTGCCTTTCAGGGCGAGTAACAAACATGCATGATCAACCATCGATGGCTTCACCCACCCTTAGCTATTCAGCTTCTTGCAGGGCTAAAATGATTAATAGTCAACATCCGCCTTAGGTGTCATTATTTTTAATAATTTGAAACTAACTGCTTTCCGCAACAAAAATTTGTCCTCAGAGATCAAAGCTTAGAAATGAGTATTTGGAAATTTCCCAAATCTATCCAAATGATATAACCGATAACTCAAACAGAGGTGGTTTTCAGAAAAGAATGAATATTCATTTAAATCACTAGATATATTTTTCAGGATTGTTGTTCACGTGGACACCAGTAATTGTTCACTACTACTTATAAAATCGTAATCCAATCCACGTTTGCGTGATCCCTCTCATCCTCACATTCACGTTTGGTCGTCATCAAAAAGCAAAGAAAATAGAGCATGTTGGCATTGCGGATAACACTATTAATTTATCTTCGCTTTTAACAGCGAATGAATTCATCAGCCAGCTTCACCCGAATCTTCAGCCTCCTAGGACTTAATGCACCGGAATTGCTCCATGATGCGGAGCATCGATCTAGCGTGGGCTTTTATGATTCAGCGATGTGACCGGAATCGGTCCATACGTGGCTTCCGCATTCTTTCGAGCAATCCAGCCTTATTTTGCTGCCTTGGCTATGATTTGGCTACTGCAATCCAAGAGCAGGGATCTTTTTATGCAGCCGCTCACTTAACCCTTTTAAGTTTTCCGCCAGCTTTCCCTGGTTTGATATATCGTCATCGGTGTAATCGCTTATAGTCATCGTTCCCTTCTTTGAGCTTTCGCAGCGTTTGTGGGAGACTTGCCTGCCACTTGAATCGGTTGTCGGTACTAATTCCTTGGAATTCTCTTGGGCCTTGTAGGATAATATCCTAGGCGTCACTCTAGAAAGAAAACCTTGATTAGTTTGAATGATTTGTTATGTTCGGTTTAGCACGTGTGATCATTTTGGATAGTTTGATAATCTGATTTCGCAAAAGCGCTCTTGTCGAAGAAGGTAAAAAGCATTTCTATTATCGAAATAACTTTGACTGGTCTAGTTTTAAGCACTTGCTCTCAGCAATCTTATCTCGCAGTTTATAGGAGTTTGACTCCATGCTCAAGCTGAGGAGACGCAAAAAATACCAACCAAACAACCTTTCCAAAGCGATTGGATTGGCATTTCGGAGTAAGCTTTTTTTACATTTTATGTTTCATTCGCTGTTTACATTGCTGTTCCTTGGATTTGTGGCAACCGAAGCGATGAATAAAGACATTACCGCTGCGGGAGTATTGAACTATGTACTTCCTCCAGCTTGGAGTTTTTGGATTTTGTGGATGCGGGCAATTGCTTTTTTAAATGATCTTCACAATGATTCTATCAGTTTCCATATTGATTTTTTCTTGGGCGGTAAGACGGAATTTTCTCAAACGATTCTTCAGCCATCCGCAATTCATAAATCACACAACGTGCTATTTTACTTAGCGATTATGGCAACTTTGGGATCTTAGGAAGTACTTTGCGGAGATATTATTCTAGAATCGATATTATGGTTACTTCGAGTTGTCAATTTCCTATTGATCGTCAATTTCACTGACTATTTATACCAAAAAAACCCTGAAATGCTCCAAAATCATCCATTTTCGAAGCAGGCATACGCAAAAACGATTGCCTTGTGGATAGTCCCAATTTCGAGCTTCTCATTATCCATCGCTCAAAACTCCGAGCGGAGGTTCCGGACTTGGTATTCATCACTCCGTTGTGATCGTGAATGGCTGGGCTCTTCGATTTTCTTTATGTTTCCGCTGAAAAAACTAAAAAAAACTAGGTATCAATACTCAAGAACGTTTCTCAAATTACGCGATAAGATGATTTCAAAATACACAGAATTGCTCCAGATCTGACCATATGTAAAGCTTAACCGACTTTGGAGGTAGCCGACTTGGAGCGCGATGGAGAAAAAATTGACCCAATGAGGCGCCCATGCGATGAATGGTATGCAGAAGCTGGATTACCCTTTGATATGTGATCATTAGTTCACAGGGAAATTCCGAGTTTCGAAAGACCTATGGAGAAAATAAGGCGCAACTTTTCAGAAGTGGGTGAAGTCTGGAGACATCACAAAACTCAGGTGAGAGCTGCTGTCCAACTCGCCTGACTCGATACATCGAACAACTTCGATTTGATGCAATTTCACGCAAATGGAATTACGCCTCTTTGGGTGGATGCCTTTTTGCTCAGAGGAATTAAAAGAGAAGGATGACAGCATTTTAGAGGCTGACAAATTTTTGAGCTGCCATCTTCAGGTGGTAGAATATCTGGAATCAAAAGTAGTCAGTAACAGGTTGCTATACGCTTCTGGATCAGCGGGCAGAAGGGAAATGGACGAAGTCTCGCGAAAGTATGGCGTTATATGTTTCGGAACCGTGCCGGAGATTCTTGCAAAAAGTGGCTGGACAACCGACTCACCTACTCATAATCTCTGACATTGGTCTCAATGAAATATAAGCGATTCATCGACAACTGCTTGAGCTGGCAGGTTTCAGACTTACTGGAAACCCTAATCTAACTTGCCAATAATCATGGAGTCGGATCGCAATATCGCAATTAAGCTATATCTTCACCACCCACGGTCGCAGGATAATCATCGCAGCTAGACTCCGGAAAAGTGGAGCATATTCAAGAAATAAGCCCATTTCTTTGAATTAGAGAAAAGACAAAACAAATCAAAGAAGTAAAGGACTTTCATCAAATCCCCTGGCGATTGTGAGATGATACCGCAAAGCCTCCATTCTAACCGCACAGATTTTGAAGTCATCATGTGGACTTTTCCGCCCTATCTACCAGTGAAGGAAATGAAGGGCGATAAAAGCATTGAGTGAACGGTTGGAAAGATATCGTGGTACGCGAGCTGTCAAAAAGGAAATCGAAATTTTGGTATCCGTACACAGCGAACACATGGACCAAAGCTGGAGGACTGATCCAGCAGAGCAACACATTTTATCATGATAAGCTTGAAACAAGAGCGATTCAAAGCTTGGAGGGAATTAAGAGCAAGTATAACACTCGGATCTTCACCACTCGAGACCGGCAAACGCCACTCCGCCCGAGCACCCTGGCACGATTCAGGCAACTCAACCTCGCAAACCCCATGGTCTAACACGCCGAATTGATACGGCCGACTCGAATACCTTCCCTTGTGAAATCCGAGCAGAACGGTCCTCTCTCGACTGATGTCATTAACAACACATATCCTCTTAACTCTATTTCACTTAAAATATAACTTATGAAAATACAAACTAATCACATTTCGCTATAGTCGCTTCTTGCGCTGATGTTGCTTTACTTCCTATGCAGATTTACTGGAGCTTTGGAGTCTAGATTTCCAAACAGACATGGAAGTGCATCCAGCTGTGCTATCAAACGCTGATGGCACAATTAACGCATTATTCTGGCAATTAGTGATTTATTTGACCGGATGATCAAGGCCGACGCACCTTCAACGAGTTTGATTCAGGGAAACAAAACGAGTACGATGAAAAGCAGAAGAACAAGAGATGGCAAGGTTACGTGGAACGATGGCCGCAGGACTTTAAAGGGTGTCAAAAGTGGAAATAAACATCGAAAACACAAATGCTTTTAAACTCAGACCATTGTTTAAATACTTTGGAAAAAAAAAAAAAGCCCCCTTTCCAATAACCCATTTTAAAATCAAAATCTTTATTCATTTCTAAAATTCCTCTTTCGAATCCCAATAATCAGCGCCCGGCAGTCAACCATCAATAACCATAAATTCACGATGGATAGCATGAATGCTATTGCATTAATGGTGGCAAGCAATTGTGATTCGAGGTGCCGTTTGGGAATCATTCGGATGAAAAGTCCTGCTTTGCTTTCATGGATCCAAAAATCTGCTATCCAAAACTAGGCAGTGTCAATCAAGAAGTGCACAGAACCCTAATAAAATAAACACCCTTGCTCGCCTTCAAAATAGCAGCTGCAAATCAGACAAGAAACCCGATCTCTTAAAGTGCGATCTATTGTGTCTAATTCAGGGATTTCCGGACAAGACACCCAATATCACAGGAAAATAGTATCGCTAAACGAAACCCACGACTAAGCACATTTAATTGGGCCGCTCCATCAGAAATGAATATGAAAAATTGATAATGACGGAAGGGTAAAAACAGTGATGACAGAAAAGGGTTAGCGTTACAGATCGTAATCTCCTTTTGCAAATTGCTACAATGTAAGTGGCCACTGGACAAGAACCAAATCATCATTCCACGGAAACTCCGATCAATGAACAGTTTAACACAACCATATGCAATCATGTGAAGTAGTATTTGGATAGTAAATCCGATGCAACAGCTTTAGGATAGACCAGAATCGCATTAAAATCTGCCAGTGTGAAAGTCCTTCAAACATGATCAGCCAGCGAAAAGGGGAAAACTGAGTAATAATTTGCTCATTTTAATTGATTTACATCTCCATCTCTTGACCCATCTTCCTTAATCATTAACATAATACTTGATCTTTGCTTCTATAAATCCAAAGAATCTGCAATAAAAACCGCAATCCAGTGCATTCCAAGCTTCCCACCAAACCCCCGGTATCAAAGCCGTCGATGGAGACTTCCTGCGCGCATGGCATAGTTTCTCAACTTCGCTGAAAGCACAGCGATCACATCCCAATCGTCTTAGCAAGGCTCCAACCAAAATATGAACAAGGCATGAACAGATAGCAAACACGAAAAGATTAAGTAGTGGCAAGCTGCCCAAACAGCACGATGAAGTCAATAAGTCCTATCGTAGCCAAGAAATCAAAATGATGAAAAAACGATGTCTGATTCCTAAGCTTTCCGGAAGTGGGAATTTGTCTAAATCAGAGCATGCGTCAGCGTATGATTTTCTGGGACTGAAAGGAAAAAGGATACATCCATTTAGAAAGGCATTGCTAGAAAAGCCATTCCCAACGCCGCAAGACTGAATAGAAAAGATTCGATTTCTGATTTGATTTTTTCACCAGTAAATCCGATAAGTTTTTTCTTGGAAATAAGGATTGCAAAATATTCGGTAAATCAAACAGAGAATATCCAGAGTGCATCAAAAGTATGTACATGTCTCGCGGCCATAGAGA
>Ga0163217_1053733_pt1 | contig 10949 bp, 16 predicted proteins | sample SynspAceP_FD_185933 | JGI IMG/M metagenome (GOLD analysis project Ga0163217, IMG submission 185933) | Saline lake microbial communities from Ace Lake in Antarctica - Synechococcus sp. Ace-P (PacBio error correction) | ecosystem: Environmental > Aquatic > Non-marine Saline and Alkaline > Saline ...
CGGTCCATCCGCAATTTCCCCTTGCACTCTTGCACTCGGCAAAGTGCTTCTCCAGTGGACCAGCGCAGTAACCCAACGCCAAAAGAAGCTGGCCTAGTCTGCTAAGCTAGTATGGCGGGCTACCTCCCTGAATCAAGCTGACGGGAATCACAACCTAGCTTCCAAGAGCGAGTGGACGCTCTGGTTGGTCTGATGACATTCAAAGGATTACTACTTTCCAGCTTGGTTGAAGAGGGAGGCCCTCCAACGACGAGAATCAAAAGGCGTTCCGAAGCTTGGCACGCCCAATACATCCCGACGTTGCCAAGGATCAGGAAATCAGACCATAATTCAAGGAAATCATAACCTCTCTGACCCAAGAGAAACGTCGAGGCCTTGACAGCTGGTCGACACAGCCCCGAACCGCCCTCACAGAAATGGGACGCCCTTCTGCAAGACGGCGCATCTTCAAGGACGCTAGTGCCCCAAGCTGCGGTGATCCCAAACCATTGATCCTGGGCCCGATCTGTTCGAGCAGATGGGGTTCCGCTCAGCCCAGTCAGGGGCGCTCTGCGAGCCGCCTTTTCACGCCGCGGGCAGGACTAACGAAACACCATCAGCTCTTGAAGAAGCGGGCCCTGCAGCGAAGTCCGCCTTGGACCTCGATGTAACCGGAGATAGGCCTCGATGGAAACATGCATCGGGGTTTCAAAAAACAGTCCGTGCTGCGCGTCCCAAAGGCGTCATCGACGCGAACGAATACATGCGCGTGCGGGCCGTGGCGCTAAGAGAGAAGGGCCAGCCGTGATCCTATCTCAGCCAATTCGTCTGCAGCCGCAATCGGACCTGTTTCAAGGCGTCGGCATAACAAGATTCCCCACACTCTTCAGCAAGCCATACCAACGATCCAAGCAATCAGAGACGTGATTGGCCGGGCGGACAATGAAGTGCCCAGCTGGAGGTCGCTTGAACGTTTGAACGTGAACCGGGAACGCGGGTGGCGAGCCGGCAAAGCATGCCGCAACCAGGAAGCAGAGAATATAGCGGACCTATACTGCGGATGCTTCAAATCGCACCACAACCCCTCCCTTCCGGCCCCCTTCAGCGATCGGATGCGAGAGCCTCTATCAAGAGCTTGCGAACTCTCCAATTCGCAGCCAACGGTTTAATCTTCAAGACGTCCAATCAAGGCGACAAAGCAATGGCTGAAGAGATCCCTTCTGATTCTAGGAGACGACACGATTCGGGCTTGATGACCTTCTCGACGGCGTCGGCCTGGTTCACGACGACGTTCATCGAGCTTGTCGCGATCGGGACTGTCGTATCAGACCACTCTGGACCACGCCTCAACCCTGGACTTTCATTTCAGCGCCGCACACCTGCACTCAGGGCCCGCGGCGCTCGCCGCTTGCGCGAACGATTTTCGCCTCATCGCTCCGGGCATGGCCTTGGGCGCTGACCTATCTTCGAGCGCATGGAAGTTCTCGAGGCAGGCCTGCGCGAGCTCGAATCGCTGCTACCATGGCCCTGAGGACCCTTCGTGCACTACTAACAACCTTCGGCCTTCCACTTCAAAGGCCAGGCTTGCGGGCCGCAGCAGGGAATCACCGGCATCAGAGGCCCCGCCAGCACGTTTGCTGCATCGCGGCAGGAGATAGAGCCCCTGCAGCAGGTCGGCAACTCTCCGCTCCGCCCCCGCTGGCAAGGCCGCTTGAACTGATCGAAGGCGTGGAATGGGTGACGCTTGCTCGAGAACCCCCCACACGGAAGATCAGCAACTCGAAGGGTTCTTGCCGAGGGTCCTGCGTGCTGGGTCTGTGATGCTGGCATGGCAAGTGCCCGCAGCTTCACACCGGTCCGGCCGGCGCGGCTGATTCGCTTCGACTGGCCAACCAGATCGCCTGTCATCAGATTCTCTCAGCCACCCGGCCTTGCCGGGGGAAGCGCACCAGCAGCCACTGCAGCAGACCACGCATAGTGCAACGCAGAAGACACATAGCCTGATGAAGCCGTGAGGGTCGCAGTGGAGATCTGCCCCGAAGACGAAGGCGAACACCCTGGCGACCAGGAGTGGAGGCCTCTGGGGTGCCCCTCAGCCGCAGACCTGGAGAGCGGGGACGATCGCAGTTGCCCACAGGCAACTGAGGGCGGAGGTCCGCTTCAGGCGCCCCAGCAGGCCGGAGCACGCTGAGGCCAGCGCCAGGGGTGCGCACCGTCAGCGCAGGGGGCACGCAGGGCGGACAGGTCGGCGTAGCTCCCGTTTGAGAATCTCCACCCAGAACCAGACCTTGAGGCGTATATAAGGCAGCTGGGCCAGCACGCCGAGCGCGTAGCCCAGCGGCCTGGCGTTCGACCAGCAGCAGACCGTGGAATCGCAGCAAGGCCTGGCACCTTCCAGTAGAGGGTCATCAAGGCCGCACCATCGCCCCTCCCGTCGCAGCGCCTGCCCATACCAGCAACACAAAGGGCAAGGCCAACGTGAACACTCACCGCCAGTCGATAGTCGATGCACACGGAGGGTGCGGTTAGAGCGGATCTGGCACGACCGGGGTACGGGAAAGCGCCATTATGCTGTAAGTCGGTGCATCGGCAGTAGGGTTCCGAGCCTGTCTCCGCTCTCACGCCTTCCTGGCTTGGATCTTCCCTGGCTTGGATTTTCCTGGCCTTGGGGTCCGTCCTGGTTAAGCATCCCTTGGTTTCAGGGAAGCTGACGAAACGGGCCTCCGCCCAGACGGCTCTTTCCCGCAACGGCTCAATTGGAGGGCGCTGTCGACGAGGTGGCTGCAAAAACCTCGAAGGCGGTTCTCGAGACCTCGCCCTGGTGTTTTGGGTGCCTCCAGTTATGCCAGCGACCTGCCGACGCCTGCTCCGTTGCTGCGCCCAAAAATCAATGCATGCCACTGGATCGGCTGCGCCGGGGTGGTGTGGTCGGCAGCGGAATGCCCAAGGGGCTGCCCATGAGTGGAGCAGACCGGCGGGCTGAGCGTGACCTGCCTCCGTCTGCCGGCGGCCGAGCTGGCAGCTGTTCGACGCTCGACACCAAAAGTCCTGCCGATCTCCGACGGCGAACAGCCAGGACTGGGTGATTGGGTCGGTGCCGATCCGCCTCGCGCGCTCGATGGTTGCCTGTTCGTCGAGTCCCAACCAGTGAGTCCGATCAATGATTCTGATCTGCGGCATGCGACCTAGGCTTTCCCGGCGTCCGACAAGATCGGTGGAATCGCTGGCCATCACACGTTCCAACCACGGTCGCTGTTGATCAAACGACCGGGTCGTGCCGTGGTGCGGTGGGCTGCTTGATCGGCGCCGGCTGGCGATTGACCCGGGTGGGTGGCACAGGGCTGGCGGCCGATCGGCCCGGTCTTTGAAATCGAGGAAGGCGAGCGCAACGTTTGGTTCTGCAAACTCAGTGCAGGAACAGGAAGCAACACGCCGGTGAACTGCTGCGGGAAATCTCGCCAGTGCTGACTCCGTTGAACGGCAGCAGGTCGGCACTCCTTGTTTTCTGGGCGTGGGTCGCAGAGCAAGTTTTCAGCCTTGGCAGGCCAGGCAACCCTCCGAGCCCGCCTTTCTATGTACGCAACCTGCTGCGTCGATCCCGCGCAATGGCGCGTGGCCGTGGCCGAGCAGCCTGCGGTCGGCCAGCAGGTGCAAGTTTTCAGCTCCGTGATGCCGCCGGCCTCACGCCAGGAGCTACGCCTGTTGGGCTGCGCGCAGGCACACACGAAAGCACACCCGCTCGCCGCCCTGGTGTTGCCTGCTGGTCGGGCCAGGGGCTCTATGGCCAGCCGGATGCGAACGTTGACGCTCTGCCATGAGCAGTTTCCCCGCCTGCCCATCGCCGGCGCTTCTGCAATGCGAAATCGGCCCGTGGCCGGCACACCTATCTTGCATGGCTACACCGCCAGCTGGGCTTCTGGTGCCCAACATCCCGCCGGACCAGGCCGGCGGCGGGGGAGTGTAGGCGGAATGGTGCGTCGCACGTCAAATCCGCTAGCGCGTCCACCAGCAGCCTGCGGACCTGCCACCGCACAGGCCCTCTTCCAGCATCCGTCGCAACCCTTCCACTCGACATCGCAAGCGCCAGCGGGCCCGCTTCCTGCTGGGCGCCTGGCTCCCCAGGGCAGCCGGATTGGGAACTTCTTCGGAGTCGAAAATTCGCCGATGGCCTCGTTGACGCGCCGAGCGCGACCGCGAGCATCTGGGGCTCGGCAATGTTGCTTTCCCGGTTCTGCAACGCCAATGTTGGACCTCCAGGACTGGCTCACCGCTCTGCGTCCGCCACGCTGCAACGGGTGACGATCTCGTTCGATCCTGGTTCAAGCGGAAACACAAGAAGCGCCGTGTGCTGCAAACAGCGTTCTCATGCATCGGCCAGCGCCTCTGCCGGGAGGCGAGCTGTTTCTGCAGAGCGATGTGCAGCTGGTGGATCGAGCCCGATGCGTGGCGTCAGCGAAGCCTGCGGCGCCTTTCGACTCGGCCCAGAACTGACCCAACGGCCTGGCGAACGATCCAATCCGCTGCCGGTGGCCAGCGAGCGGGAGGCAGCACGTGGCTTCAGCCAAGGCCAGCAACCCGTCTACCGGTTAGTCTACAGCGCACAACTGCAGCGTTGGACCGCTCGCCAGCTGGAGGCGGTTGCACGAGGCACCATAATCGCGCCCATCAGCGCTGCGTAAGGCCCGATCCCGAAGCACCTTCCGCAGCGATTCCAACCCGTCTGATGCCGGCCGCCGCCTCCAGCCCCGGCCAAATTCCCACCGGCCATCCCTGCGCGATCCCGCGCCGGTTCCCTGGTTTGCTGCGCTGGCAGGCGCTGCTGGCTGACGCCCAACCGGTTTTGTGTCATGCGGCAAGCTGGCCGGCTCTCGGGGCTGGTGCTCTGCATCTTTGATGGCCGCTGCCGTTCTGACCCGGCGGGCCCTGGCCCTGCTGGTTCTGGCTGCGGCCTGCTCTGGAGTCTGGCGCTGCGGACGCGCAGCGGGCGGATCGGAGCCCGATCACGCGGCTGGTTGCTGTGCTGCTGGGGGTGGCGGTGCTGGCCACAGGCTTCTTCGCCGGTTCCCACCGCCGCCGCAAGGGCTGCGTGAAGCTGTAAAGACTCACCTCGGCCGTCTAATCGGCCCACTGATGCAGCCACCGTATCAGATGCGAAACTCTCCGGCTTGCGTGGGACCGGATCGTGGCGCCGCCCTGCTTGGTGGTCAGGTTGCGGCGTCCGGTGATCGCATCCGCCAGCTTTTAGTCGATTCCTCTGCCCGGCCGCGCTGGTCGGATCGAATAATATAGAGAACGCGGCAACTGGTGCGGATCTACACGCACCTGGGCCGAACCCCAAAACTCCTGCGCGGGACTATTTGCTAGAAAGAGATAGAAGTGCGGGTGGTTGGCCAATGCTGCGTTGGCGGGGCGTAGGTTGCCGCCTTTTCGCGCTCACCTCGCTGCTATTGGGCAGGTACGGCCTCATACTTTCACTACAGCCGCGAGGCATACTGAGGCTGGTGGCAAGCACATGGCAGCCCTGGGACTGCTTGCTGGTCCTGGCGCTGGACTCGGCACACTGGCCCGTGCTCTGGCAACGGCTGTTTCCGTTGTTTGCAAGCTTTGCTGCTCGGAGCTGCGGCACTGGCGGTAGCGATCGCCCTGGTGAAGAGTAACCCAAAAAAAAAAAAAAACCAAAAAAAAAACAAGGTAGCGGCTGATGATTGCTGGCAGGTCGGGAAGACAAATATTCCGCTCAAACGTCATGGATGGCGGTCCTGCAGATGATTATCAGGACCGCCCTGGCTGGGCATCCGGGCGGGGAACAACGCTTCAACTGATCTTACCCCCTCTACAACAGCCCAAGTTCAACATGCCTCAGCGCCTATTCCATTCCGCTGGAACTCGGCCTCGAGGGGGGGCTGCGGGGCTGCTCGCCGGACTTGGCCTGTTAAAGAAATAAAGAAGCGGCCTGAGCCGTTTGCGAGCCCGGCAGGCTGGCCCTGCCGGGCGTTCGGGGCCACTGGCGGCATCGGTCGGCCTCGGGGTGCAGGGCCTCACCGACACGATCTTTTTCCGGCCGGAAGGTTCAACTGACCGCTTGGCTTGCCTGGCCACCCCTGGCCGGTCCTGCCTCCCGTCAGATGACCGCAACCACTGAAAGCGGAGCGATCGCAGTCCCCTGCTGGCTGGCTTCGATGCCGGCCAGACCCACCACCTGCGACTGCCCGCTTGCGCGGCGATGGACCGCCCTGTTCACGTGGCCGAGCAGAGGTTCCGGGGTCAGCATCCTGGCGGCGAGCGGGGGGCCGGAGCGTTTTTTGCGCTGGCGCTGACAACCGCCTTGGCCAGGCACTCGGGCCCCGGATACGCAGCGATTCTCGCAGCGGCCGCGTCGGGGCCAGCGGCATCGAGCAGCGGCAACCGCCATCCAGAACAAGGCCCGGTGCCCTGGCGGCCGCGCGCTGGCCATGCCCTTGCCAGGTTTTGGTCACCGGCGATGAGCGCACTGGCGGCCCTGCGCGGGGCCCATGGCGACCTCCAGGGCAACAGCGCCGGCATCGTGGTGATCAGCGGCACCGGCAGCATCGCCCTTTGGCAGGATTCGGCCGGCCGGAACACCGCCTGCGGAGGCTGGGGCTGGCTGCTGATCGCTCCGCTCGCCTGCGAATCGGGCGCGACGCTGAGCCTCTCCACTGGAATGGCCGATGGACGCCCGCGGCGAATCCCCCTTGCGGCAGGCGATCTGGCAGGCCTTAGCCCAAGCCAGCCTCTGCCCAGGACATCAGGCCGGCGGTGGACCAACTTCGGCGCGCAGGCCTTTGCCCGGCTCGCGCCGGACGGTGGACGCTCTGGCCGCCAAGGGGAGACGCCGAACCCATGCCGTGCTCGACCCTCGGCCCTCGGTCTGCGGGCTGGTGCAGCGGTGGTCGCCCGCGCCGCCTGGCCATGGAGCGGGCGCAGGTCTTGGTCGACTCGGGGCGCCCTGAAACGCATCCTGCCCGCTTTCGCCGCCGCTTACCGCGCCGCCCTGGGCCATGTCCTGCCCGGGATGCCAGCAGCGTGACTGCCCGGTGATGCTGTCAGGGAGCCCTGTTGGCTGGCCCGCCGACAGCCTGCCGATCAACAGCCTGCGGATCAGGCGGGTTGAGCTCGGAACTGGGCCAGGGCCCGCCAGATGGGACGACCAGTGATCCACCTGTCCTGCTCGGCTCGCCTCGACTGCATCACACGCAAGGAGTGGTTTTCGTGCCGCCTGGCCCGCACCAGCACCCGGCCGGAGCCCGGCCATCGGGGCTTCCGCCTGCCTCACTGCCCGCGTAATGGCTAACTCTTTGCCATGCTGGCGGTTTCTAGGGCGGGGACGATGACATTGGACCAGCCGCTGGGGGTAGGCGAGGAAACTGCTCTCCACATCCACTCAGCCAGGGACCCGCCCCCGGCCATGATCAGGCTGGCCACCTGCAGGGCTTGATGAGCGGCCATCGCCGCTCATGCCGTGCTGCATGCGAAAGGATGTGGCCGGATTGTTTCACCGCCCAGGGCCGCACCGCTGGCCTCCATGGCGGCGGGACATTGCTGGTCGCCGACGGCGGTGCGATCGATGTAGGCCGCACGGGCCTGCCAGGCCCGCTCGAAGCCGAGGTTTGGACATCACCGTGGCCACAGGCGGTCTTCCCGGCAGCTTGGGCGGCTTCTGCAGGGCCCCACCCCAGAAGAAAGAGAATCTGATCGCCGTCCCACCGCGCGCATCGACGGCCCAGCATATGCGTATCGGCATCGCATCAGGCAACGCCCATCTTGGGCCCTGAACGCCCAGCACAGCCTGGCGTAATGGCTCCAGGTGGGGTGCTGCCGCAACCACATTGACGCGCGTCATCCGGGCTCGCGCCTGCAGCATGATCGGCGCCCAGGGCCCGGAACAACTCAAAGCCACAGGCGTGGCCGATCCCAGCGAGATCGGAGACGTTTTGCAGCCTGCAGACGGTCTTCCCGCCACGCTCTCCAGCAACGCGGTGCTGTAGTCCAGCCAGCAAGTCGGTGCGTTGGTGGGCGGGCCGCAGCGGTAGGCCCCATCTCCCCCCCGGTCGTTCGTGGCGGTGGGACCCATTTGGCTCACCGCGCAGAACCGGCTTCGATGGCCCTGCTGCACCACTTGCTGAGTTTTGGCGCGGAGGAGCCGAACAACTTGTTGCCGTTGTCTTCCGGTGGGTTGTGGCTGGCGAAACCATCAACCCTCCGGCCGCCTCCCAGGCGGCGGGATGCTGCCGGGACCGCCGGGGTAGGACAAAGCCGAGTTCCACACTTCGACGGCCCGCAGCGGTCAGGCCCCCGTCGCGCCGCAGCCAGCAATCCTGGACTGCGAGTGCGGGAGTCCATGCCGTCAGCAGGGCCCTTGGCGCAGCACATGCCGCACCATAGCCCACCTGCAGGGCCAGCGCTGGGGTGATCAGGGTGCCGACCCGGCCACGGATGCCATCGGTGCCGAACCGGGGTGAGGAACCTGGGGTGGACGACGGGAAGGACGCCAGCTCCGTCATCCGGCAACTATCGCTGGGCTGCAGTTACGCGCTGCGGCGGGGCCCGCAGGCCCAGCGCACCAATTCAGCGATGGCCAGAAAGCAAACAGGCTGCGACACCCCACCCGGCAGGGCCTGGACGGCCAGATCGGGCCGCGGGCCACCAAGCCCAGCGGTCATGGGGAACCAACCGCAACGGCCCCGGCGGCGGCTTGGGCAGCTCGGGCAGGGTGTGAAACGGGCGGAAGTGCGATGGAAAGGCCCATGGTGGGTGAAGCTGTCCCCAGAATGCCGGCAGCTTGAGGAAGGGCCTCGGCCGCTCCAGTGCCTCTCCCGTGCCCCAACGCCCCTGCCTCGCTCGTCCAGCGCGGGGGCTGCATGACCTTGCCTCACAGCATCGTGGGCCAGCGGGCCGTGCTCTTCCCCGCGCCAGGCCGCATGCGGCGGCGCCTGCCCGACCCCCCGCACACCTCGGGACCAACTGGTGCGCAGTCGCCGCTGGGATCCCGATCCCAGCGGCGGAACGGAGCCGCCTGCTTGCTCAGGCTGGCGGCCAAGGCCGAACCCACCGGCATGCGCCTCGTCGCTGGCCTGGTCAGGCCTGGGCAGGACCTCTTCTGGAGCACTGGGTGCTCAAACCGACGCCAGCGCACGGACCTGGGCGCTAGACGGCCGACCGAACTCCTTGGCGTCAGCTGCTGCGGCGGTTTCCCGTCGGCTCCGGCGACCGCCGATGCGCTCATTATGCGCTCGGTCGCCAGGAACCCAGAGGCGAGCGCTGCTGCAGCAACGTGTCCCGGCCATCCCGCCTATTAGTCCCGCCGCGTGGAGGCCGGCGCAGCCGGAGGCCCTGCAGAGGGAGCCTTCAAACATTGGCCGGTTGGGGCGCGCGTGGCCGGACGCCCGGCAAGATCGGCGAGGCCTGCCGTCTCAGCCCTGCCAACTCAGCGCCACGGGCCCGCAGCCAGTGGCCGAGCCCTGGCGGAGCTGGGCGATGGCGCCGGAGCCTGGCTGCCTCGGTACCAGCCGGCGGTAACCAGCCCGCGAAGGCGCCAACTGAGCTGGCCCGGGCCGCACTTGCTCCAGGGCCAAGAAGAAGCAGCAAAGCCAGGGCGGCAGCGGTTGCCTGGCCCTGGCCGGCGCCAGCCCGCCAGCTCTGCGGCCATGGAAAGCCGACTCCGCCTGCTCAAGTCAGAGGCAGAGGGCCTGACGCTGCCTGGACGCCGTTGCCCGGCCCGTTGCAGCACGACCGCCCCGGTGCCAGGCCCGCCGCGCCATCGAGAGCGGCGAAGGCTGGCAGTCGGTGCTGAAGCGCTTGGCGCCAGCCCGATCTCGGCCAGCTGGGATTTGGCAGTGGGCCTGGCCGCCCACTGCTGCTGAAGCAGAGTGGGCGGCAGCCGCAGCGGTTTCGCGCGCCTGCCCGCGAAGGGCTGCCGGAACCCAGCCGCGCGCCCGCAGTTCTGGCTTGCGGTTTGCCGAGCAGCGCCAGGGTCAGAGCGCGCCTGGCTCGCCGCGCTGCAGGACCCTCGCTGCTGCGCTCCCCCTGGGGTACTCGGCGGGCGCGCACAAGGTGAGGCTGGGGCCAGGGGGAACGCAAGCCTCCCTGCTCGTCCCGGGAACCAACCGCGCCTATTGGACCGCTGAGGCTGGCAACCGCTGCAAAGTGGTGGAGCCGGCTGATCCTCTGGGCGGCTTGGCCAGCCCCTGGGAAGCCTGGGAGACTGTGGCGACACAGCGGGCGACACGAGCCCAACCACCCGGACTGCTGTCTGGAGGGCGGCTGCGTCAGGGGGGAGGGTCGGATGATGGAACGGGCTTGGACCAGCTGGAGCGGGCGAATCCTCGCTGGTTGGCCCCGCCTGTCCGAAGCGGCCTCGCCTTGGAGCGTTACTCCATCCGGTGCGCTACGGAACGGTGTTCCTCCCAGGCGGCCCAGGCGGCCGGGAATCCGATCCAGGTTTTTGCTGGCTGTGCCAAGCAGGAATCCCGTCTTCGCACGCGGCGGTGACGAGTTCAGCAGCAGGCGCCGTCGGCTGCTGGCAGCTGAATGGCCGGCACCCCCGCCCCGAAAAAAAAGCTTTTAAAAAAGCAAAAAAGGCAAGCGCTGACACCGAGCAGCTGAGCAACAGCATTTATGCCGCGTGGGAGCGGCGCTATCTCGCTGGCAACTGTTTGCGCCTTGTGGGCAGGGCCATATCCTTTCTGGCGACGCCAGTTACAAAACGCCCGGTCTTCCGGGGGCCGTGCAGGGCTGGCTTGAGCCCACAGCTGCAGAACGGAACCGGAGCTGTGGGTGGAGGCCATTTCCCTTCCCGAGACCCGGCATTTTAACAAACACACAAAAAGGTGCTGGGCAATCTCTGGACCTACCAGCAGTTTGATGGGGGGGCTGCGCTGCGGCTGCGCGCGGCTCCCTAAGCCTGCGCCGAAAGATGCCAAAACCGGCCCCAGCCAGACCGCGAGCATCAC
>Ga0163217_1066345_pt1 | contig 10949 bp, 22 predicted proteins | sample SynspAceP_FD_185933 | JGI IMG/M metagenome (GOLD analysis project Ga0163217, IMG submission 185933) | Saline lake microbial communities from Ace Lake in Antarctica - Synechococcus sp. Ace-P (PacBio error correction) | ecosystem: Environmental > Aquatic > Non-marine Saline and Alkaline > Saline ...
TTGAAAGAAAAAGGGAAAAAAAGGGGAAATAAAGCGTGGAAAGGGGGCCCCCGCCCCCGGGGGGCCCCAAAAAATTTTTTGGGCAGGGAACCAGCCGTTTTTTGGTCCCAGAAGCCGAAACCATGGAATTTCCCTGGCCCTGAAATCGGCTTTGGGCCTGAAATTTCCCGGAGAATTTGAAACGCCCCCAGGCTTGCCAAAAACGGTGGGAGGTCAATGGGAAAGGGTGCAACTTGGTCATCGCCGGGTCAAGAGGGAAGGAAAGGGCTCGAAGACATGGGAAACAATCGCATCGCTGTTTTGCCGCTCCGCTTGGGATCCACGGCCCTTAACCGGCCACCCTGCAGCTCCCGCATCCATCAGGGGTGCGCCGGTGGGGCCTGGAAAGATAGACATCATCCAGGCTGGGGGCGGCCTTGGGAGAAGAAGAAGAACACTGGCAGAATCGGCCCGCGGCCACTGGCGCCGCAAGCGGTTTCAAATCAACCGCTTGCATTCTCAACAACGAGTTCTGAGCGAATAGGGCCCTGGGCCCAGGTTCACCACCACCTGCGAACGCCCGGCAGCGCTCAGCACCTCACGGACCCGTTTTCAGCCTTCAGGGGCGTTGCTGAATTACCCCGTACCCGCAGGGTGAACCCCGATCGCCCCACAGGGGCGCCTCTTCAAGCGGTGGGCTCGGTTCCCCTCGAGGCAACTCACCCTTGTCAACCTCGATGCTCCGCCAGCCCGAATCGCGAGGGCATTTCGATTTCTTCGAGTAGTGGCTGCTTCAACAGCAACGTGGGTGCCGCTGATCGCGGAAGCTTGGCGCAACACCCTCGCCAGATCGCGGGCACGGCTTTTCGATGTCAAGGCCGAGCGGTGGGTTCATCGAGCACCAGCACAAGCTGGAATCGTGAAGTAGGCGCTGGCCAGGTCCAGGCGCGAGCGCAATTTCCGGCGGAGTAGCTGCCTACAAGCGCCGATCCAGCCAGTTCGTCCATGGGAGTCGGAGGCGGCCGCTGAGTTCCAAGGACCGCGCCTGCAGGGCGCTTTGGCGTTTGGCAAGGTGGTACAGCGCCCCTGCAACTCCAAAGTAAGTTCTTGCCCGACCCGTGAGGATCTTGGTCGATCCGCCCACCTCCTGGGCCACAAATATCCGAGCCAGTTCACAGCACGGCCCTGGCTGGGCCAGGGCAAATCGGAGCCCGCCCACCCTGACGCTGCCGCTGTCGGGGGACAGCAGGTGCAGACGATGCCGCAGGGCGGGGTTGGTCTTGCCCGCGAACCGTTGGGGCCCAGCAGGCCCGGTAACAGGCAGCCCTTGTGCACGGTCAAGGAGAGGCATCCGGCCAGGGCCGTGAACCGGGCCGTAATTCTGCGTAGCTCAATGAGCTCGATCACCGTGGCTTTCTTCTCCCGTTTGTGACACTACCTGGGCCAGGCCGTGATGGGTTCAATTTAATCTAGAAGAGGGAAGCAACACTGCCAAGGAGAGTGCCAAACCCTGGCGCTCAGAGCGCTGGCAGCAGGCAGGAACGGGTAGAGCAGCCTACCCAGCAGTTCCCAGCTCTGCTGGCTGACACTTGGGCTCCGGGTACAGCGGGCCATAAGCAGCCAACAGGCAGATGCCGATACAGGTAGAGGGATCGACCAGCGAAACAAACCCTTTGGCGGCCATGGGGTTCTTCCGGGGCATGGGCCAAGGAGCGTGACATCTCAGCAAGCCCTGGAATTGAATGGCAGCAGCAGCAGCCCCGTAGATGGCAGGTCCAACCATGTGGGCAAGGCCAAGCACTCCGAAGCCAGCTGATCAGGGCCGTGGCCCTGGCGTTAATGGCCGATTCGCTCCGGTTGTGTGGGCGGCACCTTTGATCACCGTCAGCAATCGAATGCCACCCGAGAGACGTAATCCTTCCGCAAGCAACAGGGCCGAAGGCCCAGAATAAATGGGCCCGGTGTCCACGGAGCATCACCAGGCGAACAGCCACCAACCACGCCATACCACATGCCCACTGGCAGCGCCGCTCCACCAGGGGCGGAATCCACCCGGCGACGCCACCGATGACGATGTTCTGGGTGTGCGGGGTTTGATCTATTGTGTGTCTGTTTAGAGCAGCCACATAGCTGCATAGCCCGAGAGCAACTTTAGAGAGGGCCCGCCAGGCTGTTTCACTCCCGACGATCAAACAGCAAGCTACGGAAGGCCAGGGTGAGGGCGCCGCCGCCCCAGAAGGCGCGTGGTGGAAGAAAGCCGACCGAGGGCATGGCACGGCCACTGGTGCGCCCCATCCGGCCCCATCGAGATTCTCTTCCCAGAAGGCATTTTGAAAACGCCGGCAGCGGCCAGCGGCAGGGCCGCCACCGCCAGGGTGCGGCCCAAGGTTGAGGTGGGTAATGGCCAGCCTTCGGAGAGGGCCCATATGCCAGCCGAGGGTGGTGGCGCAAGCAGCAGGGAATCACGGCCGGGTTTGGCGATTTCCAGCCAGGCGGGCAGGCGCGCCATTGGCTTGGTAGCGGCTACCGGCCTGTCCACGGCCCAAGCGGGGGGGCCGAAGGGGCCGTGGGTTCACGTGGCGCTAACCATGGGAGTCTGCATAACGGGGGATCGGCCGAGGTCGGCGCTGGGAAGGCTGGATCGCCAGGTCCGCATCGCCAGGGCGCGATGTACGGCCAAAGCAAAGCTGCCGTGATCTGGTGCCCCACGGTGATAACCCGGGACGGCCAGGGGCGAGGCCGAGGGTGAACACGCCAGCAGACTTGCCAAGGTCACCAGAGCATCAACGGCTGCTTGCTGCTGAGCGGCCACTTGTCGCCGAATGCGAACCGCGCAGGCAGAATTGTAAACCAGGGCTCAGCGCAAATCAATCCCGCTGTGGCAACAAGGCGTGGCGAGCCTGGCGATGGAGGGCTAACCACTGGCAGGCTTCTCCGCTGGCAAGGCAATCGGCCTGAAGCCATGTGGCTGGCCATCAGCGGCTCCTGAGATGGCCTGGATTGAAACACGCCAAAACCAGCTGAGGCGGGGGCCATCCACCAAGGCCGCTGGCCAGCCAGGCCGAACCACTCGCTTGTTGGGTGGCTGGAGCGAAGAGGCCTGGTTCGGGAACGGAAGGCCAAGCCCTGATGGATTGGCTGAGGGCAGGGCCACCAGCACCAAGGGCCGTGGCCAGTGAGCCGGTGACCCAGGTCCGAATCGCAAAGCCAGCTGGGTCACCGTCAGGCACCGAGGGCCGCCCTGGGAAAGCCACCAACAAAGGGCCGTGCCGCTGGCCCATGGCAAGCCAAGCTAGCAGCGAGGAACCGCCTTGTCAGCAAACTGATCACGAGCAAGACCCAGAAACCGATGCCGACCAGAAGGCATCAAGGCGTTGAAACCATTCGAGGAACACCTTCAGATTCCACTGGCCACCAGGCAGGAAGCTGCCATAGCAGAGCGGCCCGTCGGGTCAGTCCAGCCGGCTTGCATACCCGGGTGCGCCCACGATGCCGACAAGCGCCACCAGGGCCACCACCAATGGATGTGGAGAATAAGAAGATTCCAAGGCACCATTGGCCACCAACTAGCGAATCAAGCTTCACCCTGAAGTCCGTTGCCTGGACCTGGGCTCCTACAAGGGCAGCCCCTGTGTGGAATCGCGTCACTTGATCGAGGAGTTGATAAGTGGTTTTTATTGCGCCAAATGGCCCTTGCCGGATCCTCGATCCCATGACAGGTTGGCGAATCCAGCGACAAATGCGGTCCGTGCCATACCCTCCGCCATTTCTCACCTTGAGTGGTGGGCATGATCCTCGTCTTGGCAGGCTATGGGGTTGGCCAGAATATCAACCTCCTGCCAGCAGCCGCCAGTTTCGAACGCACCTTTGTATGACGAACTCTTCGCCGTACTTTTTCACGATCGCCACAATCCTTTTTCTGGAATTCTTGCGGCCTGTTTGAATCTTCAGCCTGGTGCGTTTCAGGCGGGGCGGGAAATGGTGATTCTGGTGATGGTTGTGGCTGTGGAAGGAAATCCTTCAAGCTTTGAAATCTTATCTGGACCGCATCCCCGCAATCGTGGTGTTGAGTTTGTCGGCATCTACAGCTACCGACATCTATGACCGGATGGGCGGCATGACCCCCTCGCCGGATACCCCATTCCATGCATGGGACGATGGACTCTCCAGTCGCTCAAGCCAGTGGTCCGGGTCATCAGAAGGAGAAGCTGGACACCCCCCCGCCTCTGGGGAATGAATCGGTGCTGCTTCTGGATGGAAGCATCGGCGTCTGCCTGTCGATGTAACCGGCTCTTCAGTTTCGCCCTTCCTTTTCCATTACCGCCGAAGGCGACTCAATCGTCGGTGCGAACTTCACTCAAAAGCGAGCCAACGGTGGAGTTGCGGATGGAGGCGCGCGATGTGATCACCATAGGCCTTCTGGGTGCGTCTGAGTCGCCATGAAAGCAGGACCGTGATCCCCCAGGGCAGCCAACCGTGTTGACCTTTACACTACCCACCCTGAACCGGGCCGGTAAGTCTCGATTCATCTGCGCCAACTCTGCGGCCCCCGTACAACGGGCGGGAGCGTTCCACCTGGTGGTCCCACGACCGGAGGCCCTTCGATCGTTGACTGGAATTCCAACACTTCCGGCAACGGTGGCCTCGGCAAGCCGGCAGCTCCCACCGGCTGAGGTCGCTCCACGAGCGTTTTTGATTCCCTTCAACCCCATGCCCCCCTGGCGGATGACCCTCGGCTTTCCCCCCCAGCACTTCCACCGCAAGCCTCCCTCCCGGGGTTTACAGGCCAGCCAAGGCTGGCTTTCGTTTATCTCATCACTTTCAGCCTCGATCAACAAAAGTGATCGGCTGCAATACCATGGTGACCGGGGATTCTTTTTTCTATCTGGATGGGAGGGCCTGCCGGCGTGATTCGGGTGGAACTTGGTTGAGTTCCGATACATCCGCCGATTTTGTTCCAGGGAAACTACAACGAAAATGCTCACCGCCTGCATGGCACGGTGATGATTTTTTGTGGCATCGTGTCCCTGTGGTGAATGGGTAGCCTCGTAATTATCTGATTCCTTTTTAATGTAGGAGCCCGCGGAACATGGCGTTTCCCGCTTCAATGCGTGGCTTTTCTGGTGATTCCAACCGGCTGGTTTTTTTGCTGATTGCCAAATTACTCTCATGCCGGCCGGGTGCGGGCCCATCCCGGTTGACGCCTATCCGCCGCTCAGCCTCACCACTCCCCGCTTGCCGGGCCAAAGTGGTTTTGGAATCTTGAGTCGTGCTTTTGCTTCTCGGGCGGTTAGTTTCATTTTTTTGGGGGTCATCAACTTCATTGCACCATCTTAAAGCTGCGTCCCGGCTGAAGATGATGCAACACTGCCATGTACTGCTGGGCGATGCTGGCACCAAGTTTCCTTTGGTTCCTCTTCTCGCCACACCTCGGTGCTAGCAGAAACGCTGGTGTTGCCTCAGTTTCGGACATCATCGCACATCCGGATCTCTCGTCAACCCGAGCCCTTGGGATGGCAATGCGGGTGTGTAATCAACCACCTTTTCTTGTGCTCATTCTCCACCCGGCGGTTTACAATCATGGTTTTCTTTCCGGCTTTGGGCTGGTCAGTGATTCCTGCGTTCAATGCCGCAAGCCCCTGTTCGGCTACACCAGCGATGGTGTACTCCATTCTTGGGAATTGTTTTCCTCGCTTTGATCGGTCCTGGGCCCATCATACATGTTCACCAATGCGGTACGCCCCCTGGATGCGACCTGTTTTTCACGATTGCCAAAGCGGCCTTCATCGCGTAACCAACCGCATCAAATTCTTTTAACATGGCTCGCCACCTTTTGGGGCCGGCAAAATTCGCACTGAACAGCCGCCCCATGTTTTGTTTCAGCCCGTGCTTCCAATCGTTCACTTCGTTTTCGGTGGCATCACCGGGTGGCACTGGCCCAGGTCCCTTCGATATTCATTGTCCACGATCACCTTACTTCGCTTTGTCGGCCATTTTTCAACTACATCGTCCTATGGCGGAACCGGTCTTTCGTCGTGTTTTGGATGATTTATCACTGGTTCCCCAAGTTCACGGGCGGATGGCTGACGAACACTGGGCCGCCCTGCACTTTGCGCTCACCTTCATTGGTTTCAACCTCTGCTTTTGCCCCCCAGCACTGGCTTGGCCCTCAATGGCATGCCCCGCCGCGTGCTGAGTACGCCCCCGCCAGTTCACCAATGTTGAAACCAGGTCAGCAGTGTGGGAGCCCTGCTGATGGCGATCAGCCACCCTTCATTCCTAATCAAAATGTGGCCTGGAGTGCCCTTCGCCGGCCCCGTGGCTGTGACAACCCTAGGAGGGCGTTTAACTCCGGATGGTTTGACAAGCTTTCTCCTCCCACCGGTTGGAGAATGGATCGGCTGCGGCCGTTGGTGACCCACCCCTACGGCTACGGCGTCGAGCATGCAAACGACCAGATCGACGCTCAAAGTCACCACGGGCCAACAGCTCTGGTCGTCGGGTCGATGATCAGGGAGCTTGCCCGCACCTCGCTGCTTCCCCGATTGGTCGATTTCTCCCAGACCCCCACCCAATGGCCAGCCCTGGAACGCCGTCCCCGAACCGTCATCAAGTGCTGCCCTGTGGCGGACAGACCTTGAACCTCCGCACCGTTGCTGCCAGCATCGTTTGAGTCCCCAGCCTTTCACTGGCCCGCTGAAGGAAGGACGAGGAAAGGCCATCAGCGACGTGCGCATGGTTCGGTCTGACCACTTTCCTGGTGGACTCATGATGGAGATGACGCTTGCGCGCGGATTTCTATTTTTGCCGCTTACCTCTACGTTTCGGGCGGTGATCCCCTTGCCCACTGGGACACGATCTACGAACTGGAACTGGTGTTGCCCACGATCAACACCGCCCTTGCTTGTGGCGGAGAGTTTTCCAACGTTCCCACCAGTGCCTGCAGCAGAAACTGGAAGCAGGACAGGCCATCTGCCTTCCGCCGCTTGGCTGCTGCTGGACGGCGCGCCCTTGGGTCGGCCTCCTGGCTGGTCAGAATGGTCGAATATTTTTCACTGCCCTTCGCCTCAGCCGACACCTCTACGCCAGCACCTTTTATGCCGCTCACGGGTTTCCACGGGCTGCACGTGTCTGGGGCACATGATGATCTGATTGTCTGGTGCCAGGCACGCAAGCCGGGTCACTTCACACCTTGAGCACCATTTCGGCGTCGAAGCAGCCGAACTCTATTCGGCACTTCGTGGATGTTGATTGGGTTGATTCTTCTTCGGCATCCTCCTATATCCTTTAATCCTGGTCAGCGGCATTCTCCGGGACCTGAGGTCCTGATAGCTCCCATCCACCGAGCAGTCCAATCTGCTTCGACGACCGCCTAAAAGTCAGGCCATCGCGGTTGGACCGCCATCAATCGCCGCCCCACCATTCCAGAAGGAAAATTCTTGCTGGAGTATAAAGAGCCTTGGTAGAGGAAAAGCCTATGCTGGACTCAAAAGCGATGCTTGTGGGAAAGGCCCCTGCTTTGAGAAAGGCGAGAACCCTCAGACAGTTTGTTCAGAAGAATGAGAATTGCCAGGGGTAAAGCCTGTGCTATGTCAGCCCAGGTGGGCGTCTACTGAACGAAGGGTTTCTACCGGGCCTTGGTGGAAGCCAAGGTTAACCTCTCGGCGGCAACAACGCCCAGGCAAGCCATGGCAGGGCAGGTGGCAGCACGGGAGCCAGGCTGAAATTCGCACCCGGTGGCAATGGCAACTGGCAAACTTGAATGAATCGGCAACGCCTACACCCGCCGCAATGGGGCTCGAGCCCGGCCAGGAGTTTCCAGATCCAATCACGCGGAAACGGTCGATCTTGGTTGCCCCCTCAACGACGAGACCGGAACTGCCCTAACCGGCCTTGTTCGCTTCGCTGGTTGCCCCGGTGCCCAAATCAAGTCCTGGGTTGGCTTCGTTGGGTTTCGCGTAGGGCGGCATGGGCTGAGTCTTTGCATCTCCAGGGAACACCATGGGGAGATGGGCACTGAAAGGCGAGCAGGTCGATGCCGCTGAAACAGGAAAAGCTCACGCCAACGAGCACACCGAATCACTGAAGAAGCTGACTCCAGAACTTCATCGGGTCAGGATCAAGAACGCCGCCGCAGCAGGGTAGATCAGGGCCCGTTGGCCAGTCCCCTCACCCCGACCCCACGGCCCTGCTTGTGGCTGGCGGCAACACAAATGGCCCACCAAGCCCCTCGATCAACAAAGACCACACCGTCGATCGCCAAGGCCAGCGAAGCTTACCTGGGAAGCCGCAATTGCCAGGCCGCCACGGAATTGGCTGATCAATCCAGGCGCCGGTTGACCAGGAACAGGGTTCGAGACACCAGCCAGAGCGAAGGCATGCGCGCTCACAGATGCCTGCCTGGCGCGGTAGAGGTTTGTCGACGAGGCCACGATCCCTCCCACAGAAAGGCCGGCGCCCACAACGGCCGTGACCCAGAAGGAGGCCACCACCGGAAAGATCAGGCCAGGCTGCCGAGCACTGAATCATCAACGATCCCCTCGGCGATGGTGAAGGTGCGCAGGCGCGATCGGTGCGTGCTCCCCCCGTCCATGCTCATCACGAATCCCGAACACATGCACGACGCTCTCAACGGCAGCAACGGGGGGCTGTCTGGCTAGGCCCAGCCGTGTTCGGCGATGTCCAAGCCATGAGCATCGATCCCGGCCCATGGGCGGCGGAGTCCCCCGCGCTGGGGCGCTTGTTGCCGGCCAGCAACCGCTCGGTGTATTTGGGCCAAGCCAGGTCGGCCTCCAGATTGGACCGCATCGCCCCACCCGGCGCTGTCGCAAATGTGGTGCTGGTCAGGTGAGGCGGGATCACGCGATCCAGAACCGCTCCCCGGCCCGCTGGATCCCGAGCCAACCGGTCAAAGCTGATGCCATCGACGGCCAAACCACGCTGGCCTTGTCGCAGATGTAAGCGGCCATAGGCCGGATCCTTGCCATTGCAGCTCCAGCCTCCAGGAGGCCGGTGGCTGGCTGATGGCGACCCACATGGCGGAGCCCGTCGACATGGCCGCTGACCAGGTTGCCACCGGAAGCCGGTCTGGCGTAGAAGAGGCGCAGGGCCGGCCTCGAGATTTCAACCAAGCGGCGCGCCCGCAGCCGCCTTGGTGGCCCAGGGTTTTGCTGCGGTTGAGGGGTCTCCTCGCTGACATCGGCGTCGGGAATGCCATCGCTGTGCACAGTATTCAGCAACGTCCAGGCAGACGGGCACGTGAAGCGACGCTTGTCGCCCCAGGCACAATGGCGGAAGTGAACGCCCAGCCCCTCCATACCGCACGCCTTTGGGCTGGCGCGCATCGCCCCACGGCCTGGACCAACCCCTGGTTGAAACTCGTCGGCCCTGGAGCTCCTGCCCATAAGGACAACGGTCAGGCGCAAGCAAAGGCCATGGTGGAATGCGCGTTTCATCGGCATCGCCCTCGAGCGCGGCGGCCAGTCGCACCACATCGATCGTGCTGCTCCGCGATCCCTGCGGCCGGCTCCAGGTGCCAGATCTGGATTCGGACCAGAGCCCAGGAGGCCAGATACATTCCTGGCCGGCCTGGAGGCGAGCCACCCCCCCGCCCGGCTCAAGACACGATCTGATGCCACCCTGCTGGCGGCCGGTGGTTTGCGGCTGGAGCGGGTGATCATGCCCATGCCATCGAGAACAGCAATCCTTCCGCGGGCCGTCTCGAACTCACCTCGCCCGCTGGTTGGAGCCCAACTCATACACTGGAGGAAATCGATTTAAACCTGCCCCCCCCAGCGATGCCATCGCCCCTGGCCCTGCGCACGCTCCTCCAGCATCTGATGCTGGAAGGGTGGTGGCCGATAGGGCCTCGATCCCGGTTCGATGCCGAGGCCGATGCCGGAGGATCAGGAGGATTTCGCCCGCTTTCCCTTCCCCCCGATCAGCTCAGCCGGCGAAACTGATCCTGCAATGTCCGCCTTGCCGCAGCGCAGGCGGATGGCAAGCCAAGAGCCCGGTGGCGATTCCGAGGCGCCCGGCCCTCCCCTCCAACGGGCGCCCCCTGGCCGACCCGTCCCGGTTGCCCCCCCGCTGAGCAAGCGCCCTCCCCCCGGCGGCCACTCTTTTGCCCGAGGGCCCGGCTGTCTCGCTGTTCAACGGTTGGGCACAATGCGGGCGTTGGATTCCGCCGCTCAGATGGAAGCGGGTGCCCTGGCGCCGCCTTCGCCCTGCGGCATCACCATCCTCGAAACCGCACCCGCGCTACGGACCGGCCGAGCCTACCTGGGCGAGGCGATGGCCAAAGCCTTGGCGCTCCGCCGCGACACGCTGGTGAATACACCAGCAAGATCCTGCCTGGTTGTGGGCGCCTGATCGAAGGCCGCCAGCAGCCTGCGGGCCTGCTCAGGCGCCCTGGGGGTGGAGCGGGGCTCGAACAACGCTGCGGTGCAATTGGCCCTCAACCGGCCGAGCATCTCGACCTGGGCCCTAGAGGGGGAGGGCACAGGAGCTGCCTCGACTGGGCGATCCAGCGAAGGGGCTTGGTGGGCCAACTGGGCTTCAAGCCAAGCCATGCAGCAGCGGATCTGATCGAAAGCGGCCCCTGGGCAGCGGTTTGCTTCGGGTTTCTGCAGGCCTTCATCTCCGATCTCTTTGATCAAGGAGCGCCTGCCCCCTTGGCCCGCCGGACCTCGCCGCCGGCCTTGGCGTGATTGCGAGTCTTCCCCTGCAGAGTCAACAAAAGGGCGGCGTCTCTATCGAACCCACCGCCGGAACTCCCAGCGCCGACTGCCGCCCCTTTGGCTCCCACCACCCTTGGAGCTTGGCCCTATCGCTTTTTTGATGCCACCCGAAGGGGATCAAGCACCCTCAGCCTCAGGGGCCCGCCCGCCCAGCAGATCTCCAGGTGATCTGCCTGGGCCGAGCGTCTCGCCGCCGCCGATGGCAAAACGCGCAAGGACAACAAGAGTTCA
>Ga0163217_1099934_pt1 | contig 10949 bp, 6 predicted proteins | sample SynspAceP_FD_185933 | JGI IMG/M metagenome (GOLD analysis project Ga0163217, IMG submission 185933) | Saline lake microbial communities from Ace Lake in Antarctica - Synechococcus sp. Ace-P (PacBio error correction) | ecosystem: Environmental > Aquatic > Non-marine Saline and Alkaline > Saline ...
GTGCGTTTTACAAAAACCAGGGTTTAACGCTTCCAATCGGCTTCTAACAACTGGCTCCGATGACGTCCGATACCTGCTTTTTTTGATTTTCCCTAAGCCACGACCAAGAGACTTCTGGATTCGGAATCTTTGCATGCCATAAAACAACAACGAGCGACACCCGCTTTGAATCAAGGCATCCGCACACGGCGGTGTTTTTGCCAATGAATGAACTACAAGGTTCTAATGTCACATACGCGGGTTGCGCCTGTGACATCCTGTTTTCGCCATCGGCCAGTGCATCACTTCGGCGTGACCTTCTCCGGCTTTTAGTGAAAGCTTTGTCCGAATAATCTGCCTCGTCTTTTACCAAACACACAACCCACTTCGTGATTTGGGTGAGTGGTAAAAGGCCTTTTGCGCAGTTGCATGGCTTTTGCCATCCAATGTTCCGTGGTTTTACTCACTTGTCCCAATGATTTGGTCCTTCTTAGGAATTTCTAGGGCGTCCGCGCCTGTGCTTCCTAGGCGACTATCGCTTCGCGGAATTCGCTGATGTGTCTTTGAAGCTTTCGATACACAGAACAAAGCGAAAACATAAGCGATCCTTGATCAGACTTTTTGTTAATTCTTCCATCACGCTTCAAAACCCGTCCAACGAGAAGGCAGTTTCTCGTTCACCCAGTGGCTTGCATTTTTTTCTTTGAAATACGAGAGTCGCGGTTTCCGACGGCTCGATACCTGAACGGGGCCGTTTTTCAATGCTTTAATAATGCCATTGCCGCAACTTGTCTTCATCAAGAGGTTTTCACGACTGCCTCACTTTTTGATCAATTGGCATTTGTAAACTCGCCACTTCGAACGTGTGAAAGCGTTCTGGCAATGGTTACAGTACGGCGACGACGAACTTGTGCGCCTTCAAGAAAACCATCGAGAGATCCCTACTTTAGTATCCTGAGTTCCACACAAAAAGGGGCATCGCATAGTGCTTCAATATCCGCTAATTTGATGTAAAAAATGCCTAAGTATAGGCCGTCATTATCTGCTCAATCATACCAATCTCGCCATCATTTAGCTAACCGAGCTACTGCGAGCGTTTCATCATTTTTGTTTCATCAAAGAATGGATAGGTCATAGGGAAATTTAAATGCCACTTGCAGAACTATCAGGTTTGGTTGCTAGCGCTTTGCTGGATCCATTTCAAGCTTAATGGCGCCGGGGCTCATACAACGTTTTGAGCACCTGCCGTTCAATACCGGTGAGAATCAAATGATCGCCAGGTCTTCTGCTGTTTATCAGCTTAGTAAACTCAGCGGATTTAACGCTTCATTATGGCTGCAAATTTGACCTTATTATACTTGTCCGGAGTGCTGGGTATTTTCTTGGCGAACCTGATGTTTGTTAACCGCCGTTCATCCGTCTTTGGTCCACGGCGCAAACTGGGGTTGAATTTTTGCACCACGAATGCGCCCATGTCGATTCTGCTCCGGCTGGTTATTTCCTCAAAATGAGCACTCCTTCGCTGAATCAACTCTTTCGCCTGTGGCTTAGTGTTAAGCGGGTTTGTTATCGCCATATTGGTTTGGTAAGCGACAAGCTTCAATGCTTGGGAACAAACCAAAGGCAATACTGAGCGTCGGTATTATTGATGGCGCTCGGCGGCGCACTGGTCCAAAGCCCGAGCCTTGCTCCAGAACCCGCGTTATTGGACTGGTGCAGACCCTATCGCCGTTCTTTGCTGCCTGCGAGTCACCACGGGGGCGGTCCGCCCTTACATGTTGCGCTTTACGGATTGTGTTTACCGAGACACAGACAACCGAACACGCATATGCCATTTTCGCAGCTCACTCGAACAGGACTTTCATCGGTATGCCGTTGCCTCGCCACAATTGGCATGGTCAATTGTATGAGCGTTTTGGTATGGGCGTGGCAACGCCAAATGGTCGGTATTGTCAACCACGCTTCGGCCGGTCGGTTCCGTACTAATACTACCGGGAATTTGGGAATACACGGGGCAAAAGGCCAACAATTTGGCGCTTGGCTTGGTGCGGAATTTTTAGTAGTGACAGGTGCGGCGCTCTGATCATTCTTCATTAGCCTTAGCTGTGCTATTCTGCGCACTCGTTTCGTTTGGCTCGTCCATCGATTCGCCACCTTCAAATTTGGGCAACCATGAACGTGTAATTTTCAATCATTCAATAGTTTGACTCTTTTATGGCTCAGTTTGTATACAGCTGCATCGCGTTGGGAAAGTCGTTCCCACCAAACGCGAATTCCCTTAAAGACATTTTCTCTTTTCTTTCTTCCCTGGCGCTAAAGTCGGTGTTTTGGGTCCTTAAACGGTTCTGTAAATCGACGCTTTTACGTATTATGGCGGGCGTTGAACAGAACATAACGGTGAAGCAAAACGTCCATGCCGGTATTCCCAAATCGGCTACTTGGAACAAGAACCTCACCTTGACCCAACCAAAAACGTACGGCATTGTTGAAAAAGCCTTCAAGAGGTTTCAGCGGCGAATGGCTCGCTTAAGACGCGTTTCAACGCAGAATATGCGAACCCGATGCCGACTTTGATGCACTGGCAAAAAGAACAAGGTCCAACTTGAAGCTTTGGATCGAATTCGAAAGAGTCACAATTTAAGAAACGCGCGTTAGATCGCTCTGACGCTCTTCGCCCTTTCACACCTTGGGAAGCCACGTGAGCATCCTTCTGGTGGTGAAACGTCCGTCGTGTCGCGCTTTGTCGTCTATGCTAAACAAGCCAGACATGATGCCTTCTGGGACGAGCCGACTAACCATTGAACGCCCGAATCCGTGGCTGGTTAGAGCGTTCTTGAAAGATTATCGGGCACCGTTAGTTGGCGATTACCATGGACCGTTACTGTCCTAGACAACCGCCCCGCGGGCTGGATTTTGGAAATTAGACCGTGGGACCAACGTATTCCATACGAAAGGTACTAACTCTTCTTGGTTAGAGCAAAAGATGCCGACTACAGACCTGAAGCAAAAACAACAAGCGTCCCATCAAAAGCCATCAATCAAAATCGGAGCTTGAATGGGTTTCGTCAAGGCGCCAAAAAGGTCGTCAAATCTAAATCTAATCGGCGTTTTGGCTCGATTCGAAGAAATGAATTCACAAGAATTCCAAGACTCGTAACGAAAACCCAACGAAATTGTACATTCCAACAGGGCAAACGTCTTGGTCAAAGTCATCGAAATTGAAGGCGTAAGTAAAAGCTTTCGAAACACAGATGCTATAAGAAGACTTCACAATGGTGGTGCCACAAGGCGCGATTGTCGGTGTGGTGGGCGGGTAAAACGGTGCGGGTAATCGACTCTGTTCAAAATGATCGCTGGCACGGAAAACCTGATACAGGGTACGGTAAATAGGCGAAACCGTCCAACTGGCTTACGTGGATCAAATGCGTGAACTCGATGGGGACAAAACTGTCCTTTGAAGAAATCGCTGACGGCCAAGACATGAATCAACGGTAACAACTGACAAAGTTGTATCTCGCGCTACATCGTCGCTTTACTTCAAAAGGGTCAGATCAACAAAAACTCGTTAAACATTTGTTCTGGTTGGTGAGCGTAACCGTCTTGCACCTTGCAAAAACTGCTTAAAGAAAGGCGGAACGTATTGCTGCTGAATGAGCCGACAACGACCTGACGTTGAGACATTACGTGCATTGGGAAGACGCGTTACTGGCCTTACCCTGGTTTCCGCGATTGTTATTTCCCATACCGTTGTTTCTTGACGTATTGGCTACACCATCCTAGCGTACGAAGGCGATTCCAAAGCCGCTTCTTCGAAGGTAACTACGCAGAATAGAAAACGACCACAGAAAAACGTACTGGTAACGACCGCAAACAACAAACGCGTATCAAAATACAAACGTAATTGATGCTTAGTTGTTGAGTTAACGCTTAGAAAACAAGAACCGCTTGCAGAAATGTGAGCGGGTTTTTTTTTTACTCATCTTTAATCAAAAGTTATTTCAATATTCTAAAACGGGTCATTTCTGTTCTGGGTTCAGGGCACTTCCTCCGTAACCCAACACAACACCATTCACGTCTAAAACAGGTCTATTTCGACGTTTTTCTGTGTATAGCAACTGTGAGAAACCTGAATGACTCTTCTGTAAAACTTCCGTCTTCTCTACGATATAGAGTAGTTTGTCTTTTCTTGGAAAACAGCTTCTGAAAGGCAAAACTTTTTCAAAAGACTCTGTAAGACGCTAAGGCATTAAATTAAAGCAGACTGAAAACGACCATTTATATAACGACTTTTAATAGTCAAGAAATGCGATCTAACTACAGATTCTCTATTTGATAGGATATAAATAAAAACCCAACCCTAAATAAAAAGACTCTCTGACAGATGGTAAAGCTTTAATTTCTTTCACTGCTCGTTGAAATAGTTCCAACACTTTATACGCTCATTCAATATAAAATAAGACATAGTGAAAATATGTTTTAAAATCAACAAAACTAGCTTTTGATCATTCATTAACACAAGCTCTTTATTAAGAGCCATTTCATCTGCATAGTAAACAAAATGAATAAAAAATCATTCTCACGAAAATATGCCTTTCATATAAAAATTGTTTTTTCTATAAACTAATTCCTAAAGCCTTTTCTTGCTCTTCTAATATGAAAAGAAAAGCTCTCGATGCTTTACACAAATTCTCAAATGAATTATTTAATTGCGAGTCTGCTCGAATTTGCTTATCAGTAATGCGTTTTATTGTTTCGACTGTTTGACTTGAACGATTGCTGTGAAAAGCGACAAGAGCAACAGCCGGAAATAATAGCCATTAATAGCCATTAAGCCATTATAGCCATATAGCCATTGGACCTTTAAGTCGAGTTCACTGCAGTCGTTTAAAACAATCTGAATGTCCAACACCACGTCATAAGACTCAATTAAAAAGAAGTCCAATGACATGCAATAAATAATTACAATATCAGACCTAATTACTAAAGGCGTAAAAGACAGCCCATTGAAAAGAAACTAATTCATAGAGTGGTTCTTCTCCGTGTGACATTAATGCCATACCTTTGTTTCGTATGAAAATATCAGAAACCACAATATAAGTATAAAAGAGCTTTAACCCCATCCTCCGCCTTCCCCTTTGGAAGACAAAAGGGGGAAGGATACTTGTGTGGTCTGAATATAGAAACCAACTGTAATATTTTTCGAAGCAAATCTAACCAAGAAAACCAGAATAAGGTTGCATCTTCTAATTCAATATCGCCATAAACAAAAAAGCCTGCTTACATTTAAGGTAAGCGGCTTTCGTAAATAGCGGTGAAAAGAAACTAGCGTTACACATATCCACGCTAATCAATGTGCCATGTTCGCCAATAACGTCGGTTTTTACCGCAAGCAGATATCGGGTTCCGAATTTTTTTAAAAAAGTCCCCCCCCCCCAAAAAAAAAAAAAAATTTAAACTGCCGGTCATGAAAAAGAAGTCGTCAACGTAACCTCGGCGAACGCATTCTTGCACGCCTTTCAACAGCACTTTTTTTTCTTCTGTTCGAAGAAGTCTGGCGCGCTGGTGAATAATCGTAAGCGCTGCCCCATACTAGTGAAAATCTCCTTCGTGATTGGGTTGGCTAGAAAACAAGGATGCCGTAGTTGTAGTAAAAATCACAAGACGGATAACTGCTGTTCGTTGATTTTTGGGCGCAACACTTCGATGCCCACCAAGCGGTTTCGCTGCGTCTTCACGCTGTATGTCAATGTCACGCTTGCCAAGATCGGCACGCTGCATGAAGCAGATTTCGACTTCTATACCGGATAATTCGCTTTTTCGGTAAGGCTGGGTTTTCCATGTTTCAAAAACCTGAAGTCAAAAATGGGCGGATATATAAACACGCCTGAAATCGTCGACGACTTTCAGCCTTTATCAAAACCGCGGCTTTGCTGTTAGTTCGGCAATCGCATTGAAGTCTTGTGCATGACAAATGTCCGTCGTAGTTGTTCATGAAATTAGAGGTAAAAACACCGTCTTTAAACGCACTGACAATGGCGGAGTACCGGTAAATTCATCAACGATCCTTTTAAAAAATGCTTCAACACAAGTAAGGAAGACAAGAAAGTAAGAGGCGTTAATATACAAGATTTCTCCTTGATTGATAAAAGCGAAACTTATCTATGACATAACGCAGACAACTCTCTGCCAAGAAAAGGAACGTCACTTTCTTCAATCCTGCTAGATTACTTCGACCGCCAATCAACAAGGTAAACAACCAAACTGCTCTCGTAAAGCGCGGTCACTTGGTCTGCGCTTGCGCCCGATGACAGAGAACATGCCTTATGCTGAGCGATAAAATCAATGATGCGTGCCAGTCTGAATTTCATAGCGTCGACTAAGGACGATGGACACCTTGAAATGCGCGTTGTCTCATTTGGGCGTTTACCTCGGTCAACCAGAACTCTTTTAATGCTTGGGTCTTTCAAATAGTACGAACGATCGCGGGCGCCAATGATCCGGTGGCATGGTGAGGAGCTGCGCGCGCAATTCCATGATGCGCGCCTTTTAATGCAAATTCGCTCTGTTGCAATGTATTGACGCAATCACAGCCAACCCTGTTCTTTCACGATACAAACCAAAGTTTTTTGAACAAGAGCTGGCCACTAAATACCGCTGGAACGCGTTCAGCAGGTAACGAAAACCTGCGGCGTCTTCTTCCATGCCGTCGCCAAAAACTTGGTAAGCATATTGATAAATGGCGGAAGGCTTGGGTATTGGCCATTTTCCGTGGATCGATTGCCATGCGCGATAATTAAGGTCTGCGCCCGTTGGAATTTGTGGCAACAGCATGCCAGCAAAACCACGTCGTTTTTAACCCAACGTTGATTAGCGTCGCCAACATGGCCGTTCAAATTGACCATTTTGGTTTGGGATCAAAGTAAGGGTAATAGCCCCCTCTACTCCGGCGGTTTTTCAATGATAGGCGCATGGTTAGCAGTAACTTTAAATCCTCTCCATATTTTTGCAGAGGAATTCGCCATGACGATGACATCCGCAGTAATCGTAACGCGCCAACTGCTCCGGGTGTTTTGAAAACGGCTACGGCGCGCGAACGGCTGCCATTTTCGTCCCAAGTGTCAATTCTATCATGGCGTTATTGAAGCGTTCGCAATCCTGCCCAACACCTACGTACCTTTTACTTTCTTGTGGTGTTAAGCCAAGCGCTCTTCTGCTCTTTTTAACGGATTGTAAAAACTGGCGTGACGCCTTCGGTTCATACGAATAGACAACCCACACCCAAATCCAATTTATTAGTGCGAGCGTCCCCTGCAAACAATGCCACGATTGAACAAATAGGATCTTTCGCAGCGGGAATAAGATGACTAAACATATGTACCTTTCGTAAATTCAACATAAAAAAGAATGATTTAATAGACGAGCGTGAACAACGAAGTTTAACGTGACGATTCACGATTCGCTTGCGAACACACACGCCGACACAACAAAACATAAACCTAGTGTGGCCCGGCTAAACCAATGATTCAATGCAATACAGGGAGAATCGCACAATGACGCTTAATTACGGGTTGTTAATGATGCGCCCATTGCGCGTTCTTTCCGCGCCTAAGAGTTGATGGGTAACCAAGGCTAAAACCCTGTCAAAAGCCGAAAGAATAGATTGAACAAAGAACTGCCACGCCAAATTCGTTGGCGCTGCACGCAATTCATTCCGATGACACCACGGCGGTGCCAGCCCAACCCTACTATGAGACAAGTCGACAGCTAGGGCCAAGCAGCCCCTGCCGTGGCGGCCAAAGGGTGGTAGAAACCTGCAACGCGTAAGGCAAATGTATAAACGCCCAAAAGAAACTCGCGCCAATAACAATAAGTCAACCTTTCCAGCACAATCACCGATTGAGTGACCACAATAGATAAGCAACAAGGCAAACGACGCCCAATCATGAATGGCAATATAGACCCAATAAACGCGGAACGACTCCAGTGGCCTTTTAAACACAAAAAACGCAAATGGCCGGTGACAAACAAGGAAACGTACCCTGGAATCAATAGCCAGCATGGGAAACAGGCGCAATAATGCATAACCAAGCAGAACTTAAGAAAAAAAGAAAGGGCATCGCCAGCACCCCAGTACATTAAACAAGTCCAACTAGGAACCGTTAATTAACAATCGCGAGAAAGCGATACAAAAGGGAACAGCACCAGTGCAAGAAACCATATCGCATCAACGCTAAATCAAACGTCGTCAAGCGCGGATTGCGCGCCCAATTTTACGCTGACGCAACCAAGCTGGCCAAATACACGCGGTAAATAAACGCCGCCGACAGTCCAAATTTTTTAACGTCGCCCTGAGGCAATATGCCCCGATAACTTGGATTGCCTGATACTTTGGGATGTGTAACAGTCGCTCATGAATCCGTCCTGTATAAAATAACGTATTCAAAAATGAAGTAATGATTCATTATAGGGAAGAACTCACGAGCATGTTCCTGCCCATTAACACCCTTAAATATTAAAACTTATTGGAGAAATAACTTATTACTCAATCTTATAAATCAGGTAAATGCCAATTTTGAAAATTGATAACACAGTACTCAATATTTAACGTATCTCAAATGATGGCCGCCTGAGTAAATGTCGAATTAGCGGAGCAATTCACTTTATCCGCATCGCCCTGCTTGCGTCGTGTTAAACATTGGAATCGTCAGGGGTGATTAAAGCTACAAAGCGAGCTTGAACGTTAAAAGGTCGGCTTGTCCGATGACGGTGTTTATTGAGGTTCGCCTGAAGAGCCATAACCAGCGAAGCCGTGAAGCGTTTGAGGAAAGTGTGCCAACTTGCCCAATGTAATCAGTGCTGTATTTGGTGTCTGGTGTTTGCCGATTACCGACTAAGAAGTCGTGGGCGAAAGACCTTGCGGATTATGAAAGCATTTTAAAAAGCCATGCCAAAACCTGCTTAACGTTTAAAAGACATACACAAGCAATTTTGCGGATCCGAGCATAAAAAGCGGACCGCAACCATTGCACTGTAGCGTTACCTTTAATCGCTGTATAATGAATAACAAAAAAACCGCTTATCTTTTCGATAAGCGTTTTTTTAAAATTTTAATGAGGCTTTAAGATTTATACTTTAAAGCTGCCCCACTTGTTGATCCAATGCTTTATACAACTTGGTAAATATCTTGTGATTGGCTGCTGAAATCTATCGCTACCTGATTGCAGAGTCCGGTCTGATCTTTTAGCGACACCAATGTTCGGTTGATGTCATTAGACATATAGACTGCTCTGGTCGCTTGAGCGCCGCATTTCCCTGAACTTTACTGAATGACACACGTAACGCATCAAAAGGTTTTTTGTTACCTCACCAAATTATTCACCGGTGAATTCTGCAATTTATTACGACTGTTTTGAATCGCGTTTTTAGACCGATTCGGCCACATGTGACTTTAAGTTGCCTCAATCATGGATTCAATTTCATTGGTGCTGTCCCTTGGTGTACGAGTTGCCAAGGTACGAATCATCAGCAACGACAGCAAAACCACGACCCTTTTCACCCGCACGCGCGCCTTCATCGCGGCGTTCAAGGCCAATAAGTTCTTTGCTCTGCAATATTACGAAATCACTTCTTAATACAGACGCGATGCTTTCAAGGCTTTTCTGCAGTTCACCGACGCCCAATGCGAGTTCAATATCGAGACAAGTCAGTAACCGCCTTCTGAGATTTGGGTTTACGGCGGCTCAACCAATTTTGCGTCCCAAAATCATTTCGAATTTTTCGCTTCATCTGCGGTATCACGAGCAACAGTCGCGCATTTGTTGATTTGAACATGTCCATTTTCAATGACCAGCAACTTTACAATGACGCTGAAGATTCGCCAATGCAAAATTGGTTTAATACCTGTGGTTTTTGTCCGCCTGCGTTATTAATTGACATGGGTGGTTTCCCCTAAGGCATTCGACTGTTGATGAATATTGCAATAATGCCCTCCTTAGGCGAGTTCAACAAAACCAATTAAACTCACTGGCCAGATCACCTAATTCATCCTTTTGTGAAAATTCAATACGTTGCGTTAAGTCACACATCACCTTCGGAAAATTTCACGAATACGTTGACCAATAACGCACCTGAATCAGTCAGTGTTTTTGGTACTTGTATGCTAAACGCAAGCGACAATAAATAAAGCGATAACAACGATAAAATGCAAAGCGTGTAAAGTCGCTTACTTTTTTCTCTAGGCTGAATTTTTAAGTCGTTTCTGCAGGCTTGGTTAACCGCTTCCGCCTGCTTTATCACGAATGTTCTCTTTAATGCAACTGAAAACTGGCGTTCGATTTTGTTCAGTTGCGGCAAACGCTGAAGAGCTACGCAATCTAAAGCCACAAGCAGCATTCCGAAGCAATCACCAAGTATAAGCGCCTTTAGTCAAATCCCCCAACGATTTGTTAAAACCTTAGGTTCCAGTAGACAAAATACTGACGGAATGCATTAAGCGATCTTTTACTGCGTGCATTTTCTACTCGATCCTTCTCTCCTCTTCCTAAACATTACCAACACTCTAAATAATACGCTGCTAGCAAGCTCGCTTTGTATAAAGTCTCGATCCGGCGTTTTAAAAAATAACAAGGCAGAAGCCTTTTCCCTAGAGTCTGATTGTGCTGCAAGGTGCACTTAGTTGATTAAATAAATTGTACACTCATTGAAGACCCAAGGCAATGAATGATATGATACTCATTGACAACCGTAGGCAAAGAACTTTTTACTCTTATAGAATTTAAAACGCATCAAATTGCGATCCTCTAAAAACATGCCATTTATTGCATATTAAGGTCATCCTATATGATGAATCAATGCGATGTAACAATTCCCTACACTTTCTAACCTCACAAAGCAACCTGAAGTCAACTCTAACGTTGATTTAACATCAAAAGTTCAGCGTTAGAACTATTATTTTTGGCAGTCTTTTTTTC
>Ga0163217_1079992_pt1 | contig 10948 bp, 17 predicted proteins | sample SynspAceP_FD_185933 | JGI IMG/M metagenome (GOLD analysis project Ga0163217, IMG submission 185933) | Saline lake microbial communities from Ace Lake in Antarctica - Synechococcus sp. Ace-P (PacBio error correction) | ecosystem: Environmental > Aquatic > Non-marine Saline and Alkaline > Saline ...
GAAAGGAGAGAAAAAGGAAATTTGGTGGGGCGCCAGAAATGAAAAATTTTTAACTAGTATTGGTGGCTGTAAGGCGGCGGGTTTGATGAAAGCGCAACTTTGAGCAGGAAAATTTGCAAACCAGCCGCAAAAGCTTTCCGCGAACCAGCCGGCGGAATAAATTTCCCGTCCGGCGTCGGTAAATAAAAAAGCAAGCAAATATGTCGAACAGCAAAGGGCCCTGTTGGGTGTACATTCGGGCCGGTTAATCGACCGGCCAATGTGACCTGGGGTTGCCCGCGCGTCCTCAGCCGCAAGCGTCAGGGGGTTGGTGCGGGTTTTTCAAAACCGACCAATGTGCGACAGCTGCCAGCGCACCTGCCGGGTGGCTTGCTGACGCCGCCGGTACAGAAATTCACCGTGAACAAGCGCGCCCGTCGCGCCAAGCAGCCCCACCGGTTTTGCGGCAACGGCCCTTGCCACAGCGCAAAGGCCAAGCCGTTGTTGGTACGCCAGAAAAAGCACCCAAAGTCGTTGGCCAGGCCGGTGCCGCGCTCTGTCGATGTGCCATCAGCCCCTATAACGCAGGCTCCGGTTGCTGTTGCGCCAGGTCCCAGCACGTTGTGCAGGGCGGTCGGCGATCAGCCAGCAAATATTCCGGTTCGCGGACCAAAAAGGGTGTTGTTTGCGTTGCGTCCGCAAGTCCGCGCCAAATCCTGCCATCCCACAGCGGCAGGGGCCTGCTGTGACGGGAACCGCGCGTCCCGCGTTGGCAACGACGCGCCGTTGTGACCGCCTCCCTGCGAACCCGCGCCTTGCCACATGCGTATTACCCGCAATTTGCCAAAAACACGTTCGCGATCAACCGCCAGAATACCTAATGCCAATGTTGGCCGTCCAAAAGGCTTTATCGTCCGTGTGGGAGACGAACGCGTCTGAAACCCGAACGGGCAGAGCAGAACCTTGGCTGGGCGGTCCCCAGATGCTGTTTGAATTGGACCAACACCGTGCCCGCGCGTTTTTTTGATCCAACCAGAATACCGGTCAGGATGTTACGGCGCGTCTGCCGCTGTTTTATCCTTATACATTCGGTTGGAACAGCAGCGCCGCGAGTTTGGGCGACGTTGACATTTGGCAAGCGCAATGGCCAACTGGTTCCAAGCGCATTGTACGCAACAAAACGCTGCCCCCAGCTTAAACTGCAAGCCGGTTCTATTCCAGCCGCTCTGCGCCCAAGCCGGTGGCACACTGCACTCCGCGACCCCGCGTGCGTCAAGGCAACAGTTATGTGCAAATCGGTGTCTATGGCGATAGTGCAAAAACGCACAACGCGCCGCGCAACGTATCGCTCGTATGGGGAATGGGGGCGCGGAATCGGTAAATCCACCCGCGGCGGTAAGAGCCTATCTGTCGGTGCAAGGCCGGACCTTTTGGCGCGTCCTCGGCCCCTGCGGCATTGGGGCAAGCTGCGCGGTGCTGGCTATGGCGATGCTTATATCCGCCGACAGTCAATGCATCACACGACTAAAAGGCCAGCCCGGAGCGATCCGGCTGGGCCTTTTTCGTTTTTCAGCCCGAAACGCGAGTACGCGTTCCCTCGCCGCAGATGTTTTTTGGGTACCGCAGCCAGTTCCGCGTCGCTGAGCAGCGGTTCCGTTTCCTTTGCCCGTTCATTCGAATCGCTCCTCGATGCAGGGCTAGGACCGTTTTCGCCGGTGAAAATGTCGCGCGCCTGCGCATAGGAGTGCTGTGGCAGCCGCTGCTTTTCGAACCGTGCAAGCAAGGCCTCCACCGGGGTTCGGGGGACGGTTCGGCCATCAGGTGCTTCCGCATACCGCGATCAGGGCCTGGTCAACACATCGCCGGTCGTCAGCAAACCGAAAGTTTTCGCGGATACTGATGGTCGCCAGCATATGTTGGCAGCGGATCTGTGTTATCGCGCGTTTGGCTTGCTCTGCCAGAATATAGCCGCCCGCGATATCGGGGATTCGAGTCTTTCCGAACAGGGTTTTTGTTTCAGCACAATCAGACCGCCTGCAAAGGTGCAGGCTGGGACGGGTCATGGCCGGGCGCACACGCATCGGTTCCGACGACCAGGGCGCGCCCCGAAGTTTTGCCAGCGCAGTCCGACCCCGCGCATTGGTGCAAGCGCCACCCACACCCTTCCGTTCGATCTTTTTCAATAACCGACGATCCCCGATAGAGGTGCGTTTTGACCTTGGGGACTGACCTTGAGGGTGTATCTTTGTAAGGCACCGCAGCCAGAACAGCGCCAACGGCCGCCACCACCAGCGCAGAGGTCAGCACCCCGGCAAGCGCAACCGTGGCCGGGACGGGGGGCGGGTGGCGTTTCCGACCGACACGGCGCAATGTTTCGATGGCGTCCGATCAATCTCTCCTCGTTGTCGAGATTTCCAGCCGTTTCACTGGGGTCCGCCATCCGGGGTGGTAAATAGCAGGACGGATGCCGGGGTTCGCCCGGCCAAAGCCGCCAAGGACCAAGATGGGCCAACGCCTGCTCCCCTAAAGGTCCAGAGATTACCAGCGTCGGCATCGCCGAATCGACACGATGACCTCGCGACGTTGCGGCATCCGGGGGCGAACGCCAGAGGTCGCGGTTTTGCTTTCCAACCGAGCTTATTTGGAAAGGGCCTGGTCCATATCCTAAGTAGTGCCTACTGTTTTGATAGTTTTTACCACCTGACACGGTTGAGCAATCGGGTGGACTTACGAATGACAGCATAGGAGAATTCTAAAGGAGTGTCCCAGATGCAGATAGCAGCCCGCCATCCCGATGATGCCGCCAGACTGGCCGAGATGTGGTATCAAGGAATGGCATCAGGCTCATGCCCAGCGTTTGTCCCTAACAGCATGTGACGAACCCTGCGCACACCCGATGAAATTAACGGAAATGCGGATGCCGCGGCAAATCTCAAACTCCAAGGTGCTTTGGGTTGACGGCAGATCGCGGGTTTTTTAATGGTGATCATGACGAGATCCTATCAGTTCTACATCAACGCCGCCTTTCAGGGCTCTGGTCTGGCCGCAGCAGATGATGGGCGGCGACAGAGGCAGAGCTGGCCATGGGCTGAAAATGGCTGGCCTGTAAAACGGTCGGCAATACGCGCGCCGCGCGGATTTTTACGAAGGCCCTGCGGTTGGGTGCAGGCGGGCGCAATCCCTACGAGGTCTAAACGGCGAAGGGCCCGCTACAATCGATCGTCTGGCGGTATGAAAAACGGCTCGAGGGCCGGTCATCAGGCAGAGACAGATGATCGTGCCGATCCGATCATCTCTCAAAACGTGATGTAGCATTACCTAAATGACCTTCGCAGCCTGGCGCAGTTCGAATTTTTGTACCTTGCCGGTCGAGTTTTTGGCAGCTCCTGAAAGAATAACCGCGTTGGGGCGTTTTGAACCCTGCAAGGGGTTTTGCGGGCAAAGCGATCAAATGCTGGCCTTCGTCGCTCCGTTGCACGGGTTTAAGCTCGTAAAGCGCAAGGGCACTTCGCCCCATTTAATTATCCGGCTGCGCCACCACTGCTAGCAAGGTTCACACCATCGGGGTGGCCATCAACACCCCTCTACCTCGATGGAAGAAAATGTTTTCCCCGCCGAAAATAATGATGTCCTTGGCGCGGTCCGCAATCTGCATGTGCCATTGGGGTGTTGCACCGCCAGATCGCCGGAAATGGAAATTAATACCCGCCGCAAACGCCTTCATCACGTGGCCGGCGGGGGTTCTTACAAAATAGCCCTTCATACCGAATTGCCGCGGATCATGATCTCGCCTTGGGTGGTGCCGTCCAAGCGGGACTTGGACATTTGGCTGTCCATGCACGGTTGATATCCTCCATCAATGGGCATGGCGACCGCCTTTTGGCGGGCTTTGGATCGCAAGCGCGTTTCGGCCCCTTGAGTGTTGTCCCCCACGCGGGGTCCCACAGGCATTCTGTCACAATGGCCATACGGTTTTCGGTCAGCACCGTAGACCTGCGTGACACGTTGAACCCCAGGGCTTCGAATTTGGAAACAGGGTGCGGGGCAGGGGGTGCACCGGCGGTGAACACCTTACCTGATGGTTTGAACGTGGCGGCGTTCTGCTTCGGGGGCGGTTCACCCAATCATGTTCAGGACAATAGGCGCACCGCCGAAGTGGGTCACGGCTTCGTCTGGCGATGGCGTCATAGATTGCGGCTGCGGTTAATGTCGCGGCAGCAGACCAGCGTGCCGCCGAGCAGGGGCATCATCCACGTATGGTTCCAGCCGTTTGCAAATGAATAACAGCGGCACGATCTGCATGAACACAGGCCGCATCACCATGCGGCCAGCTCACCAAACTGTGCCCATAGTCATCAATAGGCCCCGCGATGAATGATAGACCAACGCCTTTGGCGCCCCGTGGGCCAGAGGTAATAAGTTTCAGCGCAAGGCTTTCCCATTCGTCGCTGGCAAAATGCCATACGAGGCAGGGTCGGCCTTGCGCGATGAAATCTTCATAGGTCGGATGACGCCTGTCCGGCAAAACCGGCAATCGGGCCACTTCGATAGCAAAGGGCGCAGCCCTCAGTTCGCCACAGGCGGCTTCGGCCAGAAATCGATGAACTGGGTATCCCGCCAGAAGCAACCCGCCGCCTTCGCCCGTGGTTCAGGATATAGCGCAACGTCGCCACATCCGCGCGTGTTAAATGGTGTTGAGCACGCACCGCAGCGGCGCGCCCGAAATGCGCTTCGGCCTGCGCGGGAAATGTTGGGAGCAGGGTAAGCACAACCTGCCCGCCTCGATCCCGCCCCGATAGGGCAGAGGCCAGCTGAGAGCAAGCGCGCGTTGATACTGCGCAAATAGGTTCACACGGTGCGCGCCCCGTATGATCACCGCCCGATCGCATCGGCAAAGACATGCGCCGCACGCTTCAGATGCGACAAGCGGTGTCAGCGGCCACATAGTTCGCCGCGCATTTGTCCAAGCCGTCCTTCGTTTGTCATCAGCCATGGCCACCTAGTCGTATCGTTTCCTGGTTCCGGTTACTATTGCGCAGCATCCCCCGTTTGGGAGGATGATCAAAGCGGCTAGGGAGAATTATGGGCAAAGCCGCAAACGCCGACCGCTGCGTAGAGGCAGGCGGCAATGATTGTCAGCCGTGGGCGCAGCTAATATCTTTGTGCATATTCCAAAGACGGGGGGCACATCGCTGGCATTTGGCGCTTGAGGCCGGGCGATGAAAAGATGATTTGCTGTTGGGGGATTACGCCCAAAGCCAGCAAACGGCGCAGCGTCCTGCAGGGGGTCACGGGCTCGGCGGGGCGGCTATGGAAACATTCGAACGCTTTGCCGATTATTCGAAGGCGTCTGACCCCGCGAGGAGATGTCAAAAGATTTTTCACTCTTGCGCCTGGTCAGAAACCCGTTGGGGACGGATGGTCCAGCTATTACCACTGCTGCGCGAAAAGGGTTCGATCATCCGGCAGTGGGCTGGCCCCAAGTCGCTGGAAGTTCGGCGGCGTTCGTTCAGTCACCTACCGTGCAAGGGTAGTCTTGCTGCGTCCCCTTTATGGTCCTATCTGCGCGAGTGCCAAGGTGGTAGAATCAAAGCAAACCTGTTTCGCCGGATCGAGCATTCTCGCAGGATGCGCAGCCATTGTTTTCGATCATCTGGGGTTCGATCTGACATTGCCCCGCGAAAACACCTCTGACCGCGCTGCGGGCTATCAGGGGTATTAAACCGCAAGAACAACGCGACCTGAAATTGCTGCGGCCTGCGCCGAGGATATCAACACGTTTCGGGTAATCGCGTTTCGACGCTGAAGATCAGGCACCCCAATCGATCACCGCCACGCAAAAACGGCCGCACAAAATGCTGGCCGTTTCCATTTATAATGGTGTCGCCCTGAAACTTTTCCCGGCACTTGGCCGTCGAGGCCGAAGCGACCCATAGAACTCTGGTTCTTCTCTGCCATTTCACGCAAGCAACTCGGGCATTTGAAACGTTTCGCCGAATTGGCTTTCAAGCTGGTCACAGCGTTCCTGCCGCATAGGGTGTGCGATGATGTCGAGCCAGCTGAACGGCCAGCCGGACCAAAGGCGCAAAGCCCCAAGCCAAGGATCCGCGCCCACGTCCCTTCGCGAATGTCTTCCAGCACGCCTTCCTTCAACGCGCGCACAGCTTCCAGCACTTGAGAACGAACATCAAGACGGTCCCTGCACATCGCGCAGGTCTGGCGTTCGTTCGCTAGCGGAACTTGTCGTGCATGCCCTTCCAATAGCCTGACGCTTGCCCTTTTCCATCATAGTCGAAAAAGCCCAGCGTTGCTTGCGACCTAGACGGCCCCAGATCTTCAATCCATAAGATCAGGTCATCGGTTGGGACGCAGGATAGGCATGCCCATAGCGGCCTTGGTCCGCGCGAGCAATCTTGGCCCCCAGAATTCGATAGAGGTTCAAATCGGTCACTGCACGGCCCCCACAGGGAAGCCAACAGCTGGTGCCGCCGTGATCTACCAGCTGCGGTGCTGTAGCCCTCGGTGATCTCCGCGGCGCCTTCCGTTTGGCGTAGGGGATGAATGCAGCGTTGGCATAGAAGAACCGCGCCGTCATTTACCACGATGGGCGTTTTGCGGATTGGCGCACATAATCGAGCGATTTTGGCAAACCGCACGGTCCCCGGCCTGTTTCGGCACCCTTGACTGATCTCGACCGTGCCCATTTTCCTCGACCGGCGAGAAGAAGTGGATGCCGATGAACTGTTCCGCACGCGGAACAACGCTTTGGGCCAGCTCGTGATCGGCTGGGTCGAGGTGTTGGGAAGGCAAAGAATGCAATCCTCGGGGATCAACGGCTTCGACGCGTTTTGGTCATCTCGGCCTTGACGGTAGGGTCTTCGAATACGGCTTCGATGATCGGTCGCAGCCTTTCAGCCGCATGCTAGATTCGGTGGTCGCAGTGATCAGGTCCAAGCGCGGCGGTTTTTCTTTCCTCGGTGGATTTCTTGCGCGCGAGCCCTTATCCAAAGGAAGCTCGCGGAATAGGCTTTGCCCTTGTCCGTGCTTCTTTGCGTCTGTCGATCAACACGAACCTCGATGCCGGCCTGTACGGACACAAGCGTGGATGCCCGCACCCATCCATGCCAGCGCCCAAACACGCCCAGCTTCTTGACGCGCTGATCGGCGACACCTTTCGGGCCGCACTGCGCCTTTTCCAAAGGCTTCCTTGTTTCAGGAACAGCGACCGGATCATGGCAGAGGGACGACGGGTTCCACAGGATATTGGTGAACCAGCAGCGCTGAATCTTGAGCGCGTAATCGAACGGCACAAGCGACCCTTCGTAGACGGCGCTCAGCAAGGTCTTGGGCCGCAGGGAATGCGCCTTTTTGGTCTTGCGTTGACCATCGGTTGGCACCGACAAAAGGTCATGAAACCCGCAGGGTGATACGGGCCCGGGGGGGCCGCCCCCGGGCCCCCGGGGGGGGCCCCCCCCAATCCTTATAGCCTTTGGCATCACCAGGGCTCAGGATGTCCGCCATCCTTGGCTTCAGTCACCCATTCCTTTGCCGCGGCCACCGGATCGGCGACGACTTCGTCAATCAGCCGGCAGATTTCGCAGCAGCAGGAGCGACCATCTTGCCTTCCACAGGAAAGGTGACGCCGGCCATCGCGCCCAGTTTGCGTGTCAACGGTTGTGCGCCCGCGCCGGAAAAGAAGCCGACCATGATCTCGGCAGGCCGATACGGGCCTTGGGTTGTCGGCGACAAAGATGCGGTTGTGTGGCCAGCCGGCAGTTTCAAGCCCGATGCCAGGGCCCGTGCCGGCAGGGCAGACGCGATAGGCTTACCGCCCTTGTTGTCTTGGCATCCATGCCGGCGCGTTCGATCTTGCGCAGCAGGCGTGCATTTTCATTGTGCCGTCGAACAGCCCCTGTGCGGGGTCGTCGCCCGCATCTTCGCGCATCTTGGCCAGCAGGTTCAGGTCCATCCCGCCGGCAAAGGACCGTCCTTTGCCAGAAGTGATCACGCACCCTTAATGGTGTCGTCTGCAAGTACCGTGTCGATGATGCTGTCCAGTTCGACAGCCCTCGATCGACCATGAACGTTCATGGATTTTCGGTACGTCCCAGGTGATGATGGCGACGCCCGTCGCGTCTGTCTCATGGTGAAATCGTCATTTTATTCTCTCCTGATTTGGAGTGTGTTACGAGCGCTGAGGCGTGTAATCAGCGAATTTTTCAAAGCAGCGAATCTGATAAAACTCGATGTCGCTTTGGGGCCTGCGTCGCAATCTTCTTCGCTCAGCAAGACTCCCGCTTGAAAGTCAATTGAATTCCTCGCGCCGAAACTGTCGCTTGGGATCCATTGCGGTGCTTAAAGAACAGCGGCGGTCATTCGGTACAGACGCACATAGGTACCGTGCCGCCCTCCCCGCTCGACTTTGAACCTTAAGATCTTTTTCGGCCCTTTTTTTGGGGCCATTTTCCAGCAACGGCAAGAAACGGGTGGGGATTCTGTACCATTAGACGCGCTCGATGAATTGGTTGCGGCACCCATGCCGGAGGCAATGCACAGTGTGGCGCATGCCACTTCTTTATCCGACCGGCTTCCAGCCCGTCCAGCAGTGTGCCGATGATCATCGCGCCCGGTCGCGCCCAAGGGGTGACCCATAGCGATCGATCCGCCGTAACGTTGACTCTTGCTCCAATCAACTCGAACGCCTGCAAAAGCGCATGAAACCACGGCCGCGAAGGCCTCGTTGACCTCCGAACAGATCGATGTCGTTGATGTTCATGCCATTGTCGGCAAAGAATCTTTTCGGTCACGGGAACGGGGCCGGTGAGGCATGATGGTTCGGTCGGTGCGATCTTGGCCGTCGCCGAATGCGCCGCAGCGCCGGCTTGAAGGCCGTATTTCTCGCCAAATTCCTTGTTGCCGATCAGCACAGCCCGCGGCACCATCCACATACCCGAGGAGTTCCCGGCGTGGTAATGTGGTTGATCTTTTCGAGTGCGGATATTTCATCAGCGCGACCCTTATCAAGCCCGGCATACCTCGCCCATCTGCTGGAAGGCCGTTCAGCGCGCGAGCGAATTGCAATATCGGATCTGCCCGGGCGCATGTATTTCGTTCATGGCTGAGGATCGACAAACCGTTCTGGTCTTTTGGAATGTTCGATCACGGATTTTGCCAAAGCGGCCTTCGTCCATGCTTATCCTTTGCACGTTTGTTGGATTGCACGGCCAGTTTGTCACCTCGTCCCGGTAAATCCGTATTCCGTCGCGATAATATCAAGCCGAGAATGCCCTGTGGCACAAAATTAACGTCCATCGCGAGCGACGGATCGACGGCAATCGCTCCCCGTCCGCTGCCCAATGGCCCGCGGCCCATCATCTCTACGCCGCCGCGGATAATAGGCCATGCCCGCGCCGCCTTTGATTCTGGTTGGCGCCAGATTTCATACGGCTTCCAATGCCCGAGGCGCATGAACCGGTTGAATCGCGAGGCCCGGGAATGCGTTGTTCCAGATCGGATCCAGAACGGCAGAGCGCCCAGAACAGCGCCTTGCTCCCAACTCACTTGGGTCACGGTTGCCACCAGATCACGGTCTTCGACGGCGTGGCCTTCATAGTTGTTAACGGCTCTTTGACGGCGTTGAGCGTCAGCCGCGGATAGGCGCAGCGAGGTGGAGCTCGTGCAGGGCAGCCGTCTTGCCGGCCCTTGCACGCGGTGCGCAGGGCGTCCGTAATATATGCTTCGGTCATGTGGTGTCTCCCTTTGGGTCAGGCGCGGTCAGCGGGGGCTGCCGGGCAATCAGGTCGTAGGGGGGCTTTCCAGCCCGGTGTTTCGCTCAGACGCGGTAAGCCACGCGTCGACATGGGGCCAATCCTCGCGACAAATCCGAAAGACTCGGTAATATGAGATAGCCGCAGCAGCTGAGATCGGCCGTTTGTGATAACCGTCGCCGAGATCCAGTCCCGCGGCCGCTCAAGGTGGTCCGTTCAACACGGCATAGGCGGCAGACAGACCCCCCCTGCATAAAGCCGATTGACCTTCTTTGGGCTGCTTGGTCCTCGGGGAAGAAAAGTTTATCAAGAACCGCGTCATACCGGCGTTCGAGCTGAGCTTGTGGTTGTCCACAATACCCACCTGCAGGATCTCGCGGGCGCTCTTCGTTGGTGCGGCCGCCGAATTTGCCCCCGATTGTTCCGATACATAGTCCTGGATCACAACCGGATTGCGTCCAGCCCGGATGTTTCACCCGTCATCAGCACAGGGCTTCGCCCCATGTTTGTTGATGTGGTGCGGTAATCCGGTGTGCGGGTCTGGCCGCCAAAGAAATCGACCTTCACCGGCTTCCCCAATTCTAGCCCCGAACAATTGCAACGCAAGCGCCGCCTTATAAAAGCGTCCCGCTTCGCCAAAGCATGCAGTTTGATGGTCATCTGACCCTCCCTCAAGTCCTGTATGTTGATCCGTCAGACGTGGGGGTTTCACACCCCCACACCCCCCGTGGGGTTATCCGGCAAACATGAAGATGCGCGGTCTGTGTTAATCATTAACTAATTCATACTTGTCGTATTCAACCCCCGCGCGGCAGGCTGGAGAGCCGGGCGCGTGCAACGTGAAGCCCTGCTTTGGTCGTGCTGATCGCGTGATCAGGGCAGGGCGTTCTTCGCTTCCATTTTGCCCCTTAAACTCTCCCCGAAGAGGTCGGTTCGGCAGGGCAACTTGGGGTGTGGGCGTTATGCTACCATCTTTTCGTCCGTCCAGTTCCGCATTAAAAGCCCGCAGTCTGCGGTCGAGGTTTTCCTCCGTCAATCACGCTGTTGAAGTTCTCGAAGAGAAATGACAGCGCTTCACTCGCCAATCCGGCCCTCTGCGCGAACTTTCTGAGGCGGCATAGCCGTCCTTCGGTCTGGCAAAACAGGAAAGCGGCGGGTCAGGCGGAACGTTTGGGCAAGGGGGCGTCCTTTCAGTCAGCAGA
>Ga0163217_1017060_pt1 | contig 10947 bp, 13 predicted proteins | sample SynspAceP_FD_185933 | JGI IMG/M metagenome (GOLD analysis project Ga0163217, IMG submission 185933) | Saline lake microbial communities from Ace Lake in Antarctica - Synechococcus sp. Ace-P (PacBio error correction) | ecosystem: Environmental > Aquatic > Non-marine Saline and Alkaline > Saline ...
AAGAGAGGAGATACGAGTGCGGTGGCCTCCAGGGTGATAATCCGACCTTGCGCTTCACAGCGCAAAGGCTGGCGACAAAGTTGTATTGTCCGCCAACGCCGCTGATCAACTTTGCTTTCGTCCGCCAGCCCCCAATCGGAAACACCACCGCGCCCCCGCCCCAAAGGTGGACTCATGAAAATCCTGCGCTAATTTGACGAAAACGAGCCCCGCAGCGCTGGCCCTGGTCGTTTTCTTGCGCTCGTCAACCGTAAAAATACTCTGAATTGGTGCAAAGGACCACCCGCATCAATGCGATCTGTTCCGCGTTGGCGCGCGGGCAATCTCGGCCATGCGCCTGGAAACAACCGGGTTGCCGATGAAGAACCCAGCATCGCACCACCGCGCCAATCAATCCTCCGCGCTTCATGATGGCCGCTCCGGATCAACTTCCAGAAAACCTCCACAAGCATTTCGGTTACGCCGATACACACCCTCTCGAAGGGCGCGATGGTGTGTATTCTGCGTCGGCCGAGCCCCGTACACCGCCGCGCTCAGTTGTTTGAAAAAAGAGGATTTTGCTGCTGGCGCAGCAGCAGGCTATGATATGGCAAATCGCCGATCGAGCCAATTCCGATCTGCAAGCTGCCCGCTCCGGAATCAAGCTCGTGCGCCTGCAGCCCGATAGCGTAGTACGTTACAGACTTGCCGGTTGTGGGCGGCGAAAACAGCGGAAAATCGAAGCGTCCCCCGCTAGGAATAAAGTCGAAAATCATGGCTGCCGGGTCGCATCGCGCGCATGAACGGCAGCCCCGGTTTGACCTGGCCAACGCGATGATCTCATGGTGCCGCTGCGGCCGCCGGTCAAGCAGGCGGCGCTGATATCCCCGGAATTGCAGCTGAGGCTGACGCTTGCCCCGGTCCGGCCTCCTCTCAATGGGCTGACCAGTGCAGCCATCCAGATTGACCTCTTCACGGATAGCGTATCCAGCGCATGGTGTAAATTCAGCGAGTATAGTTCCTGCTGCGCCAGCGGCGCCCTCAGCCATTGGCCGCTGCAGGAAAAGTCCACAACGCGGATATTCTCCGGCAAGGCGCCACTGCGCTATATCCTGCGCGTATTCCAGCGCGGATAGGCAATTCGAACAAGGCTCTGCCAAGGCTGCAGAAACCCGCTTCCAGTTCGCTGTCCCCGCAGGCGCCTCCAGCGTCAGGCGTGAAAATCGTCAGGGAGAATGGAAAATCGCCTTTTCGCCCTGCGTACAAGGCTATTACCAGGTGATTGCCCTTGCCGCAGGCCTAGCGGCAGCCTACACAAATGCGTCGCTCAAGTCGTTCGATCAGGATTCGACCAGTTGCTCGCAGTCGCTCATCAAGGGTGGTGGCTGGTGACATGGGACCATTTATCTGCAATAGGTCGGCCTGCTCGCCGGGTGTTGCCGGGCAGCCTCAGATCAGGCCGTGCCTACCAATTACTTCAGCCGCAGGCGTCCAGCAAGCCCTGCTCCAGCCAGATCGGGCTGAATGCGTTCGCCGTGGTCCCTTCCAATCCGCCGCCAGCTGCGTTTGAACAACCTCGCCTACCCCCGCGGCTGCGGCAGCGTAATGCATAGGCCCTGCCGTGAAGGGCGCAAACCGGTGGCAAAGATCATCGCGCCGTCGAGCAGGTCCCGGCACAGCCACCGACTTCTTCTCGCAAGCCACCATGCAGGCGTTGAGGCATCGGGCAAGGATCAGCCGATCAAGGTATCTGTCGTGCCGGTTTGCGTGGCTATCGCTTTTTCGGTTTGCCGTCCTTCCAGTATAAGGCCTTTCCGCTCTGCGGCCCAGCATGGCCCTTTTCCACTTTGGTGCGCCGCCACTGCGGTCTTCCGGTTGAGCGATTGACCCGCTCGCGAAGCATATCAGCCACGCCCAGGCCACACATCCATGCCGACCTGATCGGCCAGTTTCGATGGGCCCAATGGGCAGCTCAAAAGTTGATCGCGTACCTGGCGATTGCGTTCGGCGGCACACCTTCATGCCAGCAGCAGAATGGCTTCGACGCAGATAAGGTGTGAGTGCGCTGGTGAACAGAAAGCCTGGAGCGCTGGCGACGGGCACCGGAAGCTTGCCAATCTGATCGATCAAAACTGCCCGGGCGCGGCGAAAGATGGTCGCATTGATCACGAGTGATGAACCACTTCGACCAGTTTGCATTTTCGCCACCGGGTTGAAGAAAGTAATGCCACCAAGTACGACATTGGGTCCGACTAGCTCATACCTGCGCAGGTCTTCAGCATGAAGCTTCGGAGGTGTTGGTCGCCAGTAATGGCGCCGGCCTTGAGGCGTTGGCTCAACAGCGCTGTGGATTTCAGTTTCAGTTTCAAAGGTCTTCAGGCACCGCATCCAATACCAGAGTCGCCTGTTCGACGCCGCTCGTTGTCCGGTCGGGATCACCGTCCAATACCGTCGCGCGTCTCGCTGCTGGACAGGTGCTTGCCTGGCAAGAAGTTTTGGCCGCGTTGCCGATGGCCTTTGGCAATGGACCGGGCTGGGGTGTCATGCTGAGGCCTGACGCGCAGACCTTGCAGCGCGGCCCACCGCAATATCGCCCCCCATCGAACACCGCGCCGATGCAACAGCAGATGCTGATCGCATCGCTACAGCTTTGTGATTTGCCCTGTTCCTTGAGTTTTCTCGTCGCATGGAGAACACCCTGCACCAATGCCGCGATGCTGGGTGTTCAGCAGTTTGGAAAAGCAACAGCTTCCGCGTGCATTGCAATGTTGCCGGATGCCTGCCGTGCCTTTCCCCACAGGCCCTGATGAGCGCTGTCAGGGGCAGGTAATGCTGGGTGGTGCTCTGCTTGGCTTGCTTTCAAGCGCGCATGCCGCCGACGACACCCGCCGGACCCAGCCGACAGAAGGGCTGCGCTCGCCAGTCACTGCGCCTCTGCGAGCAGCTTGCCGTTGATCGCAATCAAAATCCAGTGCGCCCCTGCCCAATGCTCTCTTTCCACCAGGCGATCGATCAAGCCGAGCTTCAGGCGCTTGCGGTCATAGGTATTCTGGCCGGCACATCATCTGCATGGCCATCCCAGCGGCGGAATCAGCGCCGTATGCCGTCGCCGGGTGCCCGCCGAGGCCGGGATGCAGGCCGAGCAGGATTTCCGGCAAGCCGAACTGGGCGGTATCGCCAGGCGGTAATGCGGCAACACATGCCAGCCCGGCTCCGCCGCCTCAGTGCCTGCAATCATGATAACGCAATGGTTGCGGCAGGGCAGTCGGCAGTTGCTGAATCAGAATATTGCGCGTCGCTGAGCTTTGGGTTGATCACAATCGCGCTCGTTGTGCAACTGCGAATTTCGCTGATTATCCGCCCGCATCGCTAAAAGCTGCCTCGGTTTTGCCCGAACGGATCACTCAGAAGGCGCGGGGCATTTCGTCTCTGCAGACTCTCGAGTCACCTCGCCGTATTTCGCGCGACTTCTTCGGACACACAGTTGCCGCTGGGCGCCGGCTTGTCCAGCAAGCAGCCAGGCCACATCGCCGGCGTCGCGCGCCCAGGTGCCAGTGGTTTTCCAGCGCTTGTGAATCGCGAGCGTGCAGCAACTGTTGGTAATTGACCGAATGGGGCCAAAGTTCCATTACGACGTCTTTCAGTGCGCTGTAGACGGGTCTGTCATGGTCGGGTCGGCGCTCCTAGGCAGTTCGATCAGCAATGGCGCCAGCCTGGCCGCCGCCGATGCATTCGTTGGTCGAATACTTGCGTCTGTTGAGGCCATTGGCGGTGCCAGCGCGTGATCAGATGCAGCACAATGCGATTGCCGTGCGGCCCCGGGATGGCCGAGGCTGATGCGCCGCCGTCGATATTCCACCCCGCGTCTGTGGTCAAATGCGTCCCAAGCGGCCGTTCAGACCAAGTACTCGCGGCGGCTGAAATCGCCATCTCCCAGGCGCCCTGGCAGGCCAGCACCTGGGCCGGCGAAGGCTTCATTAAAGCTCCAAGGTGATGTCCTGCATGCTGTAATGATGCGCGTTTGAGTAAAGGCGGTACCCTCGCGAGCCACCCGCCAGGCCCATTGATCTGCGGTCCCTGAAGCGCGGCCCAATGACTGTCGACATCAACCCGCGCGTGGCTTGAGTTGTACTGGTGACCGCGCTGGGCCGGAGGCCAGAATCAACCGCAGGAACACATCGGTCACCTGCGAGCTGTGCCGGCAGTCAACTTTACCGTAGGGGCGCTCGAACACCGGCTTTAGTTTGGCCAGGGCTCCAGGCTGTTATCGGGTCTGACGCCCATTGTCGCCTTGAGGAATGTTCGCCCTTGAGGCTATTGCGCCACTACCGTCGTTAATCCAGCCACCCTGTTCTTGCGCGGTGGCGACCCGCTGGTGGCTACTGAGGCAACTCGTCAGCCCGCTCGCGCTGATATTGAATTAGATGGGCAAGAGTTCGTCAGTCCTGGCCCATCTCAGGTCAACAATCGGTCGGTCAGACCCTTGAACCAATCCCACCTCCGGTTTCATGAAGCTGGGTTTAAGCGCAGCATCGCGCCCAGTTTTGGCCCGGCAGGTTGCGCGCGCCTGCAGCTGCGCAAACCATTTGGCGGCGGGTTCGGAAAAGAGCCAGCGGCGAATGGCTCAGCGCTTCGGTGCCGCCGGCCAGAATTAGATCGGAAGCTGCCATTCGCGGAATGTACTGGGCGCGGCGGTATAATGCGACTGGCCAATACCCCAGCCGCAGTTGACTTGTCACGGTGTAGGCCGGCTATGGCCTCACCCATGCCCAGGCGTTAATTGCGGGCCGACGCGCGCGGGTATCATCTCTTCGGCTATCACATTCAACGCAACGAGAGACCTGCATCGAATCCTGCGGCGCAAAGGCTGGCGCAGCAGCAGCGGTGCGACCGCATCTGGCACAGCCAGGTCCACTGGCTGTAAAGGGTCCCGCGACCGTCGACCGCGCCTTCAGAAGGGCGTTCGTCGCCGTCTATGACAAAGACGGGCCTGCCCTGAGTGCAGAGAACGGCTTGAAGCTCAGCGGTCATGGATTATATCATTCTGTACGGTCCAATTTTCTCATCTATCGTCAGGCTGCGAAGGCGTCGCAAGTTCCCCCCCCTGAGGCTAGTAAGCTAGACCTGAGTGCGGATTGCAACTTTCAGCGACGCTGTCCGGTCACGATGACGTTGCAGACATTATGGCAGGTATATGGCGAACGCTACCGGAGGTGAGCGTGGTGGCTGGATTCAGGGCTGAGCGACGGGTGTGGGACAGATTTGGGTATCTATATATGACGGGTAGCGCATGCCCAGATACTCATGTACAGCTCGGGTTGGGGATCATTGGGCTTGACCGCGCTGGTATTCCATTGCATAAGCGGGGGATATAAGTGACCCATTCGCAACGGCTACAACGCGAGACGATATTGCCGGCGAGTGTTACGCGCAAATCAAAGCGGCGATCAGAAATTCTAGCCCGAGCAATACCCCCGGCTCCAGCCGCTGGCTGCAACCTCGCGAATCACGCCGCTCCGCGTTGTAGCCTGAATTGGGCATGCACCCCCGCTACTGCAATGGATATACAGCGCGGTCAGCGCAAATGATCCTCCCACTCCGAGCAATTCGTGATGGCTGACCGTCCACATCTGGCACGCTGAATGACCCAATCTCCCACACTGCCTCCTGAGCCGTCAGTCACCGCGGCGTTCCGCTATACCTGCCATAATGTCTGCAACGTCGATCGTGCCAACGACAGCGTTCGCTGAAAGTTGCATCCGCACCAGTCTACTTCTGCCTCAGGACTTGCGGACGCCCTCGCAGCCTGAATAGATGAAGAAATGGACCGTCTACATCGAAGGATATAGAGTCTCATGTGACGCAGGCGTTCAGCCGTCCTGCCTCAGGGCAGCCCGTCTTTGTCATAGACGGCGCACCCGAACGCCTTTCTGAAGCGCCGGGTCGCGTCGCGGCCCTTTACGGCCAGTGGACCTGGCTGTGCAGTGCGGTCGCCGAGCTGCTATGCTGCTCGGCGTGCCATCGCAGCCTATTTAGTGCGCCGCAGGATTTTCGATCGGTTCATCCTCGCTTGCGTGAATGTGATAGACGAAGAGATTCTGAAATCCGCGCGCCGTCGCCGCATTACGCCTGGGCATGGTGAGGCCATGCGCGGCTGAAGCCACCGTGAAAACTGCGGCTCTGGGTTATTGCATGCGCGATTTGAGATACCACGCTCGCACACAGATGCCGCAATGAGCGAGCTAGCCTATCTCAATTCTGAGCACGTCATCCAGAGAGAGAAGCGCGATGATACATTCGCCGCTGCTCTTTCCGACCCGCCGCCAATGTTTGCGCAGCTTGCGGGCCGCGCCAACCTGCCGGCCAAACTGGCCGCGATGCTGCTGCTTGCAACCAGCTTCATGAAACGGAGGTGGGATGGTCAAGGTCTGACCGACCGATTGTTTGACCTGAGCATGGGCCAGACTGCCGAACTCCTGCCATCTATTCAATACAAGCCGCGAGCGGGCTGAACGCCCCGTATGCCCTCAGTAGCCACCAGCGGGCTCGCCCACGCGCAGGACATCAGGGCTGGCTGGATAACGAGGTGGTTGGCACCGCAATAAGCGCTCTCACACATCCTAAGTGTCTCGCGAGCCGGTCCAGACCGACTAACAGCCCTGAAGCACCTCTCGGGCCAACCTAAATGACCGTGTTTCGGAGCGCCCCTACGGTAAAGTGAACTGCCGTGCCAGCCACTCGTTCAGTGACTACTGAGTGCTCCTGGTGAATTCCCAGCTGTCACTATACAACCCACACACACTCACGCGCGGTGTGATTGGTTCGACTAGCACAGTGGGCCGCGCTGGACCGCAGATCATTAGGCCTGGCCCGTGGCTCGCGGGTACCGCTTTACTCAAACGCATCATTACAAGCATGCAGGACATCGACCTCTGGAGCTTAATGAGCCTTCGCCGCCCAGGTGCTGGCCCTGCCAGGCGCTGGGACGATTGCCCGATTCAGCCGCCGCCGTACTTGGTTCTGGGAACGCCGCTGGGACGGCATTGACCACAACGCCTGAAATATCGACGGCCGGCGCATCAGCCTCGCCATCCGTGCCGCCAGCGCAATTCGCATTTGGTGGCTGCATCGATCAACGCGCTGCCCGCAATGGCCTCAAGCGCGTAGTCGCCACCGATGCACGGCGGCGGCCCAGGCGCGCTCATGCTGATCGAACTGCCTAGGAGTCCGACCATGCAGGACCCGTCACAGCGCACTGAACGACCGTCGTATTGGAACTTGGCCCTTCGTCATACCACACAGTGCCTGCAACCGCTCGGCGATTCACAGCGCTGGGACCACTGGCACCGCTGGCGCGCCGACGCCGGCGAATGTGCCCTGCGCTGCTGGACCCAGGCCGGCGCTCAGCGCCTAAGTGTTGTCCGAAGAAGTGCTGCGCGAACTCGGCGAGGTGAATCGAGAGTCTGCAGACGAAGTGCCCCGTCGCCTGGTGATCCGTTCCGGCCTAAACCGAGCCAAGCCTTTTTGCGTCGGTGCGATATCAGCGAATTCGCCAAGTTGCACAACGAGCGCGATTGATCCAACAAGCTCAAGGCGACGCGCCATATTCTGAATTCAGCAACTGGCCGCCCTGCCCTGCCCAACCATTGCCGTTATCCATGGTGCAGCAAACGGGCGGCGGCTGGAAGCTGGCACTCGTTTGGCCGATTACCGCCTGGGCGATACCGGCGCCAGTTTGTTTCGGCCTCGTCCGGAAATCGGCTGCCTCGCCTTGCCACGGGCAGAGGGATCGCCGGAGCTTGGCGGCACCAGCGCGCAATATCGCGAGCGCTGATGACCTCTCGCTGATATATGCAGCACACTGACGCACAGAAAAATACCAGAGTATAATGACCGCGATGCACAGCGCTCGAGCCCGGCTTTGATCGATCGCCCTGGTGAAGAGCGCCATTTGCAGGGCGCACTGGATGATCGATCAACGGCAAAGCTGCCGCAGAAGGCCGCAGTGCTGCGAGCGCAGCCCTTCCTGTACGGCTGGTCCGGCGGCCTGTTCGGGTGCAGGAGCGCGACACCGCAAATGCGCGCTGCAGCACCAAGCAGGCACCACCAACAGATTACGCACTGAGTACATCTCGACGTGAAAGCGCTTCATCAGCCTGTGGGAAAAGCACGCAAGGCAAATCCCGGCAACAGCTGCACGCGGAAGCTGTTGTCCCTTTTTCCAAACTGCTGAACACCCAGGCAATCTGCGCATCTGGTGCGGGTGCTTCCTTCATAGCGCGAGAAAACTCAAGGAACAGGGGCCAAAATCAAAAGCCTGTCCAGCGATGCATCTAAGCCATCTGCATGTGATCGGCGCGGGTTCGATGGGGGCGATATTGCCGGCTGGCCGAGCTGCAAGGTCTGCGCGTCAGCCTGAGCAATGACACCCAGCCCGGCTTCCATTGCCAAGGCCATCGGCAACGCGGCCAAACTCCTGCAGGCCAAGCACCTGTCCAGCAAGCGAGACGCGCGACGTATTGGATCCGGCTGATCTCCGACCTTCGGACACACAGCTGCGTCGACCAGGCCGATCTGGTATTTGGAGCGGTGCCTGAAAGACTTGAACTGAAACTGAAGACCACAGCGCTGGTTGGGCCATCTGCCTCAAGCGCCTGGCGCCAACTGGCGACCAAAACACCTCGAGCAATCATGCTTTGAAGACTCTGCGCGGTGAGTCTGTCGGACCCAACCGCGTTCTGGTGGGCATTCCACTTCTTCAAACCCGGTGGTCGAAAATGCAAACTGGTCGAAGTGGTTCAATCACTCGGTGATCAATTGCGACCATCTTTCGGCCGCGCCCGCAGTTTGGTCGATCAGATTGGCAAGCCTTCGGTGTGCCCGTCGCAGCGCTCCAGGCTTTCTGGTTCCACTCGCGCCACTCACACCTTAAGTCTGGTCGAAGCCATCTTGCCTGCTGGATGAAGGTGTGCTCCCGCCGAAGCCATCGACCAGGTCGCGATCAACTTTGGCAATGCCCATGGCCCAATCGAACTGGCCGATCAGGTCGGGCTGGAATTGTGTGCCTGGCGGTGGCTGATATTTGCTCGGCGAGCCGGTCAATCCGCTATCAACCGGAAGACCGCAGTGGCTGCGCAACCAAAGTGGAAAAGGGCATCTGGGCCGCAAGAGCGCCAAAGGCCATGTATACCTTGCGAAGGACGGCAAACCGATAAAGCCGTAGCTCGCACGCAAAGACCGGCCACGACATATACCGCTGTCGGCCTGATCCTGCCCATGCCTCAACGCCTGGCATGGCCTGCTTGCGAGAAGAAGTGGTGGCTGGATGCCGACTGCTCGACGGCGCGATGATCTTTGCCACCGCTTTTGCGCCCTTCCACCGGCGGGCCTATGCCATTTACCGCTGCTGCAGCGCGGGGTAGGCGAGTTGTCAAACGCCTGCGCCGATCTGGAGAGGAACGCACGGCGAACGCTTCAGCCCCATCCTGGCTGGAGCCAGGGCTTGCTGTGGCCCGCCTGCGCTGAGGTAATGGTACAGGCACGGCCTGATCCTGGGCCTGCCCGCAAACACCCGGCGAGCAGGCCGACCTATTGCAGATAAATGAGGTCCATGTCACCACCCACCCTGATTGAAGCGGACTGCGAGCAACTGGTCCGACATCCTGATCGTAACGAACTTGACGAACGCATTGTGGTAAGGGCTGCCGCTAGGCCTGGGCAAGGCCATCACCTGGTCATAGCCTGGTACGCGCAGGGCAAAAGCCGATTCTTCCATCTCCTCTGACGATTTTTCAACCGCCCCTGACGCCTGGGGCGCTGGCGGCCGGAACAGCGAAACTGGAAGGCGGTTTCTGCAGCCCCTGGCAGAGCGCCTGTTTTTCGATCCTTATCCGGCGCTGAAATAACGGCGCAGGATATACGTCCAGTGCGCCTTGCCGGAGAATTCCTGCGTTGTGGACTTTTTTTCCTGCAAGCCGGCCAAAATGGCTGACGGCGCCGCTGCGCAGCAGAAACTATACCTCGCTGAATTCACCCATGCGCTGGATACGCTGATCCGTGAAGAGGTCAATCTGATTCTGCAACTGGGTCACCCACTTGAGCAGGAAGGCCGACCGGCGCAGCGCTACAGCCCTCAGCTGCAATCCGGATATCAGCGCCGACTGCTTGACCGCGGCCGCAGTCGGAACCATGCCAGAATCATCAGCGTTGGCCAGGTCACCGGCGCTGCGTTTCAATGCGCGCGATGCGACCGGCCAGCCAGTGATTTCGACTTATCCTAGCGGGTGACGCCTCGAGTTTCCGCTGTTTTCGCCGCCCAACATAACGGCAAGTCTGAACGACTACGCTTAATCGGCTTGCAGGTCGCACGGCTGATCCGCGACGCGGGCAGCTTGCAGATCGATTTGTGCTCGATCGGCTGATGCCCGATCACCCTAGCCTTGCTGCTGCGCAGCCAGCAAAATCCTCCTTTTTTCAACAACTGAGGCGCGGCGTTGGACGGGCTCGGCCGACGCAGAAGATACCACACATCGCGCCCCTTCGAAGAGGGTGTGTGACGGCGTAACCGAGAATGCTTTGTGAAGTTTCTGGAGTTGATCCGGAGCGGCATCATGAAGCGCGCAGGTTTGAATGGCGCGGTGGTCATGCTGGGTTCTTATCGCAGCCCGGTGTTCACCAGCCGCTTGCCGAGATGCCCGCCGCGCACGCCGACAAGAATCGCCATGATGGCCGGTGTCCTTCACAATCAGCTAATACGGTGACGAAAAGCGCAGAAACGCCAGGCGGCGCTGCGGGGCTCGTTTCGTCAATAGCGCAGATCTATGGTCCACCTTGGCGCGCGGGTGGGTCGATGTCTGGCGACAAACAAAGTGTTCAGCGGCGTTGGCGGACCAATAACAACTTTGTCGCCCAGGCCTTTGCGCTGGAATGCGCAAGTCGATTATCACCCTGGAGGCCACCCGCACTCTG
>Ga0163217_1027055_pt1 | contig 10946 bp, 12 predicted proteins | sample SynspAceP_FD_185933 | JGI IMG/M metagenome (GOLD analysis project Ga0163217, IMG submission 185933) | Saline lake microbial communities from Ace Lake in Antarctica - Synechococcus sp. Ace-P (PacBio error correction) | ecosystem: Environmental > Aquatic > Non-marine Saline and Alkaline > Saline ...
TGCAAAAAAGGAGGGGGGGAAAAAAAGAGATTTTCCCGCAATTGGCGGGGAATGCGGGGAACAAAGCCTAATGGTGGCCCCGCAAATCCGGCGGTCCTCGCCGAGGGGGCCGCCCCGCGCTTGCCCGTTCTAAGCAACCTTCCCCGCCCCGAATATCTTCCAAACTTGTCGATTAGTTTTTTTGCTGCGGTTCCTGCGTGACAGTGAAAATATTGTCGTGCTCCTCCTTCCTACGTCACCATAAAACCCTTAAAAGGAGAGTTACCATGGTCTTTTTGACGCTTCATCTGATGCTCTTGAAAACGCAAAGAGCATTTGGCAGGAAGTGACCCTGGTAGAACAGGCCTCAACGAATCGCCCGAATGTATCGACGCCTGAAGGTTGGCGAATCATGAAAAAAGAAAAGCTGCCGGTTTTTGAAAAGGAGGAAATTACCTGGCTTCCAGCTTGAATATAATTAAAATACGCTTTGAACCGGCGTGCCCCCCGTATTGGCCTGATCGCAAAAAAAGGCCAGTTGCTGAATGCAACTGTTTCTTTCGCGTTATTCTACGAGAAACGTCTAGACCAGGTGCTCGGGGACCGATTTCCCGCGGTAATTGTCGACCCGTTTTATAAAGCCCCTGAGTCAATCGCTGACAAGGAAAAAACAACAGCGCGCGCGATCTCTCCTCCGTTCGCCCAACGGCCTGTCGAATTTGCGCCACGGATGGAATCGCGGCACTTTTCTCGGACGGCCATCAACCATATCCGTTGCGATAATAGTGCCGGCAGAAATTGGCCGTCGGCAGTGATATTGTCTGCGCGCCGCCTTCTGAGCCCAGATTTTCACAATGCCTGAGGTCACCCGCTTTGGTCGCCGCATAGTTTACCTGTGCGAATTGCCTTTTTTGCCCGTTGATATCCGAGCTTATGACCACGATCCGACCGCAGACTTTCCGGTCGCGCAAGTACCGGCCAACTGGGTGAATGTCATTGAAAACGCCGGTAAATTTGTGCAACCGAACTTCGTTCCATTGGTCAGTGTCATTTTTGTGAAAGGCGCTCGCGTGTGATTTGCGCCCGCGTTCGCAACAACCACCGTCAACGGGCCGTTAGATCTTCTTACTTTGCGAATTCCGGCTTTGTAACCGTCCCGTAGTCTGCGAGCGTTCCACTTATAGGTTTTGATCCCGTTGATTCTGTGAATTGCGTCGGCAGCAATCGTCCGTTGCCGGCATAAAGTCGCCGCTACAGTCATCCCGGCGTCTTTCAATGCGTGTTGGAAAAAAAAAAAAAAAACATCAGCCCCCCCCCGGCCCCCGAAACCTCCACCGCGGCCTCCCCTCCCGGTATCAAGGTTGGCAACACGTGACATAAAAAACTCCTCCCTTAACGTGCAATGTTGTTTTCGGTTTGCCGTAAGTAAATTCGTAATTAAATTACTGAGAATTTGTAGTCACGCTTTGGATTCTTTGCAACAGTTTAACGCAAGAATAGAGCATTTGTTTTTCCTCAGAGTGGCGCGTGAGAGTCGCTTTAGCGCGCGCCACGAGAAGCTTGATTATGGGAGCGTTTAATGGGCGCTCAAGGCACATCGCGACGCCCCAATTGCCGCACCAAATGGCACAAAGTGGCCGAGCCCTTTTCTTCGCGCCGCGACGCTGCATTCCAAACAATAAGCGTATGTGAGAAAATGCGCGCGCGTCGGATGCGGCCAGATCGGTGACCGATAGCAATTGCGCCGAATCCGTTGACGTTCACGATGAAGGATCCCAGCCCATGTTCCTTTGTTAACTGCACAGGCCTGAGCGGCAAAAGCCTTTCGTTGGGCTTCGACAAGGTTCCAGATCTCTGCTTTCCAGCCGGCTTTTTCCAATGCTTCTGCGCCTGGACGCGTAATCGGAACCGGCCCCCATTGATCGTTGGTCCTAGGCCGACGTGGCCATATGATGTGCGATTGCGCGCCAAACGGGGTGACTACCCCGTTTTTTTCAAGCATTATGCGTGCCGACAATAGCAACGCGCCTGCCGCCCCCCAGAAATCGTTTTAGACCCGACGTCGTTGGCCGCTGTGACAGATCGTCCCTTTGGCGAAAGCGCGGCGCAGCTTTTGCATGCTTGCCCATGGTGCACCATGGCGGATGTAAATTCGTCTGATCGACGATAATTTACTCGCCCTTTCCGAGTTTTTTGACGGTTGAAAGGGCAATCGATCTCCGTCCTTGGAACTTACCGGCTTTTTGTGCGCCCTCGCCTTGTTTTTGCGAGGCGACTGCAAACTCGTTCCTTGGCGTCCGCGGCCATGATTTTCCATTTTGCTGCAACATTTTCTGCGGTTTTGGCCGCATATGGTAGCCATGGAAACGATCCACAGGCCGTGCGCGGAATCAATCGTATCATCAGCTGCATGTCGCCCATTTTTGACCGGACGCCAGGTTTTTTGCGGCGTGGGGCTCATCGACATGTTTTCCCTGCCCACCGCGGCCTACGATATCAGCATCCCCAGTTGGATATGCTGCCGCCAGCGTCACGGCGCGCAAGCCCGAACCGCACATTGGTTGATCGCCATGCCGCGCTTCTCGATGGGCAGGCCCCGCGTTGAAATATGTGCTGCTGCAGTTTTGCCCTCGGCTGCGGTCAGAACTTGGCCAAAATAGTTTCGTTCCGAAGCTCGGAAAGGTCAGTATACCGCGCGCGTGTGACGAATCTCTTTCAAGGACGCGTGCACCTAGATCATGTTGCAGGCGTGTTTGCAAAAGATCCCGCTGAAACTGCCCTAGGCCGTGCGGCTGCGGATGCGATGACGACGTTGTCATATGTGTTCTTCCCCCCTGAACTGCTGACGTAAGGGTTATTTCAACGCGGTTGGTTGGTCCGCTCCCCAGTCTTCTATCTTTGGAACATATCCATATAGCTACACATGCGCAATCCACCCCTGTCGGCCTACGCGTTTTTTAAGCAATTCGGTCCGAGCCTTATGCCAAAAATGGTTGAGTGTTGTGCACCGTAAATAGAAACCTCTGTTCGCATGCCGCCGCAAAAGAATGCAGAAGCGACGGAATTCCTCTGATTTTCGACTGTTCGGCAACGGCATACCATATTCAAAGTTACGCGCGATTGAGACCATTGATCGATACAATTCGCACGTTTGTCCGGGTGTAGGGTGATACCCACGTCGAAAATTGCCAGTCAATCTTCAAGATATCAAAAAACAATCCTTAAGGTAGCGGATAGCGATGTAAGTCGGCCCCCGAAGTACGAGGCAAAGCAACGCCCCGTTCTTGCACTTTGGTCCAATAAAACTGCTGACAAGCTCTGGCATTTGAAATCGCGATTTTTCGCCTGATTTCTAGAATTCACCGTTCGCTCAATCGTGCCCGTCGCGCGAGAGCCAACGATTCAGCACGTTCGTTCCATTCCGCAATAGCCGATAGAGCGGGCTGACAATTTTGACAGATAGCCGCACGTTCTTGTTTATCGCTCAGGCCGTTAGCCCCGCGTGAAAGCACAGCACGTCCTATCTCGCGGCCAAAGCTGCGTCCTTTTCGATGAGGTGCATAAATTCAACAAGCTGGAGGGCCCGCCCCGTTGGGTCCAAATCCCGATAAAGCCCTCGTAAAAAGCCATCTTTCGGATAGTTCTATCATCGCGGCATGACGGGCTGTAGGCCATCAAGGTCTGATTGTGCGCGACGCTCTTTGACCATCGCTGGCGGAATTGTGCTGCTTCCGCGTGGTTAACGGCAATAAGTCAGCGGATTTCGCGTGCCTTCGGGCAGATCAGCGACGGTGTTGTGACATCCTCTTCCAGGCGGTGCTTCCATCTATCCGTTCTTGGTCACCGTTGGCCCCAAGTACTAATAACGCGGGGGTTAACGCCCGGTCAATGGCAACGCACAATTTTAACATTCTGTCGCAATGAAGCGCGGAGAAGGGAGCCGGAATGCAACCCGATGTGACTGGGCGGTACCAGGCAGATTTTATTTGGATTTAATCAATGACACTTGACTGGGGTTGTGCCCGAGTAATGACGCCGTGTCTTTGGGAAAACTTCCTTGACGGCTTTCAGGCGGGCTCCAGGCTGGATCAACGATACTTAAAAAGCGAGAGAATTTTGCGAGGCATTTGCCGGTTTTGACCCTAACTCATCGCTCGTGGGGTGAGCCAGACGTTGAACGGCTTGCTGGCCCAACCCCGTTATAATTCCGCCACCGCGGCAAAAGATCGCGGCGGCGATCCACCAATGCCCCGCGGTGCAGCAAGATTGACAGAGGGAGGGGTTTCGACGGATCATCTAAAATGAAGTAGTTGAGTTCGAACCGCAGCAAACCGGTTCGGAGCGTCAGGCGGACGTTCCGGCCCTGGACGCCGCTTTCAAAGCAAAATATCCACCAATTTGAAAAAAACAAGGGATTTAAAGTTTTGCGCCGACATTTGTGTACAGCGTTTATGGAGCGGTGCGGGATGGTGAATGATCAATGTTACCTGCTTGCCACCGCCTATACATCGTCGCGCATATGCAGGCAATGCACGATTGGCCGCTGCCGATAACCGGTCGGGTGCTAGTTGAACCTGGTCGCCTTAACGTCGCGTGACATGCGCCAAGGGACTTGCCGTTGAATCCAGCATCACGATCGTAGGTCCGCTGCTGTCGAAAGACGCTTTGCTGCGGCAAACTAGTTCAACTTTGACCGGTGATGCCGATAAAGAAAGGTCCCTGTCGCAGTTTGAACTCGCTGCGTGTGGCTATGTCCGCCGATGTCAAGTTCGCCTTGCGTCTTTGAGCGCGGGAGACAGCGCGGCAAATGCCCGCGTTGGACCGATAGGTCACGGCATCAAGTTAACGGCTGCTGAGCGCAATCGGTCAGCTTGCGGGCGAGGCTTGACAGATGAAATTGACCCGTTCGGCCCTCGGGTATGCTTAAGACAGCGACCTTTCGCAAAATCCCTGCAGCACGATAACGGCAACTTGCATGCCACATGCCAAATTCGGATTGCATCGCATAATGCAATTCTCGAACGCAATCTTTGGGGCACACAATCCCGCTTTTCCAAAAAGCGTCGGATGTGCCATTGCTCGGTTCGAGCGCGGTTCTTCATAACGTCGAAATTTTCTTGGTTCGTGATCCATGGGGTGACGTCTGAGGTGACGAACAAATTCTGCATGCGCATCTCTGCGCCGTGGAGCGCGCTTCGAGACAAAAACGTCGGAACGGTTCTGACGATATAGTCCCGACGCGTACCAGCAACAAAAGCTTTCGCTATCTTCAATGTTCTTAACATGCCGTCAGCATATGATCGTACAAATTCGTAGCCCTGTATTGCGGATATGAAGAATCAGCTTCTATGCCGGTCATTTCCGCATCTGGATGTCTAGAAGCAAGCATCGAATATAAATCGTGCACTGTGAAATGACTTCAAGGGCTTCTTTACGCGGAGCGGCCGTCCGACATACTCGGATCCTGCGTCCGAAGATATTCTTCCAACAAGCTGCGCAAGATCTTTGATTGTCCTCAACGGCCAAAGTAAATCCTCATAACCAAAAACTCGCGCATGTTTTTAGTCTCCGTTATCGCGAGCGACTGCGGGCGAATGCAGATGGATCTTGCGGCGACGTGCAGGTTTCCATTCACACTAAGCCCCCCTTGGTTTTACTCATCAACAATGCTGATGCGTGAGCGACAAAATTTGCTGATTTCAAACTTAAAATTAGCCGCGTTTTAACCATTTGTTAATGAATGAGAGATTTTGAAGGCGCTGCGACGCTCAAAAGTGGTGGATGCCCAAGCGGTAATAGATTTGATCAGCGGCCAATTGGCACCGCAATGGGGGCCTTGCGGAAGTGTGCGTCTGATTTGTAACAAATTCATTGCCGAGTTCCATCGATGACTCCGCGCCCGCAGCGCGTATAAGCGCCGCTTGATGGTGTTGGTGACTCCCGCAGGGAACCCTGTCATGGCTTTCGTCCAATAGGACAACGCCCTTTACCTGCCGCCGCAATTCTGCCAGGGCTTTCAAAAAAGGAAACATCCGTGACTAAGCCGACAGCTGCCAAGCTACAAAATTGACGGTCGCCAGTAGTGGGCGGAAAACATCGGGCCGTCCAAAAGTTCCCCAGTGGAATTCCGTCGTGAATAGGCCTCGGCCAGCACGTCAGCGCTGCAGGCAAGACTGTCCCGACTTTTGGTATCCAGCTCGCGCGCAAAAGCAGAAGCTGAAAGGCTACTTACGGCGATCTGACCGAGAGCAATTCCGTCCAGCATCTACGGTGAAAGCTGGCGTGTAAAAAAAGGCGACAACAGTGAAAACCTATTGGTCTTGCTGGAGCGTCGGTCTGGACGCCGTTTTGTATACCGCGCGAACGGTGTCGTCGCGGAACCGTTTTTTGCTGCGCGCCCCAGTTCGTAACCACGCACGTCAAAGTGAACGGCAAGAAGGGGGTTAACTATTCCCTTCCTCCTGCGTCAAAGAAGGCGACCGTGATCGAAGTGCGTGAATCGTTCCAAGCAAATGTTGCCCCTTCGAAGCGCACTCAGCTGGCAAGCGTGATCGTCCTCACATACATCGAGGCAGACCACTCCAAAGATGACAGCGACTTTTTCGTGCACACCCGCTTTGGGCGACGTGCGCTACCCTGTCATGATGAACGAAACCTCCGTGGTCGAATCCTACGCGAAAGAACTAAGTTCCTCGTCATTATCAATGCCCGAAGGCCACGCTGGAAAGACCCGGCGTGGCTTTTTGCGTTTGGTGTCGGCGACTTTAGCGTCGGGCAAAAGTGACCGCCTGGACAAGATCGGAAGTTGGCGTGACCCGGTCGCGTTATGTCCCTCCGACAGGAGATATACAGATGACAACCGCTATTCGCCCGCAACCCGGCCATTAATGGGACATCGCCTGTATCAAGCGGGCATCCCATGTGGCGAGGGCTTGAAAAAATGTGAATCAAGCCTTAGCTCGACACGAGAAACCCCTGGCCCGTCCGACGTCGCCATCAAAGCGTTCCCGATTGCGGTCCATATTGACCTGCATCGTTAACCACGTCATCCGATCACACAGCTGCGTCAAGCCATTGCGCAGGTGCACGGGCTCGGACGGCCCGATCGCATCATTTGTGGGCCGTTCCAGACGAAGGTTATTGCATCCCTATGCCAAGCGTTTTCGGGCCGAGGGCAGCGAGGTGCTGCAAGCACGGTGCACGCTTTGGCATGTACCGGTATTCCGCGCTGGCCAAGTGGGGCGACCCCGGTCGAGGTGCCTCGAAATGAACGGGTGACGATGTGGACGCGTTTTGCTTGCGGCTGACCGACAAGACCGCTGTGTTTATTCGCGAACCCGAATAACCCCCACAGGCACCATGATCGGGCTAAGTGAAATTGAAAAAACGGCTGGCCGCAGGTTCCCCGAAAAGCCATTCTGGTTTCTGGACGGGCCCCCTATGCTGAATTGTCGAAGGATAGAAACGGCGGCGCCTGTTTGGTCGAACAGTCACGAATAAATATGGATGAACCGACTCTCTCAAAGCTCAATGGCCTGGGTGCTGCGCAATCGCTGGGCTATGCGCCCGGCCCATATCATCGAACGTCCTGACCGCGTGCGGGGCCGTTTAACCCCTCTCGCAAGCCGCGATTGAAACGCGGCGACAGCCGCGATCAACGGACACAGGGTAAAATGCTGCTCATGCCCGGCAGCGAAAAATGCGAATGCGCAACCTGAGGCTGATGCCTTGGCTCGAGATTGGCGTTCCATCGGATTGTCCTGCGCGAATTTTTATTCTCCGCGCGGTTCAAGTCCACAGGCCGTAGCCCGAGCCTTGTGATCGAACACCTCAAGACCCAACCGCCTGATTCGGCGGCGCGTTGCCGAAGTACACTGCCCAATGCCCTGCGCATTAACCTGTGCGATGAAAGCGCATGCCGTCGCGGTGGTTCAATTGCGGTCCCGACAAGTTTTAAAGCGACTAATATGCCCGTAATTTAGAAAAAAGTAGCGTAATCGGCTGGGCTTGATAATCGCCTTCTTCGATGTTTCTGCGATGAACGCGGCGGCCTTTGCGGTCAATAGTCGGCTTTGCGCGCAGTGCGGACACCCGCGACACTACTCGGCACGCGAATCAGCCTGTGCGACGAGCTCCTGCGATTTCCAATGCCACAACCCGTGAAAGATGCCGAATCTGGCTGTTCTGCGTTCCCGTAGGGCGTCAAATGGCTCGTTGCTGCGGAAATGGCCCGATATCTGAACCGGCCTGCACTGTCACGATGGTGGGTCGTCAGGCGGATGTGATCGCACAGGTTGGACCGCTCCTGCCCAGGGCGTCCATTTATTCCGCGCATCCTGGCGGACCGAACACTCCGGCCCACCAGCGGTTTCGCAGAGCTGTCGACAACCGCTGGTGCCTGCTGTGCCCGTGCCCGACACCAACGCCAATGCATTTCACGGTGCGCAACCTGTGGACCGCATGGCCAACGTCAGGAAATGGACGCGAGCATCACGATCTGGTTCTTAGCGGTGACACAGCCATGCCCCCCACTGAATCGCTATACTAGGTCGGGTGGCCGATGATTTGCGCGCGTGACCGACAGCGAAGTCATAACAAATACTCGGCGGGCTTCGTGACTTCACCCTATCGCTGCCATCGATCCGACACTGTGGCGGATGTTTTTCCTGAACCAAACAAGGACCCCACAACTTCAGATACTGGTCCCGCATTCCACTCGAGGAACTTTTGCGTGCAGCGCTATCCGCATGGGGGACGGCGAATCATCCTTCATGACATTACTTTAACCCGCACCCGTGGCATCCGCCTGGTATATCGAAGGCGGGTCAGGACACGGATGCGCCGAACTTTTGGGCGCCAACCGGGCAACAAAATAATCCGGGCCGCGCGGCTTGTGGCGCGTCCGCCTCAGCGCAAGATAATCTTGTTCGCACGGCCTAAAGGATGAACCCCATCGACATTTTCCCGTCCTTCACGCTGATGTTCCAATATTCCAGCCATTGTCCGTGTTGCCAAACATTTGAGCAAGCCCCTTGAGCATTTGTGTTCCCGCCTTGGGGGAAATTGGCGGGATAAACCGGCGTTTTCCGCCATGGTCACAATCCATTGGCCAATCTTGCGCTTTTACCGACCAGCTTCCCTGTCGCCAAGCCCGTCCTCGGCAACGGCCATCCGTCCCTTTTAGCGCACCGCCACAATCCCTCCCACGCCAGTTCCGCATGGCGCGGTCGATGAGCGCGGCTTGTGGCGGGTCCGGCCAAGCGCGCCTGCGGTCCACAGGCGGTCGCAAGGTGATGTCGCCTTGCAGTTCACCCGTTTCAATGGGTGCAATCCGTCCAGTTCGTCAGGCAGGCCGAACATGCTACCACGCCGTACTAGGGGTACGTTCTGCGCATTCACGCCAGATCATAAATTCGGTTTGCCCCTACGTCTGCTGCATCGGCGCTGACGTCAGGCTGCCGCCCTTCGAACGGGGCCTGTTTGCCGAAAGGTCAACAACCCCAAGCGTGCCACCGGTCCTAAAATCGTCAGCCGGTTCCAGTTGGCCTGAAACGCTTGGGCCGCAGGCCCGCAAATCGGTGGTGACGTCCCCTCTGCGGTTCAGCATGCGGTCACGTCAGGTTGGGGCGGCCAGGCCGAGTTTCAATCATAGGGGTGATAACGGTCATATCCCGGCCATAGGCGGGGTGGAAGAAATATCGATACGCTTGGCACCACGGCGCTGCGACGAGCCCTGCTGCGCCACTTGCGGCAGGCGGTGTCAGGGCACACCATCTGTCAGCGGGTGTTGCAGCCGCAACAGGGAAGCCTTGTTTTTCATCTCGCCCACGTCGCCTGCCATCCGCGCAACGCGCGTTCGATCAGTTTGGCGATGCCCCGCTGCCAGAACCTCCGAATGACGCGGCGAACCACCATCCGCACCAAAACCGCCGCCTCAGACACGATAATCAACAGCGAGCTTGCCCATTTTTCTTAAAACTATTATTAACGCTCTGCGATGCGCAAGCTTTAACAAGCCAACGATAAGGACCAAGACATGGCGATGTGGTGTTCGGCTTACGCTAGCTTATTTGTGAAACGGTTGAACGTCGCGAAAGTGTGATCGGGCGTTGCCCGGTTACGCGCGGTCGTTCTGTATGCGTCGATCCCACCATCGCGATCGTTTGATCGTTCCGGGCTGTGCCTGGCACTTGATGCGATAACAGCACGGCCTTCGATGTATGGCGCTGCGTTGTTGCGCCGCGGAACCGAAGGACGCCACGGCTAACCATTTTGCGCTAACGCGAAGCTGGTTCATCGGCCTATGTTGACACAAGACGCTTGAGGTGCCAGCTAGAGGATGGCCGCATCCGCGAGGCATTGGTCTATGTAAATCACCCGCCCACGAGCAATATGCCCGGCGGCTTGCCCGCTGAAGAGCTCAGGCGCAGATCATCTTCGGCGCGGTAGGCGGATGGAGCGAACACTGAACCCATATCTTGTTAACACGGCATCACATTTGACCGATTGGCTGCATGATCCGTCGCTGCATGCTTCAATGACCGGTTTAAGTCTCTTGGCGCATAAACCCCGTGGCATAAACATTCGGATTAATGTGGCTGCGCGATAGAAGCCACAAAAAGTGTCGGGAGCCACGAGCATTGCGCAGTCAACCGCGAAAATACAAACCACAGTTTTCCCAGCCGGTGCGGCAACACGCGATCTTGACGCCTGCGCTTACCGCATCGGGGGGTGCTTTTCTGGCGCTGCCGACGTAGCTATTTTGCCGGCAAATCCCTATCTAAGGCGTGATATCTCGTCTCTTTATCGGCGTTATCGCCTGTTTTATCAGGGTTGGGCACTGATTGGCCTGGTCATTGGATCGGGAAAACTTTGCCTCCGACGACCGAACAGGATCCGGTACACGCAACTTTGGCCCCGCTGCAACGTGTTGCGCACACGCGCGCGCGCATGCAGGGAACGCAACC
>Ga0163217_1051426_pt1 | contig 10946 bp, 15 predicted proteins | sample SynspAceP_FD_185933 | JGI IMG/M metagenome (GOLD analysis project Ga0163217, IMG submission 185933) | Saline lake microbial communities from Ace Lake in Antarctica - Synechococcus sp. Ace-P (PacBio error correction) | ecosystem: Environmental > Aquatic > Non-marine Saline and Alkaline > Saline ...
TATCGATGTTTGCCCCCGTTCAGGTTTTGTGAAGGTAGACCGCCGAATGCCTTGGCCGATCTTGTGGTCGACCCGGTCGGCAGGTGCTGGTCTGGGCCCCGCTCGACCTCGCGGACGTGACACCGGGAGGGAAGTACCCGCCCCGTCGGCGGCGCCCGGGCAAAGTGGATAATCTTGCCGCTCTCGCCCCAACAGGTTCGTTGGCCCGCGTCGTGATCAATCGGGCCAGGCGATCGTCGGCGGTCTTTGGATGATCGGTCCGAAATCGCGTCGAATTCAACCACGCGGCGTAAGTGCCGGTTGTGGTCGTAGACTTGGTCACCGGAAAAGATCAGCAACGTCCGCGTCGATCCGGTTGACGTTATCGAGGATGTCTGACGAGAGACTATCGCCGCCGTGGTTCGTTGATCGAGTTGCCGGTGAACCCCCGACGACGATCTCGGTCTTGATCCCACCGGAATTTTTTGCCGAATCGTGGCCTTTCGTAGGTGGCTTCGGCGCCGTGGGCCGACGCGGTAAGCAACCGATTGGGAATGTCCAGTTTTCGATCGAAAAGGCGCCGTCCATCCGGTCTCGTCACCGGTCCGTCGTGGCGACGGGGGCCCACTCGCGGTCTCGGCGGATTTCCAAGCGGACTGTTTTCGAGTTCGTCATCGGCGCCGCGGGTAGAGCTCCGGTCAAGTTTGAAGTGTTTTGGTTGTGGGAGCGCGTGTACAGAGCGACACAGATCACGTCTTTTCTTTGCGACGTCGGGATCGTCAGGAATTTTCGATTCCGCTTGGATTGGGGCGTGGATACGTCGGGTGATCAGGGCGGTCAGGATCACGGCGAGGATGCCGATCGTGGTCAAGGAGCGAGTTTCATGGAGTTTCTTTTTTCGTTGGGTTGCCACAAAGAAACAGGTACAAGGGCGGGATGAGGAAATGGCGGGGCGCGGAGATGGTTTCGTGGCAGGAATTGGTCGCACCCCAGTAGTTGATCCCGACATGCCGGCGAGCGGGCGGGCAATCGCCGGTCATCATCCCAAACGGCCGCGTAAGGGCCGAGGCTCGGCGAGTCAGGGATCGCAGATACCCACGCAAACGAACGATGTCCCAGGATACCGGCGACAGGAGACATCGTTTGGTGTGGTTTCATATTCGGCCCGGCGTGATGGCTGATCATGGCCATGGAACGGTCGCTGGCGCGGCCACGGTTCGCGGTAGGCGCCCATGCCCGGCGACGTCAATCATCATCGCGACATGGCGGTGGCCACGGGTGACGCGGTGCCGGACACCGACGGTCAGTGCGAGAACGAACACGACCGGCATCAGCATTTGCCCGCCGTATTCGATTGAACATCGGCAGTTGGCGTTGGCGGCGCGTTTTTCGCGACTCAGTCACGAGCAACCCGGCCTCCGCCCGATCATCACGGTTGCCCGCCAACCGGGAATCGTACGAAGGATTCTCCTGCCCGCGATGAGGGCCGCAACGGTAAAGGCAGCGTACATTCCACCGCGATCCGGCGCAGCCATTTTGCAACTAGCCCCATCGTCGCGCCTGTGCGCGACAAATTCGTCCCCATCGATGCCCCATCTTTGGCGAGTTCGTACGTGGGGTCCCCTGCCAAATCAAAACGCCGTAGGGCCTTCCAAAAAAGTGCACCACGTCCCAGCCGATGAAACACAGGCAATGTGCCCATCCTGAGCAGAAAATAGGAGCAGTCGATCAACGGGGCGTTTCGTTCACGTGGAGTTGACGGGGTTGGCGGAAAAGGGGCGTGGTGTCTTCACCCTCCCGAGCGAAGGGGGAGAACGTTTTGCCCCCCGCCCGTGAAACGGGAGGGCGTCGGCGGCGAGCGTTCAGCGATGCCGCCGGGGAGGGCTCGGTCTGGGTGCAAGTTGCTTGGATTATACCCTCCACCGGAAAATCCTGAAGCGCTCGTTTTTCGACCCCTCCTGCTTTGCGGAGGGGTGCGAGAAGGCTGAACTTATGGGGAGCAGTGAGTTTTGATAAAGCTGCATGAAAAAGGGAAAAATAATAAAAGCGATCTCTTCGGCGGGAGGGTAAGACGGAATCTCAAATCTTAATCGGGAAACCCTACAACCAGACTAACGAACCCGGCCGCGTTACAATCGTAGAGAAAATTTGAGGGCACATTCCAAGCGGGAGCGGCCCCGAGCGAATACAATCGGAGGCGATCGCCTGCTCGGCAGACTTGCTTTCTTCCTTCTAATCCACCGAATCATCATGGCCGCACGCGACGATTCCCGTCCATCCGTGGCAGCTTGATCGCTTGCCTGATTTTCCTGGTTCTTTCCCTGCCCGGAATTTCTTCTGTACCAATGGGGCAGCACCGAATCGAACAGACCGCCGTGTTCCGTCAACGGAGCAATCCGACCGCAAAGGACACTGACTTGCGGACCAAGACGAGTCCATTGTCGCTACAAATCCATCTCGGTGTCGGTTGGGGTTGTCCCAGGCTTCAGCATCGACCAACTCGTCCGAGTTCGAGCGCGATCCGGCATGGACTTGATCGAGAAACAGTACAAACAAGGAACATGGCTTATTTCGGCCCCAAGAGGTCGAAGCGGCAAACAAAACTACCCCACGATTGTCCCGATTTTTCGCACCCCGCCATCCGCGACCGAACAAACAGTACGGCGTCCGCACGCCCAGAGGCGACCACGATGTCCGGATCGAGAAGGTGGCCGAAGGTCGACAGCGCGATGAAGCCAAAGATCAAGCGAACAGACCGCGACAAAGCGGATAAATTGCTGCAAGAGCAACGTCCGCTCTAGACTACGTCCGAAAGATCGGTGACAAGATGAAAAGACAGGGGAAGAAAACAAAGACACCTGCTAAAAACGTCGCAAAAGCTCTGACGAAACCAGCAGGAAACTGCAATCGAGATGGCTTTCGTTTCAAAAACGCGAGGCCCTTGCTTCTCGCCATCAATACCCAATGAATCAACTGAACAAAACTCCCGCAGCGATAATTTCGAGACCACCCAGGGGCTGATTTGCCTACGTCGTTCGCGATGGGAACGTCCGTCAACATTACTTGGGTTCCCTCCGAGGCGTTTGCGACGCGGGGGTCACGTTCGGGTGTGATCGACGGTGAGGAAACACGACTGCAAGACCGCAAAAGTCAAAGCCACCATTCAGGTCCACCAAAATTCCCTCGGCCCCGCACCGTCGGCCGAGGCTCGCGTCGTCGCTCGCACCCGATTCAAGTAACCCGATCATCGCCGGCGACAAAATCTAACTCTCCGTTCTGTCGCCGGGCGGCGTGTCAAAATCGCGTTGGCCTGGAACCCACCATCTTGAACGACGATGCGCAGTCCGATTACCCGAGGCGAATTGCTTCGATGGTAGTGCCGCTTGGCGCTGAAGTCGCCGCGACGAATCCCAATCCGACGGTAGCACGACGTAGCATCTTTGACAGTAGCGTACGTTTTCCTCGTGGTTGGCGGATGCACCGGAGGCACGAGATGCCGCCGATGAGAGAGATCTTATCGCGTTTGGGCAAACCTCAAAACCAACTGCCCAGGAACTCGGTGTGACCGTCATCCCGGCCTGGAACTGCAAGCCTATCTTGCGAACGATCGACGATTCCGTTAACCACGCCGCTCGATCGGCGTTCGCGGGTTCCGATTTTCCAACCCGACGTCCGACCGGGCGCGCACCCGAACAACCTACCATCAATTTTTCAAATCGATGCCCACTGGTGGTGCAACAACCAACGAAATCTTAGCGCCCTAGCCTGGGCTGTTAAATCTTTCGAATTTTTGGGATTTGCGACGCAATTATCCCTGGCGCCAAGTTTTTTGTCTGCTACGCCAACGGCGTTAGACAACAATAGCCTGGGGTTACGAGACTGGCTTGCCAGGGTGGCGGAGCGGTCCGCGAAGGGGCTCCGCGATCCTAATACCTGGGCTGTGTTGCTGAACGCCGTTGGCGCTAAGAACCGAGTCATCTTCGATGACAAGAAATGGCAAACCAATTTTGTTGGCGAAAATCCCATCGTCAAGCCTCAACTTTGAACGGGTGAGCGAGCGTTCTCGCGACTATATGTTCGAACAGTCAGCCCGTATGAGCGCGCGATGGACAGTCTCGCCAGACACCGGCCAGTCCTGGTGAAACAGAAGAGCAAGGCGACTCGCGGTCACACGCGAGCGGATTCAGAATGGCTGCGTTGCCTGCCACGATGCAAAAACCACCTGCCCGATCCCACTCCGTTCTCAATCCGCCCGTGGGCTTCGGCGGTATCGCGAACGCGAACCGGCTATCGATCGTGGACCTTCACTCCGCCGATTCGTACTCCGAATCACCGTTCGCGGAAGATCTTCCCGACCGCGGGCGCGCCAACCATGATCGTGCCCGATTTCGAGAACGGCCACCGAGAACACCGTCACAACATGCCCTTTCACATCCGGGTTCCGTTGAGACGTAACGCCCGCCTTCGTTCATCCACCTCACGCGGCGTCCCAAAACGCGCCGATTTTCCCACCGCCATCGAACACTATATCCCACGTTCAGCTCGCATCCGTGAAATCGACTTGCTCGTAATTCGTAGAAATGTCAGCACCGGATCGAGCAAAAATCTCGGTTCCGCGCCGCTTGGCGACGGCATCGACGTGGCACCCGAACGCTTTGGCGCCTTGGCTCCGAACATGCCCACCCCGCCGCCTGGCACCGTTGACGAGCACGCGGCTGTCTGCGTTGCACCGCCCGGGTCGCGTAAAGTTGCCAGAGCGGTTCGTTCCGGCCAGCGGAATCCGCGCGCGTCTCGAAGACCATTTCGTCGGGAAATCCAGGGCCGCCGATCGACCGCGCACCCCCGGCGCAATTCGGCACACGCCACCGTGAGCTGATCGAGAAACGCCATCACACATCACCCACGAAACGACGAATCGTCCGCACACTCAGCGATCGTGCCAGCCACGTCGTAACCCGGCCACCGCGGGAACCCGCCGGGCACAACCCTCATCTCACCGCGACGCAATCGGTTAATCGGACGGTTGATGCCGCCCGCATCACCTGAACATGCTTTTGCCCCGGTAAACCTTCGCGCACTGGCACCTCGGCGCGGTGCAGCCACACCGGCCGTCGCATAATCGTCGTAGATGATCGCTTTCACTTTCGTCCGCTCCAAGAAGGAGTTCGTACGCTGCCTTCCGAGGCTGACTCCACGGTATGGGGGGGCTGTCAGACTGGAAAGTCTGCCGTACGTGCCGCACTAGGTATGTTTGGATTCGCAACGTGTGCCCGGAACAGCTCGTTGAGTTTGTTTCGTGATCGGGCCGACTTTCCCGTCCGCGATCAAACGACCGTCTAACGAACGCCGGAATCAACCCTTCGCCCGCATTGCGGTGGAGAAAACACTCATCGCGACGAAGATATCAGTGGCGGGGTCATCGTTTTCCTCGCCACGTCGATACGCGGCACGCGAGCCAGAATCGTCACCGTGGTTCCGCGTGATGCTTTCAAGAATGGCCGCGTGAATCGGCGGCGTTAACAGCCGACACGCACGCACGATAAACAATTTGTCCGCCGTACACTCGGCCCACTTCGCCTTTGTGAATTCCATCAACCGCCTCGATGCACCGGCCGGATCGCCTTCGATTTTCCGCCATGATGTTGTTTGAATAGTTCACCGCGATTTCACTCGCGGACTCAGGCGCGCGGATGTTTGCGGGATAGTCGACCGCGGTGGGATCAAATCCAGTCCCTCGGTGTAGTACTTTTCCGGGTACAACGAAATCTTGGTCCCGAAGATCACGGATCACCTGCGGGTGTTCGCATTTGGAACGATTGAGGCCGGAGTTGGTTGCTACCTCGCGTGCACACCAAACGCACGTAGCTTCGTCCAAACCGTTCTTGGCGAACCGTCTCGTTGACCGCGTTTCGCATCGCATCGAGACGATCGGAATTTCAAGCGCGATCCGCCCGGGCGGACTCATACAAACGAACCAAGTGATCTTCGAATCGCGAAGACTTTGGCCGGCGTAAATTGCATCCCTTCGAACACGCCGTCACCGTAACCAGCAACCCGTGGTCGTAGACGCTGATTTTGGCATCTTTCGCGAGAGAAAAAAGATCCGTTGATGTAGATCGATGAGGCAGAAAAAACCTGGAAATGGATTGAGAGAGATTTCGGCGAAGGAGTAAAACGTGCCCAGTGGGCACTATCGACGCGAACGCGTCCGTCACCCGCGCGGACCACATGAGCGTCAAGTAAGTTGATTGACTGCAGCATCGACCACGAGTCGATTGGCAGGATCCGCTGGACCGACGCGGACAGGAGAAACGCGCCGTCGAAGCGACTCGTCCGTTTCCACCGTCCGACCGCGAGGATGACTTTTTCCGCATAGAGATACGAGTCGTCGTAGCCGGGGATACCCTGCCGAAGCACTCGTTTTTCAGTAAAACCCTGACGCGACGCTGTCTGAACCGCACGTTGCTGAACGGCTGAACGATTTCGTCAGGAAACGCCGAGCGACGATTCGAGTGCCGGCCTTGATCGGCGCCATGAACGCCGTAGCTCTCACTCGCCATCCGCGTCGTGCTTGATCCGATCGTCACGACGGAACGCGTCGTTTTCGACCGGGTTCTCCGCAATGCGTTGCAAAACCGCCGTCAACGAAAACGCCGGAGATATCGATCGCCTGTAAAAACTGTCGCCGCGTCGTTTCATGGAAACGGTCGCATCCCGTCGGTGTAGTCGCGAACGCGATCGGTGAACGACCCCGCCAAACGAACATCGTCCCGAGAGTGTCGCCGCGAGAGCATCGATTTGCCGATTGATCTCGACGTCGCAGACGAATCACGCGGGCGACCGCGGCCTAGCAGTTTCCGCGGTGCTCTCCCGACGTGCTTTCGCTGCGGACGGTGTTAGAGTACCTTCGCCGCCGAATGCTCGATCATTTTCGCCGATCGCCCACGCCACGGCTTTTGCGATTAGCGACGCCCATAAGCAAGGTTACCGTTACCGGAAAAACCGAGGAAATCCATCACGGTCGACTTGCCTGCGTGTCGCTCACGGGCCGCGTCCCGTGTTCATCTTCGCCGCGCGGATTTGGGTGATACTGCACGCGAACTCCAACCGGGTCGTCGTCTTGGCCGTTGAGTAGCATTTTTGCCACTCAAGAAAACGCGTTGGACAAACGTTCTTTAGCGTCACGTGGAATGTCGACAGTGGTCACCGGGGCGGACCATGGTTTTGAATTGACGCGTCCATCCCGAGTCGCCACGGGGACGAACTCGCCACCCTCGGCGTGTGTTCGCAGCAAAATCGGCGCCGGCCTGTTAAACAGCATTCGCCTGGATTACGCCCGGCACGAGCGGGTCAATCCGGGAAGTGGCCTTGGAACGAAGAAATCGTCCCGGCGAGAACGTTTTTCGGGCATGATCGTCGACTCGGTCAGTTCAGGACTTCCGTCGAGCAATCGCCTCGGGGCTGCGGTGCGGGATCATCGCCTCGATTCTGCTCGGGCCCATAGGGGAGCGGGCCGAGTCCGAGGTGCCGGTCGGGACAGGAAATTGGCAGACATGAAACCGTCGAAAACGAGGAAAATGGTTGGTGGCCCTATCAGCGCGAAATCGTCAATCGTCGTCAAGGAGCGCGTCGGTTGGCGATTTCGCGCGCATAGCGATTCAGTGTGCGGTCCGACAACTGGCACCCGACAGCATCAATATACTTTCGCCGAGCAAACGCGCGTTCTCCGCACTCAAATCACTCTCTCTGACAATCCCAACTCCATGCTTGATCTTCGACATCGTTTTCGCCGCGTCGTCCACGTCGCCACGGCGATCACTTGTCGGAGGCGAGCGTGTTCACGCTGTTCGTGCGTTGCCTTCTGCGAAAACCGTCCGAGGACGTCGCGGCCGGTGATTTTCGCTCTCGCGATCACGGGCGGTGGAAACGATTTCCGTCCACGCGGCATCGCGTTGTTCTTTGATTCACCGGTTTTTACAACTACTTCCGCGCCAATGCCCGACCACCGCGGCGACGGACTGTACCACGGGTTGCTGCGGGGCCAAATGTTGATGGCGTTCGTGTCCTCTTTTCGCAATCCGTGCTGGTCGGTCGCAGTGCCAAGCCGAGGGCGATGCGGTGAGCAAATGCGAGTGGTTGAAAGTCATTCGTGTTGTTTGGCGCCGCGATTTATCGTCAGCATCTCGGGCTACTCAAAATCCGAGGCATTGCTGCAACCGCCGCCAAATCGGTCTCGATGGAAAGTGGAAGTACTTTAGGCTTTCAGCCTTGTCCGTACTCCAAGCTTTCGACCTGACCCACGCGGGATGTCAGCCTGGAAAGGCTGACGTATGCGATCCGGCATCCTCTGGATCCGCATTGATCGCCGAAAAGTCGATATGGCTCACCACTCCTTTCTTTTTTTAACTCTCATGACTCTGATCACCCTCGCACTCTCAAAGGGTTGCGACTACCTGCCCGCAGCGATGATCCCCTGCGCGGAGCGATTGATGGAAACGGGCCGCGGCAGACGTTTCGCAGTTTCGGGTTCGCGCCGATCGACACACCTGACGCTTCGAACACCTCGCCATTCTGACTGGCAAAGGCAGCGAGCGAGACCGACCGCCAACTCTCCACTTCCATCGACGCGGGCAACGTCCGTGGGAATTGCGGTTCGACCTTCACCGTGCCGCTGGCCCGGTTCGCCGCCCAACACATCGGCCACTCGGGACCCCCTTCAGAACGTTATCACCCTCGCGCCGGTCCTGGGCGGCGAGAACCCCGCCAGGCGGGACGATACGGAATTCTATCAGTGCGATTTTGACAGCGATCGGAACCGAATCCGTGCTCGCCGAATATCGAGGCGGTGACCGTGATCGACGCGTTGCATCGGGGCTCTCGGGATCGAGGCGTCAACGATGCAGTATCACAAAGCCGCGCGATCCTCACGCGGTCTGCCGAATCACTCGGCTTGGCCGAATCCACCACAGCGGTCTTACGCAGCTGGACAAACTCGGCAAGATCGGACGCAGAAGCGACCGCGGCTGAAATGGTTTCTGCAGCCCGGAAATCGAACCGTTCTGCGCAGCCGACCAAGTGCTACGGTTGGCCGAATGCGGGTGGAACAGCCGATGAGGTGTTCACAAGCATGCCTGAGGATTCTCCGGCGGCAACGAACGGCCGTTGCCCGGTTTTTGCATCGCGTTTGCGAGAGATCTACGACGGTGCGATCGCGTCGGGCGTTTCACCGGACCGGATCAAAATCGACGTCCGATCGCTCGCGGGCTGGACTATTACACCGGCGTGATCTTTGAAACCACGCTCGATGACTGCCGTCCCTCGGCAGCGGTGCAGCGGCGGCAGGGTACGATACCTCGCTGGCCCTACACAAAACACCACCTCCCGGCATCGGCGCTTCGCTCGACTGACCGTTTTACTCACTGCACTCGGAAACACTCGACCGCTTTCCCCTCGACGAGCAACCGTGCCGTGTGTTCGTGGCGTTTTTCCGACGAGAATCAACCTGCGACGATTACTTGCGTTTGGCCACACCTGCGGTCGTGCGGTATCGCACGGAGATCTATCCGGACTCGCGGAATTAAAAAGCGCAACCTGAAGTACGCCGGCCCAAACCACGGGTTTGCCTTTACGCGATCATGGGGCGACGACGAGTGCATGCGTGGGCAAGTGGCAAGTCAAAACGCTCGCTGGAAAAAAACGTCCGAGACGTCGACTAATCAACACGATGCACCGGAGAATTTAATTCGCGGTTGGTCGCTCGATAAGCGGCGCCGTTGATTGAGTGCTCTGTTAATTGGGTCATCCGGCGGCAGCGTGCGCCGGAAGTTTCAAGGCATGATCCCGTGTCTCAACGAGCATTGGTGCCTGAGTAAGGATGCCTGGTCGAACTACGTAAGCCGGAAGAAACGCAGTCGAGTTTTGCAGAGGTGCCACCGACAAGGGAGATCTCGTCGCCAGCGGTCTTCCTGCAAAGCGGTGCCCATGTTGCCGCCGGCCCTCCGGCGGATTTCGGTTCGGCCGAGGACGCCCTTTTTCATCAAATCATGGGACAACGGAAAGCCATGCTGAAACCCGATCCTGGGCTCGGCGCACGCTTCCGTCGGATAAACCGTTTAATTGTCGTTTCGGTAACGACTTGCAGGTTCCCCCCCCGGCCCCCCCCCGCCCCAATGCGGGGAAAAAAAAAAAAAGGGGTTGGGGGGGGGGGGGGGGGGGGGGGGGGGGGGGGGGGGGAAAAAAATCGGAAAAAGAGCGTTTAGGCGAGTTTTTGAGAGGGAGGTTGCGGCCCCGTTCCCGCGGATTTTAATCAGGCCCAGTTTGAGAAGTGGTGATAACGCCCTCGTTCCGAAGCGAACATCGGCTGAGGTGCTCCGGCGACGGAAGTCGCCGTCGACTTGGTTAGCCGGACGACCTGGTAAGCCGGACGACCTTGGGTAGCCGGACGACCCTTGGTAGCTCGGACGAACTCCGTCGTCCAAGCTGTGAGTGGTTCCTTGGTAGCTCAAATAATCGTCCACCACATCCGATCACGCGATTGCGAGAGTGCAACGGGATCACCTCTTCGATCGATCGGGCGCCCGTTTGCAGCATTTTGCAACGGTCCGACACGCGACGGCCACGCCGCTGCACGCGGGCCAGCCCTCGCCGCACGCTTCGACGAGCGGTCGTCTTCGACCGCAAGGCATCGCGTCGCGGATCGGCGAACGGATCTCGTTGTTGATTTCGTATCGCGCGACCGACTTTTTCAATTCTCGCAACTCGTCGTCCCGTGCTAACTCGACGCGCGATAGAACAGTTTCAAAACGATGAGCGAAAACGCGAATGCCGTCCTAGCAAGGCGAGCAAGTGCTGCTTGCGTGACCGGATAACGTGTCAGGATCACGGGCGTGGTCGGTGCGCGAGATGCTTTTACGACACGATGCGTTAACAAACGTCGAGCAACGAGTCGCGGTCGGTGGCATTACGCG
>Ga0163217_1089639_pt1 | contig 10946 bp, 15 predicted proteins | sample SynspAceP_FD_185933 | JGI IMG/M metagenome (GOLD analysis project Ga0163217, IMG submission 185933) | Saline lake microbial communities from Ace Lake in Antarctica - Synechococcus sp. Ace-P (PacBio error correction) | ecosystem: Environmental > Aquatic > Non-marine Saline and Alkaline > Saline ...
AAAAGAGAAGAGATTTATGAAGTCAGTCGGACGCCAGCTAGGAATTGGCGTGCTGGAAGTCGCTTTATGTGTATTTAGCGCAGTTGCGAAGAGAACAAGCGCGGCGGGTGGCTCCTTTACTGGCATCCCCGAAACGAAATTTGAATTTTGTGGGCGAACCTTTCGGACGCTTCCTTCCGCCTGTGCCCGTTTTTTTTCCTCCAAGTGGGAATAGTTTCGCCAGGCCGAGTTGGGCGGGCCCCCCTTCTTTTTTTCCGCTTCCGCTGGACTTCCCCAAACTTAACCGGGGAAAAATTACACTTGCCGCCGGTGAATGTGGCCGAAATTGCGGTGAAAGGGTTTTGCCCCGTCCATTGGTCAAGCGGGGTTACTACTCCTTTGACATTTGGATAGCGAACTGTGACCGGCAATGCGGAAGAAACTTCTCAAGTGGAATTTCTATCAGGCAATTCCCATTGCAAATGACCATCTTTTGAACCACAGTCCAACGCCTCTCTTAGGTGTGTAGTCCACCACGTTGTTCAGCCTTGACAAGGGGTGTGAAGGTCGCCAGGGTCGGAGTGGTCAACCACCCGTCCCAAGACCTCACACACCATGCTAGCCACCCTCTTGGCCGCGACTGACAACCCATCAGTTCGGGAACGGCTCATCCGCCCCGGGATCTCCAGATGAAGAGCGTGCCACTCAAAGCCCTTGCAGCACAAAGCCGGATCAGCCTGCGTACCGGCCTACAAGGTGGCTCTCCAGGTTTCCGAGCAGGCCGGCGTAGCAGGCACTGGCGGATCGACGGAGTTGGTTCCGCCGCAACCACAGCGGGCGGACGCTCGATTCCCAGCACAACTCCAGACAGGCTGTAAGACCTGCGGCACCAGCGCTGGCCACGCCCGCGCATCGGCCAGAGGTACTCTGTGCGCCCTCTCCACCGTTGGTCCGGCTCCATGAAAGGGCCTGGGTCTGGGACGAACTGAAGGAACCCTTGACCCCAAACGGTCTTGTTCTTAACCGCATACAGTGGGAGCCGCACACGGGGCAATGATCCATGTTCCGACACTCAACAGCTGGCCAGGTTTGAAGCGGGTCCGGCACCCAGCAATACCGCTGACCGTCGTCAAGGCTTCGCGTACCGGCTAAACGCAAAAGGTGCACGTCGCGATCCGACGACGGCCACCCCGCTGCGGCTACGTCGAAGTGCCTGGGCCTTGTGAGCAGAAGGAGACACCGTTGGATTCCTGGCCCGTGCCGTCCGGCTGGTCCTGAGCAGGGATCACCTGTCGGCGGGATCCTCTCAGACAAAGGCCCCTCCTAACCGCTCTGGAGACTGGCGGACAAGCCTGTCGCGCCCTTGGATCTCAAAGCCCATCCGCAAACCAAGCCCTACACGCCGCGACCCAACGGGAAGGCCGACGGTTCAATCAAACCATTCCTGGGAATGGGCCTTACGTGAATCGCCTACCAAACAATCGGATGAACGCAACCGCTGCTACCCCGCTATCTGGGGAATCTATAACGGCAGCAGGTGCACAATGGCTCTGGTGGCCTACGCCTCACATGCCTCCCAGCGGCTGCTGATCGCTGAATGAAACGCTGGTGGAGAAGCACACTTAGCTACGCCGCAAGGAACAGGGCGAGACACGGCTTGACGGACGCTGCGCGCGCTAGGAATTTCCTGGAACGCGACAGAAATAATCCATGGAAATACTCTGGTCCAACACCCGCATTGCTTGCCTCGTGCCGTGAAACGATGACTATTACTTTTGATTACTGCTCAGGAGAAATCAGGGCAAACGCCGGATTTTCTATAATCGAAGAAGTCTTGCGAAAGACGCAAAGCCTTAACGGACTAACGGCACAAGAAGTCGCCCGCTGCGATTGACTTTTTTGAAGGCAAGGCGAGATAAATGAAAGATATCAATAGCCAACACCAGGCCGAGTTTTCGGCATGCCAAGGGCTTGGGAGGCCTGCCATTTATGAACACGACCAAGTACCTGCTTGCAAAATACATCCCCGACTTCACGGTTCGAGCCCGCAGCAACATCGCGTCATCGTCCTGGTCGCTACTCGCATTGAGGCGCGTTTTTCTTTGCAGAGATACTCTGATCGCCCCGGAGAAGTGGAATGGTCCGCTCCATTCCAAGCTTCGTGACTTCCGCCAGTGCATATCGGCAATGGATAGCTATTGGGCCGGATGCAGTCGTGGGAACGAAGCAGCGACCTTTGGGCGGCCGTGACGTGGTGTCGTCAAGTTTCTCCGGGCTTTATTGAGGTGTTGCAACAGACCGGCGCGCGGCAATTTTCGCGTGTGGGATTCAGGTTTTCTGTGCTTGATGACATCAGCGAAGGAGGAGCTACCGGCGGTGCGGATCAGCTTTTCGGCAACTTATCGAGCGAACACCGCTGAGGATACCACGCGATATTGGTTCGACGACCATTTGTGTGGATTACTGATTGACTCTAACTCAACTCAAAGGATCATCGCAACTTCTACGGATAGGTATCCTGTGAGGTGCAACCGTCCGTGGCGTTGATGAGGAGTTTTTCTTCAGCCACGCCATTGCCAACGGTACGCTTGAACGAGCTTTATCAACGCTTTTCCGATTCCCAAACGAAAGTATCAGATCCAGAAGAATAGGGACTCACGCTTTGGATGCTTGAGAGCATATTGAAATGCCAAAACTTATTACTTCCGATCACACAGTGTTTGTTGGTGAATGCGACGCTGAGCAGCTTTTTCCGCAAGCGCGAAGTGGACAAATCGATCCGTTTTACTGCTCATGTCGCGGGTCCGTGATATCCCTTGATGAGGCAGAGCCTTGGCAAAGAGTTTGTGCCGCTGCTCAATTGCCTGCACACAAACAATTCCTCATTGTTATCCCCGCCCACATTTGGCAGTACAGGAAGCCATCCCCACCCAGGACGACGTTTTTGGGCCCTAATCCCCGAATTTTCCGGTGCCTGAGCTCCCCGAATTTGGGCTCCAGCTCCCCGAATTTGAGTGCCAGCTCGCTCGAATTTGACCGAGCAGCGCGACCTTGAGGATTTGCTTTGGTGTCAAGGCCCCCAGCCTGCCATTTTCCTATGTGGATGATCTGGCGCCGCTCTCAGAGGCCTTTGCGCTTCCCGTTGAAGCCAATGGCAATTAGAGCCCCGACCAAGAGAAAGGTGGATCGCCAGGTGCTGATCGATGTGTCCTGGACCTTTGCGAAGGAACGGTTCTCACCCTCCGCTGACTGGCAGAACTGGTGAAATCGGAACCCCGACACCCTCCGGATCAGTACTCAGGTGCTCGTCCGCCAGCGGGAACTGAGGCCTTGCGTTCCCCGAAAACGCCCAACGCATGAACGGCAAGGCGTACACCCGCCGTCAAGGTGGTCCCAACCCATGACCAACACCCCCTTTCCGCCTTGCGCTTGTTTCCGTGGCCCTCTGGCCTGCCGGAAGGGAATGCGAATCGTGGAGAGGCGAACTGGACGGCATCGGCTCGTGATCCCCTCGCCTCCAGCTCAAGGAGTTCACCCAGAGGCCTGAGGCCGGGTAAGTCCTGGCGTGTACAGGTGTACATGGTTTGACGGCGGCCCTGAGGACGGCGGCGTCGACATTCGCCTAACATCGGGGAGGCGGACCCCCTTCGCGTGCGCCTGGAGCAAGCACCAGGCAAGGAGTTATGGACTACGTGCGCCTACGCCTTCACCTTTCCAAAGGACGGCCCACCTGAACAAGGCCCACCGCCCAGCGGCCCCTGGAAGACCCTGCTGATCGGCCGGGTTCAACCGTCCTCAAAGGGGGCCAGGGGCCGCCGGGACTTCACCGCCAGCGCCCCCAACGCAAAACTGATGCCGCACGCGGTAGCAACTCATCCGGCAAAGGCGTCCACGCCAGGCAGGACACCAGGTGGCAACTGGCTCAGACTACGAGTTTCAAGTTCCGCCGTCCCAGGCGGCGGCTCTATTGCTCGCCCGCAGTGCCAACGCCGGCTTGAGTGGAAGGATGGCCCGCGTTGGATCACCCTCAAGGAGCACCAGGAGCGAGCGGCGGCGGTCCTCCCCGAGTTGGTTGAGACATACGGCCCAATTCCGCTCAGGAGGAACGTGCCGGTACAACAGACGTGGCGCGAGATTGAGCTGGCGACTGCGGCCGAACGAAACCGCGATCATCAAACGAACGCCCATCGCCTCGCAGCTCGGCAGCGGCATGGGTGCAGGGCATCGGGCGAAGTCAGCCCATTGCCCACCCCGGCCAACGGCCTGCTCCAGGGCTGGCCGGTCCTTCTGCCGTGAGGCCGGGATGGGCCAGCCAAAGTGGGGTCGAACACCGTCAGCACCTTCTCCACCGGGAAGCCGTAGTAGCGCACGCAAGCACCCACTCCAGTTCCCAGGGCCACGGTTTTTGGCCAGGAAAACAGCGCTTGGCCGGATTCGATACAGATCGCGGGCAGTCCCGGTGCTGGCGTTCCGTGGCCGCACCGGCATCGTCCTCCGCTACGAAGAAGCGGGCCAGCACATTGGTGTCCACGCCAATCAACGGGCCGCAGCAAGGCTTCGCGGTCCAAAGTCAGCCGGCAACGGCTGGCCGGCTTGTCTTCAGCAATCCGAACCCGCTCTCAGGCAGTGGCTGCTCCGGCTTCCAGGGGCGCAGCTGCGATGTTGATCCCCCACTAAACGCGCAAACGCACGCGGCTGCCCCTGGCCAGCCCGAACTGCTGACGCAACGCCTTTGGGGATGGTGACCTGCCCCTTGCTGGTGAATCGAGCTGGTGGGGGCATCGGCAGAGTCCATCGACACTCGCTCCGGGCTGGTATTACCTTGTAAGGATCGGTGTTGGGGACGCTCCCATGGGCATGCCTGCTCGTTCAGCCACGAGCAGGGTCAATCTCTGTCTTTTGGAGCTCACCCCATCGTCCGCAGGATGTCCTTCATCAGCAAGCACCAAGGTGCAATGGGATCGGTGGGGGGAGGGGCTCGATTCCGGATGAGAATGCAGATAGAATGCTCGCGCACGATGTGCCTCTCGGCATGGAAACGAGCAATCCCGGCAACCAACTTCTGAGCGCGATCTGTGCCGTGCGGCCGATCACATCCGCCAGCAGAGCGGCACGAGGCCCCGACCTTCATGGTGAAGGTCAACCCCCAGGCGAGCCAGCAGGGCTAACGGGCCTGGGGATAGCGGCCGGCGCCCTTTTGAAGCCGCAGCGGAGCCTGCGCCGGAGGTATGCTGGCCATGCACCAGGCGTAATAGGCCACCACATCAATGCTGCCCGCTTCGGTGACCACGAACACCCTGCTGGTGCCGCCCCAGGGGCACGGGCCTGGCGGGCATGCTTTTCGCAACCAGAATCGTCTGCTCCTCGGACCGGCAATTACGAAACCGTCGAGGCGACATCGCCGGAGGCCCAGCAGCCGGGGCGACTTGTAGCCGGGCGCTTCAACTCCCTGAAACGGTGAGGCCGATCCATCAGCGGCACGCAAGACCCTTCAGCGACGGGCCGGCCGTTGGTTTGCGGTGCTCCCAGGCGTCGAGCGCCTTCGGGGTCGAGGCGGATATGTCCGTCGCGGTCGCCAGCCAACTGCTGGGCGGCCAGGCCGGAGATGGGTGATCACGAAACCCGGGTGAGATGCGGTGCCCGAAGCGGTGACAGCCCGATTCAATCCAGTTTGGCGATCCTCCGGCTGTGGCCCTACTTGTCGATGGTCGATGCGGGAACGGGTGCGGCGGGGTCCAAAGGCCTGCCCTCGTGTCCGGCAATTGTACGGCCACAAGAATCCTAGCCCAGCCTAGGCTTGAATGACATTCAGGCACATCAGCCTCCCTAGGCCTTGCCTGATGAAGCCCTTCGGCCGTGGAGCCCTGAGAAAAATGCTCAACTCCTGGCCGAGCGGCAGCTGTGCTTCGAAGCAGTGGGTGGTGGCGATTGAAAGGCGGGCGATCTGCTCGAACGTGTTGGAAGCACCCAACCAGCAGCGCTATCCAGGGCAGCGCAATCCTCGGTGGTGCGGCTCATGGCTACGTCAACCTGGTGCCGATGATCGAAAACCGAAGAACATCTGTTAGCGAGACGATCACGCCCTCCCGCCTGAAACGGAGGCCTGCAGAGCAGCAGCTTCTCACTGAATTCGAGCGGTGAAACTGCCGCAGTGTGGCCACGCCGGCTCTTCTCAGTCAGCTCCAGAAGCAGCGAGACAAACGGGCCCGAAAGACCAGCGATCAAACATCCGTCTTTCCAGCGGTGACCTCCAGGCCCTCCCGCACCCGTGCCATGCAGGAAGCATTCCCCTTATCAAACGCTGATCAGCAAGCGGTGCTGCACAAGTACGTGAGCGGCAAGTTGCAGGAGCGCACCACGGTGAGCTGATGGCGATGCGTGAACCGCCAGCACTCGAATCTTCCCCGGGAACTGCCCCGTGCCAAGCGACGGCCAATGGGTCATCCTGTCCTGCGGGAGCTCACCGCAAGGTCGGAAGGAATGAACCTTCATCAGCAGCGCCCAGGTGGCAACGGGTCGGTGGCTGGAACAGCAGGTCCTGACAGTCGTTTTCAAGGAACCGCTTAGCCCTCTGGCTGGCAAGCAAACGAGTTGCCGGGACGATGCCCTGAGACAAGGACCTCACCGCAAGCCTTGGGCGTGAACCCCGAGAAGATCGCGAGGCCCGTGCGCCGGTTTGGGTTTGCCGCAGCCAGCACCCACGCGGCCTGATCGCCCTTTGGTTCCGCCTGCCGCAGGGGATCTCAGCGTTGCCAACGTCCTGGACCTTCTTGTGTGGGAAGCCCCGGTGGCCCGACCGCTACCAGGAAAATGCTGCGCCTGCGCCGTGTCCTGCGCGGGGCTGTTTGATGCCGATCGACCTGATCGTGACGAGCCAGGCCCTCTACGACTCCCGCCGGCTCCAGTGCCAGGCACTGTGGAGTTCCGCGGCTCGCACACAAAGGCCGGGTGCTGGTATGCGGGCGATTGAGCAGGCCCACTTGCCCCATGGGTGGCCACAAACAACCGTTGCAGAATCTGCACAGTTTCACTTCGGAAGCTGCCTGAACTCATGAGCGACGGAAGTCTTGCCCGATTCCGAAACATCATCCTCTAAAACCAGACAGAAGATGGCCCCGCACACGCAATCCAATGTCGTTAGAAGATGAAACCCTGTTGCTGAGCCCAGGCAACAGATGGCCCGAGCTGTTTGAAACAACTCCCCAGAACGTGGACCCTGCATTTGAAAAGCATCTTTTCTGAGGGTGAGCTGGGTCGAATCGGCAACTTGGTAAAAACTACTTACAGGTTTCGTTTTGGGAGGGTGGGCGCGGAAGTCCCCTCGCGCAAGCCTTTCGCCATTATCGGCTTGAGCGGTTTTGCGGTCGTTTTTCCGCGTGCGCAGCCATCCGAGGCACTCAGTTCCGCCAGTGGGCCATTGGCTGCTTAAACCGAGTATCTGTGAAGGCTTCACCATTGACGACGAGCGGCTGAAGAATCCCCCAGGAAAGGGTCAGAGAGACTATTTGACGAGCTTCTCGATTCCGCATCCGCGAATCCGCTCGTCGGAACGTCGCTTTCTATCAGAAGGTACTGGATATCACGCAACGAGGTGGACTAACGCCGGAATGCGGGAAACCACCCAGCAGTTCTTCGGCACTGTGCCAGAACAAGATGCATTGGGCGGCCATGCCATACAGCCGCTGAGGTCAATCGCCGGGCGGGTGGACCGCGACAAAGCCATTCACTGGGGCTTGCAGACCACACGACCACAGCGCCAAATCGTGCGCAAAAGGTGACATAATCTGTCCGCCAAAACTAACCTCTTCCGTCAGATGAACTTCAGGTCCTTGAAGCCGTATCGGTTAGCCTCTACAATCGAATATGCGGAGCTCCAGGCCGTTTTGAGCGCAGGAGGCCGATGAACGATGCGAGACTGGATCAAGAAGCTGGATGAGTTTTCTGGCCATCCTCCGGACGTGATGTACTGGACAATGCAAGGAAGCGTTCTGCTGAGTCGCCAGGAGGGAAGCCCTGAGTTTGGAATATGCCGCTTCGGGCGCTGCTCGATGCGCAACCTCAGCCTAGTCGATGTTGGGTTTGAGAAGGCTGCCAAAGACTTGAAGAACTTACCGACGCCGAAAGAAGCCCCAAACGCCGAAGCCATGACCCTCACCGAAGCCCTCATCGAAAGAGGCGCCCTTGCTGGTTCCAGAGCTGGGCTATGTGGTGCCCATGGCCCCTGATCTCGCCCCCCGGCGAACCGGCGGCGGAGCGGCAGTCGTTCGGCGATGTGGTGTGGTGGCCGGCTTGCGCGAAGCTACTCGCCGGCTCAACCAGCCATCCGATGAACGCCCGTGAGGAAGCCCCTGCGCAAGCTTGTTGCGCTGGCCACCACGCCGTGCCTGGTACAGACCAACACGGCCTTCCACCGCCCTGCTGCGTGAGGGCGTACCGGTGGGAGTATCCCGCCCCGATGGCAGCATCGCGGCGGAACCATGTACGGCTGGTCGACTTTCGCCGACGCCAGTGGCCAACGACTGGCTGGTGGTGAAACCAGTTCAAGCGTCAGCGACGGCCAACACAAACGCCGGCCCCGACCTGGTCCGTGTTCCTTCCAACGGCCTGCCCCTGGGCCTGATTGAGCTCAAGAACGCGCGCCGTTGAAACAGGCGCCACCATCTGGAGCGCCTACGCCCAGCTTGCAGACCTACAAAGCTGATGATTCCTTCGCTGCTTCAGTACAACGCCGCCCTGGTGGTGAGCGATGGGCTGCAAGGCCCGCATCGGCTGATCACCGCCAACCAGGAGTGGTTCAAGGCTGTGGCGCAGCATGATGGCGAAACCGACGCCCCCGCCACAGCCCTGGAGCGGAAACGCTGATCCGTGGTGTGTTCGAGCCGCAGCGGTTCCTCGATCTGCTGCAGCATTTCAAATCGTCTTTGAGGAAGACCCTGATTCGGGGAGCCCTCCAACAAGATCAATTGCCGGCTACCAACCAATTCACGCCGTGAATGCGGCCCGTGAGCAGGAAACCGTGCGCCGCCAGCGGCATGGGGCCCGCCGCCCGAGCTTTGGGCGGCAGGCCGGGCGACCGTCGCAGCCGGCGTGGTGTGGCCACCCAGGGCAGCGCAAAGAGCTTTTCGATGCTCTTCTATGCCGCCGCATCGTGCGCTAAATCCGCGAATGGCCATCCCACCCTGTTGGTGCTCACCGATCGCAAACGACCACTCGATGATCAGCTCTTCGGGCAGTCCAGCGCTGCGCCGACATCCTCGGCAAAACGCCGCTGCGGCGCCAATCGTGAGCAGTTGCGCGAGCTGCTCAACCGCGCCAGTGCGGCGTGGTTTCACCACCAGCCAGAAGTCATGCCCGAAAAGGTGCGCCGATGCCCCGAGCTCAGCGCCCGCCGCAACATCGTGTGATCGTTCCGATGAAGCGCACCGCATGCCAGTATGGCTTTGCGGCGGCAAGGTGAATGAGAAAGCGCGGCGCGATGAACCTACGCTTCGCCAGCAAAACCTGCGCAGATGCCTGCCCAACGCCTCCTTTATCGGCTTCAACAGGCACGCCGAATTCGAGGCGACCGACGCCAAACACCCGCGCCGTGTTCGGCGAATTAACAATCTCCATCTACGACCATCCAGCGCGCCGTGGCCGATCGGGCCACGTGCCGATCTAACTACGCGAGCCGCAAATCTCAAGCTCTCCCGAACGCCGCCGCGTTTGCCTGTCTTGATGCCGAATTCGAGAAATCACCGAAGGCGAAAGAGCAACCAGCAAGGAAAAAGCTGAAAAACCAAAGTGGGCCGCCCTCGAAGCCCTTGGTTTGGGGCGATTCCCCCAGCGCTTCGCCCTGGTGGCCGCCGATACTGGTGGCGCATGGTGGAGAAACGCCCTGGAGGCGATGGATGGCAAGGCGATGGCGTCTGCATGAGCCGCCGCATCTGCCGTGCGATCTCTACAACGCTTTGAGTGCGAGCGGTGAGAGCCGCTCGAATGGGCGACTGAGACACGCTCTCAAGGCGGTGGGGTGAGTGCAGTATGCGGATCTAACAGTAGACTATCGGTCGTAAGGACGCATAGTGTCGACACCAGATGATTGCGGACGGCAGCGGGATCGCGTAGTACTTTGTTTAGCCTCGACACTCATGACGAGGTCGACCAGTACCGGACACACGATTCATGACGGGGTTCCGCCAGAATAGTCCATTTGTAGAGAGGCCCGCCGACCAGCGCCAACCGCTTCAAAGGAATGGCCAACGATTCCATTCAACGATCGTGATCGTGCGTGACAGACTGTGGCTGCACTGGCCCTTTCGTGCCCCCTGTCTATAGCACAGCACCATGTATGGTCCGGAGAGGAGGGACGAAGAGCCAGATTGAGGGCCACGGCTGAAAAAAAAATTTTGCCCAGGCGATCGCCCCGGGCGCTCAACCTGCGTATCTCACTTCCGCGTATATCACATGCACGACGCATCCGGCGCGGTCATCTGCGGTGGTTGGGATTAATCTCGGGCCTCGCCGAGAGACTCGAGCTTCAAAGCGGACCACGCTGGTCCCACAGCTACACAGATTAAAGGTCTGGGCGGCAAGATTCGGGCGCCCCTAAACCGAGGAAGATGCGGCAGAAGGATTCGCGGGAGCACCGCGCCGGCGCCAATCGCCGTGATGCATCGAAAAACACGTGCCATCCGCCTCCGGAATCTCCTCGCACGGGTTTTGACTGGTTCGCCCTGGACCAGCGGGCACCCCCACCGAGCGCCTGGCAGCTCCTTCGCCGCAGGCCAGGAGCACATCCTGTTTTCAGGAGAACGGCAGCAGCGCTGGCTGCAGGTGGGGCCGAACTCTCCCCGCCCTTCGCCTATGCTCCGCAGCGACGAAAGCCGCCGAGATCCGCTGTATCTTTTACGTGAGTTTTCTTCAGGGTTGCAGGCTGCCCTCTCCAGCAACAGCTCCCACCAAGCCGATCACCGTGAGCAAGATCC
>Ga0163217_1002686_pt1 | contig 10945 bp, 3 predicted proteins | sample SynspAceP_FD_185933 | JGI IMG/M metagenome (GOLD analysis project Ga0163217, IMG submission 185933) | Saline lake microbial communities from Ace Lake in Antarctica - Synechococcus sp. Ace-P (PacBio error correction) | ecosystem: Environmental > Aquatic > Non-marine Saline and Alkaline > Saline ...
AAAAAAATACCACATTTAAGAATAAAAAACGACCATTCCCTAATCATTTGTTTTAATGCGTTTTGATGGTAATTATAAAACATAAATAGAATGAGCGAGAGCGTATATATAGAAAAATAAAGAGAGGTGGGTTCAAATGGAAAAGAAAAAAGTAGTTTTTATAGCATACTGGATATCAGTCGCGGGACGAGTTTAGATACATCATTGTTTGCCATTAAATAGGTTATGACCTGAAGAAAAAGGATTCGATGTGGATTGGCCTTAAAGTTTTGTACTCTTTTTTTAGATGTAGTGTGATTCTATTTCTGGGATAAAAATCTGTCCTTAGATTTTTTTATGGGGGGTGGAAAAAGAGAGAAAGCTTTTGAGAGTGTATTTCTGAGTATAGCTCTATTTCGTCGAGATAAATTCAAACAAATACGAATGCCCCATTTAAAAAAGGAATTCGTCAGAATGAATTGTATCTAGTAAATAGCTTCTTCTCATTCACGCACATACTTTTCGTTTTTTATGCCCAGGGCACTCTTTATCTTTCTAGTTGGATGTCTTGTCTTTATCTTCGTCTTCATATTTATAATAATAGCGAAAATTAGGGAAAGATAGAAGACTATTCAAAAAAGGAAGAACTCGCTAGTGAATCAGTTAGTAGGCCTCATAGGAGGTGCTACTGGGGAAAAAAAAGGTAAAATAGAAATAATAAATAAAGCCGGGCGGCGGGCCGTCCCAAAAAATAAAATGGTTGCGTCTTTGGTAGTTAGCTGAATACACTTTCATTGGTAGCACCCCAACATTTCTTCAACCAAGCTTCCTCTGGCCAAACCCGTTCCGTTGAATGGCACAACTCCGGTCATATGTAGAGAACGCAGAGGGAGAGAGAATCAACGTTAATGCTATTAAGCATGAAGATAAACCGGTGCCTAATTGGATTTAGAATAATTCCACCATATATTAAACCCCCATTAGACCCAGATATCTCTGTGGGAAGAAAGAGAGCCGACAAATGATATTTTGTTGGGTTAGTTTGGTTGAGGAGAAAGTGGCGCGTGTGGGGGGCGGAACAACCTTTCCGCCAGAAGAGTTTCAGCGTATGAGGTACGGAGCCCGCGCTCAACTCTCACGCCCAATCAACCAGATAGTCCAGGAAATTTTTAGAAAACGACTTTTTTAGCTGGGAACCTAACTGCATAGAACTTTATGTAATGTGGCAAACAGTGATTCCTGTAGTGGAATGATTGAATAACCTTAATACAAATAGCAGGAAGAAACTATTGGAATTGGACGAAATTGCCTCGCACAATACATTATTGAATATATACCCGGATTGTTGGATTAACCATCACACGCGTGAGCTAGGTATATTATGGATGGGCACCAGGAAGGCCCAAATTGGTTCTGATGACGGGACAGTAGAGAGCCCTTGAAGATGACTTTTGTGAGAAAGAAATTGGTCATTTTAAAAAAACCAGTCATATCGTAACAAAATTTAACGGGAGATGATTTAAATTTGAAAATTAACTGGTTTTAGTGGGGTGTTTGGATATTTCCCTTTTTAAAACAGATAGATTCAGATTTGCTTTTTATTAAATGCTACAAAATCCTCAACAGCTATCGTGAATGTACAAGTACGTTTGAAAATTATTCAAAAGCACAAATTACACACAAATGGTTGAAGCGAAGAAAATCCCTAATTCCCTATATGAATGAAAAACTTAGCTACGTATAAACTTCGTCTGATACGTTTGAATTCAAAAAGCTTTCAGTGCGGTTTTTATTAAATTATGAGGGCTTTTCTACAAAGTACACGTCAGAAGTTTCACGCATTCGACCTGGTCGTTTTGAAGAAACAGTCAATAAAAGCAAAAATGTTTTTTCTGGTAGTTTAAGAATTGTTAGGAAATGGAAATTGAATGAGAGAAAAATATTTGTAATGGCTGGAGTGGAAGAATTTGAGAGGTTGAAAAGCCAAGACAAAGGATAGATTGCTAATATGGAGAGGCTTCTGATTGACATTGAGAGATAAAACGGCAGTTAGCCGAAAAGATTAATTTGCAGTTTAAGCACACGTAAAAATGTTTGGCTAAAACAGAGTATAAGGCTATCCGTTTGGAGGAGTCAAATGAAATTGAGAAGGTCTAGAAAAATTAACTCGAAGATAATAAAAAAAGGTCATCTAGTAAAATTTACCAATCAAAAAGTGAAGATAATTCACTTGAATTTAGAAAAAGTTGCTTCAATGACGGATATTTGGGCCCAGTAGCAGGTAAAGCTTACATAACCGGCAACGTAGCAGAAATGAATCAAGTGTTTGCAGAGCGTGATATTGGCCAATCAATGTATCTGTAAAAAAGGAGTAATCGATAAAAAAATATCATCAAATTTACGATTTCACAAATTAAACTTCCTATGGGTGTTTTGATTAATAAAGTCTGAAAAAAAAATAAAATATAAATATATATTTAATTTTTTTACAGTATAAAATTTTCATTTCCCTCATCGCAAAGAACTATGTTAAAATATATAACTAAAGTCACACACCCACCTCATATAACATTAAAATGAAATAAAATTTATTCAACACTAAATAATAAAAAATAACTATAGCAAAACCTATTAAAATTATTATTATAATGCCCTTAATCAAATATTAAACTTAAAGTAAAAATAATACATTCAGCACCAACCAGGGGAGGAAAAACACCGAGAGTGGAAAAATTATAATAATATAAAGATAAAAAAATCGGGAAAATGAATATATATAATCACCCCAGAGTATTTATTTTAATAATTAAATAAATTCATAAAATAAATTGTGGAAAACAATCTTGCCTGGGTACACTCAATATGCATACATGTGTCGCAACTCCATTTCGTTTTTGGCCCTCATCATTTAACTTGACTATATATAAAATATGTTTAGAGAGCGCTGATTTTGCCAATCGGACATATTCTAAGATCAGTCATATTAAAACGCAATCCCGCGAATATTTCCCCATTAGGAGCTGGCAGCCTCTAGACTGGAACAATCTTTCTTTCCTTATTGATCGAGAATATACAGAATAAAACTGATTTGGTTTTTAGAAAACATGCTATTTCTTATATCAGCTCTAGAGCGTTTAGTGATCTGCGATTTTTTATTTTAGAAGAAATGGTTTGAGTATAAAAGGGTGAGGTCTTTTTGATGTATTGCAATTCTATCGCTGTTTTTTGTCGGAGAAAATTATTTTTTGTGGACTAGTCATATGAATGATCAAGTTTCGTGGGGACATTAGAGAAACCAGATGACATTCTATACTCAACATGAGAGAGTCGGAAATATTAGACCTAACTAAGAAGAAAAAATCCCCTAGAATACTGGCTGACGCTTTTAATCTCCCCCAGTGTGCGCAAAACAGGACTGTCTATGAGAACTCGTTAAATAGGCTTTTAACAACAAATGAAAGGTTTTGCCCATTAGCCTATAAACAAAGACTTACTAAGAAGAATAAAGAAGCATGTTTTGAATACAGTCAAAACGGTAAAGACTTGTCTAACCATATTTTCTCTCTAGTAATGGCTTGAAGACCATGAAAATTAACGAATCCACAATTGGTACACGGCTAACGGACTAAGGATATATTCCAAATGCAGACTGAGTTAGCAAGATTAATCTAGGCGAATAAACAGCAATTCCCTTTAGAAAGCTCATGAGATAGGTAGGCAGCTTGTGCTAGAGTTTGCATAAAAAGGATTATTTTTGCAAGATATACGCTTTATCTGAGTACACACAGCCCATTTCTGAATTGAATTGAAGAGATCACTTCATTGCTGTTTTCTAAGATTCAAAAACAGCAGTAGAACGACGACAACTCTTTTGGGGTAAGGTAATTTTAAAAAATCAAATAGCAAAAAAGAAATTAAATGATAGCAGGAGAAGTGTGAAGGCGTTGAATGGTATAATGAAACAAGTATTGATAAAGAGTTTCACCTCAACTGATTATCAGGTTGTACTCCAGTAACACATGTCCAAACCACTAAGCCGCTGAGCTAGAATAGGAAAAAATTTTACTTCCGTATAGGCTTATTTTTTTTGAATTAAAACTTCTTAATGTCGTTGAAATTAATTTATATTAGTGAGTTTCTCTAAAAAAAAAAATTCAACAATAAATGAGGTATTAAATCGTTGACAAGGTAACATATATTTGGTAGATAATACGTGTGTTAGCATCATCTGCTTAAGTGGGCTAAATAAAGAGGTGATTGTTTTCTATTGTTAGCAAGAAAGATCAAATTCTTCATATTAAATCCATCATTTTATCCTAAACCAATATTTTCTTGATGAAAAATAAGGCACTTTCCTATTGGAGTCTAAGAACATTAAGTGGAATGAGGCAGGGGAATATAGAATATAAAGGATTCCCCGCCCCTACACTAATTCGTAATGAAACATGGGGTTTCATCTAAGAGGGAGATATAGGAATAACGTCCGAAAAAACTTCTTCTTACAATTCCAGGAAGAAACCGGTCAATAAAGGATAATACCGGGGTGGTTTTTTACGTTGACGCCAATTCTTATCCACCCGATATGAAAGTTCAAAAAAAGGGAGGGGTTAATAACAAGATTAAAAAAATCGTTTTAGCAACGGAATTTCATCACAATCTAGATAGAAATAGGTTTATCCAGTCCTGCTGAATTGCTCTCGCAGTTAACTAGTTATAACAGCTATACTCTTAGGAGCCGTGAAGTTAGAGAGAGAGAGAGCCGAGAGATCGTCGTTCAGGTTAGTCCCCTTTGCCCAGTCAAGAAACACAAGTAACCCATGCGTCCGCAAATTAGTGACAGATATTGGTAAAAGAAAGGGTCCACGTAGATAAATCGAATGTTTTCTTTTACCTAAACAAACAATTCAGTCTAGTTGATTAGAAGAAGAATGGTAAACTATTTTATGAATATTAGTTGGTCATACCCCCTTTAACATTGAACGCTACCTTTAATAAAAGCTGGAAAGCAGGAAATACGCGTGCTGTTAATCAATAAATGATATGGCCCAAATCCAGCCAGCAGGGATTTCCCGTTCTGCGGCTGTTGAATACGTTTCATTTTACAGGCTGGGGGACGATGATCTAGATACAATGTTGGTGAAGAATGAATAATGCTAGATTGAATCTATGGGATGGATGTTTGAGAAAATTCATAATTAATCTATTCTTTAATGGAGACCAAAAATGACTAGCACATTTAATTAACGTCCGTCATGCAAGCAGTGGAATTGAAGTAAAGAATTGGTCAAGAGTTGGACGTGAAAGATGTTGGAAGGGGTTTAAGTTGATAAACTGGCATGGGGTAAAATATAACGTTATACCAGCGCTTAGTGACCAGTTTTGATCTTCTTTGCTCTTCGGGAGCTTGGGACTTTTGCTCCCTTGGTCTGGGACCGTGAAGAACATAGTATGCCATAACTACAAAAAATGGAGGAATTACGTATTAGTGAAAAAAGATTTTTATAGAAAACTCGAGGCTTTCAAAAAGAAAGTAATTGTTTACTACCAAAATACCCTATCGATAGTGAAGATATTTAATTAAAAAAGGAGCTATGTATTATTGTTCTTGAAAAGATCAAGAAGAAAAAAAAATTTAGGTGAAAATGGACAATGATTTGAACCTTGGTCTTCTGATAAACGATGTAAGAAATTCAATTCTCAAGAGGAAACGTGTGTCTGAAAGAACAACTTGCATGAAACTAGAGGAAAACATAAAAATGGCACTATTAAATGAGCAAACCGAGATCAACTATCTTCGTTTCACAAGCTCGAAGTTTAGCTCATAATTTATCGCAACCGAAATCTAAAAAGAAAAGAAGCAACGCTGCACAGAGAGAGAGTGCTCATCTAATCTTTGTTTTACTACGGAGTGTTTACCCGAGTTAATTGATTAACCCTAGTAACGTGCTTTGGGTCAATCGAGAGTTACAGAAGAGCAAAGGAGCAAACTTTGAAAAAAGGTCTTCTAGAAAATGGTAATGGACTTCTTTTGTAAAAGTCTGGCATTTGGACATAATGAAGGGATTCAACTGATCCAAATCCATGAATCAACGCTTTTAAATGCAATTTTTCAATCAGGGCCTATTTCGAACTATCGCCATTGGAAGATGGGCAAGAAATCGCTGAGTACCCACTTCGTTGTACAACTTGTTAATCCTCAAAAAAGGGTACTTCTTTAAATTGTCGTGTTTTATTAAAGAACCAGCAATGGTAATCGTTGCTTTCAATAAAGACTTAGTGAATAAAAACACCAATTGGAATAAGAAAAAGGGCAGTAAATTATCAATTGAGTAAATTAATTGGTATTAGACTTCAGGTACACACAAATCCAGGTCAGTAAGCTAATTTTTTGAAGGCGGATCGAAGCCTCAAAAGGATTGGAGAGGAGGCAAATCCAGAGACGCGGGGCGAGAGAAGAAACAACATCCATCTATGATTTGTTGCTGGGTTTGAAAGAAATGGGAGAAAAGTGGGCAAGGTAGGAGGGAAGTTGCAAAACGTCAAAGCCCCCAGTCAACAACAATCCACATACATAAAATTAAGTTAACATATTACAGACAACGGCCATAAGCTAGCCCATTCAGGAAGGAGGGGTCTGGTTACTCTGTTGAATGTTGACGGTAAAAAAATTATACTCCTCCAAGAATATCAGTCAACTAATTTTACAGATTTAGAAACGGAATATGCTGACAGTTATTTAGTGAAAAATGTAGAGTAAAGTGGCTGTGGTCACTCCCCCCACATGTGGCCTGGGGGCTATTTTTTATATGATTGCACAACTGAATCAAGAACAACTAAAGAAAATGAACTGGTAAAAAATTGGCTGAGGTTTTTAGAAGTAGAAAGAAATTATTAATGAGCCAACTGCAACCCCAAGGCAGCTAGAGCAAAATACCGTTTAGATAAAACGATAAAGAAGAAAAAGGTGCTTGTATTTGACCCCTTGGTTGAGCAGGTACAAGAGACTTCCTATTAGCCCTGGGGTTGGGAAATAGGGCCGCCGAACATACCAACCTTATCGCCTAGGGCCTTTCAACCAAAGGTTGACCGGTAATCATATCAGCTTAGAAAACTTAGCGCGACGGTGTCTTTGATGTTCTTTCAACAGTCTGGAAGATAACCATTTGGGTGGAGACGACTTTGATTGAAAAATATATTACCATTATTTAGCAGAAAGACTAGGTTCAAAAAGATAACAGGTATTGATTTATCAAGAGATAAAATTAGGTTGGTGCTGTTTACACGTTTTGAAGAAGATGCGCAGCTGAAAAAGCCTAAAAAAGATTTTGTCAGGTGTAAATTGCCAACCCAAAATTAGCTTGCCATTTTAATTACAGCTGGGAGTCCAGGTCCTTACAAACCTTAGAAGTTAACTTAACGTCGTGCAAAATTTTGATGAATTAACATATGATATTAGTGGAGACGTACAAAAAAAAATATGCGCTTCGTTTCGCCAAGCTTTAAAAGGATATGCGGTGTTTCGCTTCTGAAGTAATGGATATATTAGTTGGTGGATTATCTATCACGTATTCCTTGCCGTAAGGTAGAAGCTGTTCGTAAAGAAAATCTGACAATGAACCAAATTAATATCAGTGTAACCGCTGATGAATGTAGTTTGCTTCCCAGGCGAGAGCGAGGCTACTTTCAATTGCTGGTTGTTCTTTACTGGGAGATGTTAAAGATAAATTGTACTTGTTAAATGTTACAAAAGGCCATTATCCATTGGGTATAATGAGATCTATGGGTTGGCGTATTCAAAAATCTAAAGTCGATAGAAACACAACTATTCCAAACATACTAAATCACAAAGTATTTCTCACTCAGCAAGCAACAATCAACCTGCCAGTTGACGTATCATGTTATTTCAGTACAAGGCGAACGCCCAAATGGCAGCAGATAACAAACTTTAATTGGACGTTTTCCAAATTAACTGATATTTTCCTAGCAGCTCATCCTACGGAATTCCGTCAAATTGAAGTATCATTTTGATATTAATAAAACGGAATTGTTTAACCCGTTCCGTCTGAGCGAAGGAAGATGGTTAAGGTGAAACATCAAAAAGAACAACACAATCTACGATCAAATCATACAGTTCATGGTTTATCAGAGGACGAGATTGAACGTATGGTTAAAGATGCATTTTGAAGCTAGATGCGGATGCTTAATAAAGCTCGTAAAAAAGAAGAAGTTGATTTCGTAATGAAGTAGATTCAATCTGGTTATTCCAAGTAGATAAAACTTTAGGTGAATTAGAAGCAAAGCAGATGGAAGCAAGAAGTTAAAAAAACTGAAGATGCTTCGGATGAATTAAAACAAGCCGTTGAATCTAAATGATTTAGAAAGCAATGAAAACTTACCATGTAGTGTTGCAGAGCTTCCGTGACGAATTTTAAACGAAATCGTTCAGGCTTTAACTGTAAAAGCTTTATGAAACATGTTGAGCTGCACAAAGCTCAAGCAAGTAAAAGCTGAGCCTGAAGCTGATGCAAAGTGGAGATGAGATGTTGGTTGATGGCTGATTTTGAAGAAGTAGATGACAACAAATTAATAACCAAATAGGCAATGCATAACGTACAACGACGCCCCCAAGGCAAAATGCTTTTGCGCGTTTTCTTACTCAGAATCGAGAGTATTGCATCTTGAAGTTGGATTTGCAGAATCGTGTTCCACCTAAAAGTAGATCTTCTTGTGACGAGGAGGGAAATCTGGCAAAAAGAGTATTACTCTCCAGAAATTCTCTAGGCCAGTATCAACAAACGTGCCTCACACGAGCCAGAAACAAGTAAAAAAAGCATCACCGTAAAACTATCTAAACAATTCATCCAGAAACTAATAAAATAAATAAAGAAGCAGAAATGCAAGATGCAAAGTATCAAACGCAAAATATAATCATAGAAGAGCTTAATGAAAGTATTTAAAGTGATGGAAAATAAATCGAAGCAGTACTATGAATAACAAATATGGTCCATGCAAGTACAGATCCCAACTTTGGGAGTATAAACGGTAGTCTGGTTGGCCGGCGGCTAACGCGGCGGTGGTTTTTGGTGGTGGCTGGCGGCTTCGGCGGCGGTGGATTTTGGAAAGATATTTTTCGATCTTTCTTCGTGGCAGGTGGGTGAACGGGTTACAGTTCCCATGCGTCCTAAATTGTCTCCACGGCGAAGGTGGAGGATTTGCAATATCGATAATGTGGAATTTAGAATTTTGAAGTAACTAGTTTTTGGGGTAAAGAAGGAAATATATCCAAGTATAAAAATTTTCTCCATAGAAATGAATCAGAATGTAAAAATAACGTGTCTGGTGGGGATTTCGGGGGCTAAACCTGGAACTAACTCAGTAACTTTGTTTATAATGTCAATGTGTTCAGGAAACTCTGAATGTTAGAGGCGTAATCACGCCCACTTTTTTTGGTCGATGTTATGACTCGCTCAAACATTGTGAATGTTTGTGAGGAACTTGGTATAATGAGATCAAAGAAAATGTCAAAACTTGTTATAGAGTATAAACATGGTGCAATGTTAAAGAAAACAATATACTACTGTAAAAAGTAACGGTTTTACCAAGCAGGATGAGTATTACAGAATGGCCAATCAAGAGTGCGCTTGAGAGATGGCCAGGACGCAAGCTGGGGAAAAACTGGTGGATGCCCCTCTACTGGACGACTATTAAAATAGTTGTTTCAATTCAATGTGAAAATTACAAGTGATTGCTTCTTTGATCGTGATTGGCTCAGAAAATTATTATGAAGTTGGCCAATTTCATTTTAATACAAGCAGCTTTGGTGAATGAGATTGAAGTGCCAAACGGTTCATGGGAAAGTTAAGATTGAAAATTCGGCTGGTACTACTCAAAAACAGGTCTAATTCAATGACTAAAGGGTAAAGGAAGCTCCACGCTTGAGAGGAGCCTGGCAATGGCGATCAAAACATGTTAAAATAAAAAGTAATTCATCACACCAAAAGTATTTGTCTTCTGACTAAAGGAAGTTTTACGTGATATTTGCAAAAGAAAGTGTGTATTGGGAAGTAAACAGAGCAAAAAGATAAGACGTTCCCTCCTTTTTTGGCTTAACCATTAAGATGGCATTTAAAAAAAAGATCGAAAATGAAAAGTAAAAAAGAACCATAGGAATACATTATCTAGGCTTCTTTTTTACCGATATAAATAACGTTTTAATCAATTTGCAGCTATCTATAAGATTTGGTTAATTAAGACAGTATTACACATGTTATAATATTTAAGAAATGACACTAAAATTTGTTGGAATAAACATGAAAGTAGGCTAAAGATGAATAAAAGAGAGACTCCAGTTGTAAAAAGACAATAAATACTTCCGAAGTAAACTTTCTCAACAATTAAATCAAAAGCTCATATCGATTCAGCAATGGGGGAAATCTTACTTTTCTGCTGACCTGTATCTTCATGAATGGGACACAGTGACGTGTAGGGGCAGGTACGCGTGATTTATGCCAAGGAACAAATTATTAAGATTCAACTGGACTTAGAGCGTGAAAAGAGGCAATAACAATAAATTAAATCACAGGTAGAGTTGAATTATAACAAGCCAAATTCCGGGAGACGCCTCTACCTCACATTTCATTTATAAATTGATACTAAACCAGGAGGGCCATGTCGATTTCACTTATGAAAGTATCAAAGAAGTTCTTGGCGCTTTGCCTGCAAACAGCGCAAGCAATATCCTAAGTCGTAAGATGCTAAACGCTTTCCAAGCGAATTTGAAGCTCAAACCTTAATTAGCCATGTTTATATTAGTAATGCTTTAAGTACACGAAATGTTAGGGAAAATGTCCTCTCCTGCGTCATGTAAATAAAAATAGATTTACCGCCTTGCGGTCCTGAAAGGGCTCCATAGACAAGAAATTGGAGGAATTATTATTTGGATTCTTGATTTGCAAGCGCGCTGTTT
>Ga0163217_1021879_pt1 | contig 10945 bp, 11 predicted proteins | sample SynspAceP_FD_185933 | JGI IMG/M metagenome (GOLD analysis project Ga0163217, IMG submission 185933) | Saline lake microbial communities from Ace Lake in Antarctica - Synechococcus sp. Ace-P (PacBio error correction) | ecosystem: Environmental > Aquatic > Non-marine Saline and Alkaline > Saline ...
ATTACCGCGTGATCCATCATGGCCCGCCGTGGCCCCGCGCTGACGCGCCCTTTGGCCTTGTGCCTTTACTTGTTCGCCTTGACACGCAATTACCCGTTAGGCCTGTTCCCGGCCGGGGGGAACTGCACACACCCCGCGGTCGCGGCTTGGCCCCAACTCAGCACTCGGCTCGCAGCTGTTCTCCCGGCGCTGGTCTACTGTGGCTCGACGAAGCCCGTCCAGCTGGCGCGGCTCGCCACGCCGCCTTGATACACGCCAGGCGGCTTCCTTGGGTGCCTTTGGGACCGACAACTAAAAGGATGCCAGGGAATTCCCCTGTTTCCGCATGCGATCGAGGCACTCGACGTAGTGGTCATCCATCAAGCACGCCAGACCTTGGCATCGCTGGCATCTGGGCCCCCGCGCGCAGGCAACCCCCACCGGGGCACGCCGTTGTCTATACTGGCCGGTGGATGGATTGCGCGCCGATTGACTGCGTCTGCGACCCCCCGCGCGCCAATCCTTGTCTTTCAGCGGAGTTCCCGCGCCGCCGCAAGGGGCCGCACACCCAGAGAGCCGCAAAGCTGGCTGCGGGCTGGCAGGCTTGCTGACACCAATAACCTGGATGACCTTGCATATCGACCTGCCATTGGGCGTTGCTGACCACGGTGACCGCGTGTGCGGGGGTCCGGCAAATCCAGCCTTGTCAGTCAGGCGCTGGTCGAATTGTCAGTGGACGCCTTTTGGGTCAAAAGCCCGCGTCGGGCGGCTCAACGCACATGAGCCGCGACACTGGCTGGAGCAGGAAATGGACAACCGCCAACGGGCGGGCAATATCGTCCGCTGGTATGCAGAATATCCAGCGACTGGTTGTCGGTGGTACCACCCATCGCCGCCTGCCGCGGTCGTAACCCTGGCGACCTATACCGGGTTGTTCGACATCCGTGCGCAGCTAGTTCGCGGGAAACAGATACAGCGCACGGGCGCCGGCAGTTTATGGATGCCGGCGCGATTTTCCTTTAAACGTGGCCAAGGGCCGCTGCCCGAACTGCGATAGGTGCTCGGTATTTCGTTCAGTGTTGACTGCTTTTTCCTGCCCCTACGTTTACGCGCCTTCGCCCCCGGTGTGCCGGGGGGCAGCGCTACAACGATGAAACCTTGAAATCCGTATCGCGATAAGACGATCGCAGAGGTTCTTGATCTGACGGTCGAGGGGCAGGCGCACGGACTCTCTCTTGCCGGACCCGCGCGGCGCTACGCGCGCAGCATCTTGTCGCGCCCCTCAGCGTGAAGTCGGTCTTGGCTCATCTGCGTCTCTGGCCCAGCCCCTTGCGACAGCGAACTTGTCCCCCGGCGGCGGCCGCAGCGTGACTTCTAAACTGCGCAACACGAACCTGCCAGCGCGCCGCAGCGCAGCGATACGCTATATGTTCTCGGACGCAACCCACGCGGGGCTGCATCCGGCCGGAGTGTACCCCTTCGTCTGCTGGCGCAGCCTGGCACCGTCTGGTCGCGGCCAGGAACTCGTCATCTATGCGTCGCAACACCAACATGCTCGTGTTCGCCCGCGGCGGCACACGAGCGATTTGGATCGTAATGATCATCGCCCCCGGTGCAGGGTGACCAGGGCGCAACAGATTCGTCGGGCCGACCAGGTCCGCCCGCGCAGCTGCGGCGCAATCTCAACGCCACGAGCAAGACCCGCGCCGTTCCTGCTTTTCCCGGCGGCACCATGTGGTGAATGAACATCAAGCTCAAATTGCCCCGGCGGCTATCCGGCCGGCGCGGCTCCTGCCAGCCAGATTGCCCAAGACGCCCCTCGTTCTTGGCGGCTCGTTTCCTAACTCCGATTGCGCCCGCTTGCCTCTCCCTCGTTGCTCAGCGCCGTGCTCGTGCTAATACACTTTCAAGTCGCTCTAATTCGCGTCGGCAAATCACCGACCCTGTTCACGCCCTGTTGTGCCAGCCCCCCCGCCCCGCGCCTTTTCGCCGTAGGCGCGGCCCGCTTCGCTCTTTGCCGCGTGGATGGTCTTTTCAGAGACGCTTGCGAACTAACCACCGGCTGAATGCACGCGCGCGCCCGGCTTCTTCCAAATCTGCATCAGCGGTCCGCCCGCGCTTCATTGAATGTGGGTTCAAAAGGTCTGCCCTGCCGCTTCCTCGCCTCCGACCATCAAACGCCCCAAGCCGCGCGGTTCACCTCTGCCATCTGTTGGGCGACGGCTTCGAATCTCGTGACGCTTGAGCCGGCACAGGACAGCCAAGCCATTCGGTCCGGCGTTTCGTCATTGCTCACCTTCCCCCCTTGGCGCCACCTTCCTCTCCGGACGCCACCCTCCCCTACCATGATCCGCCCACGCTCGCGCAGTCGGGCCAAGGCCCTCAGAATTCGCCCGCGGGCGTCCACAACCGGATTGCGACTCCACTCTGCCGACGCGCCGGGCACCGTCATCCGCCCGACGCCGTCGGCGCCCAGCATGCTGATGTCGGGCAGGCGTGGCGTGCCGGTGGTTCCGTCTGCCGCCTGCTCTCCTTCATCTCACTCTCGGCCGTTGATCCTCCGCGCCGGGAGCGGGTTCTGGCCGCATAGACCGGACTTCTCTCCGAAAAGCCCACAGACCAAATACACCGTGCCGCTAGGGCGGCTTCGGATCATGCCCGCAGGGTACTCAGCGCTGCGATTGCTTTCGACGCTTGGAAGTTTGGTCGTTTGATCGTCCGGCGACTATTTGGCCCCAGCGGCCCCAGTTCAATGCAGACGCCCGGGGGGGGTGACCAGCAGACGATTGCGACACATGAATGTCAACGCGCGCCATGCACCGCTAATCAGAATTTACGCCGACCGTCCTCTCTCCTTAAACGATCCTGGTCTCTCACCACACTCCCCCCAACCGGCTGCCCAATCGGCTGCAGCCCACCATTGCCCAGTAGCCAAGAATACCCCACCAACGCGAAATGTTCGTACAAGCGCGCCGCAAGATCATCGTGCGCCTCAAAATCTCTGGTGGTTTGTACGACTACGAGGACATCGTCTTGATCACACCCCAAAACGCGCAAGCGACGCTATGCAATGGCCGGGCGGTCCGTCTTCGGCCACCTCACTTTGCCTGGCGCGAGCCGATCACTACGCTTTTTCGCTGGTCCGGTGGCGTTTGATCTTGGCGGTTGATGACGTCTCTTCCACATTTGTGCTAGCGCGCGTCCATCTCGAATTGTCATCGACATAATCCGAAAGCTGCCTCGCTGCACTCAGGTCGGTGATAAGTGTTCCTACTCAATACCCAGGCTTTTCGGATACCCGTTGAAAGAATCTCGCCACTTCTTCTGGCAATTATCTCAACTGTGTTCGTCCATCCGCAACGATACCCTTTCGATCTTTATAACAAGCGGGCCAGTTCGTACATAGGTTCCAGCAGGGTCCGTTGTAGTTCGCCCGGCCTTCCAGCCGCGGGCCCTTCCTGACCACCGCCTGACGACACCCCGCCCCAGCCCATGACTTTACGACCGCCGCGATAAGAGTTCGGCGCATCCGTAACGAAGGCCCGAGCACGACCGCGCCCGCCGATCACACTCCGCCCTCTCGTAGGGGAGGGCGTGAAGTACGATATCCTGTTGCCCCCCGCCCGACCACGCCCATCAAAACCGCCCGCCAACATACCCACACTCAAAGAACCATCGACAAGACGATAAGAACGTGTCATCTGATCCCACTCCACCTTCCGTTTCAACACTATTCCTCTCACCTTTATCCTTGAGTGATGGACGCTGTCACACAAGTAACTCTAATTACGATCAAAAGCGCGCATATGATTTCTCCTAATGCATATGTGACTTATCCAGTTGCATCGGTCTGGACGCGGGACGCACAAGAGCTGCTGCCAAGAGCCGGACGCCTTCGTCTATTTTCGTCGACCCAGAGGAGGCTGGCGCTTCTTTGCTCTTCGGCCGTGGCCTGGCCTGTTGAGCGTCGTTGCTCGCTAGCCCTTGGCATGGCATCGGCGCCCGGCGCGGCCTCTCTGCCGCATTTCTTGTCGTGCTTCCACTGATGAATGAAGAGTCGAAGCAATTTTTTTTGCGCGGTGTTTCCGAGATTCCTGATCGCCCCATTGGTGCTCCCTTCCTCCACCCTTTGCCGTCAGCCGCCGCCAGGTCCGACGGTCATGCCCTCCCGCCCTCTCACCGCGCCCGCGCTCGTCTTTGCTGTTTTCACCCCATGAAGAGAACCCCGCGCTCGTCTGAAGCTCGTCCAGGCACAGCGGGGCAGCCTCGCGACGACGGCAGATCGGACTATGCTGATACCTACAACTTCCCACCCCACGCCGAAGCCAAAAAATCTGGACTTTGTACCAAGCCCGCTGATGCGCGCCAAGCGCGGTTTGACCGATCGTAGCCTGTCGATTGCGGAGTTCGTACGAATCCCGGACATAGATCATTGGCGCCTTGGGCTTTAATAAATACGCAGCAAAGAAAGCAGCCCATGCCGGTCGCAGCCGGCGATCCGCCGTTGGATATCGGTGTCAGCCAGCATAGTAGGCTTCGCTTGCTCGAAGAATACGCTTCTTTATGGCTCCAGCCCCCTACGAGATGTGGCTTCGGCTTCGGCCGGGCGTATTCGGATTGCCCGCGTATCAACCGCTGACTCTTCCCCCCGTGCCTATCCCGATCCGCCGCACATTGGTGCGTCGCCCCCGCACAAGAAACCCTTGCCGCTGGGCCGGGGATTGCATTTTTTCAAATCGACCTTCTACCCTCATTCCCCCGCGTCAGGCCAGTCCCCCTTGTCCAGCGCGGTGGACAATCCCGATTCAGGATACAGATGGTCCCATCCGATCATCCCCGGATGAGACCCGCTTGTTCTCCCAGCCTCCGGCCTCCTTACGCGACCAACTCCGCCGGGGCGCCCTCGAACGGTGCCCGGTCGCCTCGGCTCATCGCCCGCCCCCCCGCGCGCGCCCCCCGCCGCCCTCGTGTCTCGTCTTGAAGCCTCTGGCCGCTCGCACACTTCGCTGCTCCGGTCTAGACACCTCCCACCCCAGTACCGCACGCTCCCCCGCCACCCCGCCCCCACCCCCCGACACGCCCCTCGCGTCCTCCCACGGCCTCGCCACTTAACGCTCGGCCGGGAGCCCCGGATACCAGCACTGATTTTGCACGTATCCCTCCTTGACACCTCCGCGTTCAGACCGGAACCGCTCTCCTCCCACGAGCCAAAGCCCTCAAACGAAAAACAACCCTCTCCACCCACCCCCCCGCCCCCCCCCCTCCGCCATCCGCAGCGCTCCGCCAGAGGGACTGGCTCACTTCACACCATGCTTTCCTTTGCATCGCGGCGTTTCCTCACCCGCAAGGTCCCGCCTCGCCGTACCGCCACTCAACCCCCTCCCCCCGCCCCCCCCCGGGACCTGCCTCCAGCGACCGGCCCCTTGGATCAACGGGGTGGATCGACACAACGCCACGGGCCATTCCCCACCGACTAAGCGGCGGAAATCGACACCACGGCTTATCGGTCGACTATAGACCTGCTTGGCTAATTCGCTTGTTCGTGCTTCTAAAGATAAACCCCGAACTCCCGTGCTACCCCTCCCGACAACCAACCGCGCCGAGATCCAGATCATATTCCTCTCTGCGCCTTTTATATTTCGGCGGATCATCCGCTTCCGGTCGCTACCTATGGCACTTGCAGAAGGCAAGATTAATTTTTTCCGAGGACGTCCCTTTATGTCAACATTACTTTCTCATGAACAACAAACCGTTTTTGGCCCAACCGCCAGACACGTAACCGCACTCGGACACCGAATCGGTCGCCGTGGCTTTGCAAAAGCCGGCTGATGGTTTTTCGATTTGACGATTATTCATCAACACTGTCGGTCGCGCGGCTTCAGGCTGGTCTCAGAACCCCGCGGGCCTACTAAACGCTACCTACTAAACTGCTGGCCATCTCCTCGCGCTTCCGGCACGACCCAGCGCCATGCACCGCTAAGACCACCATCTACCTGTTCTGTGCCTGCGACGGCAAACAGGGGCGTTTAAGATGTTGAATGCGCCATATAGTGCTCGAAACCACATGGCCCTTACAGCGAGAGAAGAGCTTTACTCGCGCTCATGTTCAACCTCAGCGACCGAACGCTGATTGGTCGCCTCGCTCGGTCGCATCCTCAAAGCTATAGCAAGCCGCAAAGCGTTACGCCCCCACAGCCCAGACTCTGTTTGCCCTCGGGCACGATACCACATTCGCCCCCGCGACAAACGCGCATCCCCGTAGCAAAACGCCTGAGATCTCCAATCTGCATCTACCGCCCCTCTCCCCCCCACCTAAACCGCCCCGCCACTGTCCGGAGCCCGCACCATCGGTTTTCGGACACCCACAACAACGCAAGAACGCGATATCCGTTCCCCATCTCATTAAGCGCCATCCACGAACGAAGGTGGTCATCGCCGCGCCCTCACCGCCGCGGCCGGCTGCCGCATACGGTCCGCCTTCACTCGCCTCACCTCTCATCGGACCTGCCATAGGATGGCCGTTCCTCTGTCCTCCCTTGTTCGCCCCCCCCCTTCCCCTCCCTTCGGACTCCCTGCGCTGGCCACCCACCTCTCCCTCCGGGACACCGCAGGCCCCCTCCAACACGCCCTCCCCTCGCGCCCGGCTCGGCAACACCTTAATCTCCTCCCCCGCCCTCACGCCAACACCCCCTCCGTCTCCTGCCCAATCCGCGGACACTGCCTCTCTCACCGGATGCGTGCCCGTCTGACTTATGCCGCACCGCCTCTGCGGCACCCTCTCGGCCCCGGCCAATCCTGGCCGCGGGGCGGGCCGGCCCAAACCCAATAACCCCCCACGCTCGCGGCCGCGAGCCAAAGACGGTCTGCACTCGCGATCGCGCCTCAACGGAATCCGCCGCCTAGCGCTTTGCCGCCCGCCGCGATACACCCCATGATGGTGTTACTTGCGCGGCCCCATCTCCACAGCCGTCTGCCGCCGCCACACTGCACCTCCCCCCAGCCAGGGCCTCTGTCCTCCCGCTAGACTCCACTCCTCCTGCGCACAAGTGACCCCCCCCCCCCTCACCCCCCCTCCCCAACGCGACCCAAAGACAGCTCCACATTCTAATCCCCACACCCCGACAGCATGCCGCACCCCCCCCTAGCCCGATCGAAAGGCGCCCAGACCCCCTTCGACACGCTTCACGCACCGCCCCTTTAGACACTATGCCAGCACCCAGCGCATCGGGCCCGCCACCGCATAACTCCGCCAGAGCCCGCGCACTCACTGATTCCACCTCGACGCCACCGCCGCCTTCGCCCCCTCCTCCCCCCTCCCACCCCCCCTGACGGCCTGACTCCCCCTTCCCCGCGCGCCAATGCTGCGCCCTTGCAAACAGATCTCGCAACCCCCAGACCGGCGCGCCGCTTGCACTTGGTAACCGTCCTCTGGATCAGGCCCGACGCTCCTCCGTCCGCCCCACGCTGCATACCCAGGCTCCCGCTGGTTCTGGCCTAAGCGCGCTCGTGCAGCACGGCACTCCCTCCATTCAGCCTTCTTGGGCACAACCGAACCCTAGTGACACCTTCGCTTCGTCCTACTCCGGCTATCGGCCCGACGCCTGAGTCGACCCGCCCCACACTACCTCCCCCAGCATCGCCTCCCGCCTATGTATGATTCCCCCCGTGCGGCGCACAAAACCACACACTGGATCCGCCGCAACCTTACTGCGCAGCGACCCAATGGGCTCCACACACCAACCACCCTGCCGCGCCTATTATCCTGGTCGGCGACCCCACCCGCGCATCCCGCCGCACAATCGCCCGCACCGCGCCCGCCTCCCCACTCCCTCGTCTCGCACCCCTGACTCCTGCCAGCCGTGGCCCCTAACTCCGCCTCCCGCCCACACCCCTCACCCCCCCCCCCCCGGCGCCCTCCACGGTTAATCCCCCCGAACGCATCTCACTGGATCGTCTGCATCGGCCCATTCTCCAACCGTCCAAGCCTCCACACCTCGACCCACCTCGCCCGCGCGATCCTTTTCTGCCGCCCACACCACACGTACAAACGCATTCCCGCCCCACGCCACTCTCCGATCCCCCCGGCTTGTTTTTCCCAAGCGGCACTGAAGACGGCATTTCCCGCTGCACGATCTCCTTATTAAAATTTGGTTAAAAAACTAACTCTGGTTTTTAGTATAAAAAACTGCCGCATTTCTGACTTAATTTCTGGCAAATCTTTTTTTGCACGGTTGTTGACGTGGTTGTGTAATCGCAATCTAAAGATTAGTTAATAAACCGAGTGCCAAGCATAAAAAAATAAATAGCTCTGGGTTTAAACGAAGGACACGAATGTCCAAAAACGCAGGCAGTAAAATGCAGGAAAAACGCTTATCCCATGGCATCTGAAGGGTGCGTGCGCGCAGACCGTGCAGATTGACCAGTAACAAGTTTAAAAAGTTGTTTGATCCCAGGCGCTCGTACCGGTTTAAACCTCTATTTTTTCAAGTTCAGGGTGGTCCGCCGTCGACACTTCTTACCGTCGGTCATTGGCCGACGCATTGAATGCATTCGGGTATCAAGTCTTGGTGTGTCCTTGCAGAGAGCTGGACGCTCACGTTCCTTATGGCTTCGCTTGTTCATTGTTCGGAATGAAAAACGCATTTGCCAATTATTTCCCCATGCCGCTCCGGCACCATCGTTGGTGGAAGTTCTTCTGCATGTCATTGGCCGCGGGATGTTCCCCGCTCCGTCGATGAAGACAGTGTGGCTTTTATGCGCTGGGCTGGCCTATTACGCGGCGGCAATCGGATGCCATGGCGCAACTGGGTCTTGAGCCCGCAGCATTTCGGCGCCTGGCCCTAAGCGCGGTTCTGGCGCAGTATTGGGGCGCAAGCCCGCCGACGCCGATTGGCCTGTTTCCTTGGATACGTCGCCAGCAATCTCCGTGCCACCTCCCCCCTGTCGGTGCACCGCCTAAGAGCATGGAAGGCGTGAAGCGGTGGCGCCATCTTTGGCCGCACTGATGAATTTCGACATTCAAAACTGATGCTGAACCATGGACGGCTGCGCCCTGAAATCCCGCTGGTCCTGTGATGGGCTCGCCTATCGTCTCAAATGTCTGCGAGTTGCGCGGCAAAATGGAGTTCGGCATTTCCTGACATAGATACGGCGGCCGTGCCGAGCCTCTTTGCCGGCAGGCCGCACAATGATTTCCTTCGCCATGCGGCTGCGACCCCGCAGGTTGGCGGGCGGAGCGGGGGCAACCTGATCCCAAGTCCGGGAGAACGTCCGGAATTTCTGCAGCACTATTGCAACCGGCCCAGCAGAGGCCGCAACTTGCCCAAACCATCACCCGGTCTGGCAGAAGCCGGAACTGGGTGATGAAGCCCAAGGCGGCGAGGTGGCGTTGAAGCGGATTTCCCGACCGTGACGACTGACGATGGGCTGGGACGGGGCTTCCCTTGACTCATACCATCGCAGCGCTTCAAGCGAGCGGCTGACGACGTAAAAGCCAAGACGTTTGGCCGCATTTGGCCGCCGCACTAGGTGGAACAGCCCGTTTGGCACAGCTTGGAATACAATGGATTGCGGGTATCACAATCGCGACCCCGCGGCTCGTGACGGCTTGCAGGACCGCATTTGCCAGGCCTTTTCCAGTTGCAACACATCAGCCAGCTGAGTTATCGCCGTCTGCCGGGGTGGCCTTTGGTTGCAAGAGAGGTTTGCGGTTTGAGCCCTGCCTGGCTGCAAAAGCCGGCGGGGTAAATTGGCCGGCGCTTTGCGAATATCGCAGGGGGCCAAGCAAGTCTAGACGCTGCGGCGGTTGCCTGAATACCGCAGCTTGCCACCAGTGGATTCGACCTTTGGCTGACAAAGAGCTTGTCCGGACGGACGGAAAACTTTTGGGCCACTGATATGGGGGAAAAAAAACCCCCCCGGTTTCGTGTGGCAAAGGCTGGTTGCCGGTTATGTATCGGGCGCCATTCCAAGACGGGTTGCTAGCGCGATATATCTGCCGCTGTGCCGGGCAGGTACCGGTTGCCGCAGAACATGCCAAGCGCGTCGCGCCGACGAGTTCATCTTCCCGGATGGCCGTGGGCGCCGCATCAAGTCTGGCCGCCGTCGCCCGATGATCAGTTGCGGCAACATGTTGGCCCAACAGATCCGCACCGCGATTTAGGCGATTTCCAAAGTTTCCGCTTTTTTTTTTTTTTTTTGTGTTTTTTTTTTATCCCTGTTCGCCCTACGGTATGGGGGAATATTGAGGATCGAGGTCATCCGGAACGCGAAACAGGGCGCCATGCAAATCGCCATGACGGCGGAAGACCCGCATCGGTGCTGCACGTTTTTGGCGGGCATGATAAAGACCAGCTTCTTGATGCCTTTTGCAAATCAGCGGCGGCATTTGCGAATGGAAAACACTGATCCTGGATTTCCCAAACCTTCGACGCGGTATTCGCGCCGTCAGAACCAACAGCAGCCTCGCAAGTCGCCTATGGCTGCCCATTTTCGGCACCTGAACAAGAAGCGACGCAAACGTCCGGTCCCCGCGGGCGCCGGGGTTGACTGGCGGCTCCCTCGGCCTTGCTTGATATTCTCACCTGAAAGGTAACAGACGATGATCAACGCGAAAACCCTTTGCAAGCGGCGCCTAATACCGGAACGACGACACCACGTCCGGCGTCTCAAGTATCCTCAACCGAAACTGCCGGAAAAGTTTCTACAACAGCTTTCTGAACAACTTTTTTGACCGCAGCAACAAAATATCAATGCAGGAAACCCTTTAGAGCCTGTCGATTACAACCGCAAATTCGTGTCGCCACTTGGCGCAGCTAACCGAAAGGTCGAGCAGAGCATTTCGACGAACGCAACCTTGCTTGAAATCGATGCAGCAGCATGGCGGCGACGATGGGCGCGGATGTCGGAACCATGCAGATGATTGGTCGCAATGTGCTGGTGCCGTCCTTAAGCCAGGTCACGCGCA
>Ga0163217_1104159_pt1 | contig 10945 bp, 5 predicted proteins | sample SynspAceP_FD_185933 | JGI IMG/M metagenome (GOLD analysis project Ga0163217, IMG submission 185933) | Saline lake microbial communities from Ace Lake in Antarctica - Synechococcus sp. Ace-P (PacBio error correction) | ecosystem: Environmental > Aquatic > Non-marine Saline and Alkaline > Saline ...
GTGCTTTGGTAATCTGCTTGTGGCCTGACCACTAACAAGATAGGGCCTCGTTCCCATACCTCGTGTCATTATAGTTGTGCACATGGGTACTCTTCGGAGAGTTTTTATTAGTAGAGGGTCGCATCGGCAAGACATTGTATTGTCCCCAGTGAGGTAGATGTTCACTGCTTAATGCTTGGGCCAGATACCGTGTTGTTCTTGGTGGAGTTGCGCTGTCCCTGAAAATGGAAGTAACGTATTCCCGAAGGATAAGATTTTGCGATATCCCGTGGAAAACAGTGTTACCGTAAACTGGGGTACTGATCAATACTCATTCTTTTCCTAAAGAAATATAGTTCAATGTCCCCGTTACAGGGTTAGTCCGCGGCCAGTAAATGTATATTTGCCCTATTTCAATTTTAATTTATTCTTCTATCGTCAATTGTCTTATAAGTGCGTGGCAGCAATTGTCGGTGCTGTGCAGCTCTTTTTTCTGTATTTCATTATAGAACAGGAACTCACTGTTATGGACTACTCAGATGTCTTATGGTAGTTAGCGCGATAACCTGACCAGCTTGGTTGATGTTGTTGCCTAATCTTGTTGAAATTGTCGTATCGGCAAAGGCAGATTTGAAGTGGTCGGGGAAGCAATGATACTTGTTTCTTCGACCTTTTGTTGCAAGACAAGTCTGAACGTCGAAGAAGCGGGCACTTATCACGGCCCTTTTCCGAAATATCCAGATGATAGCGAATTCGCAAAGATATAGCCTCAATTAGTGTCAATATTCCGTTTCGTAGAAAACGCAGCTTATGTTTGATATACCGTTTCGAAATGTTTCCGCCAATCGTTTTCGACCTCTTTTCTGCTGTTGTGTTCCCATTTTAGTTGCTTTATAAAGCTAAAACACTTCGCAGAAAGTAGACAAATACTCTCAGTTACGTAGAATAACAGCTGCTATCCTTTCACGAGAGACTAAATATAAATAAAACTGTGAAGGAGTAAAATTAAGAAATGAAAGCTAATCGTTTACTATCAAGTAATTTAACTCACAACTACATATAGAAACCAATATGAATAGTATATGGACCGATCCCAGTAATTAATATCGGTCTATTTGGTGGTATGCAGCTTAGGAAATCATTGCGCGAAATACTCTTATATGAGTAGGGAGAGGAAAGGGCAAGGGTTTTTTTTCCCCTTGTGACCTTGTTGGGGCGCCAAAGCGAGGTGGCGGCAAAAACTGGGAAATGAAGAAGCAGACTTAAACCCAGCGGACACCCAGGCGGAAAGGCGTGTCACGTTAGGGGGAGGTAATTGGAGTGCAGAAGATTTTGATGCGCTTACCGCGAGGGGCCTTGGGAAGTGTATCTGAAAAACAAGAGACCGTATAAGAGTCAGGATCTATATTGATAATTTCTATTTTAGGATACCCAATTGTTAGAGCTTTAAAAAGACACAAAAGATAGCAAAACAAATAAATGAAAAAAAACAGAAGAAGAGCCAGCAGCGCACGCTGAGCATATAGAAAAAAAAAAAAAAAAAAAAAAAAAAAAAAAAATAGCATTTGGGTATATATGGGCAGGCGTCTCGATTTACCCAAGATTTGGAAACGAGGTAAATCATATTGGAGGAGGGTGCAGGTAGAGAATAAGCATACTCCCTAAAAAGTTCATTCGAGTCTGCTGTATTGAGAGAGGGACCTGTACACCGAGTGGCCGGTCATGAAAGAATGACCTTTTTGAAGGGCTGGCGAAGAACCGTGATTTTGGTCTGTTCGATAGCCCTACATTACTTTTGCGATAAGGGTGGTGAAGTTTGGAATTAATTTTATCCGCAGTGATGTTGCATCGGCTTAGCCATCCATACGTATCCATGTAGTAGGTAGAGGAACACCTTGTTCTTGGAGTGTTACGCAGAGTCTAATAGGAGACACAGATTATTATTAAAGACCCTATCCACTAGGAATGTAAAAAGCTGTTCGTTCGATACACAATGACTTTCATAGATAAGTACAATTATAAGAAAAAGATTTTTAAAAGTCTACTCAAAATATTAGTGAATCAGATGATAACAAACTGAAAAAGTAACTTACCCGATAATTCGCACTTATCAATTAGCATTGTTGAACACATAAAAAATAGGGAATAGGCTCAGGTTTAGCTAGTGGTCATGTCATACTTGCTTCTTGAAGGGTAGTCACAAAATGTGATCCTCATACACAATAGCGATTTTTGTCCCTTGCTGGATATTGGCATAAAGTACTTACTACAACCTAAAAAATCGCCCTTTATTATGAGCTTTAAAGGAAGAATATTAAAATTTTTGGACACCAGATAAACTCTTTACAAAACGGTTGCATTCTGTAAAGTGACATTAGAGTTAACATTTTAAAATTTACTACCCAATTGGGACGGAGAGAATGTGTCTTCGTTTATGTTGGGATTAGGAGAATGGACAATTTTTATTGGCCAAGAATGGTTAGTGTATAAAAGCCCGAGCAAGAAGAAGTTAATGGTCAAGTGATCCGATGGAATTATCAACTAGAACGTAGATTTCATAAAAGTAATGATCCTTTTAATTTCCAGAAACCTTAAAGTCTGTTGCAAAGATAAGCGCCAAAGTACTTACGGACAGGGCAAGTAAAGTTTGCAGAGTCTATATACAAGGCAGAATTTCCTATTTGAACATTTTTTAAAGATCCAAGTACGGATTGAAATAACAAACTGTCGATGCGTTCTTTTCTGCATTCTTCTAATTTGTAACGTAAATGACATAATATCGCTATGAGATTATTACGTTAAACAACTATTTATAACAGTTATTACCCTGAGGTATAGAATAGCGCAGATGCCCAGTGATGCTGCGAAATGATGTTAGATCTTAAGTGCCTAATTATATTCGAAATGCTATTTCGGAAATCAATTTAATATAGAGGTCGTTCCTCTAAGGGAATAATCCTTTTGTCGAATTCTGAACAGGAGGAATTGAAACAGAACCACGGTCTAAGAAATGCGCCCCAAACTGCTGGATGGTAGGTTTGAAATAATAAATCTGTGGAACCCTCTCTTGAGGTGTTCTGAGTCAATATTCTTATTGGAGTGATAGAATCCAAGTTTGGCACACTAAATTTTTCCCAAGGATTTCCGTCTATGCGAGCGAAGAGTCCAGCCTCTCGTCCTTTTATGGGATGGTCACCACCAGATGACCTGCCCATACCGTGCATGACAAACGCGGTTTCATTGCGCGTTTTGATATGCAGACAGATGGCCTTCTAAAAAGGCTTTAGGAATTTTGTTTGGCCTACTATGGAACAAAAGTCGTAATCTCCGCACTACATTCACTTTGAGATGAATAGTGAATCTGCGTTTCATCGGCCAGGAAAAATCGGGTTTCCCCAGATCCTTTTTTACGAACAGACCCTAGCCGTTTCTCGGAGTTCGAGATTGTTGTTGGACATCTATTCTCAGAAACGTGTCCATTTTTAAATGAGGAACGCTCTTTTCATTTTTGAAGTCTGACTATCACGACCAAGGAGGCACTATCTACTTTGCACCAAAAATATGCCATGAATATTCACTACAGGATATAATCGATAACGGTTTTGGTGTTGGGCAAGGCGTGCGGCCTCACACAAAGACGCCACGGGTGGTTGACATGAAATTTTAAGATGCCCAAAAATAGAACGATAAGGATAGAGGCTCATAGACGGCTATTTCCATTGTAAGTCTTCAGTTCATATTAGGCGTTTTCACATTGGGTTGCTCACTGAGCCCTTTCTCTATTTTAAGTTGGACTCCAGAATCACGTATGGTCCTCAGCGACCGAGTTTTCAAGCTGTCCTTCGTCAGAGGATGCGAATATTCTAGGACAGGCAATAAACTCAAGCGTATTTCGAGATATTTTGAACCGTCTTTCCAAGTAATCTTTTTCTTTCTTTAAAAAAAACAGTCGGCCCCCATAATGCCAGGTCCGTATTTTGTTGACCCAATCCATATACTTTTTTGCTTAACTAATTCTTCTAGCCCTTTTCTCTGAGCAGGGTTCTGTACAAATTGAATAACACATTTCAATGATTGTTATTTTTTTTACTTCTTTCAACACTGAGCCCAGTTCTATAAGTGAATAATACCATTTGGGAACAATGAAAATCGGGTAAGGACGTAACGCTATAGCCGATGGTTGAGCCCTGGATGTGCTAATACTGTTATAGGTCTTGCTAGCAAATTCGGGTTCGGGTATTCATTTTGGATATGGCCACCGGGTTGGCATTTCATCTTTTGCCACATTAAAATAAACCCTTGCCAGCCTTCTGATTCAAAAAGGTTTTTGGGAATCGGCCACTATTGGCTTCAAGCGTCGGGATCAGCGGAATAACGCCTTGATGGCAAAGGATGAGGCGGAGTTCATGCTATCAGCAGGCGAACAAACATCTTGATTTATCGGGGATGTAAATCACCCATGATACCATATTACGACTAGTTATAGAGGGCTTGTCTATGTGTTTATTCCGTCTAAAGGGCGATGCAGGCACGACGTGCTGATTTTCCAGGGATGGAAGGTGATTATTTCGGTGCGTGTTCTGCCTGTTTTAGCGCATCGTGATTGCTTAAAGGGTTGTCAACTTTTTCCTTTTTACGTTCCTCATGCACCAAATAGGCGCGACTTTTTCCCAAGCAATTTTCGTGAACAGAAATATCGGTCGCTCCGACAGAATGCTTCAGTTTAGTTAATGTGGGCTCGTCAATCAATGGTTTGGTAAACTGGTTTTGTCATGCTTATACCTAGTTGGAATTGTAAATAGTTAAAGTATGGTGATGAGCTAGAGGAGCATCGGGAGCTGTCGTCTCATAGGGTCCATCTCAGTGCCTATATCAAATGGAGTTCAGTATGGTCGCCGCTAAAGATATCGGGCGCTATTTCGTTTTGCGATGTGCGCCGGTCCTGTCGCATGGCCATCCGATACATTGGCGCGCGGCGTGCTTGGCATTCTTGCCTGTTAGAGGTAGAGGTACTGTAGGCTTTTCGGTGCCTCTCGTAATCGTGTGAGTAGGCCCACTCGATTTCCATAGAAGGGGAATCAAATCATGCGACGACTACCTCGGTGATACTGTGTCTGGTCTGCTCATGAGTCTTACATTTCTCCATTCCATAAGCTAATAAACTGTGATAAAATTAGTCCATTCGCCCCATCAATGGGGAAGCAAGGGTTTTTAGGGTAAAAGGACCCGTTCGCTCAACATAATTGAGACGCATCGAAATGGAAACGGGAACCGTTAATATTTTTGAAAAACTATCGGAAGGAAAATGGCAAGGTCCGTCAGATTGGTGCCAGCCAGAGAGAGAGTTCCTTCGAATGGGTGCGATGAAGCGGTGTCATTTCCCACTAAGGGCCATTTCCTCTTTTTCCAGCTTGCCTTTTGACTCTTTCATTGGGTTCATTAGTCTAAGGTTCCTTTCCTTCAAGACCTTCTTCCTGCCGATGAGTGGGAATGATACTAGAAATGCAGCTTTCGCTATGGATATTCCAGCGCTCGTTTCCTTTTTTGTATTAACACTAAAATAAATAACTGGGTAAATAATAATAAATGGGAGGGGGGTGGTTTTACATGCATAAATTGGCTCAGATTTAGACTTTTCGGAAATAGAAAAATAAGCAGAGCATCAGATCAAGTTTAAAATCGCTGCATTTACAATCTTGGGATTACTACTCCAGTTTTTTGTAGCATACGGTAAATACATATGTCTTTTTCTCCAATTGCGAATCCGTTCATTAGAATGCTTGAGTAGTATCATCTCAGCATCCAAGGCATGATCATGACTCCAAAAATGGCGTCGAATAATAGTAAATTCTTTTCAGTCTTTGTCATTTGGAAAATGAAAGTATTCTTCCTTCTACTCCTTTACTCAGAATAGAGACACAAATTTGTTTTCAAAGTTATCGCTTAAACGACATTACTCGTATCCGTTCAGCTATAATATCTATGTTTCTTTGTTTTCATACTCTAATTTCAAAATTGCTCATGTAACTCAAGAAATTCGCACTACATTGCCATGCAAAAATTTCTGGAGTTTGTGATATGTGGCAATATAGTTAGCCATTAATTTATTCAGTTGGCAATAACAATTTCAGCGGTTTAAAGTAGGGTAAACCTAATTTCTAAACGTTTTTTGCTTTTTCAGGGTGTTTTCATTTTAAAATAATTTCTTTCTTGTAATTAACCCGAGTTTTCTTGAAAAAGAGCAAAAATGTTCATTATTTTTAATAGATATTCAAATTTCAAAAATGGGAAACTTAAAATGCCTTTGAAATAGTTATGCACATTATTTGATTCAGATTACGAATTAAGCATATCGAATGGATTCCAAATTCATCACGCAAGTGAATGGGAAATTTACATTTGAAATAATTTATGAGGATTTGTGTCGTGAATTAGAGGGAGTTTTGTGTTACCATTTCTAGCTTGTAAATCCGCTGGATTTACCATTCCCCGTATTCCCATAATGAAGGGGTCGTGAACAAAATAGATCCGTTACTTCTTAAGTTTTACCAATGTATGCAGTTCTGGTATTTCATTCTTTCATTCTCCAGAAATTAGGGAATCCCAAAAGCCATTCTCCTTAGTCTGCTCTTTGATAAGGCTCCATAAATGAAATTTCCCAAGTTAATCTTAATTTTACATCTATCCTTTTTTCAGTCCAAAATAATTCGCCGTTTTGTGGGTACTAGTAATCGTAATATTTTAGTTGTGTTGTTTTTTAATTTTTGGAATATTCTTTCCTTAGGGATAAAATGCTTTTTAAGGCTATTACAGAAAATGATAAGGCATGGGAATAAACAGTATTGAGCTACTAATAACAAAATGGTTGTCGACTAGGGCTCAACTGACACATTTAAGTTATTTTCTAAAATCAATGGAAGCCGGAATCTCCACCGCAACAATAAATAACCACTTTTGAGTTTGGTGACCTTTGCAAGGCTCTAAGGTTGCGTTATTCCTTTGTCCTGTAAAATTTTATTAGTTAGCGATTGCAATCATATTCTATTTTGCATCTGCCTTACTTGGCCTCAATAGTTTACTTTTTTTCAGCTTCTTTCTGAGCGCAAACGCAATGACAACTTATACTCAATGGATTCTTGCTCACTTGCTTTAATTTACTCATCGGCTTCTTTACTTCGTGCAGGTAATGTTACAGATCACGTACCAATATTCGTTCAGATTGATGTACTGACCATACAATTTTTTTGGTTCTTCAAATCTTCGGTGTATTGAGTCTCGCTTACTTGAATATAGTTGCTCAGGCGTATGCGTCCAACAACCTTCTTGCTGCAGAAGTATGGTAGGCAGTAAACCGTGGATAGATTCAGTTCCCTTCTCTCTGTGTAAATTTTACAAGAATTCACGTTTGGTTCAAACCCAGCGGGAGGCATCCAATTTATTCAATACCGTTTGAAGAAAGTACTTGATCTTTTTCAAAAACTCTTTGTTGTCTACTCATAATAAAACCTTATTCAATGGAGCAAACAAATATGAAAAGCCTTTCGCATGGGCGGCTCATCGTTAACAAACCAAGAAGTCCCGTAAAGGTTTTGTTATACACAGCTGCATCTCCAGATCCATGGTGATAAGCTATTTAGAAATTAAAATAAAGTGGCATAATCAAATATTAATATTGGGTAAAGAATCTTGGTAATTTTATCTTAGAATGTCTGTTTTTTAGATTAATCGTTATTTTAGGATTTGATGGTTGACGCTTTATGCAACCGTGTTGCTGAGTAAATTAGTTGTGCGCATGCCAAAAACGATTTTATGAATTAATTTTTCTAAACAATATACCAAGGGCTCATTGTGTTCTTGAGTCGCGTAAGTACTGCGATTAGGTACTATTAAATAAATATTAAATGTGTTCTTTTTGAAGCTATTTTTTAACTTTGGTTTTTTCATCTATTGTTTACTTTGTCAATATCAAGTCTATTCTTGATCAGGTACACCTAGTTGGATTTTTAGGGTTGATGTTTACTTCTCTTAATTTCTATTTTGCTCATTTTCTATTTTATGATTAACGAAACATATGATACTACTCAGGGGGCGGAACTAGTCCGTTAAGAGTTAAACTTGTTAAAGCAAGGCTCCAAGACCAGAACTGACACTTAGCAGAGCTTCTTCTCTATTATAGCTCAGAATTCATATCTTTATAACTTCAAATTTCTCGGAAAATTCCAAATTCCTGTGTGCTTTCTTGATAAACTATCGAGACTTTTAGTTAAAAGTAAGTTCAAAACAAAACTGAACTCATTGAATGTTGCGCAGAAAGATACAATCCATTGATAATGGGACAGGCGGACGCCGGGAACGAATTGGTCTATTGAATAGACCGAGCGCATTATTGCTGAGATGCATTACATGGGAACTTTGGTGCAGTTGGAATTGGAGAATGGGTCTGCGGATAGGGAAAACTCGAAGTGGGAAGAGCAATAGTTGTAGATTATTTAATACAGACGGATTTTAAAAACGGCGCTACGCATACTTTTTATATGCGGCGGCTCGAAAAATTGGGCTTATTGGTATGTGATCGCAGCGGAGTAAGCCATCCCGTGTCATACGTAATGAAGTTTTGGAATTCCGGGAAAGTCTAGTAGGTTTCGATAGTCATAGTTTGTGCGCGGGATCTGGTTTGGGAATGCTTTTGGCATTGGTAATGGTGGAATTGGAATGTCGCGCTGCGCCATCAAGCGGGCCAACCCTATTTTGTGATAAATGCAAAGATCTGGCGGGAAACTGGACGGTAAGGGGCGGGCCCGAGTGGGGTGGCGAAGAGTGGCATAGCGGAGGATGGATGTTTCGGTGTTAAAGGGTGTAGGTAAGATAATAGAGTATTAATGGGGAGATAGATAAAAGCCATTATGAACGTGACCCATGCCTCCCCCAGCGCCAAAGTATATGGAACAGGGTGCGAGCTCGGTTACTAAGTACGGTAATTTTCAAGTGGGGGCAACGCGTTGCTAAGGCGATTGGACGAAATTTTAGCGGATGAAGTTGTCACTACAGACCATAGAATGAATTCTTCTGGGAGAAACGGTGGGGTCCGTATCGCCTATGGCGAACAAGCCCGGCAATGTTTGGTCCAGTTGCGACGTGAGAACAGAAAAATCGTCAGGGTGGTTGGATTCTTCGACAATTCCAGAGCTTTAGGGATTCTTGAGGGATGGGCCGGTGCTGAATGGTAGGATGCGGTAAACCAAGAGTAAAATCCTCTAATCAATCCCACTTCCGAACAGAAATTCCGGAATTGATGGGAACGCAGGAAATAAAGGAGATTTGTGATAGGGTGTTCATTGATAAACAGGGCCGGCTATAACAGTCGGATGTATGGGCTGCATGAGAAGTGGCACTATAAAGCTCGGACAATGCCGGTATTCTCCGGGACCGTCAGGAAAGGGAGACATCTTTCTATGTATCCGAGGACTGCTGCGTGCGCTCGTTAGGGGTAAGGATAACGGACCTAGAGATTTGAAAATATGTTGGAATGAATCTCCGCATAATGAGTTCCGGAATAGGAAATCATCATATGGATATTTTGGTGCCGCCGACCAAGACAGCTCAATCGGCTTAAAAGGGACTAATATAAATATTTTCAGAATGAACGCATAAAATCGGCGATTAGAGTTCCCGTACTATTGAAATGGGGGCTTTCTGCACGGATGAATATGGGAAAGCAGTTCGAAGTGCTTCCGTTCGAAGTAATATCATGAAATAAGTACAATGTCTCCCTACTCCGTATGAAGAGAAATTTTATGACCGGCCATAGAAAAAAAAGACGAATAAGAAGGTAAAAAGAATATGAGGAAAAAAAGAAAGAAAATAAGGGAATCTTGGCGATCGCCAATTATTTAGGTAGTGGCGGTCAATTGACAGGAATTGAGCACGATCGCATGAGAATCTATAAATTTCGCATTCTTCCTTGGATTTGGAAACCCCAGAATATGATCCATATCGAAAAGGGGCTTTGATTGAAGTTCACAAAAACCTAGGCAGATATAATTGAATAAAGGTACTCATTAAGGTAAAGTAAAAAGCAAGAACAATACTATGGAAATTCACCAAGCATAGTCTTAGCGATAGAGCAAATAGATTTGCTTGAAGGGTGGGGTAATAAACGATTTTAGATAGAACTTCTTCTTAGGCATACCTAAAAAAGACTATTGTAGAAATCGTCGTTCACTACTTATATCTGATTATAATAAAGAGAGGCAGGAACCTATACTAACCCTCTTGTCAGGAAGAACAATTAACAAGAGGATATAAAACTATTTATTCCAAGTTAGAGTCTTCTATGGGTTGAACATTGACCTATAGCAAACATAGATTTTCATTTGGAGGAAACTATTGAAATACGTAACATTGGAAATTTGGGAGCTGAATTTTTTAGTAATTAATTAGAAGTCTAAATGGTCAAGTAAAAAACTAGGTAAAAGAGACTACTAGCTTATATTGTTGTAGAAACCATTTTCATAGTCACTTTTAAAAGAGTTTATGAATATAGTACGCTTCAAGTCAATTAAACCTATTTCTACTTATTGAACACTTAATAGACTTTAACGATGAAGTCTAGTCTTATTTTTGAACGAGGGATATCGCACCAGTTCCGCATATGGTCAAGTTCTGGTTCATTTGTCGCAGATTCGAAATTGTAATAAATAAGTTGGCGGCAGTTATTGAGCTATGTCTGAGCTAAGATAGAACTAATTTGGCAAATTTTTAGGTAGATTGTAGTAACTTTTTACCATTTACAACTGTCAACCTGTTCGATATGAGAATACACCACTTAAATAAGTAATGACAAAAGAGGTCCGGTGCATCTTCCTGAGTCAACCCAAAGCAGGCCATGGAGATACACCAACGTAAACCACCCAGGTCATGACAAATTTGTGGGTACAAGTCAGTTTTCTCAAAAAAACTTTATGGC